>Ga0080004_1225962_pt1 | contig 80897 bp, 60 predicted proteins | sample WasSprMetagenome_FD_69207 | JGI IMG/M metagenome (GOLD analysis project Ga0080004, IMG submission 69207) | Sulfidic aquatic microbial communities from Washburn Spring, Yellowstone National Park, USA - WS (SPADES assembly) (version 2) | ecosystem: Environmental > Aquatic > Thermal springs > Hot...
AGGTCCAACTAAGGCGACATTTCGTTTCGTCTTGCTCAGCAAGCCCATCAAGATGGCTTGACGTTCCTCATCTCGCTCATAAGCAGGGCTCAATTGACCTTGCGCAGCCAGTTCTGTCAGATTAATGACGAAAGGGCGAAGGGCTTCCAAGACTTGCGGTGGTAGGGTCTCAGGTGGCTTGCGAGTTGCCAACTGACTTTGGACGAGTGACCGAATGGTGTCAGTTTTTAAGCCCCACTCCTGCATTAACTTTTGAACTTCACTGGATGGATTTTCTGCGAGGGCAATGAGCATATCCCAAATGCTTGCTTCCTTCCGCCCCTCTCCTTGACATTTTCGCTGGATAACGGAATCTAACGCCTTTACTTCCTCACTGACCTTCACTTTCCCGACTGCTCGCTTTCCTCGCAATTCCTTTAGGCGATGCTGAATTGTCTCTGGCAAAGTGACGGCTAAATTTTCAATGGGAATGGTTGCCCAAATTCCCCACCAAAGGTCTGACAGAGTTAAGGGTCGGCTTTCTTTTTCTGCCAAAACTTTCGCCCGCTCCCACGCTTCACTGGCTTGAGCATCATATCCTCTCGGCATCTAAAACTCACCTCTCTAAGACACAAGCGCTGGCGAATTTCCCGCCACGACTTCACATTTTAACTCAAAGTCAGAAAACTAACAGCCATAATCGCCCGCCAAATTTATTTTTTTGGCAATATCTCACCATCAAGAGTTTTTCCTCGCTACCCTTGGGTTGCATGGATTCTTCGGTTTTAGGCGCTTCTGATGCCCTTTATCCATCACTCCGTCGTCTTCCTCTCTATCTCAACCAAACAGTCAATGATTTGACCTTGCATGGATGCGAGTCGGTTGTAAACGCCGAAAACTTGAACCAACGAACCAATTCGTGGCGAGCCTGAAGAAGTGATGACCGTTAGAACTTCTTTGCCGTCAGCGATGACAAAATAGCCTGCACCCAAAATGTCAGCACCTTCAACAACTTTGCCCTCAACCAAAACGGGTTGACCGTTGTATCTTGTGGCTTCGTCCCTGATTTGACCGATGGACAGAACTTTCGTTGGCTTTTTGACCTCGTCAAAACCGATTTGCCTTCTCTCCCACTCCTCAACTCCGATGACGCTTGCAGCGCCAATTTGCAAGGCTTTCCTTACCCTCCCTTTCACTCTCAAAATCGCACCCACATCGGGAGTTTCCCTTTGCGTCGCCACTGTTATGGCTGAACCCTTCTCGTCCTGAAGAAGGTAAAAGCCGACGCCTCCGATGCTCAAAGCGTTGATGACCTGACCGCTCAAAATCACGACTTTGTTGTTGAACCTGTCTGGGTTTCTGATGACTGTTGATGGCTCAGTAGTGAAAACCCTTGTCCTCTGGATACAGCTTCGCCCAACCAACCCTAAAAAGACCAAAATAACAGCAATTAAAGCAAGCCTTTGCCAGTTCATCTCCTTCAACCCCTTTTGATTTCAAAAAGCTGCCATATCCTTCCTCATGTCCTTTGCTTTGTTCCTGTTTTTGGCTGTCCTATTATACTCCTTCATGCAAGTCGGGTAAGTCAAGGAAGCGCTTGTCTATGTGTAGCAAATTGGCTGTCTTTGGAAATTGTTTTTGGTTTTGGTAGTGTTGGTTCATTTCTAAAGTGCTCGCAAGCCAAAATGCCCTTGCACCGTAAACCCGAACAGCCATTTCGATAGCGAAGGGATAACCGCTATGCACCAATTCAGGCTGTGCACCTAAAGGTTTAAGCTGGTCGCTAAGCCATTGCTCTATTTGTTTATAGTTAGGGTCATCTTGGGGTGCTGGGACAGTAACAGCAAAGAAGCGTTGGTATTCAGTCATACCAACTCCTATGTCTGGTGCGCTCCAGAAGGGCTTGCAGATGTTTAACATCGTTTGCATTAAAGCCTCAATGCGCCATCTTTGTTCGTCCTGCCTCCGCTTCTCCTCAATGACCATGAAAATACTCAAAGGTTTCTGAAAGGCATCCCTAAGCCTCTCTCCAACAACTTTTGCCATTTCGCTTAATATTTCACTCAATTGCTTCTCCGTCAAGTTTTGAAGTAACTGCTCAAGGTCGCTGCCTAACTTCTGCCACAAATCATTCGAGTATGTGGCAGGGTCAACAGCTATGCGATTTAGGTAGGTTCTAAACTCATCGGGTGAGATGACCCATTGGTCAAGGACATAAGTTGAACCTGTTGAAGTCGTCCGAAGTTTGGTGTTTAATCCTTCCGCACACTGCTTCACTATTTCATTTAATTTGCCTATACCTTGCTCCAGTTGTCTCTCCCATTCTTCCAGTTGGCGAAGCAAGGGTTTTTGACCTTCAATTGGTTTGTCACTCTCAATGATTTCCAGCGCTGCCTGTCGCGCAACGGATAGAATTTCGGCATTCCCATATTCTTGTAGTGCATTTAAAGCCTCATCCATCGCTTTCTCATCGGCGCGACCCCACGCTTTGATTATGCCTATACTTCTCAGGAACGCTACATTGTTGCTGATAGTGTTTTCTAAAGCGCCTTTTCGGTTTTGTTCGTAATCTTGCTGCTCATTCAACAACTCGTTTCTAACAGTTGTGAACACTGTTATCAATTCACTGATGAATTGTTGCGCAGCCCTGAAACCCCTTTGGCGAATGATTTCGCTTATTCTGCCGCGAATTAGATTAATGGCATCTTGAAGAATTTGAACACGACTCTCATAAACCAATCTCTCGGAGTTTGGCTTTAACTCCGTCCTGATGCGGTTCATCTCATTTTCAATCCAACTGGCTACATAATGTGCTTGTTTAAGTTCACCACCACCTGCCTCCTTTTCCAGTTCCTCACGAGTTCGGGTAAGGCTGTAGGTCAGAAACTCTCCGCTCATTGACAGCAGTCGTTCCAGTAAATCATTTCGGTTGCCTCTTTCGTCCAATTTGTTGGCTTTAAGGAAACTATCAACTTCGTTACTTAACTCTTCGGCAGTGGAAACTTGTCCTAAGGCATGGTCGTTGATGAAGGAATAAAGTCGTTCAAGGACACCATGCTCCAATAACTCAACTATAGGGACAGAAAGGGCGGTCATGCCCACACTGTGAATTTTCCGCACCTTTTTTGTTTGCGGGCAAGGGACCCTTTCCAATACTTCCGCGATGTTATTATATGTTGTCCGTATCCGCGAGCCAACTGGTGAGCCTATATCCACTAACAAACTACGCGCCGCCATCTCAAAAACTTCCTTCTTGTTCATCAACATTCGCCCACCAGCAGTTCCCCGTTCCAAAACAAACACCTCATCATAAACGGGTGCGCTAACGGTAATATCGTTCATATTGGGATAGCGGAAAGTGAAAGGTTGTTCTTGAAGAGCGTTACTATCGCAAAAATGTTCGAGCTCCTTCAAAGCTGCATAAGCGTTGGCTTGGATGATAGAAAGGAAACTCTGACTGGTTCGGAAGAATGCTTCATTTATGAAAACAGAAGGTAAGTAAAAGTAACCAATGATACAAGGAGCGGCATCAGGAGCAATTAATTTGAATAAGTGACGAACCAAGACAGCTATATCCAAAAAGAGTGAAGAACCCGTCCCACCACACAAGCTGCCCACAATGTAGATGCGTGGTCTATTGGCTTCTACTTGTATGTTTTGGGCTTGAGCTCCTAATTTCATCTCAATTTCTGAACGAATTTGCAAAACAGCGTCAAGAGTGCTTCTAAGCTTTTCCCTAACTTTTTCAAGGGAAGCAAACAAAGCAAACCGACCGACAGGTCGAGTTCCGCGTGCTCCTGTGGCGTTTCTCAAAATGGAGATAGGCAATGACTCTTGAATCCAATCTTGCAGTTTTCCTAATTCTCCTATACCCTGTTTAGCGTGCTGGAAAATTTGTTCTGGGTTGTTGATTGAGAGAAGGACTTTTTCCTCATCAGTTACATCTGCAAGCTCAGGTTCACTGGCGAAAGCATCTTGGTCAGTATCCATTACCAGAAACTTAACCATTTGATTAGCGCCGTATCGGATTTGCATCAATCGTTTCACCCGCCTCGCCGTCCAACTCCCACTTCCGCCCAATCCTATGACCAGTGTGGGAGCGACATGGATGGTTTGGGCTACTTGCAGTTGACCTGCAACATCCTCAAGGACACGGCGAATTTCAATTTGAGCCATCTTTACTCACCTCCATTAAGGTTTGATACGCTACAAATATTTTAGCCCGCGAATTGATGCCATTGCAACAGCCAGTATGCTAACGCTAACAACGCCAACACAAGGAAAAGAAATCGCCAAATAGTGTTGGGGAGCAAGCGATGCCAAAATTTTGGTTTCTCTCGTAACGGTTCTGCTCTTTCGTAAACCAATTTCCCCTCTCCTACCAAACACATTTCTCTTTCTTTCAACTCCAGTTCCCGCTGCGGAATTGGGCTACTTTGTCGCCTCAAATCTGGCTTATCCCCCGATGTTTGCTTGATTTTCACCCTCTTCTCGCCAAGGGTTGCTTCAAACTCCAATTCACCTTCTCGCTTCTTTTCACCAGGTTCAAGGACGATTTCCCTCCCTTTAAACCTCAAATGATGGCGGTATCTCAATGGCGGTTCTTTCGGCGGTAAGGCAAGGAAGATAAGGAACAAAAATGCGGCTGCAGCAAGCCAAAAGTAACCCAGCTTGGTGACCCTTACCTCAACAATTTCGCTCTTGTTGTTCAAGGTTTTACCATACTTTTGAACGCTGACCATCACAACTAATCGGTAAGTTCCACGCTTGGGAAAGTTGATATTAGCCGTCAAGAGCGAACCCTTGCGGTTCAATGGTAATTCCTTCCGCCACCCTTCGCCTTCCACCTTCACTGAAGCCTTCAAAGTTTCATCCCTTTCCTCAAAAGGTTTCTCCAAAACCAAAAGTCTCGCCCTAAAAGTTGTCTTGCCCTTAATCTCGCTTCCTGTCTCAGGTTGCGTTATGCGGGCATAAGGGACAGGGACAACTTTGAAAGCGACAAAATCTGACCAAAACTCTCTGGTGAAAACTTTTCCCTCGCGAACTATGTCCGCTTGAGCCCTAACCCTGACCTGATACTCCCCCACCTTAGGTGGTCGGTAAAGGGTGGTGTAAGTTCCATCCTCGCCTTTTTCGTCACCGTGAGTTCCATCGTCCCACATGGGAACAGTGTCAATGAGTTTCCCGCCCGAAAAGACTTGACCAGTCAAAAACAGCCGAGCAACTTCGCTTTGCTTCGGGATAATCTTCTCCTCGCCCTTTAAAAACTCGCCTTTCAAACTGATTTCAGGCGCATTTTGTGCCCAGCCGAAAATGGAATTTGGCAGCGGAGAAGTTATCTGAACTTTCCATTCCTGCGCTTTCAACGGCGAAACCAAAAGCAAAACCAACCAAAGCCACTTACATTGCCGCCGCAAATCTCATCACCCCACATTCAGCACTGTAATAGGATGCCACCGTTCAGGGACAGGCTGCCATGACCACCGCCACCTCTTGACACCATCAACTTCAACCATTTGCAGTGCGACGAAAAAGTAAGTTCGCCCACCGAAAGTGAAGCCTTGAAAACTTTCTGGCATGTCTTCAGCGCCCGCAATTTCCAAGCCAACATTCCTTCTATCTCTGTCCATCACCAGCACGACTTCAGGGACGGTCTCTTTCAACGCTTTCAGCAAAGTGATAGCAGCAACGATAACATCGCCAGCAGAACCACACCGCTCATAGAAAGTTTCCAAAGCAAACTTTGGCTTCTCTGCCTTTTCATCGGCTTCAAAACTTTCCAGCAAAGCCAAAACATTTCGGCAGCGTTGAAAAGGCGTCCACTTTCTTTCCTCGTGGATTTCGTTCAACGCTGCTGCTAAAGCCACAACCTCTGGCGTTCCCAAGTCAGTTCGGATGAACCTAATCCAGTCGCTTTCCGTTTCTCGTTGTCGTGGTCGTTGTTCCACCTCACCCAACCGCGAAGGGTTGAAAGCGATTTGCAAAGAGAAATTTTCAGGTTGTCTCTCTGGGATAGGCGCAAAACTCCAACTGTAAGTGACCACATCACCCTGCAACTTCCTCAACTGTTCAACCTCAGCAGCCAAATCAGCAGGGACAAGGTTGATTTCCTCCCTCGGGAAGCGCTCTATTCTCTTGGTGGCAGCCAATGCACTTTCAACTCCAGCAAGAAGGGCAAGTTCAATGATGCCAGCCTTGCGGAAAAGGACGAGCGGGACGATAACTGCAGGCGCAATCCACAAAATTTCCCTCTGCCACCTTTCCAAGCCAGCCCTGTCGGTTATGCTTTGGACAAACTCAATCAAATTTGGGTCAGCAAGGTTTCTAATCAACCAAACTGCCAAACCTAAGCAGATGCCTGAAGTGACCGCTGCTGCCACAGCAACTCTCCAATCTAGTCCCGTTATGGCGCTTACGAGCCTCAACCAAACAGTGGTCTCAGGTTGTTGGTGCAGCCACCAGTGAATGAGAAGCAGCAAGGGCAACGGGAAGAAAAATAACGCCACCCACAAAACTATCCCAGCAAAAACAGGCGACGGCACATCATGCGGGTCATAAAGGATTTCTCTAAGCTCTCTAACTCTTTCCGCCATTCCCTTCACCTCAGGCGAGTTTCATTTTGTCCGCAAATACTGTCTTGCCTCACACTTCACCCTTGTCCCTCAATTCGCCCCAGTCTCAAGAAACCTGCGATGGCTGGCATAGTTAACTTCTTCCATTGTTGCTTGTAAGTGTCGCCGAACCGCTCCCGAAGAGTTTCTTCCAGCAAATTGTTCAGTGCATCTTCACCATCGGCATGCAATTGCCATTGCAACCATTCATTGGCGTGAGACCACAAAAATGCCCTCACCTGTTCGTAGCAGTTTCTGATTTCACCCTTCACCTTCTCATGATTTTCGTGTGGCTTCAGGTAGAAACTCAGCCTGCGCATTTCATTCCCTTGCAATCTCTCTCTCCAAATCCCTTCCGCTGCTTCAGCGATTTTCCCTTCGGCTGTCCCGTCCTTTATCCGGTTGCACCACTCAGAGAAAGTTTGGATGCCTGCACCTTTCAAAACTTGCTGCCATATCTCCAACCAATTTTGCCCTTTCATCCTTTCGTCAATGATTGGTTTCAAATCTGACCACGAACGGATGACAGCCCTTGTCATTGGGTTATCTTCTGCGTTGAAGGCTTCAGCTCTTGCTTTCCAGTTTTCCCTCAACCTTTCCATCCCTTCTCTGGCTTCCCTGTTCATACCCGCTATTGACTTGACTGCGCCCAAGAAGTTGCGTTGGATGCTTTGAAGCGACTGCAAACCCAACTCACGAAGGACAGAATTGATCTCCCGTTGAATGGCATCAAGGACTTTATCTTTCGCTTTCTCAACCCTTTCATGCGCCTCCCGCAGAATGTTGAAGCCACCTGTGACAACCCGAAGGAAAGCGAGAAAGCCCATCGCACCGATAACAGCAGGTATATGCCAAGGCTCAACGAACGGAAGGAAATTTTTCAGCCAGTTGGCTAAAAATCCCGAGAGAAAACTCCATCGTGCCAAAGCGAATGTCACATAAGCGATGACAGCAGCGGAAAGCAGAATCCGAGCCAAGACAGCGTTTGGGTGCGGGACTTCCATCAACGCTCTCTCCAACTCCTCATAAGCCTTCCCAACTTCAGCCTCTTCAATGCCCCTTGGGATTTGCGGGTCATCGCACCTCCAACCCTGCAAGTGCTTCGTCATTCGGTCCATCAGTTTCTCCACCGTCTCAAAAACGCTTCTCCCGTCTTTAACAATCTCGTCCAACACGCTTTCAAAGGATTTCGCTGCTTCCCTTTGTTTCTCTTTGGCATTTGATTGAATTTTCGGCAACCAAAAATCACGAAGCAGCAATCGCCACATCATCTCGTAGTCAGCCAACCTGTCACGCCACCGCCACCATGGGACACCGCTCAACTCCATCCGAACCAGACCAGTCCTCAAAGCCACCTGAAAAACTCTTTCCGGAAGTTCATCCCTCTCAACTTTCGCCTCAGCAATTTCCTCAATGCCAACAAATAGGCTTTGCCAAAAAGCGTTTTCGTCAAAAATCTCGACCAACTTCTGCTCCCATTCGCTTTGCCTTGGGTGCGGTTGCTCGCCTATCGCTTGGCTTGAGAGTTGATAGGCAAGGTAACAACCTGCAGCCTCAGAAATTTGCGTCAGCGGGACATAAATCAAGCCAACTCCAACAGTGCACAAGTTCGGTCTGCCGTAGAAGGAAAACAACCAATGTTCATCAACTTCTTCGTAGGGCGCTAAGGCAGCAAGCAGAAGGAACCGCAATATAACGGGCAAATCCGCTTCCTTGACAGTGCTCCCGTCGCTTCGGTATCGGTGCAAAACGACGATGTTAGTGAAAGTCAAACTCTCTGCCTCTCTCTGCCAGTCCTGCAAGGGAATGGACGAAAGGTTAGGGCGTTCGCCACCTGTGGTGACTATCGCCAGAACTTGAACTCCGACATCCAACTGCTTTGATGCATCACTCAATGCCCTCAAGACTGTCAATGCTGGCTGGTTAAGGCATGTTGGTGGCATCAGCAAAATGACTCGCCTGTTCAATCTCTCAACGCCCACAATCTCAAAACCGCTTCCACGAACTTCTTCCAACCTTCTCGCTTCCGCAATAGTTTCCAACCATCGCCTCAGCCCATCAGTCAGGTTGCTTCCGACACTCTCGCCTATCTTTTCTGTCAAGTCAGTCAATTTCTGCTCATCTGCCATTCCAAACCTGACAATAGGGCAAACTTGTCGGTAGTATTCCGAAAGCCAGAAACGGACATCTTCCAAGACCTTAGCCATTTCATCGTTGCCACTACCATCCTCCAGCCCAATCACCATTGTCGGCGCATATTTCAGCGCCATCAAAATCACCCCTCGTCAGTCGCCCTCAGTTTCTCCTTGCCCCTCCTTCTCCAATGCCTCTAAATCCTTCCGCACTTCTTTTGCCCGCCGATGCCCCATCCTCTCAAAAATTCCCAGCGCCTGCTTAAGCAACTTTTTTGCTTCATCCATCAATCCTTGGTCCTTCCGCAACAAACCTAACTCCCAAAGTGTTTCTGCTTTCCCTTCCAAGTTGCCAAGCCTTTCATTTATCTTGAGGCTCTCACGATAAAACCACCTTGCCCTTTCGTAGTCTCCTTGAGCATAAGCCAGCCTGCCAAGTTCACGCAGCACTGCTGCTCTTCCTTGTAAGGCTCCAAGTTTCTCATATATCTCAAGGCTTTTATGACATAACTTCTCTGCTCCTTTAAGGTCTCCTTGGGCATGAGCCAACCTGCCAAGTTCATATAGCGTTGCTGCTTTCCATTGCAAGTGACCGATTTTCTCGTATATCTCGAGGCTTTTGCGATACAACTTCTCTGCCTCTTCATAGTTTCCTCGGGTATGATGAGTTATTGCCAATCGGTATGCCCGCTCAGCAATAGCTACTTCGTCTTCGCTCTTTTGTGCCAATTCCAGGGCTTTCTGGCAAATCTTCAGGGCTTCATTCCATTCACCCCAACGCCTAAATAATCTTGTGATGGAAGAAGGCACTTTTAAGGCTTCTTGAACTGCTTCTGCGGAAGCAAACTGCCAAAAGGCACGACGCAAATAATTTGCCCAAATTTGCTGTAATTCCAATGACCAATCTTCAAACTTGCGCCCCTTTTGCTCTTCCGCTATCTTTTCTGCTTGCCCTTGCAACCACTCTCCAGCCAAGCGATGCCAGCTTGCTCTTTCTTCTTCGCTCAAATTAACCATCCAATATTGCCGAAGCAGGTCATGTTCCTGCCATCGTTCATCAATTGTTCTTTCAGCAAGCCTATAATCCTGCAACTCGAACAAACCCTCCTCAGTTGCATCAACAGCAAGAAGCAATTCATATTCCACTGGCTCATCAAAAATTGAAAGTCGTTTCGCTGCTTCCTTTGCAAGTTCACTCAAGTCGCTCAAGAGTTCATCCATCCAATTTTGAGCACTTACTGACCATTCAGGCAAAGGCAATTGAAGCAACTTTCCAATAGACCTTCTCCTCGCTGCTTGTGCGAACAACTTCATGGCAATTGGATTCCCACTGCATTTTTCCCAGATGCGTTTTGCCATCTCTTCATCAACGCTTAATTTCAACGCTTGCAGATACTCCCTTGCTACTTCCTTAGGCAGTTTTTGGACATCCAAGACTTCAAACGCACCCGTGGGCAACTTTACTTCCTCAAAGACTTCGGGATCTCTTCGTGTTGTCAGCAGGATTTTGGTCCTGCGACAATGCTGGTCAAAGAAGGCAATAATCTTTTGCCATTTATCTTCTTCGGGTAACCTTATGAAAGTCATCAAGAACAATCAGCCAATTTTGTGGGTGATTTTCAAGAAAGCAGATGGCATTGTTCAACCGAACATCAAGTTGTTGCTGTGGGTCGCCAACGATGGACGCATATTGATCGCTATTCTTTTGCATTTCCGCTGCAATGGAAAGAAGAAACTGCTCAACAGTGAATGGGAAGTTAGCCCATCTGACTTGCCAACCTTCGCTTTGGCACTCTTCGGCGAACTTGGCAGCAAGATAAGTTTTGCCTTGCCCACCCACTCCAACCAAAGCACCAACTGTTTGCTCTTCATCTTTCAGCCATTCATTTAATTTCTCCAACTCGCCTTCCCGGTCAAGGAAGTTGGAAGGCTTGGGGATAAGTCTGAAATGGTTAATAAATGTGACTTCACCACGCTTTCCACCGTCGCCAAAAAGGGAAGGCATTCTTGGACCGTAAGGGAACATGCAATAAAACCACTCCAACACCCCTAAGAAAATATTTAAGGCATTTTCGCCACCTCTAACAGTCAATTTGATTTTCTCTACTGCGTGATCAGGTTTGTTAGACCAAACACGTAACCAATGTAATGATGACGCTATCTCGCTGGGGAGCCAACCTTGCCTGACCGCAGTTTCAATGCAATCATATAGGTTATCGCTTGGCGGAGATTGCCTTACGGCTTCATATGCTTTCCTAAGAAGTTGCAAACACAGCCGTGACATCGACAACAGGACACTGATGGGGTCTTTCTGCTCTTCAAGGATTCCAACTAACCTCAAAAGTTCATCACGCTCTTGGACTTGTCGGTCAAGTTGAGCGATTTGCTCTAACAAGCCCATACGCCTTCGCCTCGCTTATCCCAAGTCTTGTGCCCTTCCATGAGGTCTGCTAAACGGGTGTATACATCTTCTGTGGAATTCTGTGCTTTGGCGAGATAGTTCGCCTTTGAATGAACAACTTCTAATGCTGTTTGTTTGAGTGCTTCAATGCCTTTGGCTTCTTTAACTGCCCTTTCGTAAAAGACTCTCAACTCCCTCCATAGCCAAAGGCGACAGTAGAGCCACCCGAAAGACTTCTCCAGCAGAGTGAGAATCAGTTCCACTATGCTTCACCTTTTCAAGGCAACCTGCTATGCTTGCTCAAAAATTAAGATTGCTTCTTTGCTGTTGCTCCTGCAAACTGATATTGCACGCCACTTTGATACCGTGACCTTTCGTCAGGACAAATGATAACACGAGGGTGGTCGTTAGTCAAGTGATGGAGCACTTAGTGTGATGAGATTGCTTGCATCCTTTGTGTTCGGACGCTCACCTTTCTTTAAGCTTTGCACTTCGTCGTTTTGCTGTGGTTGCTTTTGTGGCGATGTCAAATGAGGTAGTTGGCTTGAAGGCGTGTTGCAAGGGCTTTGAACATTGCATTTGCTTCAGCGTCTATAATGGTAGATGGAAAAGCGACTCGTTGAGCAGATGCTTACCCTAAGCGCTCTGCACAAGGCGCTTTGCAAGTTCAGCTATGGAGGTGTAAATGATGAAGTTGGCAAAGCTTGCATGGTTGGTTAGCTGTGCTACAGCTTTTGTTCTCTCTTCGTTGTTTGTGCAAGGTGGGCAGTGTGGTGAGATATCGGTTCAGGTCTTCATGCCCGACAAGCAGACACCAGCAGTCAATGCCATTGTCATGCTTTCCTCGCCAGATGGGAACTTGAGAGACCGGCTTGCCTTGCCCATCAAGAAGCAAACAGACGCTAACGGGAGGGCGAGGTTTGATGGTGTTAGTGAGGGTGAGTATGTCGTCAGGGCTACTTTGGGCGAAGAGCTTATCTCAACCCAGCTTACGAGGGTTGTTAACATCAACCAGCGTGTTGGTGTTTGGCTCACTCTCTCTTCGCCAACTGGCGATGGAAAGGGTGCCATCATTGCCTTCGTGACAGATGAGCCAAGTAGGGCTATCAACAACCTTGTGTTATTGCTTCGTCAAAGGGGCGCAGGGAAGATAGATCAAAAAGCCATTGATGAATTTGGCATGCTCGTTTGGGGAGGGCTTGAGCCGGGCGAGTATGAAGGTGCATGGGTGACAGCGCAGATGGCAAAATATATCGGACGCATGCCTGAGACGCGAATACCGTTTTTGCTCCCTGTCAAAATCGAGCCAAACAAAGTAGTGAGGTTAAATGTTGAGGCGGGGAGGTATCTTGGGCGAGTTGAACCGTTAAAGCCGTTGCCATTTCTCCCCGGCAACCTGCTCATAAGAGGTTCGGTTGTAGGTGAAGATGGGAAGCCACTTGTGAAAGCTATGGTGCAAGCCCAAGGTGCTCAGATAACAATCCGCGAAGGTTTGATGCGCCATGTTGGTCTCTTCGGAACAGCTTTTACTGATGAGAAAGGGCAGTTTGAATTGCGCATCCCGCTCACAACTCTTATGCCGTTGATGATGATGGAGCCGATGCCAGACGAGGATAAACCGCTCAAAGGTGTATTGCTTTTGAGGTTGATGGAACTCGGTGAGAAGCCGCGCATCGCAACCGAGAGAGTTGAGATAACGCTCCCAAGCATTGCCGAGTTGAAGAAAGGAGCTGTGAAAGCTGAGGGCGGTGATGCACCTGTAGCTACGATCGGTGTTGGCGAGGTCAAATTCAAGGCGCTACAGACGCCGACAGCAAAGCTCAAGTTGATTGATTCAACAACGAATATGCCAATCGCAAGACACAAGTTCACCATCTCACTTTTCCCGATAGGCGAACCTGGCAAGTTAGGCGAGGAGTTAGTGGCTGGGTTTAAAACCGAATTCCAAGTTGAGACTGATGATGAGGGCACCATCACAATACCCGTTGTTGGTGGCAGATATTTCGTCCGCATAACTGCGGATGATTATTTGCCTGCCTCCACAAATGTATCCATTGAAGCTGGCGGCGCTACGGTGAAGCTAATCCCTGCAGGCACAATCTCTGGGAGAGTTTTCATCCAACTTCGTGAGGGCGCAGAACCGTTACCATTGCCATATGCTCGTCTTCAGCTCACAGTATTCTCGGAGGTTCAAGATGAGCGGAAAGTTACAACGGTCATGATCACAACCGACGGCAATGGTAGATACAAAGCTGTAAACATACCAGCAGGCAGAGCAAGGATTCAACTTCACTGCTGGCTTTATGCACCTGCAACCCTTGAAGGTGTTTTTGTAAAGCCGGGTGCTGTCACTGATGGTATTGACTTCGTCATTAAGCCGCAGCCGATAAAGGAAGAAGCGATAAGGGAGGGTTTTGTTCGCGACTGATATCTTGCACACATCACGGTAGCAACCCGACTTCGCTCAGCACTCGCTTTATCCCCTCATATGCCTCATCTGAGAGCTTCTCAAATGGCTCGCAGGCTTTCCCATTGCCTATGCCCATAAGCGATAGCGCTACCTTGAGGCAAGATATCGGTGTTCCAAATTCGTATATTCGCATCAGCTTCCTCAACTTCGCCTGCAGTTGCTTTAACTCATCCAGCTTTCCAGCCTTCGCAGCCTCGTAGATTTTCACTGAGAGGTTTGGAGCGATATTCGCAATCGCCATGATCGCTCCATCAGCGCCCATAGCCATCCCTATGCCCGCAAGGTTCTCTTCACCGATGAGGATGAAGAAATCTTCCCTATCACCGAGGGCTTCAAGGAGCGAAAGGAGGTTCGTATAGCTCCCACTGCTATCTTTTATGCCGATGATGTTCTCAATGTTGCTTAAGCTCACCACCTCCTCTGGTTGCATGTTGAACTTCGTGAGCTGTGGGATGTTGTATATGACCACTGGTATGTTAACGCTCTTTGAAACGAGTTCGAAGTGACGCATGACTTCCTTGCTTGAGTGGTTGTAGTAGAACGGCGCTGTAACGACAACGGCGTCTGCGCCCATATCTTCCGCAACTTTTGCGTTCTCAATCGTTCGTAGCGTGCTTGTGTCCATTGTCCCGACGAGTATGGGGAGCTTGCCCTTCATGTTCGCCACAGAAGTTTGAATCACCTTTCTCCTTTCGCTATCCCTGAGCGAGACAAACTCGCCAGCGCTACCGAGTATGAACAAGCCATGAACACCTTCATCCTTCAACCTCTCGAGCTGTCTTGTGAGTGAGTCCTCATCAATGCTTTCATCCTCGTTAACTGGCGTAACGACTGGCGGTATGATGCCAACCAACTTGAGCATCACGCTTCACCCCTTCTTACGGTGTCACATTCACCTTTAGCGGGAGGTTGTAAACCCTTTGCCCAGCTTGGAATATGATGAGCTTGCCGGAGAACTCACCAACATGCAAAGGCTTGAAACCCAACTCCACAATGAGCCAACGCCCAGGAGCTATGGGTTCGTAAAAGCAATGCACTGCCCCCCTTGAGTGGGTCACACGGTATGGTGGTGGATACCCAGCTACAAATTCGCAGTTCCCGACTATCTCGCCCTCAACTCGAAACACGATATCACCGGAGTTGAGCGACGGATGCAAATTGCGCACATCAACTCGTATGTAGAATGGCGTGAGGAACTTAGCCACCTGCGGCAATTGATAGTTCACCCATATGTCTCCAACTCTCCTTTCCTCAAGCTGTGGGCGCAAATATGCGCCGTAGTAAAGGGAGAAGATGAGGATGAGCGCTACAGCGATGCTCGCTAAGTGTATTGGCTTCAGTGGGAAGCCGACTTTTAACCTTGAGTCATAAAACGAGCACCTGCGTGAGAACTCAGGTTCTGGTATGCGCAACCTCCCAGTCTCATCGCCGAGTATTGAGATAACTTCTGGGTTTGTGCATTCCCACATCCTTAAGTCAGCCCAATTGCAATATCGGCACTTGCGCAAGTTCTCATGGCAGTATGGGCAATATGGGGACTCGATTGGGCGAGCACTCACAACTTTACCGCATTTCGGGCAACGCCACCTCTCAAGTGATGTGGCTTTCGCTCTCTTCACCCCATCCATGTTCACCATTCTCTTGTAGCTTCCAAAGCGCTACATCATACTCTCATTGTGTGCCATTCCTCGGCGAGCAGTGAACACCCTCTTTGCTCTGAGCCTTTAGCTCTCCCAAGCAACACGAAACCATCTGATAGCTTAACGGCGATGTCATCCGTTTGAACACAAAACGAAGAGCCGACATTGCAAAGGTCATAGTGGCGCAGTATGCCAACACCGCCCTCCTCAACCTCCTCAAGTGTGATAGGGTCAACGACGATCGTCCGCACCCAATGCGGTGCTTTGAATACACGCGCTGATGGCATGCCGAAGATGGCATCGTAAAACTGCGACGAGAGCTCCGTCATCCCATACTCGTTGATGATGCAACTGCGAGGTATGCCGAAGCACAATTCGTAACGCTCATAGAGTTCCTCCTTAGCGATCTCCTTTCTCACGCCCTTGAAGCCACCAGTGTCCATGAGCCTACTCCCCTGTGGCAGGTTAAAGCTGACTTTGAGCCTCTCACACTCCTCAACGAATTCAAGGAAGGAGAGCGATGTCCCAAGAAGGCATACTGGCTCTTCTGTTGATTCCAACCTCTTCATCAACTCCTTCACATGCAACTTCCCGTTTAAGACGAAGTGCTCGCCACCGTTGCTTGAGAAGCGGCGCTTGAGCAGATCAATCATGAAGGCGAGGGATGAATTTCGCAGTTCCTCAAACGGTGGGAAAAGGATGAGGAAGGGTAGCATGGCATCATCTGGCAGGACATGGCGCTTAAACCAATTGCAACATGCTGTCTCATAAAACCTCGCATCAAAGATGTAGTGCTTGCTTCTTATGGCTCGTCCGAGCGTCGTGCCACTTGATGTGAAAACGAACTTCGCTTTCTCCAAAGGCTCGCAAGCCAGATCAAAAAACTTGAATGCGAGTGTCGGGACAGGCGGTATCTGTTTCCAGCTTACGATGTTGTTTGGCGTTATGCGAAGCTTCTCGCAGTAGCGCCTGTATGCGGTGTTTCTTTCAAACTGGTATTCAAAGAGCTCGAGTGAGAGTTCCTCAAAAGAACCCTCACCACGCTCAACAAAAGAAAGGATGCGCTCGGCAAGTTGCTCATAGCGGTGCATCCACACATCACCTTGAGCGAAGCCTTGTGGAGCAACATCTCCTTCGCTTTCGCCTCTTCGCCACATACGAGTATGCCATAGTGGTAAGGTTTTATGGTTGGCTTTCGCACTCGGCTAAAATGGCATATTGGTTATGCCATATCATTTGCGGTTGGGATGTTGATGCGTGAGTGGAATGATGAAAGCTCTTGTTTGGACAGCGCCAAATGAGATTGAGCTACTTGAGCTCCCGATACCGGAGCCAAGAGCCAATGAAGCGTTGGTCAAAGTGAAATGGTGCGGTATATGCGGGTCTGAGGTTGAATCGTTTTTGAGTGCGAGGAGGCGTCGCCCACCACTCATCATGGGACATGAGTTCAGTGGGGTGGTTGAGGCGGTTGGTGAAGGCATCAACGATCTAAGTGTTGGCGAGAGCGTCGTCATCAACCCGCTGATGCCGTGCGGTCAATGCTATTTTTGCCTCAACGGACAAAGCAACATTTGCCCGAAGAGAAAGCTCATCAGCATGCACCGTCCCGGTGGCTTCGCCGAATATGTTTGTGTTCCGAGGCGCTGTCTCTACAAGCTCCCAGAGGGACTCCCACAAAGGGATGCTGTGTTGGTAGAACCACTGGCGAATGTGATCCACGCATTCAGGCGTGCTGGTAGGTTCATGGTTGATGTGCTTGTCATCATCGGTGCCGGCACGATCGGCTTGCTATCTCTTCAGGTGGCAAAGCTGATTTACAATGCGAAGGTGATAGTCGTAGAGCCAGTTGAAGTGAGAAGAAGAGTTGCGCTCCAACTTGGTGCTGATCTCGCAGTTAGCCCGAAGGAGGATGATGTGGTTAAACTTGTGAATGAGATAACGGAAGGGAAGGGAGCGAGCGTTTGCATTGATGCTGTCGGGAAAAGCGAAGCAAGGGCGCTGTCGTGCAAAGTATTATCTCCAAACGGTGTTTCGTTGTGGGTGGGTCTGCATGAGTTTGATAGTTCCATTGACGGCGTGGACATCGTCACAAATGAGAAGAACATCATCGGTAGCTACGCATACACTGACGATGACTTCAAAGCCTCAATCAGGTTGCTTTGTGCTGGCAGGATTCGCACCGATGGATGGGTTAGCGAGACCCCTTTGGAAGATGGCAAAGATATCTTTATGAAGCTCGTTAGCGGCGCTGAAGGCTTAATCAAGGTGCTTCTCAAATGTTGAGCTAAGGCGAGAGGGTGAGTGAAGTGAAGGGCAGGAAATATGTTTTTGTGACTGGTGGCGTTGTCTCTTCCATCGGCAAGGGCATAACGACGGCATGCCTTGGCAGGCTTTTGAAGGCGAGGGGCTTTAAAGTGTCGCTCCAGAAGATCGATCCATACCTCAATGTAGACGCTGGCACAATGAACCCGTATCAGCATGGTGAGGTCTTCGTAACCGAAGATGGAGCTGAGACGGATCTTGACCTTGGGCACTACGAACGCTTCGTTGATATCAACCTAACAAGGAAAGCCAACATAACCACTGGCACGATATACGGAGCTGTGATTGAGAGGGAAAGGCGTGGGGAGTATCTTGGGCAGACTGTTCAAGTCATACCGCATGTCACCGATGAGATAAAGGAGAGGATTCGCTCGCTTGCCGATGACTATGATGCTGATGTAGCGATAGTTGAGATAGGTGGCACTGTTGGTGACATAGAGGGCTTACCATTCCTTGAGGCTGCAAGGCAGTTCAAGATAGACGAGGGCGCCGAAAATGTGATGTATATCCATGTGACGCTCATACCGTATGTTGGACCAAGAAACGAGATGAAGACGAAGCCAACGCAACATAGCGTTAGAGAGTTAAGGAGCATCGGAATACAACCAGACCTGCTCGTTTGTAGGAGCAAGCTACCGCTGACCGCTGAGATGAGACATAAGATAGCGCTGTTTTGCGATGTCCCGTTAAGGGCGATAATTGAAGGGCTTGACACAGAGCAGATTTATGAGCTTCCGCTCATATTTGAGGAGCAAGGTCTCGGCAAGCTCGTGGTTGAGCATTTCGATCTACCGCCAGTTGAGCCAGACCTTGAAGAGTGGCGGGAGATGGTGAGTGCTATGAAAGAGCCGTTGCACTCATGCAAAGTAGCCATCGTCGGGAAATATGTTCAACTCCAAGATGCCTACATAAGCGTCGCTGAAGCGCTCAAGCACGGTGGCTATGCGAACAGGTGCAAGGTTGAAATAAAGTGGGTTGACTCGGAGCTCCTAACGGATGAAAGCACTGATCTATTCCTCGGGGATGTTGACGGGATCGTCGTCCCCGGAGGTTTCGGATACAGGGGGATAGACGGAAAGATAACCGCCATCAAGTATGCGAGGGAGAAGGAGATACCGTTTCTTGGTCTGTGTCTTGGGCTTCAATGCGCTGTTATTGAATTCGCAAGGAATGTTTGTGGGCTCATTGACGCTAACAGCAGTGAGTTTGACCCAAACTGCTCCCACCCAGTCATTGACTTGCTTGAAGAACAAAGGGGCGTAACAAGGCTTGGGGGGACAATGCGCCTCGGTGCATATCCGTGCATGATACAAAGCGGGACGAAGGCTTTTGAGGCTTACAAAACGGAGTGCGTTTATGAACGCCACAGACACAGGTATGAAGTCAATCCGAGGTATCATGCGATCCTCCAAAAGCACGGCATGGTCTTCAGCGGTCTTTCACCCGATGGTAAACTCGTTGAGATAATTGAGCTCCCAGATCATCCATGGTTCGTAGCAACGCAATTTCATCCCGAGTTTAAGTCTCGCCCAAACAGGGCTCACCCACTCTTCAAGGCTTTCATAGAGGCGGTTTTGGAGAGGCATTACAGCAAACATCCAGTGAGGCATGTCATCATCCCATAGCCTTTGCAGTTTGAATCATATGCCATCGGTGAAGTAGCATGGGCATCTCACCGAAGTTTTTGGATGAGCTTGATGAGCAACAAAGAACGGCTGTCCTAACGACGAACGGACCTGTTATTGTTTTTGCGGGCGCCGGTAGCGGTAAAACGAGGGTGCTCACATACAGAGTCGCATATCTGACATACGCCGTCGGTGTCCCACCGTCGTTCATCATGGCAGTAACATTCACAAACAAGGCTGCTGAGGAGATGAAGGAGCGCCTTCAAAAGCTTATCGGGAGCGCATGCGAGCAGATGTGGATAGGGACATTCCACGCAATATGCGCAAGGATGCTCCGTATGCATGGCGCTCGTATCGGGCTGAAAAACAACTTCGTCATCTTCGATGAGGATGACCAGACAACGCTGATCAAACGCATAATGCGAGAACTCAAGCTTGAGGGGCTTAACCCGATCGCCGTTCGTGAGGCAATCAGCAACTCGAAGGTGAACATGGTTAAACCGATTGAGTTGGCTGAGAGGGCACAAAACCCGTTTGAGAATGCCGTTGCGACGATCTACGAGCGCTATGAGGCTACTTTGCGCCTCTCAAACGCTGTTGACTTTGATGACCTGCTTTTGTATGCGCTCCGAATGCTTCAAGAGGATGAAGGGGTGCTGGGTTACTACAGCAAACGCTTCCAATACATTCATGTGGATGAGTATCAGGATGTGAACAGGTTGCAACATGAGTTGGTGTGCACCCTCTCAAGCCTCCACAGGAATGTTTTCATCGTTGGCGATGATGACCAAGCGATTTACGGTTGGAGGATGGCGAGCGCCAGATTCATGCTTGAGCTGAAGGAGAGGTTCAAAGACGCCAAGATAATAACGCTTGAGAAGAATTACCGCTCAACTGGCACGATACTTGAAGCAGCTCACCATGTCATACAAAACAACCGCATAAGGCATGAGAAGAGGTTACAGGCAACGAGGGAGAAGGGCTGTAAGATATTCGTTTACGAAGCTCTGGACGAGAACAAGGAAGCGCTCTTCGTTGCGAACATGATACGAGAACTCATCTCGCAGTGTGGTAAGCGCTATGGAGACTTCGCTGTGATGTATCGGGTGAACGCGCAATCACGCCCGTTTGAAGAGACATTCGCCTTCATGGGGATACCGTATCGTATTGTTGGCGCTATGCGCTTCTACGAGCGCCGTGAGATAAAAGACATACTCGCATTCATGCGCCTCTTGGTCAACATGGACGATGAGGTTAGCTTGCTCAGGGTGATCAATCTGCCACCGAGGGGGATAGGTGATGCGACAATAAGGGCTCTAAGGACGGAAGCCAATTCATTGGGCTTACCGCTTAGCAGGCTCGTCCTTGAGGATGTGAAGATCAAATCTCTCTCCAGAAGACAGCTTGACGCTGTTTTGGATTTCAGAGGGATGCTTAGGCAATGGCGGTGGCGGTTGGACAAACTGAGCATACCACAGCTCATACAAACCATAATCGAAGAAAGCGGATACGCTCAGATGCTCCTGCACACCGAGGACGAAACGCAGGCGAGGGAGAGGTTGGCAAACATTGAGCAGTTGGCGATCGCAGCTCAAAGGGCGTTTGGCGATGAACCAGCTTCTAAAACACTCCAACCGTTCCTTGAACAGATAGCGTTGATGACGCCGCAAGATGAGGTGAGCTGGGAAGGTGAGGCTGTAACACTGCTCACAGTCCACAGCGCAAAAGGGCTTGAGTTCCCCGTCGTATTCGTTGTCGGGCTTGAAGAAGGTTTGTTCCCACACTCACGAAGCATGAGCAACGAAGAAGAGTTTGAAGAAGAGAGGAGGTTGTTTTATGTTGCTTTGACGAGGGCTAAGGATATGGTCTTCCTGACAAGCGTTGCAAAGCGAATGAGGAAGGGAAGCGATGGATACACTTACCATTTCCAGAAAGCATCGCGGTTCATCGACGAGATACCAGAGGGGCTTAAATGCTACCTCTACGGTGATCCAACCGTAAGGGGATTCATACCCGTCTTTTCACCGACGGTTGCTTTGCATCATTTGCAATCGGCGGGGCTAAACTTCGGTATGCATTTGGGCGCATTAAAACCTGCTCTAAGTCGCATTGGTAGCTCGAACGAATCCTTCTCGGATGACTCAAGTTCTTCCTTGGCTGACGAGCTAACTGTCGGCGACAGGGTTTTTCATGTCAAGTTTGGCACTGGCGTAGTCAAGGCTATTGAGTGTGTTGGGAGCAAGCGTCATGTTTATGTTCTCTTTGACGATCCAGCAGTGGGCGAGAAATGTCTTGCCCCCGAGTATGCTCCCCTCAAGAAGCTCACTTAGGCGCTCAATGTTTTCAAGTGAATACAACAACTGGCGAGCAGTGGGCGTGTAAGCCGGGTTCTGTCCCGCCGGTGTTGGCGGTGGCGGTCATTTCTCTAAGCGACCTACCCGGGGGCATCGGCGGGCAACCTGATAGCGCCCCCTGTTTGGTCTTGCTCCGTGCGGGGTTTGCCAAGCCAGCGCCTCACGGCGCTGCTGGTGGGCTCTTACCCCACCTTTTCACCCTTGCCATGCAGGAACGCCTTCAGCCAAGGGCACTGCATTAGCTTTTATGGCTGAGGCTTAACTGCATGGCGGTCTGTTTTCTGTGGCACTTTCCTCCCCTCACGGGGACTGGGCGTTACCCAGCGCACTGCCCTGTGGAGCCCGGACTTTCCTCTGGTGGATCGCACAATCGGCGAATCCACCAGCGACCGCCCCGCCCACTGCTTCGCCAGTCGCAGTGCCCGCTTTAAAATTTTGGTGCACAACCTCAGCATTGTCAAGCATGCCACTTCCAGAGAATGTTCTAAAAGTCAAAATTCCCCCTTCCTATGCTACAGGCTTTAACTCATAGATGACGCAACCAAAGCCATCCATGCTACGGACTTCAGTCCGTAGTTGATGAGGAAAAAACTGAGCGCCGACTTTAGGCGGAAAATTGAGAGGGTAAGGCTTTGCTGAACCCTAAACGACGAATGAATTATGCGCTCAGGAAAATTCGTCATCAACCACTGGCTTAAGCCAGTGGCATGAGTAATTTTAGAACACTCTCAGCATGCCACTCAACTTGAGTTGAGTCATGATTAAGGCTTTTGTTTTTGGGCTTGCACATCAGCAACTGCCATAGCACAATCTTTAGAGTGGGTGATGAGCGATGGAGAAGTGGCGTTGCACAGTCTGTGGTTATGTCTATGACCCTGAGGTTGGTGACCTTGAAAACGGCATCCTCCCTGGAACACCGTTTGAAGAATTGCCCGATGATTGGGTTTGCCCAGTTTGCGGTGCGGAGAAAGAGCAGTTTGAAAAGCTCGTTGAATGAGCTAACGAATTCAAAATGAGCGTGTGCACTCCATCGTCATCGTCTGCGTAACAGTGATCCATTGTGGTTGGTTGGTGACTCCGGGCAACCAAAGGACTTTGAACGGGATGCGCACAGTCACTGATATCGGTTGACCCGCAACCCTTTGCCCAGCTGGTGAGACGATTATTTGAGCTTGGTCTGAGCCCGGTATGCGCGCAAGCCTTTCCTTGACTGTTGCGATCACTTCCTCATCGCTCTTACACACCGCACCAACCCTTGCGCCTTCCCTGGCAGCGTTGCTCACAATTTGAATGAAGGCAAACAGCCTTCCAAAGACGATGATGCCCATGATGAGAAGGAAGAGCAAAGAGATCACGATGGCAAACTCAAGCATCGCTTGAGAACGCCTCAACTTGAGATCGAGAACGCTAAGGGAGCACCAAAATTTGCTCAATGTAGTCTCACCTGCCATGCTCTCTTTGCGCCATGCTCACTCTACCAAGCTTATTTGACCACGAGTTGCTATAGGGCACGGCTGTGGGCGTATGAAAATCAAGTCGTTTCCATCAACCCTTATACCTTTCGCTGCAACAACCGTTACATAGGATGTGCTGTTTGAGCCAGTCCAGCGCATACCACCGTTTGAAATATAAATTAGCCCGTTGAATGAATTGGAGGTGCCATCTATCTCCACACTGTCTGTTGCATACATGAGCGTGACGCCGTCGCTCGCCTTCAGGTTCCATGAGTTCCCTGTTATCTTTATGTTGCCCCCTCTCCCGCCCGCCTTCACTGCTATCAGAGTCACATTTGCGCTAACGCCATCACCACTCCCGATTATGTCGCCACCTTCAACATAAACGACGCCTGATGGTGGATTGTCTCTGTCAATTCTGTAGTCCCGTCCAATGATCAACTGCCCTTGACTTTGAGCTGTCTTGCGATACTCATCAAGTGACATTGGGAACTCAGGGCAAGGTTGCACAGGAACTTTGACGGTGTTGAAGTAGTGTCCACTGCCCGTTATGACAACCTCACCGACATATGTCACAGGACCTGAGCACCTGTGCCTGTGACCGTGGACGATTAAGTTTTGGTTTGTGTGGATGCTTCCGTCAATGCTTATATCATGACCGACATTTGAGCCAGTGATTGTGATTGGCTGAGTTGGGTCACAATTGAAGAAGACGAAACATCGTCCCGCTCCACTATTGACAGCTGTTGCGCATGCGCTTGCCCTCATGCTCAAAATGCCGAGCAGTTGCCCAAAGTAAAGCCCGATATCACGCTCACTGCAAACCTTTATGGCATACTCAGGCGATATACCGAGCGAGCGAGTTGTATCGTCCTCGTAGGGCGTTGTTATGTGCACTGTGTCTGTCCCGATTTGATATGTGCTTGTGTTTCCGCTTTCGCTGATGAGCTTGTAATCGTTTTCGTTCAAACCCAAGTTGCGTGCGTAATAGCTTGCAGCGACATTTTTTGCGGCGCTTGCGTTCGGCAGGTCTGCAGCGCCAGCGAGCGCAGATGCATCACACCACTGTTGCATCTCAGTTCTTGCCCTCGTCAACCTCCCCCACTCCATCGCGAGGGCGAGCATCAGCATCAACACAATGAACGAAGCCACCAGCACAATGAGCGTTTGCCCTGCTCTGCTTCTGCGATGCATCTTCTCAACACCTCGCTTGAGCTTTCTCACACACCTTGTAGCCGATTAACTTTTACCACAAGTAGCCAACGCTACCAAAATCCGCTTGGCAGATCAGAGCAACTCAAGTTTCATGTCGCTTATGCGATGAGCGCAAAAGGATGCGTATCGGAGTTGAGTCAAGCGAGAAGCGCTCCCTTATGCAGTTCTCCAAGTAGCGCAAATATGAGAAATGCATCAGCTCAGGGTCGTTAACGAAGAGCACAAAAGTTGGTGGCTTCGTCTCAGGTTGGGTTGCGTAGTAAACCTTTAGCCTCTTCCCCTTCACCATCGGAGGTTGGTGCTTTGCTATGAACTCCTGTATTGCCCTGTTCAAGACTCCGGTCGTCACCCGCATCGTTGTCTTCTCATAACACAGCAATGCCTTCTCAAGTGTTTCGTTCACCCCGTCGCCCTTGATAGCCGATGTGAACTCAATCGGGGCATAGTCAAGGAACTTGAGTTGATGTCGTATGAGGCGTTCATAGTCCTGCCTCAGCAACTTCTCTTGGCGTCTCAGCTTGCTTCCCTCAAGCCCATCAGCACAAACTCGCTCAAGTATCATGTCCCATTTGTTCACAACGATAACGAGTGGCTTACCGCCCTCGTGTGCATAGCCTGCTATCCTTGCATCCTGATGGGTTGCTCCCTCGTTGGCGTCAAGCACGAGTAGCCCGACATCGCATCTGTCTATGGCGCTGAGTGCCCTCACAACACAGTAGTATTCAAGCTTTTGCTTTATCCTCGCCTTCCTCCTTAGCCCGGCGGTGTCTATGAGCAAAAGCTTCCTACCGCGCCACTCAAACGGGGTGTCTATCGCATCTCTCGTTGTTCCGGGTATGGGGCTGACTATAACTCTCTCCTCACCGAGTATAGCGTTCAGGAGGGCAGACTTGCCGACATTTGGGCGTCCAACTATGGCGATGCGTATCCTCTCTTCATCCTCTTCCGCTTCCTCCTCAGAAGGAGGTGGCAGGTGGGACGCTATTGAGGCGAGTAGCTCGTTTATGTTCTTGCCATGTATTGCCGATATGCCGAGCGGTTCACCCATGCGCAATTCGTAGAACTGCGTTATGTCAGCCTTTGAGGCGTCTATCTTGTTGGCTACGAATATGACTGGCTTGCCCTGCTTGCGTAGCAGTTCGGCTATCTCGTGGTCGGTGGCAGTCGGTCCTTCAACTGCGTCAACGACGAAGACGATAACATCGGCTTGCTCAATGGCGAACTCAACCTGCTCAATCACCTTCCCACCTATCGGGTCTTCCCTAAGGGTTATGTCAAACCCGCCCGTGTCTATCAAGATGCATTTCCTTCCGAGGATGGAGACATCGGCAGCGAGCCTGTCCCTTGTGACGCCGGGCATTTCATCAACTACCGCTATGCGCCTCCCAACGATTCTGTTGAAGAGCGACGACTTGCCCACATTCGGTCTGCCAACGATGGCAATGACTGGTTTTGACATGTCACTATTCACCCGCAAGTTTATTTTGCCAGCCATCGCCCAACGCTTAAATAACCGCTGGCTTGCATTGGCACTGTTTTTAAGTGCATCACCCATGTGTCAAAATATTGTGAGGTTATGCCTGCTAAGTTGCTTGTGGAACTTGAGCTTGGAGGTGCTGATTCATGCATCGTCTATGGCGCATGCTACAAAGCATGGTTTTGCTTGTGCTACCGTTCGTGCTTTGTTTCATCTTGGGCATCCAGAAGGGAAGCCCACAGCAGGAGAGAGCTATAAGGAGCTATGTGGAGAAGTTGACTGGCACACTCGTCAAATTCGAGATGATCTACATTCCAGGTGGCACCTACGAGATGATAGACCCGCTTAACACGGGGCGAAAGATCAAGGTTGAAATAAAACCGTTCTGGCTCGGTAAGACCGAGGTGACTTGGGACGAGTATGATGTTTACGCATACAAGCTTGACCAACAAGGAGATCCGAAGGCTAAGGAAGCTGATGCTGTGGCGCGCCCAAGCAGACCTTATGGGGCACCTGATAGAGGCTTTGGGCATTTTGGCTACCCCGTAATGAGCGTTACGAGCTACGCTGCCGAGAACTACTGTAAATGGCTCTCAGTCAAGACTGGTAAGAAGTATCGCTTGCCAACGGAGGCTGAATGGGAATATGCGTGCAGGGCAAACACGCTCCCAGCTGGTGAGATCGAAAGGGAACTGCTTGACCGCATTGCATGGCACAGGGAGAACTCGGATGAACAAACACACCCGGTTGCAAGTAAAGAGCCAAACCAATGGGGCTTGTATGACATGCTCGGTAATGTAGCTGAATGGTGCATCGGCATTGATGGGAAGTATGTTGTGAGAGGTGGTTCTTACATTGATCCACCAGCGAAGGTGAATCCGCTCGCAAGGGAATACTACAAGCCAGAGTGGCAACTCACAGACCCTCAAGAGCCAAAGAGCAAATGGTGGCTAACTGATGCGCCATTCGTCGGCTTCAGGGTGGCATGCGATATCTCTCCAGACAACGCCGCTTGCAGGAAATGGCAAATTCTGGCGAAGTGGTGGTAGCTCGCCTTGAGTGCGCTGATGTTGCATAATGCCTATTGGCAGTTAAGCTCGTCAAAGGTTCGGTGATGAGAAATGAAGCTCGACCTTAGAAGGATACTTCGTCATCCCGGCGCATCGGTGACGGCGGTATATCACGAGACGATTCATTTTGAAGGTGAAGATGTGGAAGTGAGCGGAGATGTGAGTGCGCGTAACGATGGCAGGCTGATAATCGTTCACGGGACTGTGAGCGGTGTCATCACATTGCCATGCAGTAGATGTCTTAAGCCAGTTGAGTGTGAGGTGTCAAACGAGTTTGAAGCGGAGTGCGAGGTTAGGGCGTTCTTTGCTATGGCAGAGGGGAACTATGAGGGGCTCGATGATGAGGTGACATCAATCTTTGATGCATCAACAGCCGATATAACTGAGCTTGCAAGGCAAGCATTCATTTTGGCGCTCCCGATGCGTCCGCTATGCAAGGAAGATTGTAAAGGCATATGCCCAACATGCGGAGCTGACTTGAACGAAGGTCCATGTAGCTGTAGCGCACCAAAAGACCCAAGATGGCGTCCGCTCGAGGAGTTGCTCGCACGGATGAAAGGTGAAGCGAAAGCTTAAAAGCTTGAGCGATCCACTCAACGCCAATCTCTCTTAGCGGGAGGGAAATGGTATGGCAGTCCCAAAACGGAAAGTGTCAAAGACGAGGCGTGATAAGCGACGAACACATTGGAAGCTGAAAGCACCAACATTTTCACTTTGCCCGCAGTGCAAAAAGCCAGTCCGCTCGCACCATGCGTGCACATTCTGCGGTTACTACCAAGGCATGATAGTGCTCCCTCAGGCTAAAAGGCATGAGGCATCTTGATACATCAACTCAACAAGTGTGAGGTGACGGTTTTGGGTGCTTTGAAGCTGACCGCAGAGCAGGTGAGAGCGAAATGCGATCCAAACATATTTGACTTTGAGACGACAGCTGATTTGCCACCGCTGAAGGAGGTCATCGGACAGCCGAGGGCTGAAGAAGCGCTCAGGTTCGGAATTGACATTGAGAGCCACGGATACAACATATTCGCCCTCGGGCATCCCGGGACTGGCAAGATGAGCTTCATAAAGAGCCTGCTTGAGGAAGTCGCCAAGACGAAGCCCACGCCAGATGATTGGTGTTATGTTTACAACTTCGCTGAACCGCATCGCCCAAAAGCGTTGAGGCTTCCAGCGGGTATGGGAAATGAACTCAAGCGTGACATGGAAAAACTTGTTGACCACCTCAAGCGAGAGATATCACGCGCATTTGAGAGCGAGGAATATCAACGCCAAAGGCAAGAGGTGATAAAGGCGTTTCAGAAGGAAAGGGATGAAGTGCTTGCGACGCTTGAGCGAAGGGCAAGGGAAATGGGCATGGCAATAATTGGCACTCCAAACGGTCCGATGCCAGCGCCCCTGATGGGAAACGCGATAATGACGCCAGAACAGTTCATGCAACTTCCAGAGCCAATTAGGGAGCAGATTGAACAAACGAGGCGCAAGTTGATGGACGAGATACAAGCGGTGATGCGTGACCTTGGGAAGCGTGAGAGGGAAGTCAGACAGCAACTTGAGGAGCTTGATAAAAAGGCTGCAGTGCTCGCTGTCGGGCATGTGATTAGCGACCTCCTTGAGAAGTATGAGAGCTATCCGCAAATCGTTGAATACCTGAAACAGGTGCAAGAGGATGTTGTGAACAATGTTGACGCCTTCAGGGTGGTGGCACAACAGGAGAGCCAAACAGCACAGCTTATGGCGTCGGCGCTATTTGATCGCTACAAGGTGAATGTTCTCGTTGACAACAGCAACACGAACGGAGCGCCAGTCATTATCGAGACAAACCCAACCTTCCAAAACCTTGTTGGAAGGATTGAGCACAGGATGGAGATGGGTGCGCTCGTGACGCACTTCACGATGATAAAGCCCGGGGCACTGCACAAGGCGAACGGTGGTTACCTTGTCTTGGATGCCAAGTCGCTCCTTCTAAATCCGTTCTCTTGGGATGCGCTAAAGAGGGCGCTGAACAATCGCCAGATAAGAATTGAGGAGCCGGGCGAGGCTTACAGGTTGATAAGCGTTAGCAGTTTAGACCCAGAACCGATACCACTCAATGTCAAGGTCGTCCTCGTCGGAAGCCCTTTCATTTACTATCTACTGCAAACCTTTGATGAAGACTTTCGTGGTCTTTTCAAGGTCAAGGCGCACTTCGATTTGGTCATGGACAAAACGCCAGAGAACATGAAGAAGTATGCTTCCTTCATTTCGGCGAGGTGCGCCGAGGAAAACCTAAGACCGTTCGATAGAACCGCCGTTGCTAAGGTGATTGAGTATAGCTCAAGGCTTGTTGAAGACCAGCAAAAGCTCTCAACTCATTTCGCAAGCATATGCGATATCCTGCGGGAGGCAAATTATTGGGCGTCAAAGAATGGGCACGATGTTGTAACTGCTGAAGATGTCAAGATGGCGATTGAGAAGCGCACCTACAGGGTCAACCTTATCGAGGAGAAATTGCTCGAGTTGTTCAGGGACAATGTTTTGCTCATTGATGTGGATGGTGAGAAGGTGGGGACTGTAAACGGGCTTGCTGTCATTGACCTTGGAGACCATATATTCGGTAAACCGACCCGCATAACAGCCCGCTCGTTCCTCGGTAGAAGTGGCATCATCAACATTGAGAGAGAGGTGGCAATGAGCGGGCGAATACATTCAAAGGCTGTGATGATACTCTCGGGATACCTCAGGGGGAAGTATGCTCAGGATAAACCTCTGAGCGTGAGCGCACAGCTGACATTTGAGCAGTTATACGATGAGATAGAGGGCGATAGCGCAAGCGCTGCCGAGCTCTATGCGCTTCTGTCAAGCATCTCTGGAATACCTGTGAAGCAAGGTATAGCAGTGACAGGCTCTGTGAACCAGCTTGGAGAAATACAGCCAGTTGGTGGCGTAACATACAAAGTTGAGGGCTTCTTCGATGTCTGCCGATTGAAAGGCTTGAATGGACAGCAAGGGGTCATCATACCCGCTCAAAACATACGCAACTTGATGCTGAGAGAAGATGTAGTTGAGGCGATTGAAAAGGGGCTGTTCCACATCTGGGCTATAGAGAACATCGATGACGGGGTCAAGATACTCATGGGCATTGAGGCTGGAGAAAGACAGCCAGATGGAACCTACCCAGAGGGAACTCTCCACCACATTGTTGAGGAGCGATTGAAGGAGATGACCGAGCTGATGCAGAAAATCGAGCAGAGGGAAGGGAAGGAAGGGGGAGATAGGAAAGAGTGAGTTTGAGGAGCTCAAAGCTAAGTCAAAATGGTGAGCTCCCTTTACGGCGTCCTTTGATTCTACAGCTCAGGCTCACGCCTCATGGGTGGCATGTGGTTAAATCTCACCTCAAGCCAGCGTGTGTTGGGTATGAGGTTGGTAAGTGAGGAGCTAACTTTTTAAGTTTGCGAGGGGCGTTGACGATGGCGGGCAAGATACTCATATGCCAAGGGACAAGCGGGATATCCGCAGGGGCACACCTTGTGGCTGAGGCTTTCGAAAGAGAGTTGCAGGAAAGAGGATTGAAGGACGAGTATAAGGTTGTGAGAGTTGGTGATAGGGGCTTGTTCAGGGATGTGCTCGTTGACATCGTCACAGACGATGGCAAGAGATGGACTTACGAGAGGGTGAGCGTTAACGATGTCAACGAGATCGTTGAAACGCACATTGTCAAAGGCGTGCCAGTCAAAAGGCTTTTAGCTGGCGATGACTACCGTCGTTTCTTTGATGGGCAAATGCGTTGGGTGCTCAAAAACTGCGGTGAGATTGATCCAGAGAACATTGACGATTACATCTCAGTTGGGGGCTATGAAGCGCTCAAGAAAGCGCTCTTTCAAATGACACCTGAGGAGGTCATAGAAGAGGTAACTCGCTCTGGTCTTCGTGGCAGGGGTGGCGCTGGTTTTCCGACAGGATTGAAATGGAGGCTCTGCAGGAATGTAGATGCGCCGATACGCTACATCATCTGCAACGCTGATGAAGGTGACCCGGGCGCTTTCATGGACAGGAGTGTCCTTGAGGGGGATCCTCACTCGGTCATCGAAGGGATGCTCATAGCTGGGTATGCGGTGGGCGCAAGGAAGGGCTTCATCTACTGTCGTGCCGAATATCCGCTTGCGATCAAGCGCCTCAATGTAGCTCTCAAGCAGGCTACAGAGAAAGGGTTCATCGGAGAAAACATTCTCGACAGTGGCTTCTCATTTGATGTGAGCCTGAAGGAAGGTGCTGGGGCTTTCGTCTGTGGTGAGGAGACAGCGCTCATAGCTTCGATTGAAGGGAAGAGAGGCATGCCGAGACCAAGACCACCGTTCCCAGTTGAGAAGGGTTTGTGGGGCATGCCCACAGTCATAAACAATGTTGAGACACTCGCAAACATACCACGCATCATCCTGAACGGCGCTGAATGGTTTGCTTCAGTTGGGACTGAAAGGAGTAAAGGGACGAAAGTTTTCGCGCTTGCTGGGAAGGTGAAGAACACAGGCTTGGTAGAGGTGCCGATGGGAGTTACTTTGCGCCAACTCATATTCGGTCCCGGTGGGGGGATGGCGAGGGAAGGCTACTCATTCAAGGCTGTCCAAATAGGCGGTCCTTCTGGAGGTTGTCTGCCAGAGGAGTTGCTCGATACCCCGATCGATTACGAATCACTGACGCAGGCTGGCGCGATTATGGGTTCTGGCGGATTGATCGTTCTTGATGAAGGGACATGCATGGTTGACATAGCCAAATTCTTCCTCAGCTTCACTGTGGCTGAATCGTGTGGCAAATGCATACCGTGCAGGGTTGGCTTGGTCAGGCTATATGAAGTGCTTGAGAGGATAACGAAGGGTGAAGGGAAAGAAAGCGACATTGACTTCCTTGAGCGCATGGGAAACACGATCAAGGAAACCTCCCTCTGCGGTTTGGGGAAGACTGCGCCAAACCCAGTTCTAACGACATTGCGCTACTTCAGAAGCGAATACGAAACGCACATAAGGGAAAAGAGATGCCCAGCAGGTGTATGCGTGCGACTGATTCGCCTCGAAGTTGACGAGAGCAGATGCGTCAAATGTGGCAGGTGCGCTAAGGTTTGCCCCGTTGGAGCAATCACATGGAAGAGGGGAAGCTTCCCGAAGATCAACAAGGATGCGTGCATAAGGTGTCGCGCATGCATCATTGAGTGCCCAGAACATGCCATAACTTGATTCCGCAAAGCATGTGTTGAACTCAAGCATCGGTGAGGTTAAGGAGTGGATGGAGATGAGGCAGTTGCGTAGGTGGGTGATCACATTGGCGCTTGTCATTTTTGGATCTACAGCTATGTGCTGTAACCGTAGCGATTATCACATCGTCAAAGAGGGCGAATGCCTTTGGAAGATAGCGCAGATGCATGGTGTCAGCGTTGAATCACTTTGCGCCCTCAACAATTTGAGCGAAAGCAGTATCATCCATCCGGGAGACAAACTGCTCCTTAGAAAGCTGTCAGAGCAGTCGGCAAAGCCACAAGTGAGCCGAAAGCCAAATCAAAGCACACATAGAGCAACCGCAAGTAGCAGACAGACGAAGTTGGCTATGGAAGCCAAACGCTACATCGGCATACGCTATCGGTATGCATCAAGCCTTCCATCAAGGGGCTTTGATTGTTCTGGCTTCGTCTATTACCTGCTTCAAAGGCAAGGTGTAACCGTGCCGAGGACGGCGAGCGCTATGTTCAATGTCGGTAAGCCAGTTAAGCGTTCTGAGTTGCGCCCGGGCGATCTGGTCTTCTTCAAAACAACCTCAAGGGAACGCATAACTCATGTCGGCGTCTACATTGGTGATGGTAAGTTCGTGCACGCGTCGAGCGCAAGGGGGCGTGTGATAGTGAGTTCGCTCACAACTGGTTACTACGCACACAGGTATGTGGGTGCCAGACGCATGTTTGAGTAATCAGCATCGGGAGGTGAAAGGGATGCTTGCCCTAAAGTGCAAACAGGTTATCAACATCTTGTGCGCTGTGGTTCTCGTCATGCAAGCTTGTGCGCATGCACAGCAACAGCGAATCACAATCAAGGGCTCGGACACGATGGTGATACTCAACCAACGATGGGCTGAAGAGTTCATGAAGAGGCATCCGAACATATTGGTTCAAGTCACAGGAGGCGGTTCTGGCATCGGCATAGCAGCTTTAATCAGTGGGACGACAAACATATGCGCCTCATCACGCTCGCTGAAACAAAAGGAAGTTGAAGACCTAAAAAAGCGCTACGGGCGTGAGCCAGTTAAGTATGAGGTGGCTTACGATGGCATTTGCATTTATGTCCATCCAACAAACAAAGTGAACGCTTTGACCATTGAGCAGTTGCGCTTGATCTACACTGGCAAGATAAGGGACTGGAAAGAAGTTGGCGGGACACCGGGCAGGATAGTTCTTTATGGGCGTGAGAATGTGAGCGGGACATATGAGTTCTTCAAGGAGCATGTTTTGAAGGGAGCGGATTTCGCAAGCGATTATCAAGCGCTCCCTGGCACCGCTGCAGTTGTGAACGCTGTATCAAGGGACAGGTTCGGCATAGGCTATGGTGGTGTTGGATACGCAAAGGGCGTCAAAGTGTTGGCTCTTCGAAAGGACATCAAGTCACCAGCGTTCAAGCCAACGCTTGAGAATGTGCACAAAGGGCTTTATCCGCTATCTCGCCCACTCTTCTTCTTCACTGCAAAGCCACCATCTGGAGCTGTAAAGCAGTTCATCGATTTTGTTCTCTCCCCAGATGGTCAGAAGGTGGTCAAGGAAGTGGGCTACTACCCGATACGCAAAACGAAATAAAAGCAACTTGCCCTGCAACCTATTTCAGCATGCCTCGCATCAATTGCAGTTGGGGGTGCCACGATGTCCCACAAGCGTTTCATTTTGCCATTGCATGTCCTCTCCCATCGCAACTATCGCCTCTTTTTCTTTGGGCAGTCAATATCGCTCATAGGGACTTGGATGCAAACTGTCGCACAGCAATGGCTTGTGTATAGGCTCACTCACTCAACGATTCACCTTGGCGTTGTCGGCTTCCTCGGGCAAGTGCCGATACTTTTGCTCGCGCCGTTTGGGGGCGCATTGGCTGACCGTTTCCAGAAGCGGAACCTGTTGCTCATCACGCAGTCGCTTTTCTTACTGCACGCTCTCATCATAGCTTCCTTGACATTTACCTCACTCATACGCTTTTGGCACATCGCTGTGCTCGCCTTCTTCTTCGGTCTTGTCAACGCCTTGGATGTGCCTACAAGGCAAGCGTTTGTCTCAGAGCTTGTCCCAACGGAGTTGCTTGCGAACGCAATCGCTCTAAACTCGGCTGTCTTCAACGCAGCTCGCGTTATCGGACCTGCAATCGGTGGTGCTATAGTGGCGGTTGCTGGCGAAGAATGGTGTTTCCTCATGAACGCGGTGAGCTACCTCACCGTCATCTTCGGTTTACTCCTCATCAAAGTTCACAGCACCTTGATCAAGTCAGATGCTCCTTTGCTCAAGTATCTCACCGACGGGATCGCATATATTATGAGCGCAAGCCCGATTAGAGATGCGTTGATGTTGCTTTGCTTGGTCAGTTTAACTGGCATGTCATATGTTGTGCTCATGCCAGTGTTTGCCGACAGGATACTACGCGCAGGACCGAAAGGCATGGGCATGCTCATGGCATCTGCTGGCTTTGGTGCGTTCTTTGGGGCTGTGTTGTTGGCTATGCTGAGAAGCAATAAAGCCATCTTGAGCAAACGCATAGTAGTTGGTTCGGTTGGCTTTGGCACAAGCCTTTGCCTCTTCTCACAATCGCGCCAGTTCCTGCTTTCCGCGTTCATGTTAGCTGTGGCTGGCTTTTTCATGGTCATGCAGATGACATCCTCAAATGCGTTTGTTCAGACCACTTCACCGAGCAACATGCGTGGGCGCGTCATGGCTGTATATGCGATGATGTTCATGGGTATGGCGCCATTCGGCTCTTTGCTCGCTGGAACTCTCGCGCATATTTTAAGCGCTCAAATGGCAGTAGCTTTTGGTGGGCTATCATGCCTCATAGGTGGCTTGCTATTTGCACATCATATGCCAAAATCAAAAATGGCTCAGTGAAGATGGCTTTTAAGCATGCACAAGCGATTTCGCAAAATCGGGGTGAGTGAAGATGGCGAAGCGTGCGATGCTAAAAGTGCCAAAAGGGAAACTCGCAATCGATGGTGGTCCGAAAGCGGTGACTGTGCCGATACCGAGGAGTTACTTTGGGCTATCTGAGATAGGCGAAGAGGAAAAACGCAATGTGCTTGATGTGCTTGAAAGGCAAACGCTCTTTCGTTGGCAGGACGCAAAGCGCTCCTATGTGGCTCGCTTCGAGCGTGAGTTCGCAAAGTTGCTCGGTGTTAAGTATGCTGTAGCTGTTAGCAGTGGCACTGCTGCACTCGTGACTGCATTAAGGGCTTTGGGCATAGGTCCAGGGGATGAGGTCATCGTTCCAGCATACACATTCATTGCAAGCGCTTCTGCGGTCATACTCGTTGGCGCAGTCCCAGTCATAGCCGAGATTGACGACACCCTCACGATTGACCCGAAAGATGTTGAGCGCAAGATAACGAAACACACGAAGGCGATAATGCCCGTCCACATGCGAGGAATACCGTGCCAGATGGATGAGATAATGCACATAGCGAAGAAGCACAACCTGTTTGTCATCGAGGATTGCGCACAGTGCAACGGTGGCTTTTACAAGGGCAGGCGTGTCGGTAGCATAGGCGATGTCGGGTGCTTCAGTTTCCAAGTATCGAAGACGATAACGACTGGTGAAGGCGGTATGGTCGTTACAAACGATGCCAAGATTTACATCCGTGCAGCGCTCGCACATGACTCTGGCGTCACATTCTGGTGGAAGCTCTCACAGGAAGTGCCGAAGGAGTTGGAGGGCATAACTCCTTTTGCTGGCGACGGCTACAGGATGAGCGAGCTTGCGGGCGCGGTTGGGTTGGCACAGCTAAGGAAGCTTGATAGGATTGTCTCGACGCTCAGAAGAAGGAAGCGAGAAATACTTGAGGACATATCTGGCGCACCCGGCGTAAAGCCGATGAGGGTGCCAGATGAGGAAGGTGAATGCGCATACTCGGTCAACTTCCTCTTCGACAGCGTTGAGGAAGCTCAAAAGTTTGCGCAAGCCCTCTCAGCAGAGGGTGTGCCAGTGCACACGATATACACCGAAGGAATACCCGACAGGCATATCTATCGTCACTGGGACTATGTGCTGAACAAAGTTCCAGTGGCTGGCAAATTCAGCCCTTGGGAAGACCCCCGCTACACTGGTGATGTCCAATACTCACCCGACATGTGCCCACAGACAATGAGCATCCTAAGGCGCACTGTGGCAATACCATTGAGCCAAAAGATGAAACGCATACATACGCGCCAAATCTCGGGGGCAATCCTCAAGGTCGCATACGCTTTGTTTGGTTCGTAGGGTAGGAGCTTGAAGCGCTATTGTAGAGGATGTGGGCGTTAACTCACTCTGTGTATTCAGCCCACTTGTCAATCCCTTCCCATACTCGGACGGTGAGACGATACTGTGGCATCTCATCGCTCAATTTTTTGTGAAGTGCTTTAGCTAAGTTCTCGGTCGTCGGCGTGCAACCCATAACATCGTTCAGAACCTTGTGGTCATAGTTAGCTATCGCCCTCCTCAGCCTCTCTTTGAGCTCACCAAAATCAACCACCATGTCAACATCGGCATCCGTCTCAATCGTCAGCTCAACCGTGTATGTGTGACCATGCATGTGGCTACACTTCGGATGCCCTTCAATGTAATGGGCAGCCTCAAAGTTTTCCCTCACACACAGCCTGAGCATCCTCAAAGCACTCCTTCCCACTCCGCAAAGCAGTCATAAGGGTGAATGGATTCAAATGAAACGCAACGAACTTTAGCCCTCAACCCGCTAAACCGTTTCCTCAACATGGAGACGCAATCCCTAACCGCATCCTCAACAAACTTCGCCCTTGCATGCATCGTCTCCACGACCCTTTTTTCATCGGGGCGCTTAAGTAGCAACCTGACTGGGGCGGAGAATGACTTCTCAGCTATGGAGGCGAGTTCCTCATGCGAGATGTTAAGGCTGTCAGCTTCGACCTCTATTGAGAGAAGACAGCGCTGATTATGGCTCATGCCTCCAGTTAGAGCTATTGAGCAAGGGCATGCGAGTGCACCTGCAACCTCAACTCCTATCGAGCACTTTGAAGTAGCTGTGCTGTAGCTCACGAAGACGGTGTAGATGTGGTTATCGATGTGCGAGTTTGTTTTGAGCGTTACAGTGCAGTGGCGTGCATAATCGTGCGCCCTGAGAAGCTGAGTTGCAAGTTCCTCAACAAGCTCTGTTAGCGATGTGATTTCCTTCGGTATTCGGAAAAGCCTTGCTATCTCCTCAGCGAAACGGCTCATGTGCACTCCCCTTTGGTTATGTGGTAGGTCAACAGACGCCGTTATGCTGATGAGAGATTCCACGAGCTTGTCACCGTGACGGAACATCACTGGGTAGCAGAAGTTGATGATCCCAACCCTTGTCAAAGCAAGTTGTGTTTTCGGTTGCTCCCTTTGAACATCGGGAAGCGCCTCTATCTTCTTTGTCGCCCTCGATTGCATGTTGAGGTCGCCTCCAAGAGAGTAGTTTGAATGGATGCTTTCAAAGTGCTCTACAGCACAAGCCAAACCAAATTATGTCATGTCGTGCTAATCCAAAAAGTGGCGTTTTGCGTTATGAGGGTATGTTCCACCAAGTGCTCCGAAGCGCTCAGCCAACCTCAAGTAGCGTCTATGCGAGTGTGAGAAGAAGCGCTTGTATGCTTCGCAGAAGTAGTTTTTACTTTGCACGCCACCGCATATCAACCTGTATTTTGGGCAACCGCCGTTGCATATGTGTAGCCACCTGCAGTTGAGGCACTCGCTCGAAAGCTCCCTCTTGCGCCTTCGGAAGCGGTTCAGCAAATCGCTTTTAATGAGTTCGCCCAAAGGCTTTTCAAGTATGTTCCCAACCTTCCAATTCGGCTCGACAAAGAAGTCACAAGCATACACATCACCGTTGTGTTCAACGACCACATAATCGCCACAGTAGCGTTTCATCACGCAGGTTGGCATCTCGTATCCAGCATAAACAGCAAGCACATCGTTAAAGAAGCGTTCGTAGAACTGCGGACGCCCATCGTTATACCAGATGTCAAAAGCCACGCAAAGAAACTCACCGTAGGCTTCTGGCGTGACGGAGAACGATGCCACCTTCCCCTCAGATTCGTCCCACTCAACACACGGTATGAACTGGATGAAGCGCAAATCATGTGAGAGGAAAAAGCTTATGAGCCTTTCAGGATGGCGCACAGTTATGTCATTCAGCACACACAATATGTTGAAGTCAACCCCATGTTCACGGAGAAGTTCGATAGAGCGCATGACGCGCTCAAAAGTCCCTCTGTTGGCTTTATCCACGCGGTAGGCGTTATGAAGTTCCCTTGGTCCGTCCAAGCTTACTCCAACGAGGAAATTGTTCCTGCGCCAAAAGCGAGCCCAATCAGCGTCAACGAGCAAGCCGTTTGTCTGTATTGTGTTGCTAACTGCTTTGCCCGTGTGCGCATGGCTTCTTTGCAACCTTATCGCTCGCTCAAAGAAGTCAAGCCCCATGAGCGTCGGTTCGCCACCCTGCCAGCAAAATGAAGCCACATCGCAATCGAGGCTCATGTATTGTGCAACCAATTCCTTCAACACATGCTCACTCATGCGGTGCAATTTTGATTCTGGGTAGAGTGACGATTTATCCAAGTAGAAGCAATAGGCGCACTTCATGTTACAATCTGGACCTGCTGGCTTTATTAGCAATGAACTGAGCATCTTAACGCCTCCTCAATCTCGTTGTGAGTTTTGGCATGTGCAACGGTTTGCCGATAGCCATTTTTGCGCTCTCAGGGAGGGCTTCCGAGAGTGTCGGGTGTGGATGTATCAGCTTGACGAACTCATCAAGCTTCAAGCCGAGTTGGATAGCTAAAGTCGCCTCGCTTATGATCTCACCCGCTTGTGCCGAGAAGATATGCACGCCAACGAGTTTCCCTGTTCTACCATCACCGACGACTTTGACGAACCCCTCAGCTTCGTTGCATGCGAGGGCACGCCCGTTCGCCCTCATCTGGAACTCCCCGACAAGGACTGAATCAGTTTGTTGCCTCAATTCTTCTTCGGTTAAGCCAACTGATGCAACTTCTGGGTGAATGAACACGCACGCTGGTATGAGCAAGCTCCCAATATCAATGCTCCTACCCAAGATGGCTTCAACTACCAATTCACCCTCAGCCATAGCTTGATGCGCAAACCCACCTCCTCTTATCACATCACCGATAGCGTAGATGTGCGAAGCTGTAGTGCGCAAGCCGTTATCAACGATTACCCTCCCATCGCCTCCAAGCTCAACGCCTACAGCCTCTGCATTAATGGTGGCAGTGTCGGGGATGCGCCCTATGGCTACAACCACAGCTTCAAACACGCCCGTTGAAGCTTCATGACCTCGTTGGAAATGCAATTTGAAGGAGCCTTCCTCCGTCGGTTCACCGAAAGTCACATTAGTCCCAGTTAGCACATCGATGCCGAACTTGCGCAAGTGAGCTTCAACGCCCCTCGATATTGAGCCATCCATTGTCGGGAGCACCCTCGGCATCAATTCCGTAAGCGTTACATCGCTACCGAGCGACTTGAAAAGCCAAGCCATCTCAACACCAATAGCGCCAGCACCGACGATGGCGATCCGCTTCGGTATCCGTTTCATGAAAAGGGCTTGCTCAGCGAGAAGGCACATGTCATGTTCTGGCAAGCACGGCAATGGGCGTGGCTTCGAGCCAGTCGCTATGATTGCCCTATCAAACCTCAGCCTGCTTTCCTCGCTTTCGCTTATGACCTTTAACTCGTTGGCGCCCACGAAGCTCGCCTCACCGCAAACGACTTCAACACCGTTTGAGCGCATCAAATGCATCAAGCCACGCCTCAGGTTCTCAACAACCCTGTCACGCCACCTGAGCATCTGCTCATAGTCAAGTGCGAAGCCGTCAACCTTCACACCAATTTCGCTAAGGGAGCGCATACTCACAAGCGATTTAGCCACATGCAACATAGCCTTCGTCGGTATGCAACCCCTGTTGAGGCATGTGCCACCGAGCTCGGAGCGCTCAATCAACACTGTATGCATGCCCGCTTGCGCAGCCCTTATCGCGGCAACATAGCCAGCAGGTCCACCACCCATGACAGCAACATCAAATGTCTTCACCTCGCCCATGCTTATCACCTCGCAAACACAAACTCATGAGCGCCCTGAAAGCCACTTAGAACCATCCCACCAATTTAGCGTCATCATTAATGGTGGCTTGCAAGAATTCAGTATGGCGAAGACAGCATCCAAACTGCACAACAATCAAGGTGCGTCCTCATCCACAGGGGGGTGTTTTTGAATGTCGCGTGCAAGGTATGCGATTTGCTTTCACATCATCCTGCCCCTTCTGTTGGTAGCCGATGGCTTTTGTGGCGAAGTTAGGGGGACTGTTTTTGACACCGATGGGCAGACACCGAAGGGTGGCGTTACGGTGATGCTCTCGTCACCAGAAGATGCGTTGCGTGCTCGCCATAACCTGCCTCGTGTTGTGACAACGAACGCGAATGGACAGTTCTCCTTCGATGGTTTGAGCGTGGGGAACTACACTGTGCGAGCCATATTGGAAGCACAGCAAGTGCTCATAGCCACATCTCAAACTCGCCTTCTGGCTGATGACGCTCGTGTTGGTGTCTGGGTGACGCTTCGCCCAATAGCGTCTCAAGGAGAGGCTGTGGTGTGGGGATTTGTGAAGACGGATGACGGCGTCGTCTTACCCGATGCGCAAGTGGTCTACCGAAAAGTTGGCAGTGAAGATTGGCAGCAAGCCCCTGTCGATGAGTTTGGGATGTATCTTGTGCGTGTTCCCGAGGAAGGCGAATACGAAGTGGCAGCGGTAGGCGGTGTGTTTGCGAAGGCTCCGCAGATAATTCGCCGTTTGCTTAGCACATCAATCAAATCACAGACGGTGAAGCTCACCAACGGCTCAGTGATCAAGGTTGACCTTGTTGCGCTTCAACTGCCGAGGATGCTCACCGAGAGGCGTGAGGGAAACAGGCTTCCAGACCTTCGCGTTGAAGGGCAGTTGGTTGATGAAGACGGTAACGCCATCGCCAAAAGACCTTTCAGAGTCACATCGCTAAGGATAAGTGGCGCTACAAGGCTTGGGGGACAGTTCACATTCGCTGACTATTTTGACCTGCGTGCTGAGACGGATGAAAACGGTCGCTTCAGCGTCCTCATCGGCGAGAAAGCATTACGCCAAAGAATACCGATGCTTGTTGCAAGGGGAATTGAGTTCACTGTCATGCTAACAATCCAAGTTGAAGGGTTTGCCCCCACAATTGTTTCGTTGCCAAAAGAAGCGGTTGAGCAACTGCTCAAACCTGAGGTGAAAGAGTTTGTGAGGGCAGAAGTTGGCAAGGTGGTAGTAACGAAGGGCATAAGCCTCCTCGTGAGTGTGATTGACGCAGAGACAAGGGCGCCGATTGAAAGTGCTGTAGTGGTTGTAGCGCAAAGCAGGGTCAACCCGATAGTGGTTGAGGCGCTCGCAAGATGGTTTAAGCAACATGACGCACATCACGGGAAGTTGAGGAAGGCGACGGATACGCTGTTCTATTCCAAGTCGGATGCGAATGGGCACGCCAATTTTGAAGGTCTCCCAACATCCCCTCTGCATATCTATGCTGTAATGGACGGTTACGAAGTAGCCTACAAAGAGGTTACACCACATGGTGGGAAAGTTGAAGTCACAATCGAACTGAGAAGAAGCACCGAAGGGAGCAAGCGCAAACCAGCGAGAGAAGTTTGACCCAGCGCCTACAGCGTCTGGAGCGATGGCAAGTGAAATACGCACTGCTCGTTGTAATCGGTTTCTTCTGTGGCATGTATGGATGCATTATCGGCGCTGGTGGCGGTTTCATTCTTATGCCGCTTTTGCTCCTCATGCACCCAAGCGAAGAACCTGAAACCCTTGTTCTCACATCGCTTTTGTCGGTTTTCATAAACGCTGTTTTCGGGTCAATGGCATACGCCCGTCTGCGCCGCATAAATTACAGTTACGCTGTAGCTCTTTCCATCAGCTTAGTTCCAGGTAGCATACTTGGCGCTTTCTTAACGGGCTTCGTTGAGAGGAAGGCTTTCAACATCATCTTCGGCGCACTGCTGTTGCTCATTTCACTTCGGTTATCTGTGCAACCGATCAAAGGGCACGAGACTGTAAAAGCACTGCAACACACTGATCGTTCGCATATTGAGATGAGGGGAAACAGCTTGATGGCATATCTCCTTGGTAGCCTTATCGGGTGTATCGGGAGCTTTGCTGGTGTAGGCGGTGGGATAATGTTTGTGCCACTGCTCATATGGCTTTTCAAGATGCCGCCTCACATCGCCACAGCCACATCAATGCCTGTTGTGTGTGTCAACGCACTCGTCGGTGCTATGACACATGTGCTTAACGGTGTCTCAGTTGATGCTTACAAGGTGGTCGCTTTGGGCGTTGGTATGGCTTTTGGAGCTCAAATCGGCGCAGCGCTCTCTGAGCACATTTCTTCATCTTGGCTTTTGCGTCTGTTAGCCATCGCGTTGTGTCTCGCTGGCATCAGAGTGATCGCTCAAGCTTTTTGAAGTTGTGAACTTTATCTCTGGTAGCTCAACTGATTCGCCATCTTCGAATTTCACCATGACGCTCAAGCGATGTGTGTCAGAACTGCCCAAAGGATTGATGCGAGCGTAGTATGGGCTTTTGTTCGTTATTGCTATGACACGACCGTTTAGCTTGTATGCGACCATTTTCACCCTCACATTTTTTGGCACATATAGCCAGATGAGCCTTGAGCCATCTATCCGTTCGTCCCTCCTGAGCCCGACAACCGTTATCCCGTAAGCGCCGATTGAGCGCTCAGGTGGCTTGACTTTAGTCGGTTCAAGAGCGCATATCTTTGGCATAAGGGTCATTTGCCTTGGGATGTCAAGCGCTTGCGATATGCTCATTAGGCGCACTGGCTTGCGTGGCAAAAGCCTTGTCGGCACAAACCAGTCGCCAAAGTATGGTTCGCTGAGGAAGTGCTGTGATGAGATGAGGGCTCTATAGGCGGAGAGCAAATAACTGTTGGTCGTCAAGCAGTAGTTGTTTGCGCGGTTAACCTTTGCCGTGTCCATGCTAAGCCAGTTTATCATCTTCACCCTGTGGAGTTCGCTCGCTATAGCGTTATACAGCCGAAGCATCTTCGCTAACGCAAACTCGGTTGTGTCGCGCTTTGTCCCATAGCAATAGTGGGTTGCTCCATACTCGGCTATCGCTATCGGTTTCCTTGGTCCATAAGTCTCATAGACATGGCGCAACAACTCAACGGGGTCTTCAAAGTAGGCTTTCCTTCTCGGGTCACCATCGTGACAATAGACGCTGTAGATGTTGACCCCAACCCAATCAACGAACTCATCTCCCGGGTAGTAATCGTCAATGTTCTCCCTCGGCATGCAAAATGGCGCCCACAACATGACCACATTTGGTGCTTCGCTTCTCATAACCGTCGCAACGAGGCGCCACTTGGCGATGTATTTCTTCGGGTCGCCGAAGTAAGCGGTCCATGCGCCGTTCATCTCTGACGCGAAGCGAAGGAAGATGGGGAATTCAACATCGCCAGCCATGCGCGCAAAGCTACGAAGATACTCATCATCTTTAACCATATCTAAGCCATCGTTTGGCTCCCAAGCAATGTGCGGTATTGCGTTCGCTTCAATAACTTTGCGCACCCACTCCGTCGGGAAGGGCGAGCCATAGCCAACATAGGTGAAGTAGGTGGCGTGCTTCTTCCCAGTCAGGCGTTCAAAAAGCTTTATGTCACCACGAACGATATCATCGTGCTCAATGAAAGCCCCAATGTAACAGCCACTTGGTGGCTCGAGCTTCTCAAGGGCTGTCGAATTGTGGCACACGATGCATTGAATGGAAATCGCAAAGAGCCACAGCCACTGCCTCTTCACTTCAACTCCGCAACCCAAGGTGATAGCATCCCCTCCAACTCAACGCGACTTAAGTGAGCAATTGGATGCTCATAGCCTGCGCCATTAACTTAAGGTTTATGCTCGCTCAACGAGCGTGGTTGCTCAACTTCCAACCCTCTAAGGAACTCAAAGAGCCTCTTGGCGACTTTGACTGTCATCCCTGGCACAGATGCCAGCTCCTCAACGCTTGCCTTCTTAAGCGCTTCCAAACTGCCAAAGCGCATAAGCAGTCTCTGCTTCCTCTTCTCACCGATCCCTGGGACGCCGTCAAGTATTGACCTGAACGCCAACTTCCCCCTCCTCATCCTGTGATGCCTTATCGCAAATGAGTGTGCCTCGTCCCTAATGCGCTGAAGCAGGAGGAGGGCTGGGTCATTATATGGCAAAGCTATTGGGACAGCCTGAGAAGGGACATAGATTAGCTCATGCTCCTTCGCCAACGCAGCAACGCTTATGTTGCTTATACCAAGTTCGTCGAGCACCTGCAATGCGCAGTTCAGTTGCCCTCTACCGCCATCAACGAGTAGCAAATCAGGTGGCTGTGCGAATTTCTCGTCCCCGTTTATCAACCTCAAGAAGCGTCTCCTCAGCACCTCTTTCATCATCGCGTAGTCGTTTGGTATCCCTTCGAGCGTCTTGATTGTGAAGCGCCTGTATGATTTTTTCTCTGGGCGTCCGTCTTGAAAGACAACCATCGAGGCGACCGCCACTTGCCCATGTATGTTTGAGATGTCGAAGCATTCAATTCGCCTCGGCAAGCGTTCCATACCGAGGTAGTGCATCAGCGATTTAAGCGCTTGGTTGATTATCTGCTCTTCCCTTTCGCTCCTTTCAATTTCCGCATTTAGTGACTGTTGGGCATTCTGTTGTGCTATCTCGAGCAGTTCCTTTAGCTTCCCTTTAACTGGGAAGACGATGGTGACCTTCCCACAGCGCTTGTCGGAGAGCCACTCTGCTATAACCTCTTGGTCTTCGATGCGCATCGGTAGGACGATTGTTTGTGGGATCGTTATAGGCGACGAGTAATGCTGTTTCAGGAAAACCGATATTAGGTCTGCTGGTGACCTTGCATCCTGCGAGCAAACTATGAACGATTGACTCCCTATCAACCTGCCCGAACGGACCATCAACATCTGTATACAAGCGAGCCCTCCCTTCTCAGCATAGCCGTAGGCATCTACATCCTCACTGACGCCTATGACGACGCTTTGGCGCTCAATTATACTCTCGACCGCAAATATCTGATCTCTCAACCTCGCTGCCTTCTCAAATTCAAGCCTCTCTGCAGCCTCCATCATCTGCTTACGCAGTTCTTCAATCACCTGAGTGTGTCTTCCGTCAAGGAACGAACAAACATCTTTCACGAGCTTTCGATATTCATCCTCGCTTATCGCCCCGATGCACGGACCGCTACAACGCATTATGTGATACTCTATGCAAGCCCTTGGCATCTTCTTGGATGTATCCCTCCAAGGGCAACCGCTTACCCTCCTGTCGCCGATGAGCGTCATGGTGCGCACACCAAACACTTTCTTGATTAGCTCAATCGTTTCCTTAAGCGCCTTCCCCGATGTGAACGGACCGAAGTAAAGGGCGCCATCGTCCTTTGGAGTCCGAACGACGATGAGCGGCGGGAAGGGCTCCTCTATCGGCACCTTCAAAAATGGATAGCGCTTGTCATCTTTAAATCTGATGTTGAATCGTGGTCGGTAGAATTTGATCAAGTTGCCCTCAAGTATTAGCGCCTCTTTCTCCGAGCATGTCGTCAGGTATTCAAGGTCAAAGATATGCCCTATAAGCCTCGAATGCCAGTAGCTTCGTGAGCTACTCGGCGTGAAATACGATCTCACACGGTTCCGTAGCGAAGAAGCTTTGCCTACATAAATCACTTTGCCCTCACTGTCTTTGAACATGTAGACACCCGGGCAATCTGGGAGGGTGGCAAGTTTCTCTTTGAGATGCTCAGGCAGATTCACCTCTCCCTTTCCCATCTTGTGCTCACCACGCTTAAGGGCAAACCAGCAACACAATGTTAGGCAAATCCATAATCAAAGCGTGACGCGTTTGGGGGTTCATGCACCTTTGTGCCATAGCGTTTGTTTACAAAACCATTCACAAGCGTTAAACTGTTGCATGACTTTACTCAACAGAGGCTTTGAGTGCGTAGTTTTCATGCGGGAGGTGTTGGAGATGAGTAAGGGAAAGAGGTCAGGCGAGAAAGCCATACTGCTACTCCTGCTATGCCTCGTTATATCCTATGGAGTAGCGTTGGCACAGCAGGATGCCACTCAAGGCAATCCTCGCGTCCAAATCATATCGCCACAAGACGGTGCCACATTCGTCAAAGAGAACATCATACCGATCACATATCAAGCGTGGAGCCCCGATGGAACACCATTGGTGAGAGCCGAAGCTTATGTTGACGGAATAAGAGGCGACGACGGTCTGGCTTACAATCCACCAGCAACATCCGTCCAAGAAACGCTTGAGTGGGATGCCACATTCTTCAAAGATGGACCGCACACGATCGTGATAAGAGTCTTTGATGCACGCAACAGAGTTGGGGAGGCAAGCGTGACAATCTACAAAGGTCCAGATGTAACGAAGCCGAAGGCTGAGATACTCTCACCGAAGAGTGGCTCTGTCATTAAAGGCAAGGTCGCCATCATAGCAAGGTTTGAAGATGACAGGAAACTTGCGCAAGTTGGCATAAAGGCAACAGCTCAGGATGAGAGAAGGAAAGTGAGCATCTTGTATGCGAAGGGTGGTGGGTTGAAGGAGCGCGTCTATGAGGTAACTGTGATATGGGATACGACGGCAATGGTGAAAGAGACACCGAACTCGCCTAACCTATCGCCCGCCTTCCCAGATGGTCTTTACATACTTCAAGCGTGGGCTGTTGATGGGCAAGGGCAGGAAGCGTTCTCGCCCGAAGTGCTTGTGACTGTTAGAAACCAAGTAGCTGAGCCCGTTATACAGCGTCCCGAAGTCACCCCAAGAACAGGACAGCGCCCAATAACCACACCAACTTATGGAGGCGTTGTGATCGCACGCTCACCAACACCCAGAACTACAGAGCCACAAACACCACAATTGCCCTCGTCATCTGTGACAATCATACCTGCACCAGTCCCAAGCACACCACGCCAAACACCAAGCGTTGAGCTCGCAACAAGAATTGCGCTCAGCGAAGGTTTGAAAGAGATGATCTCAAGCGTGGTCGAGCGCGCAAGGGTAAGCTTTGGCGTTTCTCCGAGGCAGATTGAGCCAGCTGTTGCGTTGCTTGCACCACGCATGAGAGGAGAACCTGAAGTTGGCGTCTTCGTTTCAAGGTGGGAGGTAGCGCCAAGCGGAGTTATGAGGGGAAGGGTTAGCGTTTCTCCGAGGCAGATTGAGCCAGCTGTTGCATTGCTTGCACCACGCATAAGAGGAGAACCTGAAGTTGGCGTCTTCGTTTCAAGGTGGGAGGTAGCGCCATGCGGAGTTGCGAGGGGAAGGGTTAGCGTTTCTCCGAGGCAGATTGAGTCAGCTGTTGCATTGCTTGCACCACGCACGAGAGGAGAACCTAAAGTTGAAACACCAGTTTTAGAGCGTGAGGTTAAGTTAGCGATGGTGCGTGCTGAGTTGGTAAAGCATCTGCGCTTATCAACGCCTCTTGGAGCTCAAACTCACATAGCCTTACCGAAAGCCGTTGAGCGTGAATTGGCAACCGTTTCGAAGGCTCAAGTGAGGAGCATGCCAGTGAAGGCAGAAGTTGGTAGAGGTGGAGAGACCGGGAGAGCTATTGTTGGTGCACAACCAAGCTTGGTTACACCAGCACAAGTTCAGCGTCCGATTATCTCCCAAAGGAGAGTTGTGGACATAGAAGCCTCAGCCAACGAGCGTGGTAGCATCCCATTGAAGGCGGTTGTGGAGATAACACCAATAGTTGTTCAACTTACTCCAACGGAGCTACCAATTGGTGCTCGCACTGTTAGGTGGCAGGAGGTGACACGATCCGAAGTTAAGCGTGCCTTAGTTGCCACTGTTTCTTTGCCAGCGCTATTGAAACCCGAAGTTGTCTTGCCACATCCGTCCACTGAACCGAGACCTACATCGCCAAGAGTTGAAGAGTTAGCGTATGTAAGAAAGCTTGAAGCCATCTCCGTTCAGCCTGCCGTGCAAAGCAGGATGGCGAAGATAAGCCCACAGAAGCGCTCATGTGAAGCACCGAAAGTGGCTATGCCAACTGTGAGTGCTATGGCATCGGTGAGCAAGAGCAGTGTTTCCGTGATCACAGCAAGCGTAGTTCCCAAAGCAGTTAGGGTTGGTGAAAGGTTCGTTGAGCAAAAGCCATCGATCGTTTTACCAGCTGGCATGTGGGGACAAGTTGGACGAGTTAGCACTGCATCCCTCACTTCAGCATCAACGAAGCGCTTAAGGTCTGTCAGCGTTCCTGCGCCATCGCAGTTCACCTCGTCAGTTGTGCTTCCAAGCATTCCAAGGCACATTGTGGGGCGCCGTCCTGCAGTCGTGATCGTCAGGAGGAGAACGAGTTTCACATACACCGTCCAACGGGGAGACACACTCTGTGGGTTGGCACGAAAGTTTGGTTTGTCACTTCAAGAGCTAATGAGGGCGAACAAGCTCGGCAAGCCGATAAAGCTGCGTGTGGGTCAAACGCTTGTGATACCGAGACTGCCGATATCCGTCAGGTATAGCGGGAGAGCCGTCAACACCGATGTTCAACCGTTCCTTTTGTTTGACAGGGCTGTAACACCGTTCCGTTCGATAATGGAGTTTGCGGGGGGTTTTGTCGACTGGCTTAGCAGTGAAAAGAGAGTTATTGCAAGTTGGAATGACAAACGGGTGCGCCTGACAATCGATAACCCATTTGCTGTTGTGAACGAAGAGCCTGTGGAAATGAAGCCAGCTCCGTTCCTGTTGCTAAATCGCACGATGGTTCCCGTGCGTCTGTTTGAGCATATTTTTGAGCTCCCCGTCACATGGAATCCACAGGATGGAACAGTTGAGATAGGGACTGCAGTTGACTCAGCGCAGGGAAAGTAACGAGCGCCATTCAAGCCCGCAAAGCCACATTTAACAGCGCTAAAATTCAAATTGTGGGGCTGGAGTAGCTCAGCGGCAGAGCGGGGCATTCGTAATGCTCAGGTCCGGGGTTCGAATCCCCGCTCCAGCTCCACGCGCAACTTCAATGTTCCCTCCTCACCTCTAACTTTAACGAAGCTTTGCAAGGTCAGTGGTTGCTTGAGGATGGCTAACCAACATCATCGGTTAGGAGGGTGTGGAGCAGATGAGGCGTCCGTTGGCTATGTTGGTTGGGGGCACTTTCATCCTGTTACATGTGTTGTGCTTTGGTGTGTTGTTCATTTTGCAATCGCAATCGAAGACAGGTGAGAGCGCGCCGCAGAATATGGTTCTTGTGCCAGCTGGCGAGTTCATAATGGGCGTAAACTACATTGGTGGTCAGGCAGGTCCGTATGCCGATGAATACCCAGCTCACACGGTTTATGTGCCAGCCTTCTACATTGACATCTACGAGGTCACGAACGAGGAGTATAAGCGTTTTTGTGATGCCACTGGTCATCCGACGCCTCCTCATTGGCAGAATGGACGGTATCCAGAAGGGCAGGATAAATTCCCAGTCAACAATGTGAGCTGGTATGATGCTGTCGCATACTGCAAGTGGGCAGGGAAAAGGTTGCCAACCGAGGCTGAGTGGGAGAAGGCAGCAAGGGGAACCGATGGCAGGATGTATCCTTGGGGGAACGAATTCACCGATGACAAAAACAACCCATACAAATTCTGCAACGGTGGTCATAGGGGATTGAAGCCAGTTGGGAGCTACCCTCAAGGTGTCAGCCCTTATGGGTGCTATGACATGGTTGGGAATGTGGCTGAGTGGACTTCAGACTGGTATAAGCCATACCCGGGCGCTAAAACTGGGACAGTCTATGATGCCTTCTATGGTGAGAAGTTGAAAGTGCACAGGGGTGGCTCTTGGGCTAACTTCCCATCTTCATTGCGTTGCACATTTAGGGGCACTCACTACCCATGGGGACGCTCACCGTTGATCGGATTTAGGTGCGTTAAATCTGCACCTGAGGCAACTGCCTTGCATTATCGCCATTGGAGCATACTCGCAAGACCGCTCCTATCAATCTGCGATGTGCTTTCACTACATTGAAGTTCACTCCAACCTCTATCAGCGTGGTCCGAGGATGAAGTCAATGATAGGACCGATTATCGGGATGCGCTTTTGTTCTTGTGTCACCTGCGTCAGCTCACCAAGCGGTCTTTCCTTGCCCATTATCGTGTAGGCAAGTTGGATTATTGAGCGCGATATCTCAGTTTGAGGATGACTCAGCACGAACGGGATTCCGTTGTTAACCGAGCTTACAACAGTTCGCCCATCGCTTGGTATCCGCGCAAGCAATGAGCACCCCAAAACCTCTTCAACCCTCTCTGGAGTTATTTGCATGCTACTGTTTGAGCGGTTCAGGATGACTTTTATGCGCTCTGGTGAGTAGAGCTGGCGCAGTATCTCAAGAGCCACTTTCGTGTTATGTATCGCAAGCACATCAGGCTCTGTGATGAGGAGGATGTATTCAGCGCTGTCAAGCGCTACCATTGAATAGTCTTCAAGGACGGTCGGCAAATCAACGATTATGTAATCGAAGCCCTTGCGCAAAAGCGATAGAGCTTGCTCGACAAGGTAAACAGTGACTGTCTCAGCATACTGCGGTGTGGAAGGCGCAACGAGAACTTTCAAGCCAGATTCCTCGTGAGGTGTTAAATGCCTCTCGAGCACCTCAAGTTCAAGCTCGCTTTGCCTTTGCGCGAGGCTCGCGATAGTGTATTGTGGCGTCAGGTTCAAAACCATATCAGCATTGCCATACTGCAAGTTTAAGTCCACAAGGCAAACTGGACCGATGTGATACTTTGCGAGTGCGACTGCCAAGTTGCATGCTATGACGGTCTTACCGCACCCACCCTTCGGGCTGTAGACGGCAACGATTTGACCAAGGTGTGTTTCACCACCTGATATTGCGGTTCTGTAGCGCTGGACACGCAACGCAGCTGCTCTCACTGAATCAAGCAACTCATCCCTTGAAACAGGCTTGAGCAAGAAGTCGCTCGCACCAGAGCGCATCAGTTGCCTCATGAGTAGCTTGTCATCATGGAGCGATATAACGATGATGCCGATGCTCGGTGAAAGCCTTTCAGTGAGCTCAATCACATCTATGCCAGTTATGTTTGCATCAACGATCAGCACATCCGGTGAAAGCGCTCGTGCAAGTTGTATTGCTTCCTCACCGTCTCTTGCTTCGCCAACGATTTCAATCGTCGGATCCGTCCTTAGAAGGGCTTTTATGTTCTCACGCGATTCGGTGACGCTGTCGGCAACGATGACAGATGGCATGCTTCAATCACCCTCCTGCTCTTACGGCTCCTTGTGGCTCAACCCACTATGAATTATTGAGCGAGGTTTCATTCATCTGCCAGCACCGAATATGCCGCCAGCACCAATCCCACCTATTCCGAATGTCGGCATAGCGGGGGTAGGGAGCGGTGGTAGCTTCAAAACCTCTTCATACATTTGCAATGCCTCTTCGCTAACAAGTTCGTCAAACAAACGCACGGTCATCGTAATGACCAACTCCGATTGAGAGCGCTGGAACTCACGGCTCTTAAACAACTCGCCTATAACTGGTATTGATGAGAGGAGCGGGAAGCGTCTCCATAGTTGCCTGTCTTCCTCCTGTATGAGACCAGATATGACGAGCGTGTCGCCATCCCTCATTAGGACTCTATCTTCGTGGCGTCTCACCCTGAAGCCGGGCACCCTCGCACCGTAAACCGTCGTGGCTAATGAGTAATCTGGTGCGGATGATTCAACGCGGTAGTGCACGAATATCTCGCCTGCGTCTGTCGCCTTCGGGTGCAATGTGAGAGTTATTCCAAACGGTGCGAATTGAACACCACCAAGTGCGCCTGCTGCAGCGCCTGTAACAAGCGCTGCTATAGGTATCGGAACCATACCGCCAACAAGGAATGTGGCGTCAGTCCCTTCAAGGACGAACTGTTGAGGGCGTGCAAGCAATCTTGCAAGACCTTTCTCGATGAGCATGTTCAAGCGTATGGCGATCGGTGATAACCTTGTGAATGGACCTGGGACTGCAACACCAGCTGCGCCAGCAACTGTTTTAGGCACCTCGCCAAATGTTATCTGACCAGCCTCAAATTGAATCCCACCTATTCCAACAGTCCCGCCCACAATGCCCGCCGTTATTTGCTCGCCAGTTTGCACTCCGAGTTTATCAAGCGCTGTCTTCGACACCTCAAGAACCTTCACCTCAACAAATATTTGCTGAACCGTCTTCGGCTTCTCAACCTCAATCTGGTTGACGACTGTCCCGAAAAGCTTTGCGACCTCTTCAGCCTTCTCTTTTTCCTCCTTGTGCTTGACCTTCCCAGTGAGCACTATCTTGTCGTCAACGATTCTCACTTCAACATTCGGCAGACCTATCATGCCCTGAATTCGCTTCGCCTTCTCAACCTCTGGCGGGATTACTTCTGGAACTCGCTTCACTTTGATGTGCTTTATCACTTTTGTCGCCCATAGCGATGCCACTTGCTCAGCGAAGGTTGCCTCAGCTTCGGTGTCAACCTCGCCACGCAACACGGCTATGAAACCATCATCATGCGGATACACGGAGACGACGATAGTCGGTATGCTGATAGCGTCTTCAATCCTTCGCTTTATCTCTTCGACTGTCGGTTTTGGCTTAACTACTTCTGGAGGCTTCCTCTCTGGCGGTGCAACAACACGCAACCAAAAGTTCGTCCAAAGCGTCCTCTCCTTCTCGTCCACTTTGACCTTCTCCCAAACGATGATGTTTGTTTGCCCTTCCTTCTTGCCGACAACGAGTAGCTCAAGCTTTGACGGTGCCATAACCCCAACCAACTCTGGATTCCCAAGAGCAACTTGTTCTATCGTCCCCTTTGACGCCTCGATGACCATGCTCATGCCAACTGGCAACTCAACCTCAATCTTTTTCCCTTCCCCGGGTGCTGTCATCACTATCGGGTTTGTGAGCGCACTAACGCTGATGTATTCTTGCAGTGGCGGTGTTTCCTTTGCAGTTGTGACAACCAAGTTGTTTACCACGCCCTTCGGCGAGAACTGAAGCGCTATTCTTTCGGCGCGCTCCTTTTCAAATTCGCTTGAGACTGTCCCTTCAAGTATGAGCCTGCCAGCCTCCACACGCACTTGCACTGTGGGCAACCCTATCGCCTTCTGGACATGCTCGGCGATCGGCGCAATGGCTGTGACGATCGGTTTCTCTTCGCCCTCTGTGGCTCTCTCCTCAGCCTTCGCTGATACTGTTGTAGTGAAGCAATAGCGTTTCCCTTTCGTCTCAGCAAAAACCCTCGTTTGACCGGGACGCTTTGCCTCAATCAAAATTGAGCTTTCAACCTTCCTCACAAGCACAACGGATGGGTCGGTGACGGAGAAGTCAAAATCGCCACCAAGCGATAGCTTGATGAGTTCGCCAACGCTCATTTGTAGTGGTATTTCAACGACAGCATCATCGCAGTAGGCTCTGCACATGAGAACGACCAGCAGAACAGACAGAAGCCAATAACCCTTACCACCGCAACTAAGCTTGTGCATGTTTACCTACCTCCACACACCAATTCACCCACTCAGTCTATGGGCGCTTTTGATGCACCTCAGCTGGTTGCCCAACTGGTATTTGCATCATTTGGTCGCCGAGGAAGAAAGTAACGCTCTCCGTCACAGCCTGTTGCTGTGTTGGCTGTGGTTGTTGTGTGCTCTTCACCTCTTCAATGCGTTTCTCCAGCTCCTTCAATTGCCCGCTGATCTCGCTTATCATTTGTTTGAGGTGTGCATCTGCTGTTGACTTTGAGAGCGCTTTGCGTATCAACTGCATCTCCCGTCGCAACCTTTCTTGCTCTTCCCTTGTGCTCTGGACTTGCGGAGCGAGTTCGGCAAGCAATTTGCTATGCACCGTCGCTGCAACTTGTGTAGGGTCAACCGGTGGCAGTTGTGGAGGTGGTAGCTGTGCTGTAGGTGGTCTTATTCCGAGCACCTTGTCAATGTCCTCAAGTGGTATGCCAGCGCCCTTTGCAGCTAACCTTTCAACTGCAGGGTGTATCTCCCTTGCCATTGTTGGGCGCTTGGGTGGCTGTTGCGGTTTTGGAGTTGGTATGGGTTGGCGAGCTGGTAGGAGTGAGAACTCAATGTTCACGCCAGTTTGCCCGCTGACAAGCGCTACCCTCTCAGCCTCCTCAGGGGTGACGAGAAGGATGAGCGTTTTGACAGGGGTTGATTGTGCTCCTTGCTGTCCAGCCTGTCCCCCGCCAGCTTGCTGTCCTTGTTGTGCTTGTTGACCACGCACTGCAAGCTCAACATTTGCCACCTGCGTGTCAACACCTAAAACAACAGCATCTTCAACTATCGTCTGCGACAGCAAACCACCAAAGGAAGCGATTATCTTGACATGGTCACCAGTCCTGAGCATCCTGTAAAGCGCTTCGTTGTCTATCGGGAGAGCGATCGCCACATAGCCTTCGGGTATCAGAGCGCCTAAGCCCTCTTGCGAGATAGGTTGCGTAACATCCGTCCTGAGCACGGGTGTGCCAGCGAATATGTCCACCTTCGCCACACGGTTGATAACATCATCAATCCTGCTGAAGGCGCCAGACGGGACATCGCTTGGAGGTCTCCTCTCCTCCTGAAGCATTGCGCCAGTTACAACCGTGTGTGCAGGTATGTCGGTTGAGGCTATGACAACTTTTGCGAGCTCAACCTGCGGTTTTGGAGGTGGTGTCCTGCGCTTAGTCAAAACGAAGCGCCCAACGAGGAAGACCAAAAACACAATCCCAAGCAGAATTGAAATCCGCAACATCCTCGGCATGCAAAATCACTCCCTGCTCAAAGCAAAGGGTTGGGAGACCCGAAATAGAACTCAAAGATTAAAGCAAGGACGCAACCCATTGTTAAGTTTACCACATACGGAAAGCGCGTTTCGCTTTCGGGTTCATATTCAACCTGTGCGCCCATGATGTAGCGCAAATGCAAGTATATCAGTAAACGCTTGAAAGGCTTCAGACCAAGCCTCCGCCAGATCAAAGCCACTACCGCCACGACACCACCGATCACAGCTCCATACAGGAAAGCCCAAAACGGATATGACTCCCAAAACATCGCACTGCTACCTTTGATCGCTCCAACCGCCATGCAAAACTTCACATCACCGCCTTTGAACCACCCGATGGCAAACGGCACAAAGAAGATACCAAACCCAACAGCAAGCCCAATGAGGGAGTTCGTCAAGCCCTTAGCGCCTTCAAGGGCTGAGTTTACAAGGATGCCTATGAGCATGGAGGGGAATGTAAGCCAGTTTGGCACCTTGCTGTATCGGCAATCTGTGTAGCATGCGATGGCGATGAAGAGAAGCAAGATGAAATTGCGCACATACAACTCAACCCACTCATTCATTGTGTGCCACCCTGTGATTTGTTAACGAGGATTGTGCATTATGTCATGCTTCGCTTGCTCTGCTAAGAGCGTTACGCGCCACCTTGCGACTTGCTAACTGAGACACGCTCAAGACGCCTCAACTGCATGACCGCCTTCTCTTGCACATCCTTCTCACCGATGCTTTTCATTGCTTCCTTCAGCAACTCCGCATCCGAGTATGAGCGCCCATCAATTGTAGCTATAGCCTCCGAGCACACAGCTTTGAGCGATGCATCGTCTGTGATAACGAATGTTTTCAACAAGGTTTTTCTCGCTGGCTTGTAACGCAGTTTCGAGAGAGCTATCACAGCCTCACGCCTTACATCAATGCTTTTATCCACCTCAAGGCATTTAAGCAAGGCGTCAGCAACCGCTTGTGTTCCCATCTCACCGATTGCCCACACAGTGGCTTTGCGCACACTTTCCGAACTGTCTTTAAGGTATGGCAACAGCTTTTCAACAGCCCACTTAGCTTTCCAAGCCCCGATAAGCCTTATGAGATATTCCTTTGCGGTCGGCGTTTTGGTGCGAGCCAACGCCTCTACAGCCACATGCGAGGCGCTCTCGCCAAACATTTGCAGTGCGTTGAAGGCGTGCCACCTAACCCTCTCCGACTTATCATCAAGTGCTTCTATGAGCGTTTGGATTGCCCTTTCGTCACCAATCCTGCCGAGCGAGACAACAGAAGCTATGCGCACATCTTCGTTCTCATCTTTCGTCGCCTTAGCCAGTGCAGGTATAGCTTCCTTGCAACCTATTTCGCCGAGAGCCTTCGCAGCTCCCCACCTCTTTTGTGCCTCCTTTGACTTGAGTGCCTCAAGGAGCAAATCAACAGCTGGCTTCCCAACTTCCGATAGAGCGCTTGCAGCTCTAACCCTAACAACTTCGTCTTGATCGGTTAGCATGTTGATGAGGAACTCAATCGCTTTTTTGTTCCCCATCTTACCGAGTGCCACAGCAGCGCTGACCCTCACTTTGCTTTCCTCTGCGTTATCGTTCATTCGGTTCTCCAAAGCCTGTATCGCCGCCTTAGCACCTATCTTCCCGAGCGCCTCAGCAGCTGCTGCTCTAACTTCTGGGTCTGTATCCGAGAGCCGATCAATCAAGTCTACCGTTGCTGGCTTATACCTGAGCTGTCCCAAGTAGCGACACATATCTCTCCTGACAAGCCTATCCTTCCCTTCAGCGCTTTGTGGGTCTAACGCTGCTCTGAAGCGCTCGCAGATGAGTTTCAGGGCACGCTCCGCTTCATCCTTAGCTATACCTTCGCCTCGTTCAGCCACCTCAAGGACTGCCCTCAGCGCCTTTGCACCAAGCCCTTTTAATGCTTCAACCGCACTATCCCTTACCTCTTTCCTCTTGTCCCCGAGGAACTCAATCAACACTGGCACTGCGTCCTCGTCGTCCAAGCCACCCATTGCCTTTATGGCTGCAATCTGCACATCTGTGTTTTCGTCCTTCGCCATCTCAATGAGTGTTCTTGTTGCCTCACCACCCTTTATCTTCCCCAAAGCCTCAGCCACAGCCACCCTCACTTTCGGGTCTTCATCCCTCCTCGCATCGCGCAGGTAAACGATGCCCCCAGACTTGGCGAAGTTTCCGAGCATAACAGCAGCTGCATACCTCACCCTTACATCTTTGTCCTTGAGAAGCTTTCCCACAGGCTCAACTGCAACATCAGCATAGTCCTTCAGCTTTGTCTCGTAGATCTGGTTGAAGTTATCAGGGTTCGCCTTCAACTCCTCAATTGCCAAAGCCACCTTCCGCCTTTTCTCTTCAAGGCTTTCACCACACCCTGTAAGCTGGATTGCCATCCCTACGAAACTGATGAGCGATAAAAACAAAGCCACACGCTCATTGCGTCCCACAAGTTATCACCTCTCTTTGTTTTTGAACAACTCAGCGTCAACTAAAAGTGTAGCGTCAATGCCATCTTCGTGTGGCATGGCGTGCTTCACCTTTGATCACCAGTTCATCGGATAGACACGCATGTTTGGCACGAAGCAACCGACGAGTGTCCATAGACCGCCATGAGCAAAATCACCGAGTATCAAGCCCAAGAAGAAGGGCATCAGTTGCCTGTAAACGCCAGCTCCCACATACCTTAAGACCAACCCCTTGAACGCCCACGCTATCATGAACGGCAACCACACCTTATGCATTGTTGCGGTGTTGGCAACAGCATACCCGAACGGGTGCAGTGGTAGGGCTATCATATGTGCTCTGAGGAAGGTCAAAAGGCATGTCACGACGAAGCCTATGGCTACAGCTATTGTTTCCCTTAAGTCTGGCAGGACTGGCTGTCTCAAGAAGCTCTCAAGCATGATGAAAGGCTCTCGTCCCATGTAAACTCGCCACACATCAGCCTTTGAGGCAGCGCCAAGCTTATACCAAAGTGAGAGCGCACCATAGAAAGCTATCGGGACACACAAAACAGTGCCTATGATTATGCTCTTAAGTAGCTTTTGCGGTCGCAGTCCAATCATGTCCGCCATCTTCAATGCGTCCATCTGGTGTGGCATCGGCAGACAGCGTAGGTCAAAGCTTGCTATGTTGCGGAAGTATGCCATGACCGTGAGCTCACGCGGTGTCAGGACAGCGCTTCCGAGTGTCGTCGTCACAAGCGTATACGGGTCTGCGTAGGGACCAAAAAGCCATGCGTTGCCAGCCTCAGCCCTAAGGCGAGTTGCTGAAAGCATGTATGTGAACGAAAGGGCGAAGAGGAGAACTGCGAACGGAATCCTCATCCCAGCCACGCTCGCGAAGGCGATGAGGAAGGTGAAGGAACACAAAAGCATGATTAAAGCGATGATGTAGCCTTTGCGCTCTGCCAACTCATCACCTTTCACATCGCCTTTAAGCACCCTCATGATGTGCATGAGATGAGCCCTACCAACCCAGAAGTTAAGGAAGGCTATCGCCAAGAATGCGCCTGCGCCTTGGTGAGCTATGTATGGGTATCGGCTTATACCACCACGCCCAAGCTGTGATATGCCAATGGCTTCGCAGAAGACTTGCTCAAGCTTCGTAACGAAGTAGAAGAAGAAACAGCTGAATGTCACTTCCAAGCTGAGCAGGTAGCCAACGCCGATGATGAACGGGTAGAAAGTCATAGGCATTGAACCGATTGCGTTCCAAGGTCTGTCGGTTAGATACTTGCCTATATCAAGTGTTGTGCCCCTAACATCGATCATCGGCAGTGATGGGAAGTTCATGCTGAGTGTGTTCCATGTGCCGAGCGAGAAGGCGATGATGAAGCCAAGCCAAAGAAGGCGATTGCGAAAAAGCTCAAAGCCTCTCTTCGTCATCTCAACGGGCAAGATAACAGTTGGGAATGTTAGCCTCTCCCGCTCCACCCACTGCTTCTTAAGGAGCATGCAAAGCGAGAGCGTGAAAAACATTATCGCGATTGTGAAGGCGCTCCATAGGAGCATCGGCAACAACCATTGCCCAATTGGCACAGGTGCGTTGCCAACATAAAAGAGCCTTACGACCTCCTTATCTTGAGGCGCAAACCACTTGGGTATGAAACTGAAGAAGAGCTCCTCCCAATTGTTCATCGGCGACGCATAGTAAATTGGTGCTGTTAAGGCTGGAACAAGGAAATGCATCCCACCCGAAGAAGCTATGACTGTGGTTGATGTTAGCGTTGCGTAAATGAGTATGAGCTCGCCTTGCCTCAAGCGGAGTTGCTTGATGCGCCCAAAGATTAAGTTAATCGCTATCAGGAGGCACAGCGCAAAGAAAGGACCGACTGGCAAAGCTGTGTTTGCAAGTGCTGTGTGTCCTCTAAGCCCACCAAGCCTTATCTCGGCATGGTGTATCCACATCACTATCGGCGGTATGAGAAGCCATGAAAGGAGCATCGAAAACTTCCTCACATCAGTTTCCTCATCGACACGCTCTTCCAACCTTATGCCGAAGGCGCTCATGGCTTGTTTTTCACCCGCCTATGTTGGCTTCGTTTGTGAAGGATGTGGAAGCCAAATTCACATTTTACATCCGCACGCTTAATTGCTACATTTGACCTGAAGGGTGAGGTAGCAAGGCATGATAGAGGTGATTGAGAAATGGGTAGGCGTATCAGACGGATAGCATGGATTGAGCCAGCTCGTTTCCCTTATGGCTACGATGACCAACATGTGTTCAAGGGTTGGGTCATACCGCGAGCTGGACCTCAGATGGCTGGACTGCTTGATTCCCTTGGCTATGATACGGTCGTTTACTGTGGCGAGGGAGTGCCAATTGATGTCCAAGAGATAGCGAACAACTTTGACCTCGCTTGCATATCGGTGTTGAGTTGCACTGCCACTCATGGCTTGATACTCGGTAAACAGCTTTCAGACTTGGGCATGCCAGTTGTCGCAGGTGGTTTCCATTTTGCGCATGCCCTCATGACAGAAGAGACGCTTGCACCGACAACTGAAGCGCTTGATTATGTCCCGTATGTTGTGCGTGGCGAGGGTTACAAAAGCCTCGTTGAGTTGCTTGAAGTGTTTGAAGGGAAGAGGAGTCCCGAGGGAGTCCTTGGGCTCTCATATCGCTTTGGTGACGAGAAAATCCACAACCCACCGCAAAGGCTGATGACGAAGGAAGAGCTGAACAACCTGCCCTTGCCGAAGTGGGAGAAGGTCTTAGGTGTTAGGAAGGGGCATGTGATATCGATTCACGGGATGTATGGTTGCCCGAGGAAATGCACATGGTGCGCTGTTTGGCCAAGGGATGGGCGCGGCAACAGATACATCGAGCCAAACAAGGTCGTTGATGCAATTGAGCACGCTTTGAAGGTTCAAGGCAGAGGCGATGGGCGAATAACTTGGATATTCTTCTCAGCCGATAACTTCCCTGCTGTGAGGGCATGGGCAGAGGGCGTATGCGAGGAGATAAAGAGGCGCAAGCTACCGATAAAATGGACATGCCAAGCTGAGGTTGCTGGTGCAAAGAGGCTTCAGTTGGTCAAGCTGATGAAGGAGTCTGGCTGTGAATGGTGGTGTATAGGGTTTGAAAGCATAAGCGAGGAATCGCTTAAGGCATCCGAAAAAGCTCAGTCGCTCAAAGATATGGAAGAAGCCATAAGGATACTGCATGCTCACGGGATAAAGATTCACGGCATGTTCATTTGTGGTTTGCCGGGGGACTCAAGGGAGAGCATCATGAGGACAGTTGATTGGGCTAAGCGGATGGGCATTGAAACCATACAGATCACATGCCTCGTTGAACTTCCAGGCTCTCAGGACTACGAGACGAAGAGGCAGTGGGAAAACGCCTTCAGACCGTTCAAGCCACCGTATGAACTGCTTAACTGGCTGTTCACAAACGGGCATTACGCTCGCATCGCCACAGACAAGATGAGCCTATACGAGGTGCAAAGATGCGCTATAGAAGGGATGAAGCGCTTCTACTCGATCGGGCACATAGTGCGCTCGGTCCTGCCGAATTGGAACACGCTCATATACGAGTTGAGGCGAGGTAGCGGTGTGCTGAAAAGCATAAAAGCTGCTTGCTTGGATAGCATCTACACATTGGCTCTGAGGGCTCGTGGCTTCAAGTTGCTGAGGCGCTGGGAAAATTCAAGGTTGAACCAGATATACCAAGCGATGCTTCAGTTCCCAGAACGCATACCGCAACTCATCCAAGAGGTTTTAGAACTCATACCGAAAGATTGGGTTGAGGTCATGGAGAAGGTGGCGAGAGAAAGACGACCGTGTAAAGTCATCATAAGGCGGGGTGAGTTGCCTCAACACCTCAAACCGTTCATCGAGAGGTGGCAGAAGTTAGCAGAAGGCTATACGCCATCGTAAGACAAAACTTGAAGCTGAAGGGGGTAAAGAGGATGCGCTCAGAGAAGGTGCGCGTTGGTGTGGTCGGACTGGGTATGGGAAGGGTTCACCTGAAAAACTTGAAGGACATGGAAGAGGTTGAGGTTGTAGCCATATGCGACATAAACGAGGAACTGCTAAAGAGGGCTGGCGAGGAGTTTCAGGTGAGGAAGCTCTTCACAGACTTTGAGAAGTTCGTCACCGAGGACATGGACGCTGTCTTCATCTGCACACCGCATTTCTTACATCACCAGCAAGTGATAACTGCATTGCGTTCCAACAAACATGTCTTCTGCGAGAAGCCACTCGCCATCACCGTGAGGGAAGCCGAGGAGATGGTCTCGGTCGCAAATGAAGTCGGGAAGGAGATAGCAGTTGGCTTCCAGAGGCGGACAAATCCAAAGGACAGGCTTGTCAAGGAGCTCATCTCCGAGTTGGGTGAAATATCTCGCGCCCTTTATGAGACATGCGGTCTGCGCACGCAAGCCTATTACGATTCTGGTGCATGGAGGGGGACTTGGTGGGGTGAAGGTGGAGGGGTGTTGATAAATCAGGCAGTGCATGACCTTGATGTTTGTCAGTGGTGGATGGGCATGCCGAAGTATGTTTTGGGGTGGGCTGAAACATTCGCTCACAAGATAGAAACGGAAGACCTTGTGAGCGCCATCTTCGTCTATGAGAATGGCGCACAAATGCTTTTCCAAGCCTCGCTCGTTGATCACCCGAGCCTCACAAGGTTTGAAGTCAGCGGCGAGATGGGTTGCCTCATCTACGATGGCAACATAAGGTTAGCAAAAGCCGAAGCCTCTATACTTGATTTCATAAGCACTTGCAAGGAGGCTTGGGGCAGACCGCCCGAGGTTAAATGGCAGGAAGTTCAACCAGCACAGGAAAGCTGGGGACATGCGGAGTTGGTCAAAGACTTCATAAGCTCAATAGTTGAAGGAAGGAAACCACTCGTGAGCGGTGAGGAGGGGATAAAGTCGGTTGAGCTTGTCAACGCAATCATAATGTCAACATTGCTTCGTCAGCCAGTTGAGTTGCCAATCGATAGGGAAGGATACGATGCTCTCATTGAGGAGTTGAGGAGTGGGAAGCGCTCCATACCTCGTCGACCAGTAGTTTGAATCGCCTGCAAGTAAAGCAGATGCTCAAAAGTGGCTTCGCCTCGCAATCGGCTTAACAGCTTGTGGGCGATAATCTCTCGCCACATTGGGTTGCATCGAAGGTGAGCCGGTTTGAACTTGGGCGAGTTGCTCTACGAGCGTCTTCCGAGTTGGCTTGTTGAGCGCATCATAACGATAGGCGATGCGGTTGAGGACAAAGGGTGGAGGGTCTTCGTTGTTGGTGGGTTTGTGCGAGACCTGTTGCTTGGCAGGCGCAACTTTGAGCTTGATGTGATGGTTGAGGGCGAAGGGATTTATTTGGCGAAGGTTCTATCGAGGCTCTTCGGGGCGAAGATGATTTCGCACGAGCAATTTATGACTGCAGTGCTTTACATGCCCGATGGGACTCGCATCGACATAGCGACATGCCGAAAAGAACGATATAAGCATCCCGCAGCGCTACCAGAAGTTGAACCAGCAACGGCTGAGGAAGACCTTTACAGGCGTGACTTCTCAATCAACGCTATGGCGATTGACATCTCAAAGGAACGCTTCGGCGAACTGCTCGATGTATGTGGGGGCTTGCCTGACCTTGAAAGCGGGTTGATACGCGTTTTGCATGAACGCAGTTTCATAGATGACCCAACGAGGGTGTTCAGGGCAGTGAGGTTTGAAAAGCGCTTCTCGTTCTCGATCGAGAGCAACACGATGCGCCTGCTGAAGGAGGCAATCGAATGTGGCATGCTCTCGCTGTTGACGCCAGACAGGATAAAGCATGAGTGGATAAGAATTTGCTCCGAGGAGAACCCTCAACCTCACATACTGAGGATGGAAGAGTTGGACATGTTGCGGTGGATTGATAGTTCGCTGAGCCTCCGCTCACAAGAACAGCGTTTGGCACTCAGCTCAATCGTGTCTGTCGAAGAGCGCTTGGCGGGATCAAATGTGAGTTATGAGCGCTGGTTGCTCTACCTCATGCCCTTGCTTGACGGCGCAACGAACGAGGATATCGAAAGGCTGTGCAGACGGTATTCCATTAGCTCAAGGCATCTTCAAGCTTTCCTTCAGCTCTCTTCGCTTGATGATGTTTTGGAGAGGACGAGGGCTAAACTTTCTCCGAGCTCCCTGAAGAGGCTCTTGGATCGCTTTAACACCGAGGCTCTCATTTATGCGCTCGCTAAAGCCATCTCGTTTGGTGAGTCTCATGAGATGGCGAAGGAGCAGTTGCTTGCCTACCTTGAAAAGTATAGGCATGAGCGCCCAGATATATCTGGGAGCGACATAATCGGTGCTGGTATACCTGCAGGACCTTGGATCGGCACAGCTTTAGATGAGGCTTTGAAGGTTAAACTTGATGAAGGTGCGGATAGACAGAGACAGCTTGAGGTTGCCCTCAAGACCGCAAGGAAAGCTTTGGCGATGATGGAACATGGCTCGCAAAGGCGTGATACTTGCAGCTGGGAAGGGTAAAAGGCTTTTGCCAATAACTGAGGAAGTGCCCAAGGTGCTCATAGAAGTTGGTGGCTTGCCTTGGCTATCAAGGTTGCTCTTGAGGTTCAGTGAATGTGGGTGTCGCCAACTCCTGATTGTCGTCGGTCACCTTGGCGAGATGATCATCAAGCGCTACGGTGAGGAAGCGTTTGGTATGCGCATATCCTATGTGTTTCAGGAGCGCCCCGAAGGGACTGCGAAGGCTCTTCAACTCGCCGAGGAGTTCGTCGGTGATGAGCCGTTCATGCTCTCTTGGGGCGATGTGCTTACAGCCCCTGAGAATTACAAAGCTCTGTGGGAGAGGTTTGAAGTAGGCGATTGTCATATGTGCATGCTTGTGAACTGGCTCAACGATGTCTCCTCTGGCGCAGATGTGACGATTGACGGTGATAGGGTGATCGGGATAGTTGAAAAGCCGCCCGTGAAGAAGGCTGGATGGAATCAGTCTGGCTTGTTTGTGATTGGTAGCAGTATCTTCAAATACCTGAAGGAGGTTAAGCCATCAGCGCGCGGTGAGTATGAGTTCACCGATGCCGTGAAAATGATGATTGAAGCTGGTGAAATAGTTGTTGCGCTCCCAGCGAAAGGTTATGTGTGTGAGCTTGGAACGCATGAGCAACTGCGGTTGATACAAAGCATGATACACGAGATTTAAATGCAAGCTTAATGACAACCGCTTCAAGCTTTTGATTACCCGAAGCGCCCTCGTATGAACGAGTCTGTCCTTTCGTCCTTCGGGTTTTCGAACACTTGACTTGTTGGACCAACCTCAATCAGCTCGCCATCAAGTATGAAGCCCGTCAAGTCTGCCACCCTCGAAGCTTGAAACATGTTGTGTGTCACGAGGACGATCGTCAGCTTTTTCTTTAACTCAAGCATCAACTCCTCAATGCGAAGGGTTGAGGCTGGATCGAGCGCCGAGCAAGGCTCGTCAAGGAGCAACACTTCTGGCTCAACTGCCAATGCCCTCGCAATGCACAAGCGTTGTTGTTGTCCACCAGAAAGCGTAAATGCTGATTGGTGCAACATGTCCTTAACTTCTTCCCAGAGGGCTGCTTCCTTGAGCGCCCTCTCAACTATCTCCGTTAGCCTTCTTTTTTCCTTCGTGCCGTGTATCCTCGGACCGTAAGCCACATTTTCAAAGATGGACATGGGGAAAGGGTTTGGCTTCTGGAAAACCATCCCGACCCTCCTTCTCAACTCAACCACATCCACAGCCTTGTCGTAGATGTTAACATCGTCAAGGAACACCTCGCCCCTCACGACAGCGTTCGGGATGAAATCGTTCATCCTGTTAAGGCAGCGCAGAAACGAACTCTTACCGCATCCAGAGGGTCCTATGAGGGCGAAGATGCATCTTTCTGGTATGTCAAGGTTGATGTTCTTTAAAACTGGGCGCTCACCGTAGTAGAGCCATAAATTCCTTATCCTGAATTTCGCCTTCGCCTCTTTGCTTAACTGGCTCAACAACTCCACGACGCGTGCCTCAATCAAGTCCCTCGTCCTTCTGTAAACCTCGATCGACGAGCCAGTTGGGTCTGGTATGTCCCACTCAACCCTGTATGGGATGTTGGGGAGCGAGTCAGTGTCCATATCAAGCCCAACCGTTACGACTATGTCGCTTCCCGTTATGTTCACATCACTTAACCCTTTGGGGCGCTGTTTGCTTATGTCGATCCCTATCTCCTTCATGACTTGGACGGCGTTTTGGTCAAGCTGACTTGAAGGGCTTAGCCCAGCGCTCGCCACATCGAACATGTCACCACATTTCTCCCTGAAGAAAGCCTCCGCCATTTGACTCCTACACGAATTCCTCTCGCATATGAAGACGACGCGCCTTTTCATCCCGTCGCTTCACCCCACTAAACCAAAATCTATCAGGCAACCCTCGGTCCGCTAATCTTGAGCCTCACCCTTATCAAGATGGCAAGCAAGTTCAGAACGAATGTTAAGAAGAGCAGGACGAGCGCTGTTGCATATTGCATTGGGAGCGTTGCTTCCACATCGGGCGATTGCGTTGCCATGACATAGATGTGATAGCCAAGGTGCATGAACTGGCTTGAAGGCGAGATAGACAGGCGAGGCAGGTAGTATGCCACACCAGTGAAAAGTAAAGGTGCAACCTCACCAGCTCCCCTGCTCACAGCCAAGATTGCTCCAGTCAGTATCCCACCCATAGCCTTCGGGACAACGACGCGCCAGACAGTTTGCCACCTCGTTGCACCGAGCGCATAACTTGCAAGACGCACCTCCTCAGGTATTGAAGACAAAGCTTCCTCTGTAACTGTGATAACAACTGGCAATGTCAAGATGGAGAGAGTGGCAGCAGCCCAAAGCAAACAAGGTTGACCAAAGAGAAGCTCGGCACCGATGAGCGCATCTATCTTCTTGCCGACAAACAGCACAAAGAACGCAAGCCCGAACATGCCGTAAATGATCGACGGTATGCCAGCGAGATTTGAAATTGAAGCTCTTATCAGCTTTGTGAGCATCGCATCCCGTGGCGCATATTCGTGGAGGTAGATGGCAGTCAAAACACCAGTGGGCATAACCATGAGCGTCATAAGGATGACCAGAACGAGAGTCCCAAATATAGCTGGGAAGACCCCGCCACCCATCACACCAAGACTTGGTGGCTTCGTCAGAAACTCCCATGTGATCTTCTTATATCCACCGATGAAAAGGTCGGCGAGGATCACAAACAACATCATGAGGATGATCAAAGTCGAAACGAAGCTCAGACATGTAAGCATCAAGTCGCATATCTCAAACTGCTTTAACCTGCCACCTCTTCTGGATAGCTTCATCTCACCCACCAACGAACTTCCTTTGCAAGCTTGAGATAGCCAGCTGTGAAAGGCAATTAACAACGAAGCTGACGATTAGCAGTATGAAGCCTATGAAGAAGAGCACATGGTAGTGGGAGCTTCCGACAACCGCCTCTGGCATCTCAGCGGCGACAGTCGCTGAGAGCGTTCTCACCGAGTGAAAGATGTTCCAATCGAGGATGGGCGCATTGCCCGTTGCCATCAAAGCTATCATCGTTTCACCCCACGCCCTCCCGAAGCTCAAAAGTGAAGCTGCAAGCAATCCCGGAGCTGCGGTTGGAATAACTATGCGCAGAGCTGTTTGCCACCTTGTAGCTCCGAGCGCCATGCTCGCTACGCGATAGCTCTCTGGAACATTGTGTATAGCTTCCTCGCAGAGGGTGAATGTTATTGGCATCACAGCTATTGATATGCCGATGCCACCAACTAAAGCGTTTAGTCTTGTTGGAGTGAACATCTCTTGAAGCCATGTATAGTGGTAGACATGCGCCAACCACGAAGCCACTTTGGTGAGGCAAAAGAAGCCTATCACAACCGACGGTATGCCAGCGAGCAGTTCTATGGTTGGCTTGATGAACTCGCGAAGCTTATCCGATGCCTTCTCGGAAACGAAGAGCGCGCTGAGCATGCCAAGTGGCAACGCTATGAGCAGGCTCACAAAGTTTATCTTTAGTGTCCCGACGATGAGCGGTAGTAGTGAGTATTTTGGAGGCTCCGATATCGGTTGCCAAACTGTTTTGAGGAAAAGCTCCCTCAAACTCGCCTCAGACCTAACAGACGGTTTGAAAAACACTGCAAGAGCTTCCTTCAAAATGAACACCATTATGAGCACTATGAACAGGATGCTCACGAGCGATATGACAGCAATAAGCACTTCCCCTAAGCGTTCCCAAAGGCGTGAGTATCTTCTCACCATGACCACCCTGTCGAAAGCGCGCTATCAAACGCCAACCTATGCCACGAGTTTGTGATGCAACAGCGTTGCTTAAACTCTTGTCGGACAGCCCATGCAGAGGCACGATGGATTTGCAAAGACAGCGATTGAGGTGGAAGGGCGCAACACCGTTTTAAGCTCTTACACTGCATGGTCTGCAGTTCACTTTGATACAGGGCATGAACTGCATGCGCTTGATGCCATTGTGCAGGATGAGCATGCGCTTGAGCCACCTTTGCGTGGTATGAAGGCGTTGAATATGCGCTTCAAGTTCTTGCCGCCACAGGAAACACACACCAATGTCTTCTCATGCTTGTCTCTCTCCGAAACGCTACATTCAATTTCCGTCACAGCACCACAGTCGATGCACTGGTATTCATAAACCATGCTTCTGACACCCCCCGATCACAGCGCCTGCTCAGCCAAAGTGTATGTTAGCGCAAGTGAGGCGCTTTAGAAAAACTTTCACCCGTGAGCTACAGCTCACCTCGCGAACGCGATGACGAAGGCATTCAGGAGGACATTCATTATGGCATGGATCACGAACACAGGTATGAACGAGTTGCATTGCCACGCTATGACGCCAGCCACCACGCCACCTGGCAACGCCGATATGAATTCAACTTGTGGTTTGCCGACATGAGCTAACCAAAAAGGGATCGCTTGGATCAGTATCGCCCAAGCACCGAGCCTGCGCCTCACAACGAAAAGCATGAAGCCACGAAATAAGAACTCCCAGCCGAAGAGGTAAATCGTCATGCCGAGTGCAAACTCGATGAAAGCCGAAAAGCTCTCCTTAGCAGGGGTGTAGAACGGGTAGTATGCCTGGAACTGTTCCATGCGGGCACATGCGATGAGCGGTGGAAACATGAAGATTGTTGCAATAGCTATCCATGCAAGGGCACATCTTCCATTTCCCATTTGGAATCCGACATCACTCCAACTCCACCCGCATGCCTTAGCCAACGCCAACGGTAGCACCAAACATAGAAGCACATTGAAAGCCACATAAACACCAAACTGCGAATCCCTATCGATGGGCGATGTGACTGAAGCGGTTACGAGAATTAAGGCGCAAACAAACATCAAACCTACCTGCCAACCCTCTCCGAGCCATGGGGTATCTTTGTGCGTCGTTTTCATAGTGGAGGCTTACACCCTTGGGCGTTCAATCTCCATCACTATCTTCCCGTTCTTGAATATTCGCACCGTCCCAGTTGATGCGGAGACCGTTATCGCTGTAGCTTTAGTTACAGCTGTTATGCTCGCTGCTGCCACATGCCTTGCTCCCAACCCCATCGGGACTTCAACCTTTAGCCCACCCGGCTGGATATAAGAATGGATATAAGAACCTGCCGATTCAATCACGCCATCGCCTCTCACGATGAATGCACCGTCAATTGAACTGAACTCCTTTATCGTCTCTGTGAGCTGTGGGTTGAGCACATTCCTGATGCTCTCGTCATAACCAGCGAACGGGTTAAGCACAAGCTGTGTCACATACCCTTTCACATTCTCGTAATCACCGATGACGAACATAGTTCCAACAGGTCTCCCTTCGCGCCCTTCAACTGCAAGCTGTATCGCTACTTCAACGAGTTGCTCAAACACTTCAGGTTTGATATCCTCGCCAAGAAGCTCTACCCCCGGTGTGAACAGCTCAAACTCGTCTTTGACCGAGATGAGCATGAGCGTGTCTAACTGCGAAGATTTCGGTTGCCCAGTCAGGCAGATGAGCGTATCGTCAGCATCGATCAAGCCCTTAGCTAAAGCGAGTAGAACCGCAACTTTGATCTGTCCAAGCCTCGTCAGGTTGATGCTTGGGAGGTCTACAAATTTTGCGAACTTGCTTTTTATGTCATCGGTGAGCAAATCCTCATCCGCTGCAAGTATGCAATTGCTCACGTCCAAAGCCCCCTCAACGGTTGATATGAGCTGGGGTGAGCCAGCACACACAAGCATAAGCGATATGTTCGCATCCTTAGCTGCAGTTTTCGCAGCCTTGAGCAGTGAATGAGTTATTGACGGAACGACTTCTTCCCTCTCAACAACCCTCAAAGCCTCCTGCTTCTTAGGCTTCGCATCAGGGCGCTGTGCCTTCGCCGTCATCGCTAACACCTCGCATCGGTAGCTTCTTCAAAGCCTCCTTTCATTATGCATTCAACCCCGCACCCAAATCTAATTTCCAAAGCAATGCTGTTAGCCTTTGAGAATGACATGAAAAACTTGAGATGCTACATGCGAGTCATCAGCCACTGGTTGAAGCCACCAGTATGAAAAGTTTTTTAGCTCGCTCTTGTGCTTGACAGTGTAGCATAATGTTAGCAATGAGCCATTGAAGATGCCGCGCCCTGAACTTCGTCTGCAGAGGCGCTATGGAGGTGTAGCCTTCAACGATGCCGAAGGTAGTTTTACCAAAGGCATACAACCCAAAGTGGGTTGAAGAGAAGTGGTATAGGTATTGGGAGAGCCGAGGATACTTTTACGCTGACGCAAACGATGTGCGCCCCTCATACTGCATCACAATACCACCACCGAATGTCACTGGCTCATTGCACATGGGGCATGCCCTCAACCACACAATCCATGACATCGTAGTCAGGTGGCAACGGATGCTCGGCAAGAATGTCCTTTGCCTTCCGGGGACAGACCATGCGGGGATAGCTACTCAGGTTGTGGTTGAGAAAGAGCTTGCGAAGGAAGGGAAGACGAGGCATGAGCTTGGGCGTGAGAAGTTCCTTGAGCGAGTTTGGAAGTGGAAGGAGCAGTATGGTGGTTTGATATTGCGCCAGTTGAGGATGCTCGGTTGCTCGTATGATTGGCGTAGAGAGCGCTTCACCATGGACGAAGGCTATGCGAGGGCGGTCTTGGTGACATTTGTTCGGTTGGCGGAGGAAGGGCTGATCTATCGTGGGCACAGGGTGATCAACTGGTGTCCAAGGTGCCTAACAGCGTTGAGCGACCTTGAGGTTGAACATCAAAACAGGCTCTCAAAGCTCTGGTTCATACGCTACCCAGCTGTTGACGGTGGCTACGGTGTCGTTGTGGCGACAACCCGCCCCGAAACAATGCTCGGTGATACTGCGGTTGCCGTTCATCCGAGCGATGAACGCTACAAGAAACTTGTCGGCACAAAGGTTATCCTGCCGTTGATGAACCGCATAATCCCAGTGATAGCCGATGAAGCTGTCGACCCAGCATTCGGGACTGGCGCTGTAAAGGTGACACCTGCCCACGACATGACCGACTTCGAGATAGGCGAGAGACACAGGCTGGATAAAGTCGTCGTCATCGATGAGTATGGGAAGATGACGCAGGATGCTGGCAAGTTCGCTTCGATGGAAAGGTATGAATGCAGAGATGCTGTTGTAAGCGAGCTTGAGAAGCTCGGCTTGCTCATCAAAACAGAAGAATACGAAGTGCCACTCGCTTTATGCTACCGTTGTGGGACTGCCATAGAGCCATTGCTTTCGGTGCAATGGTTCGTGCACATGAAACCGCTCGCCGAACTCGCTATAGAGGCTATACGAAGCGGTAGGATAAAGTATGTGCCAGAGCGTTTCGCAAAGATGAGCATCGAATGGCTTGAAGGGATTAAGGATTGGTGCATCTCAAGGCAGATATGGTGGGGGCACCGCATACCTGCTTGGTATTGCCTCAACTGCAACGGTCAGAAGGTGCGAGAGGTGCGCTTGCCAACTGGCGAAACGCGCGTCAAAGCGGACGCGGATGCCGTTTGGTTTGCATCGGTTGAACCACCTGAAGCATGCCCAAGGTGCGGTAGCAAGGACATCATTCAGGAGACTGATGTGCTTGATACATGGTTCAGTTCAGCTATATGGCCTCACGCCACACTTGGCTGGCCTGAGAGGACAAAAGAGCTTGAAGTGTTCTATCCGACGGATTTGATGATAACGGCAAGGGACATCCTTTACCTCTGGGTTGCAAGGATGATAATGACAGGGCTGAAGTTCGCTGGCGACATCCCCTTCAAGACAGTCTATGTTCACCCGACAATACTCACGAGTGAAGGCAAGCGCATGAGCAAGTCACTCGGCACTGGGATAGATCCGATTGATTTGATTGAGCGCTACGGCGCAGATGCTTTGCGCTTCGGGCTGATAATACAGTGTGAGCTCGGTCAAGACATAAGGTTCGGTGAGGAGCGCTTGGACATGGCTAAAGATTTCACAAACAAGATTTGGAACGCTGCTCGCTTCGTATTGATGAACATTGATGAGGATGAATTCCGCAAGCTTCCAACTCGCTTTGAGTTCAACGATGTCCGTCACCTTCTAAGCCTGCCAGACAGGTGGATAATCAGCAGGCTCCAGCGCACAATAAGTGCCGTTAGCGATTCGCTTGAGCAGTGTGAATTTGATAAATCTGCCAAAGCGCTTTACGACTTCTTCTGGGACGACTTCTGCGATTGGTATGTTGAAGTGAGCAAGTGCTCGCTCTCCTCCGATGGTGAGCGCAGGAGGATAACGCAAATCGTGCTGTGCCATGTGCTTGAATCATCGCTCAGGTTGCTTCACCCGTTCATGCCATTCATCACTGAAGAGCTATGGCAACATTTGCCACACGATGGCGAAAGCATAATGGTGGCTTCTTTCCCGAAGCCGAATTTGGAAGCGATTGATGAGGAAGCCGAGAGCCTCATGGGCGAACTGATGTGGCTCGTCTCCGCCACAAGGAGTGTTAAATCCGAGATGGGCTTTACGAATGTGCTTTGTGACGCGTTCATCTTCGTCTCCGACGAAAGAGTGCGCCAAACCATAGAGCAGAACATGTGGTGGATAAGCTCGCTTGCGAGGCTTAAGGAAAGCAAGCTTTGCAGTTTTTCAGAGGAGCGCCCAAGGCTCGCCGCTTCGGTTAGCAAGGAGGGTGTTGAAGTATGCATACCGCTGAGTGGGCTTGTAGATGCCGAAAGAGAGCTTGAGAGGTTGAACAAGGAACTCGAAAGAGCTGAGGCAGAGCTTGAGAGGGTGAGGAAGCGCCTTTTGAACGAACAGTTCATCAAGAACGCCCCGCGTGATTTAGTCGAATCGGAGAGGGAGCGAAGGAACAGGCTTGAGGAGCAAATCAAGAAGTTGCATGAGCGCATCAACATACTCATGGAGTTGCGCTCAAGCATGAAGCGATGAAGGAGCCGTTTTCTTTCGGCGCTGGACGGGCACGATCAATGATAGGCAAGGGTGGTTCGCTGTGAGGCACAACATCGTCAAGGAAAAGCTTAAGCGTGGCGAAGTGACGATAGGCTCGTGGCTTTCGCTCGGCTCGCCAACTGCTTCGCTCACGATGGCTCGTTGTGGTTTTGAATGGTTGGTCATAGACACAGAGCACGGACAGATAGGATATGAAGCCATGCTCAACTGCATTCAGGCTATATGCTTAACAGACTGCATACCTTTCGTGCGGGTGGCGTGGAACGATGGGGCATTGATAAAGAGGGCTCTGGATGCGGGTGCGCTCGGGATAATAGTGCCAATGGTATGTAGTGCCGATGAGGCAGCCTTTGCAGTTAGATCCACTTACTTCCCACCGAAAGGGATGAGGTCTGCAGGTGGTGCACTCGCACAATCCCTTCATGGTCATGACTACTTCAAGAGAGCAAACGAGGAGATATGCCTCATAGTCCAGATTGAGCATTTCATCGCTGTTGAGAGGGCAAGGGAGATATTGAGCGTCGATGGCGTTGATGGCTGTTTCATCGGTCCAAACGACTTGGCTTCATCGCTTGGTCTGCTACACACTAACTTCCGTCAGGAGAGCCGTTGGATCGAAGCTGTTGAGCATGTTTTGCAAACAGCAAATGCCCTCGGCAAACCAGCTGGCATACATTGCGTTGATGCGAGTGAGGCGGTAGAGCGGATCTCTCAAGGGTTTAAGTTCGTTGCTATCAGCTCCGAATTGCGCCTCATGAACGCCGCTGCCACTGAAGCGCTCAAGCTCGTGAGGGAAAAGATAAGCTAACGAACACACTCACATTCGCCGTTGCAAACCCCGATGCTAACCCCTCTTCCCCTCCTCACCGAACCGTTTTATGAATTCGTTCATGAACGGGTTCAATGTTTGCTCATCGATTATGGTTATGCGGATTGTTTGAGGGTCGCCATTTGGATGTTCAGAGCAAAAGTCGAGAATCGTTTGGAGCATGATCATAGCGCACCTGTCCTTCGGGAAACCGAATATGCCAGCGCTTATCGCTGGGATGGCAATGCTACAGAAGCCTTTCTCATTGGCGAGCTTCAAACTGTTGTAAACAGCCCTCCTAAGTTTTTCATCCTCGTCCCCTTCGCCCCACTGAGGACCTACGGCGTGTATGACGGCTTTTGCGTTGAGAGCGCCAGCAGTTGTCATCGCTACCTCTCCAACAGGCACATAGCCTATCTTGTCGCTCTCCTCTTGGATCACCTTCCCACCCTTCCTAACGATTGCAGCAGCGACACCTCCGCCGTGCTTCAAATAGCAGTTGGCAGCGTTCACTATGGCATCCACATGTTCTTCCGTTATGTCGCCGTGCACGAGTTGCAATAGATGCCCCGATGGGAGAGCATGCTCATACACGACTTTGTTCCCCATCGCCTTCACCTCTGAATCGTTGTTAGCTTTAGCGTGCATGACGAGGCAAGAGCTTCAGCTCTACTTAAATTTTAATGAGCGCTCCTCACTTTGCTTTCACATTAGGGCATAGCTGTTAAAATTGCCAATTGGAATCGCTTCACAAAAGCTTAACGCCATTTAACCAGAATGCACAGCGAGGGTTGCTCAACATGAGTGAGAAGGTGGCTACTGGGATACCGGGCTTGGACGAGATATTTCAAGGTGGTGTGTTGAGAGGCAGTTCGGTGCTCGTTGAAGGACCGCCAGGAAGCGGTAAAACGACGCTCGGGCTACAGTTCGTTGTCCATGGCATCCTGCAGTTTGGCGAAGGAGGCATAGTCATAACATTTGAGCAATTCCCAGATCAGCTATACCGCGATGCGCTCTCGTTCGGGTGGGATTTGAAGCGACTCGAAGAGGATGGGAAGTTGCGCGTCGTTTGCACATCGCCACCAGTCCTTGAGCGAATGCTCCGTTCAACCGATGGGATGCTCGAGAAGATGCGCGACGAAATCGGCGCAAGGAGAATCGTCGTCGACAGCATAACGCATTTGCACCGCATCACAGATAACCCGATCTTGTTGCGTGAGCTTGTGCACACGCTCGTTAACGGGCTTAAGCTACTCGGCTTCACAGCGCTCTTAACGAAGGAAGTCACAACGCATGAGCCAACGGCGATTGACTTTGAGGAGTATGTGGTTGATACGGTTATCAGGTTGAACTATGTGTCACTGCCGGGCACAGCCGGCGCCAGAAGATGGCTTGAAGTGAGGAAGGCGAGGGGGCAGAGCTACATTGATGGTCGCCATCCATACAGGATAACCGAATCTGGCTTACATGTCTTCCCATGCCCTCGCCCGAAGCGAAGGGAACTCACAACCAGAAGGCTGAAGAAGGCAATTGAGCGTGTTTCAAGTGGCGTTGCAGGGTTGGATGAGATCTTGATGGGCGGATATGTAAGGAACACTACGACGCTTATAGCTGGACCATCAGGCGCTGGGAAGACCATGCTCTCTTTGCACTTTTTGCTCAGCGGTGCTCAAATGAGAGAAAGGGGCTTTTTGCTCACCTTCCAAGAGAGCCCTTGGAGAGTAATCCAGACAATGAGCGCTATTGACCACAACGCTCACAAATACATCAGGCAGGGGCTCTTGAGGATTGAACACTTGCTCCCAACGAGCCTCAGCCCAGAGGAAGTCATCTTCAACTTAGTCAAGTGGTGTGAGGAACTTCGCATAAAGAGGCTCGTCATAGATAGCATCTCCGACTTATTAAGCCTCGCTGAAAACGAGGATGTAGCTCACGACCTCGCATATTCACTCGTAAAGCTGATGGAAGAAAGGGCTGTAACTACACTCATGACTTACGAGCTGAAGCAAGTCACAGGGATAACAAGCATTTCGGAGATAGGCTTTTCGTTCATCGCCGACACTGTCATTTACATCGGGTTCACGGAAGTCGAAAGCGAGGTGGCAAAAGTTATAAGCGTGTTGAAGCTCCGTGGTGGCATCCATCAAACTGATTTGCGCCGTCTCATCGTCACCGAGAAGGGGCTCAAAGTTGGAACGAAGTTTACAGGCTTGACTGGAGTCCTGATGGGCGCACCAATGGGACATTACAGGGAAACAGTCGATGAGCTCCTCCAACCACTCACATTCGTGAGCGACTTCATCGATATGCTCGCTGAAGGTAAGTTTGATGAGGATGCAAGGAGAGAGTTGCTCTCAAACATGAAGGAGCAGGTTTTGAAGGTGATGAGGGCGTTGTGCGAGAAGTATGAAGTGGATTACGAAGAGTTGTTGGAAGGCGCTTAGGCGTGCGCTCATTGTTTCGGGCAGGTGAATCTACATGGACGAGCTTGACCTCACTCAATTGCTCGGCGATTACATTGATGAGGCTGAAGAGCTTTTGGTAAGGATGGAACAGTTGATCATGGAAGTTGAGAGGGGGAGGGCTTCTGGCGCTGTAGAAATGGATGCCCTAAATGAGCTCTTCAGGTGCGCCCATACCCTTAAGGGTTCCTCTGGGCTTGTTGGCTTGAGCCCGATTGAAGAGCTGGCACACGAGATGGAGTCCATCTTCGATGCGTTGCGCAGCGGCAAAGCGATGTTATCGCAAGAAACGCTCGATCCCTTGCTTCAATGCATCGATACTGTTGAGCTTTTGCTTCTTCAGGTCAAGAACGGCGAAGAGTTAGACGAAGCGCTCGCAAGGGAGATGGCGGAGAGGTTGCGTGGCATCTTTCGTCATCAGTTTGGAGAGGCAGAAGCCCAACCTCGCATTGAACTACCAGAGCGTATAAAGGCTGTCCTGACGGAAGGCGAGGAAGCTACATTGGCAAGGTGCGTTAGAGAGGGGATTGGAATTTATGAAGTGAGCGTTCCTGCAACGATTCAGAATGTTGAATCACTTGTTGAGGCATGCAAGCAGGCGCTGACGAAAGTCGGAAGCATCGTCTCTGTCATCCACACAGCACCAGTTGGCGAAGGGTATGACATAACATGCTCGTTCTTGATTGCGAGCTCGCTTGGCGAGGATGAAATCGCTAAAACAGCGGAGGAGATAAACGCTGAAGTGAAATGTCTTTTCAAGCCTTCAGTTACGCAACTGAAGCCTGTGGAAGAAAGCGTAGCGCTCATTGCCGACCAAACTAAAGCTGGTGAGCTGGCGGTGATATCACAGCTCCGTTTGAGAAGAGATGCGATGATGAGCGCAATGCGAGTTGATGTGCGCAAGCTTGATAAGTTGCTCGGCTTGGTTGGTGAATTGATTGTTATACGCTCGCGCTACAGCACCATTGAGAAGTTGCTGAAGGAAGCCTTGAAGGGTGAAAAGGTAGTCGAAGAACTTGAGAGGACGAATCGCTTCCTTCATCATCGTCTTGATGAATTGCGTGAGAGCGTATTTGAGGCTCGCATGGTGCCACTTGGGTTTGTTTTCATGAGGGCGCCGAGGTTGGTGAGGGACTTAGCCAAAGAAACGGGGAAGCTCGTGAAGCTAACGATTGACGGTAGTGATATCGAGGCTGACAGAAGTGTCGTTGAGGCTATAGCCGAGCCTTTGATGCACCTGCTAAGGAACGCCATAGATCATGGCATTGAGTTGCCTGACGAGAGGGAGAAGCTCGGGAAGGAGAGGGTTGGCAATGTCTGGCTGAGGGCATGGCGTGAAGGAGGAAGGATAGTCGTTGAGGTTGGAGATGACGGTAGAGGGATTGACCTTGCAAAGGTGGCTAAGAGGGCTATGGAGCTTGGGTTGGTTTCCGACATAGAAGGGCTATCGCATGCCGAGCTACTTGAGCTCATCTGCCAGCCCGGTTTTTCAACTTCAGCTCATGTGACGCGTGTCTCTGGAAGAGGAGTTGGATTAGATGTTGTCAAAAGCTTGATCGAGAGGATGGGTGGCACGCTCGAAATGGAAACTGAAGAAGGTTTTGGAACTGTATTCAGAATGCGCCTGCCAGTCACCGTCTCAATCCTCAATGTGCTCCTTGCAAAGGTTGGGAAGGCTGTTTGCGCAATCCCGATGGAGATGGTTAGGATGGTTATGAAGTTGCGTGAAGAGCACATCAGGCAAGTTAGCGGTGTTGAAGCTTATCAACTTGATGATGGAAGGTTAGTTCCGATGATACGCTTGGGCGATCTGTTTGTCGGTGCGAACGACGAGCATGAGCAGAAGGAGTTTTTAATGCTTGTTGAAGCACACGGCATAAGCGCTTGCCTTGTCACAAACGAGCCCTTGGGTTTTCAAGATGTGGTCATAAAGCCATTGCCCGAACCACTAAACAGGATTGAAGTGCTAATGGGAGTGGCTGAGCTTGGTGACGGTAGCTTGGCGACTGTCATTGATGTGCAAAAGCTATTGGCAACATCTTTCAAACATGTGCCATCGAGCATGCGGAGGGAATTTGGCATTAAGCGTTACGAACCAACAAAAGAGGCGCTCATGCACTTGCTCGTTTTTGAGCTTGCTGGGAAACTCTTCGCAGCGCCTGTTGAGCAGGTGGCTGAGGTTGTATCAGGATGTGAGCTTCTGAGACTGCCATGCATGCCACATCCAATTGAAGGCGTGATTGAGTGGCATGGCATAAGAGTGCCAGTAGTTAAGTTGCGTGTGGTTCTCGGGCTTGAGCAAAAACCGTTTGATCCCAAAGAGAAGCTCATTGTGGCTAATGTAGAAGGGAAGCAATTCGCATTTGCTGTTGATAGACTTGTTGATGTGGTTACAGTTGAGCTTGGGCATGTCCACCAGCTACTTAACATTGAAGGCGTTAGAGGCATTGCAAGGTGTGGCATAAGAGGGAGAGAGTTCGATTGCATCCTCATCGATTTGAGCTACCTGGCAAGCTCCATCAACATCACACCCGACACCAAGAGCAACCCCTGAAGGCTTGAAGCTACATCTCACTTTGCCCATGTAAAGTGACATCGCCTCACCCAACATGCATGCGCATTTTCACATGTGCATCTCAACTCCACGCCCCCCTCATTCCAAAACACCTCACATGCCATTTACACTCAAGAGCCAGTGTTGATACAATGCATAGTGAAGGCATCGCAGATTGGTGGCAGGATAAGTATGGTGATTATGCCAAAGGAGCCGACAAAGACAGCGACGATGCCCCAATAGGCGATACCACGCTTGGCGATGGTTTATCGGCATACGAGGAGTATCGTGGAATGATTGTTCGTGGCACTTGGCAAGATTTCAATCCCAAGGTCAAAGACATGTTCGTCATGAACTTCGGGGCGGTGCCAAGAGACCCAGAGAACGGGGATTGGAATTTTGTCATCCCCAATGATGCCATAGAGTCTCAGGACGGCTTCCCAGGACAAGGGATGCCCCTTCTTTGGCTCTTGAACGCAAATGAAGGGTCAGGTTATCCTCTTAGGGTCGTGAACTTCCTTTGTGGATATGCCCATAGAAGGGATGTCTATGCTGCAGTTATAGTTCCAGGGGACATTGAAGGCTTTCGAGACGCCAACAATGATGGGCAACCTGACGATGTGAATGGAGATGGGGTAATAGACGACAATGACCTTGTGGTAGATGTTGATGCCTATGGCTTCACATATGGTCCAATTTGGGATAACGCTGGAGGACCCATTGACCCTCCGGGAGATTGGGGTTACATACCGCAATTCTGGGGACCACCTGTGATTGAAATTGATGTTGGCTACATAAGGTTTGACCAACAAGATCAACGAAGAAATCTTGGCGGCTTAACAGAATTACAAGCCTTAACATGGATCATAGGTCACGAGTTGGGGCATACGCTTCTGTGGCACCAACCTGCCTATGGACATCACGCAGGAAACACAACCTTTGACTGCCTTATTTGGCAATGGATGGATTGGCGTGCCAGTCCACCAACAGAATTTTGTGCCGTTAACCCGGGTTGTCAGATGAGATGGAAGGTAAATCCCTGAAGGGAGGTGTTAGTTGCATGAAACCTCAACGGTTAGTTATGTTCGTTGTTGTCACCGCTACCATTTGTGCCGTCATAACGGCAGTGAGTGGTCAAAAGTTCAAAGCCACTCCTGAGGTTACCGAAAAACTTAAAGAAGCGTATGCCCTTCTTGAGCAAGGACAGCCGGAAAGAGCACTTGCAGTAGCCTTGCCCATTTACCGGAAAGATCCTGAAATTTGGGTGGCATGGTGGCCAAAGTGGGTTTTTCGGGTGGTGAAAGAACTTCCTCCAGACCCTTACGCTAAAAGCGAAATTATGCATAGAGGAATTGAAGGTGGACAGACCCTTTTGCTCATAGCGCGCAAAACAACGAATGCTCGTCGAATAGTTGCTTACGCACTTTTTGACCTTGGGCGGTATCAAGAGGCGCTTCCAATTTTTGAAGAGATGCAGAGAAGGATAGCGAACGCTCCTGCAATAGGTCCAGATATGGCAGGAAGATGTCGGCAACTAATTGCACAAGGTTACCGCCCTCCCCAACCTCCCCCAAAGCAAACATGGCGTCCTTTGCCTTTGAAGTTTCGTGAAGAAGACTACTTCATCTTAGTCCCCCTTGACCAAGCCTGCAAAGTTTTGGGAATTCCCTTCCGCTACAAAGTCAACCCAAAGACAGGCAAAAGGACAGGGGCGCAAATTGGCGAGAAGGGGCTCATATCTTTGATGGGGCGACCTTTTGCGAGAAACATCAAAGGCGAGATAGATGACATGGCTTATGCGCCTTATGAAGAAGACGGGGTTGTTTGGGTGCCCTTTTACTGGTTAGCGAAGCAGGCGGGGATAAAGGGATGGGAGGTGAGAGACGGCAAAATCTATGTTGCGCCAAAGGTGAAGGTGTTGGGCTTACATGAAAGAAAGGATGTGACCATACCAAACTTCGATTTGGTAGGTAACGGAATGCTCAGCCAACCAGAAGAGCACCAAAGGGCATCAAAAGCAAGCAGTGACCAAAAACCTTCTTAGGGGTAGGCAAAGCCGAAAGCTAATAGGGGCTTCGGTGCTTGCACAAGCTTTTCACCATCCGCATCCCAAGTGAGCCAGCGGTATAAGGGGCTTATGATGGTCTCAGGAGGTCGTCGTTAACCTTTTTCAAGCCTGTGCGAACTCCAACCAGCCCAAGTGCCGTCACAATCCCGCCACCGAGCAACCAATGGACCTGCGAAAGCAACAATCCACCCATCGCCACCAATCCACCGTAGATCAGAACCACCCCGCCAATCCATCCGAGCA
>Ga0080004_1133374_pt1 | contig 80847 bp, 107 predicted proteins | sample WasSprMetagenome_FD_69207 | JGI IMG/M metagenome (GOLD analysis project Ga0080004, IMG submission 69207) | Sulfidic aquatic microbial communities from Washburn Spring, Yellowstone National Park, USA - WS (SPADES assembly) (version 2) | ecosystem: Environmental > Aquatic > Thermal springs > Hot...
AAAGAGGCAGGTATTAGAGATAAAATAGTAGTTGTTGTTGGTGGAGGACCTGTAACTCCAGAATGGGCACAATCTATAGGTGCTGATGCTCGTCCAAGAGATGCTTCTGCAGCAGTAGGAGTTGTTAAGCAACTTGTGGAGGAACTCAGGAGAAAGAGGGGGAGCTGGTAGCCAACTTTCCTCATTATCCTTCTTTATATAGTTGTTTTTAGAACCAATTTTTATTGTTAGGTGTATTCATAAAAGTGACAAAAAGAAGAAAAAATTGATCATAATATAGCAATAAATAGCTGGCTAAAGAACGAAGGTAGATATATATTATGCTGATTAGGAAGTCTCATAACCTCTACCAACCTGCCCTACTATCTCCGTATTAAAGCAATAAAATCTGCACCAAGGGTCAAAACATACTTTATCGTGGTGGAAAGCTACTACAGTCTCATGGGCTCTGTACAGCCCATCCTGTACGTTTTTTAAAGTTATAAAGTAAATACTCCATAAAAGTGTCATATTGTGTACACTACCTCGGTGTACCATGAACGTTGAGACAGGAGGTTACGGACATGAATAAACCAGATAACCCAAAAACCGTACACTCCGAAAGGGCATCACTCTCAATAGCCTTCGTCTTGATCGTTGTCGGGATCGTCAGCTGTCTGGGGGCATCCATAATCCAGGGCTTCATCCTTCTGCTGGCAGACCGTTTTCTATACTGTCGGGGTGGTGGTTGCCAGTGCAACAATAGCCTACGACACTCTTGTCCACGAAGGTCCTCTTCAGGACGCTAGCGGATCTGCCCCAACAAATCAATTGGAAGTCCCCAAATTCTCTTAAACTTGGAGTTTTTGAAGCTAGGTCTGGTTTCTTGATAACGGTGTTGTGATGGTGTTTCTTACATGAGCTCCGGCATTCTTTGTCGAGTTCAGAAATATCAGCATGGTGGAAGTCTCCACTATTACGAGTGTCGCAATGATGGTGATCGTTCCCCTCAGTCCCTTCTTCAGGAAGCTTTTCGATCGTATTGAAAAGAGGAAGATCATATTATTCATTGCCTCGTACACTTGGATAGTTCTTATACCCAATATGATGTTCGTAAGTGATTTCCTACTAGTGCTCATAGTTGGGTTATTTGGATTATTCGCCTCTGGTATGCCACCCATGACGTACACCATCACAAGCGAACTTGTTGGCACAAAGAATGCAGGAATTGGTTTTGGAGTCCTATCTAGAACAGTCTTAGCCTCATATCCGGGCCACTCATAATAGGGTACGTCAAAGACATTACAGGATCCGTTCCCACTTGCTTTATTGTGATGACCATCATGATGGTTATTGGTACTATCTTGATAGCACTCATTAAGACATGATAAATATGTATCGCATATAGCACTTCTTTCACGGTCCTTAGTATGTCTGTTCACAAAGCAGAGTAGGATAAATGTACTTTTACCAATAGGTTACTTAAGAAATATGAGCATCTGCTCATTTTTAGAATAAAATAATGAAGCTTCTTTTTTGTTCTTTTTTCTTATCCTGGCTTAATTATTTAAGGCTTAGTTTTTTATTGTTTTTAGGAAAAAAATAAAGAATAAATGGAAAGAAAAGCAAGGAATAAGCTTAGACTTCCTTTAAGACCAATTAAAAGACTAAAGTAAAAAGCAAAAGCCAGGTCTTGGCTATTTATGTTTATTAATTGAGTCTTTCTTTCTTGTTTAAAAAGCAATAAAAATAAAATTATAAACATTATTGTCATCAAAATATTCAAAAATAATAATAAGAAAGCTTCAATACTCATCTTCTTCTTGCTCTTGGCTTTTTTCTGATAATAGTTTTTTGTTCATGTAGTAGACTAAGAAAATCATCAAAAAGCAAAATAAAACCATCAAATAGTATTCATTATATATTGAATTATTATAAATCAAATATCCAACAATTATTAAAAAAATAATAATAAAAGGAATTAGCATTTATTATGGTAGCAGCATCATCGCCTTTCCGCTCAGCCGTTATCCTCGTAGTATTTCCGCACAGTAAAGATCTAACTTCAAACGCTGTTGTCATTATTCCACAACAACCATTATAAATTATCCCTTCTTGCCCCCTCCTGTTATGGGTCTTCCATAAAGCACATCATTTTATAATTTATTATTATTTTATTTTGATAAATATCACCTTTTTATTTTATATGCCTTTGTTGCCGTAACTTCAACATCGATAGTTGTGGATATTGGAATGATTTTGTTCCAGCCAGCATCCTCGTAAGCCCTTGGCCAAATATTTTCAGCAATTATTGTAAACTCCTCACCTACTACATTTTGAATGGTTTTCCAAACTTTTTCAGGGTATGGAAAAGTCTTGAGAAGCCCTGTGAGTAAAACAACTAACTTCGCTCCTTTTGGTTTGTTTGGAGTTAAATCTGCTTGCAGCCCTATATCTTCCACATCCACAATAAGCCGTGTTTCGTCTGGGTTGCTGCCTGGTGTAACATATTGAACATAGCCACTATTTCTGAGTTCCCAAGCAAACCTATATGCAAAAACTGTACAAACCCCATATCCTGGTATGAAGACCACTTCGTCGCCTTTTTTTAACTTCAATGATTCAACAATATCTGTGAATGCTTTCATTAATCTAAAACCATCATATTCTCTTACTAATTTTCTACCTGCAGTTAAGTCAAAAGTTTTCGTCTTATTTACTTCAACGTCTATTGTGTAATCTAGCGGAATTGAAATACCCCAACCTGCCTTTTCAAAGGCTTTTGGAACAAGATTGAGTGCTACTATTGTTGGATTTTTAGAGATTTCATTAATGGTCTTTTTAACTTTTTCCTGTGATTGCCTATGTACACCATATAAAAGAACGACAATTTTTGCGTTATTTGGTATTGATTTTTCTCCAGCTTGGAGGCTCAAAGGCTCTACCATCACCATTTTCCTTGAATTGCTAGGGTTTTCACAAGGTACCACAAACATATTATAACCGTTATTTCTGACATCCCATCCTAATCTATATGCAAAAGAATTGTCTACCCCTTTTGCGACCAAGAATGCGACTTCGTCACCACTTTTTACCCCAGCCTCTTTTGCAATATATGCAAAACAATTCCCGATATCCCATTTGTTTGCCTCAAAAACTTTTATTGTTTCCATAACACCACCGACCTATTATTTCTACTTACATCAAATTTAAAATTTTTGGTGTCGTCTTGTCAACTTTCTCCAATGTTAGACGTATGTCGGATCCAAAATGACCCATAGGGATATCAATTCAGAGTTTGGGACGGCAAAAAGAACACACGCTTCTAGGCGGTATCTCAGTTTTGTCCATGAGATAGCTCTGCAGTTTCTTGAAGCAGATGAAGAACTATTGAACCAATAGTTATAGGAGCTTTCACTTTAGAGTATTGAGCAGCGGAGAGGCGAATGATGTCCATGCGCTCTTTTCTAATGGCGAGCAATCTTTTATCTGGGAGTTAACGCTGAGCAACACGCTCAGCAGGATCTTAAACAACGAATTGGATTAACCAATGCAGTCAACAACGGGGTTATGGTGCCACAAGACCCCCCGACCAGCTATGGATAACCGACACAACATTCAGGGATGGGCAACAGTCCAAGGACTAGAAAACTACAAACGTCCTATCTACTCTTTTACCGTTTTTCATACAAAAGTATTTACTATTGAAACCAACGTAAAACTAATTATCAAACTCCAATGACCTTATTCAAATATTCAAGATACTTCGGATAGTACTCATCTGCTTCTGCCAGCAAATCCTCATATCTTGCTTCTGATATTTTCAATTCTCCCAGTCTCGACTGTACGAATCTTGCAACTTCCCTCGGCATTATCTTTATCATGAGCCTCCACGATATTTTCCTGATGTACTTTGGAAGCAATAAGCTTCGCTTCTTTACATACTTGTACACAAGCCTTCTTGCAATTCTCTTTCCGCTGTACTCCTCAAGAATTTTAAATGTATCCAGAGAAAAATATGCCCATTCGCATGGCTTCATTGTTTCTCTTATTCCAACATAATATCTGCAGAATTTCTTTTCACTAATAACAAATCTAGGTGTATCTAAACCATTTATTTCAATAATTTCATTTGGCTTAAATGATTCTATAATCATTAATGCATGAGAAAGCCTAATTCCTCCTTCTAGCATTAATTTATAGACTAAATAATAAAGCTCATGGCTTTCTTTTAAGCATGAAATTGTCTTTACAAGATCATCTATGCTAATAGGGTATGTTCTTACATCTAGCTTATAGCTTCTGCTCGGTACAATCTCCATTATCCATCCATAAGTTTCTGGAGGAATTTTTCTAGTATAGTACAAGTACTGAATGTAGTGTCTGAATACGTTTCTCAGCCATTTATTCTCATGATTAATTACATAGTTTACAATATCTTCATTAAGAGTTTTTCCTTCAAGATTATTTTTAAACAAATTCCTGTAGTAGGTTACTGTATTTGGATCTGCTATTTTTCTTCTCTTTTTTCTTGTTTTTAAGAAATCTTCAAAATCATTACTCCATTTAAAGCTTACATGAGCTAAGCTAAGTCCAAGCATTTTTCTCAAATCTTCCTTAAAGTTCTCTACTGCAAATCTTAACAATGCCTGCTTTAAGTATTCATCATGTGAAGCAATTGCTATTGCCTGAAGAATTAAAGAGTAATCTACTGAGCCGTCCTGCTTAATTATTCCAGCTGCTTTTAATCTTTCAATTCCTTTAACAATTTCATTAAATTCTTTTTCCTCTAGATGTTGCAATGCCTTGTAAATAACATTATCAGGAATTCTTCTAATTCCATGAAGATAATTATGCATAGATCCTTTAGAAATATCAAGGACTTTAATTGCTTCACCAAATCCAAGCTTATTTTTAACTTTTTCCAATATGCTTCTTCTAGCATCATCACTTAAAGCATTAACATTAATTCTATTAATCCATGATAAATTACTTTTGAATTCACTCATGAGTTCACACTCTCTATGTAAGCTGTGAACTTATGTTCCTAATAAAGATTCCGCTATGATAAGCTGATGAAAAATTGATGCTCCGGCCGGGATTTGAACCCGGGTCACTGGCTCGAGAGGCCAGTATACTTGACCGGACTATACTACCGGAGCTAATATTATTAGTGTACTTTTCCTAAAATATTTTATATCTGAATTTATAAAAACATATTGATGACAGAAGTAAGTAGAGCAGAAGAAAGTAGAGTAAAAGTATTCTATCCAATAGAAGAACCTTATGTATATGTGGTTATAAGTGAAGATCCAAATTCAGGTGAAATTACTTACAAAGTTATAGAACCAACATTAACTTCTGAAGATAAGATGATTTTAGAAAAAATAAAGAAAATATTTTTAGATGAATTAGATGTAGATTTAATGGAATTAAGTAAAGAAGAAGCTCATAAATTTTTAGAAAAAAGAATAAGAAAAATAGTAAAGGATTATAAAATTAAGATAGATGAAGGTCAATTAAATAAAATTTTATATTATTTGAAAAGAGATTTTTTAGGTTATGGTAAAATAGATGCTCTAATGAAGGATCATTATGTAGAAGATATTTCATGTGATGGTGTAAATGTACCTATTTACATTTGGCATAGAGAATATGAATCAATAAAAACAAATATTATTTATGATAATGAAGAAGAGTTAAATAATTTTGTTGTAAGACTTGCATATCTTTGTGGAAAGCATATATCTGTTGCACAACCAATACTTGATGCATCTCTTCCAGATGGAAGTAGAGTAAATGCTACTTTTAGTACAGAAATTTCAAGAAGAGGTACAACTTTTACTATAAGAAAATTTAGATCAGATCCTATTACAATAATTGATTTAATACAATTTGGTACAATTTCTGCAGAATTAGCAGCATATTTTTGGTTTGCTGTAGAGAATAAAGCGTCAATATTGGTTGCAGGTGAAACAGCAGCTGGAAAAACTACTATGTTAAACTGTTTATCTATGTTCATAAGACCTGAATTAAAGATAATTACAATAGAGGAAACTCCTGAATTAAATCTTCCACATACTAACTGGATTCCCATGGTTACTAGAACAGGTTTTGGTATAAGTACTTCTGAAATGAAATTATTTGATTTATTAAAAAATGCTATGAGACAAAGACCTGATTATATTATTGTTGGAGAAATAAGAGGAGCTGAAGCATATACATTATTTCAAGCATTAGCTACAGGTCATGGTGTACAAAGTACTATTCATGCTGAATCTCCAGAAAAAGTTATTTCTAGGCTTGAATCTCATCCAATGAACGTTCCAAAGCCAATGATTGAACTTCTTGATATTATTGTTGTTCAGGGAAGAGTAAAAATTGGTAATAGACCAGCAAGAAGAACATTATATGTTACAGAAATAAAAGGTTATAATCGTGAAAAAGATGAAATAGAATTACATTATTTTTCAAAATGGGATCCTATTACAGATAAACATATTATAGAAAAAGAAAGTATAGTGTTAAATAGAATAGCAGAAAGAAAAGGAATGACAATTGAAGATATAAATACCAATATAAGAAAGAAAACTATTATCCTTAGCTGGATGTTAAAAAAAGGTATTAGGCGTTATTCTGATATTGGAAGAATTTTAAGAGATTATTATGTTGATAGTGAAAGAGTTTTTGGACAAGCTTTGGTGGAAAGCTAATGAAATTTTTCAAATTGCCTAGTTTATCATTTATTGCTTATAGAATTTTTGGAAGATTTGCTGACTTGATTATAGTTTATTTTGAGGATTTAGAAAGAGATATAAAAAGAGCTGGAATGAAGATCTCCCTTTATAGATATGTAAGCCTAATGTTTTTTCTCTGTTTAATATCTTTCTTTATCACTTTTATCATTTCATTAATAATATTTATTTCAAGAATGTATTTATTTTATAGTATTACAGGATCAATAGGATTAGGAGTATTGGCTTCTGGAATAACATTCTGGATAATGTATTTACTACCAGGTATAATTGCTAATGAGAGAAGAAGAAAAATTGATGATGCATTAGGCTTTGTAACTAACTATATGGCAATTCTATCAACATCAGGTGTTACTCCTGAGACTATTTTTAAGAGTTTATCCACAACAAATATAAACAAAATAATAAAAGAAGAAATTAGTGATATTGTAAGAAGAATAGAAATAGCAGGTGAAGATTTTTATTCTGCAGTTAGAAGAAAAGCAGAAGAAACACCATCTAAATACTTTTCAGATTTATTAAAAGGCATACTAATGGTAAGTAGAACTGGAGGAAATTTAGAGAGATTCCTAAGATTACAAGCAAAATATCTCATGAGAATTAAAAGAGCAATATTAAGAAAGGGGTTAGATCAATTAGGTATTATTGCAGAAGTATATGTAACAGCAGGCATAGTATTGCCAATAGTAATGTTAATAATACTATCAGTAATGGCAATTCTTGGATGGACTGGAAATGCAGTAATTTGGTTATATCTTATTTCATTTGTCTTAGTACCAATTATTTCAATAGTAATAATAATTTTAATAGATAGTATGATACCTAAAGGTGAGTAAAATGCCATATGTAAAGAAGACTGAAAGATTAATTTTATATGTTGTATCCATAGTAACTGGAATAATAATTGCAATAATAGCATACTTTGTATATCCAAGAGATGTAAGAATGGCTGATCATCTTATAACTATTGCAATAATGATTGCTTTATTTCCAGCTGGAACATTACACTATTTTGAATTTAGATGGAAAAAAGCTATTGAAAATAAAGTACCAGATTTATTATATGATATTGCAGAAGCTCAATTATCAGGTATGAGTTTTATTAGAGCTTTACAAACAGCAACATCTCATGATTATGGGATTGTATCAAAGGAATTAAGAAGAATAGTAGCTCAAATAAGATTAGGATTAAGTTTAGAAGATGCTTTAAATAAATTTGCAGAAAGAACAGATTCGGAATTAGTAAGAAAAGTAAGTATAGTAATTAATGGAGTTAGTAAATATGGTGGTGATGTTACAAAAACCATAAGATCTTTAGCAGATTACATAAAACTATTATTAACTCTAGATGAAGAAAGAAAAGCTTCTATGCGTATGTATCTTGGAATTATTTATATTTCTTTTCTAGTTTTATTGGTAATAATAGTTATATTATTAAATCAATTCTTCTTTAATATTCTTAAATTAGCAGTAGGCACTACTTTGATCTTACCACAAATAGGCTATGAAGGATTTAGGAGAATATTTTTCTATGCTACTATTGTTCAGGCAATCTGTTCTGGTTTGGTAGCTGGAAAACTTGGAGAAGGTTCTATATTTGCAGGATTAAAACATATAGTAATAATGATGTTTCTTTCACTTATTGTGTTTTCATTAATAGTATATTGATAAAATTTTTATTCAATTATTATAGATGTAAATCCAAATAGATATAGGGAATATTTGTCTTTGGTTACTGTTTTTAATTTTTATATAAGTTTATATAACTTAATGTTACTTTTTTGCTATAATTATTACGTGTACTCTCTTTCCGTGTAGTGGTTTTACCTCGTCTTGATATTCTATTAATGGATAAAGTACAACAGCATTCTTTCTAAATTTTATTACAGAGCATTCAGCATATATAAATTTAGACATTAGTTGTCACCAATACTAAATAACGACAAAACATTTATAAGCTTTAAAAAAAGTATACATGTTGGTGAGCTACTCTGTGAGGGATCAAAAGCCTATATTAGTTGAAGCATTGAAAATGAAGGCTCTTCCCGATGGTAGCAACTTAAGATGTGGGGTCTATGGGGTGACCCTGAATGCCCCCAAGCCCGATGAGAATTCGAGTGGAATGCAGGGGAATAAGAATGAGGTAATGAAAAATTATATGAATCCATGTAAGAGCTGAGCCCCCTTTTTAGATGATAAATGAGAAGGATTGTTATGGAAATATTGAATATAGTACTAGCAAGATCTGCCTTAGAAACTATTCCAGAAGAAATAGTTAATCACCCATCAGTAAAAAAGTGGGCAGAAAGAAGAAGAAAAGATCCAAGAAAACTATTGTTAGATATGTCATATCATTATGCGGCAATGAGGGAATTAAAGGATTGGAATAAAAGAGGTAGACCAGATATTGTACATATTACATTATTGAATTTATTAGGAAGTCCTTTAAATAATGAAGGATTGCTTAGAGTTTATGTTCATACGTTAAATGATTATATAATAACAATAAATCCTGAAATAAATTTACCAAGAAATTATTTAAGATTTGTAGGATTAATAGAACAATTATTTGAAATTGGGAGGGTTCCGCCAAAAGGAAATTGGCTTATGAAAATTGAAAAAAAGAAATTAGATAGACTTTTAAAGGAAATAAATCCAAGTAAAGTAATTATATTAACTGAAAAAGGAAAAAGAATTAAGCTTGAAAATTTCGGAAAGAAAATATTAAATGAAAAAAACCCATTAGTAATTATAGGAGGATTTCAAAGAGGAGAATTTAGTGAAGAAGATCTTAAATTAGCTGATGAAAAATATGCTATATATAAAAAATCTTTGGATGCTTGGATAATAGCATCTATGGTTGTACATGAAGTAGAAAGGGTGATGCAAATTGTATAATGAGTCAATAATAGAGGCTAGTAAAATCTTAAAGAGAGCTAATTATGCTATTGCTTTTACAGGCGCAGGAATTAGTACTGAGAGTAATATACCTGATTTTAGAGGAAGTCAAGGACTTTGGAAAAAATTTGATCCAAAGATGGCTTCTAGATCCTATTTCAAAGAAAATCCTGATGGATTTTGGGAATTTTATGCTAAAAGATATGAAGTAATTGCAAATGCACAACCAAATGATGCCCATAAGGCATTAGTGATATTAGAAAATAGTAATTATATAAAACATATAATAACTCAGAACATAGATAGGTTACATAGCAAAGCAGGTTCAAAATCAGTTATTGAACTTCATGGTAATATATTGATGAGTTATTGTGATTCTTGTTTTAGAGAGAAAAGCACAGAAGAATGTATTAAGGAATTTTATAAGACAAAAAAAGCACCAAAATGTGATTATTGTGGAGACTTTATGAGACCTGCTGTAGTACTATTTGAAGAACCAGTAAAACTAATTGATGTTGCAATGGAAATAGCATATAGAAGTGATTGTTGTTTAGTAATAGGTTCATCTTTAACAGTATATCCTGCAGCATTTATACCAGAGATTATAAAAAGACAAGGAGGAGATCTAATAATAGTAAATTTTGATAATACGCCTTTAGATAATATTGCTGATATTGTAATAAAAGATAAGGCATCTACTGTTCTCAAGAAAATTATTGAAAATATGGAATTAAAATAGTGTGGTGCGGTCGCCGGGATTTGAACCCGGGATCCAAGGCTTGGGAAGCCTTTGTCCTAGACCAGACTAGACGACGACCGCTTAATTTTATATTATGAAAAGAGGTTAATAGATTTTTATGTTGACATAAAGTCTTCTGGTTTTGGTGGTTCTAATGGCAATCCCTTTCTTTCTCTTATTTTTCTTATTATATCCCTCATCATATTTGATGGTACTGGTGCCCATCTTGCAAATTCAGTACCCCAGAATGCTCTACCTGCAGTTGAACTTCTAAGCTGATCTGAAAGATCAAAAGTTTCTGCTACAGGTATTTCTGCTGTAACAAACATTATATTTCCACTTTGAGTTAAGGAGATAATTTTTCCACGTTTTCCTGCAAGTACTCTTGTAACACCACTAATATGATCCTGTGGAACTCTAATATCAAGTTTCAGTATTGGTTCTAATAATATTGGATTTGAAGTGAGAAAAGCTTGAAATAATGCATCACGAAAAGCTGGCATTATTTGAGCTGGGCCTCTATGTGCAGGATCTTCATGAATCATTGCATCAACTATTTTGACTAATAATCCTCTTATTGGCTCTCTCGCTAATGGTCCTTCTGCCATATTTAAACGAAATGCTTGAATTATAGTATCTTTCACTTCACGTAAGTACTGAAGACCTTTTGTTATATCGACAAGAACATTCACATAGGAGTCGATAGCCCAGATATTTCTAGCCATATCAGTATCCCAACCAGCTTGTTCACGTAATATCTTTGCTCTTTCACGTGGATCCATATCCTCATGAACAATGCCTTTTTGTATTAGTTCTATAGTTTTTTCATTTAAGGGTTCTACAGCTACGTATATCCTATTGTGTTTATTAGGAGATTTTCCTTCAAATACATTTGATGATTTTAATATAGCTTCTCTATAAACTACAATTGGTGGAGAAGTAGTAATTTCAATACCACCAGTTCTTTGTTTTAAATCCCAAAGTGCGATTTCAAGATGAAGACTGCCCATACCTGAAATTATGTATTCTCCAGTTTCTTGATTTATCTTTATAGATAATGTTGGATCTTCAATTGCCATTTTATGTAATGCATCTACTAATTTTGGTAGATCTTTACTATATTTTGGTTCTACGGCAATAGTGACAACAGGTTCACTAATATATTTCATTTTTTCAAAAGGAACAATATCTTTATTAGATGGTCTTACAAGAGTTTCTCCTGCTCTTATATTCTCTAATCCTAATAAAGCAACAATATTTCCTGCTGATATTTCATTAGTAACTTCTCTATAGGGTCCCATATAGAGACTTACTTGTTGTACCCTTCCTTCAGTTTTTGACATAATACCATAAAGAATTTCGCCTTCTCTTACTGTACCGGAAAAGACTCTACCAGTAACAACAGGACCTGCATGAGGATCTACTACAACTTTATTTACACATATAACAAGAGGGCCATTCTCATCACATTCACACATAGCTTTACCTATTGGACTATTAAGATCTCCTTTCCATATTTTAGGTATTCTATATTTTTGAGCTTCTACAGGATTTGGTACATGATTTACTACCATGTCAAGAATAGCTATATGAAGTGGAAGTTCTTTTTGTAGATATTCTATATCATTTCTATTATAAGCATCAATAATATCTGAGAACTTCAATCCTTTTGATTGAATTATTGGTAATGTGAAGCCCCACTTATGTAATGCAGATCCAAAAGCTACTTGTCCTTTACTTGGATTTACCTTCCATTTATCTTTAAATTCTGGATCTGCATAAGTTTCTATTAATGCATTAAAATCCCTGATGATTTTCATAAGACGATCTTGTATTTCTTGTGGGGTAAGACGTAATTCCTTTATAAGACGATCTATTTTGTTTATATAAAGTAATGGTCTAACACGTTCCTCCATACTCTGTCTTATTACAGTTTCAGTTTGTGTCATTACACCTTCAACACTATCTACTACACATATACCTCCGTCCATAACTCTTAAAGAACGAGTTACATGTCCTGTAAAATCTACGTGTCCTGGCGTATCAACAAGGTTTATTACATAACTTTTTCCATTCCACTCATGTAATAGACTAATGTTTGCAGCTTTAACAGTCATTTGCCTTAACTGTTCTATTTCTACATAATCTAATGCTAGAGCTTGAGCTGCTACTTTTTGTGATATAATACCCGCTCCAGCTAATAGACTGTCAGATAATGTAGTCTTACCATGATCTACATGAGCTAAAGTACCAATATTTCTAATAAGCTCCTTATTCTTCATTAATTTTACAATTTCTTCAACTTGTCTATATTTTGGCAAATTTGACGCCCCGTAAAATGCGAATACTTAGCTATTTTTTAAATTTTTGCATATTACTCTATCGTGGCATGACGTTTTTTAAGATCTTGTTCTGTTTTTCCAAGTCTTTGCATTAATTCTGCAACTAAACTATCAAAGAATACATTTAATGTAATTTCAAATAATGTGCCCAATGGAACTAATGGTTCATGTTCTCCTAGAATTTGTCTTATAGTATAATCACTTTCTGTAGCAATCTTTGTTCTTCCAGGTACAATAACTATATGATCTGCTATTTTTGCTAATGGAGAATCTCTATGTGATGTAATAGCTATAACCTTTGCACGTACTTCTTTTGCTGCAGAAGCTGCAGTTATAACAAGTCTAGTAGTTCCTGAGCCTGAAATAGCAATAACCACATCTCCTTCATAAACAGCAGGTGTTATGGTATCACCAAGTACATAAACATTAAATCCAAGATGCATTAAACGCATAGCAAAAGCTTTTCCTGCAAGTCCAGATCTCCCTACACCAACGATAAGAATTTTTCTATTATTTTGTAAAACATCTAAAAGAATGCTAATAAGTGTATTAACTTCAGAATCATTAATTATATCTGATGCCTTATAAACAAATTGACTTATTTCTTTCATAAATCGTTTTAATGAATTTTCTTTAATAATATTTATACTTGACATACGAGCATCCTATAATTTTTTAGGGATTTAAACCTATTGTATATTAAAAAATATTTTTAAAGATAAAAATGTAATAAAAACAATAATACAAATTATTATAAAAATAAAGTCTTTTTTGTTCATATTTAATGTATATAGAAAAGAACGGGTTTTAGATGCCCCAAAAGCTCTTGATTCCATAGCATCAGCAATAATTTCTGCTCTTCTTAAAGAAGAGATTATCAGAGGAATTAGAATAGGAATATATTTCTTTACTTTTTGGAAAATATTTCCTTTTTCAAATTCTAAACCCCTAGATTTTTGAGCATCTATTATAGTTTGGGCTTCTTTAGCCAAAGTAGGAACAAAACGCATTGCCATATTGAATGTAAGAACATATTCATAAGGTAATTTTAATTTGATCATAGATTGCATTAGATCTTCTGGAGATGTTGAAAGAAAAAAAATAGAGAAAATAGAAATTAGAGAAATGAATCTTATTGCCATTGCTATTGAAATTGTAATCGTATCTATGAAATTGCCTGTTGTCCAGAAAATTCCAATAAAATTAAATATAAATATAAAAACAATAAAGAATAAAGATCCTTTTATAGAAGTGGCCCATTTTTTTACTATCTTACCTAATATTGCTATAGGTAGAGAGGAAAGAAATACTAAAAATAGAATTATTGGATTTGTAAAGTATACAGTCAATATTGTGAATAATATTAAGTAAACTAATTTTGCTCTAGGATCCAATCTGTGAATTATTGAGCTTTCGCGTTTATATTCAAAATCAAATATATTCATTATTCTTTCCTCTCAATAATTTTTCTAATAAATGAGACTAATTTTTCAAAATTTATAGTAGGAGGATTTATATTGAGAGCTATTGAAATCTCTACTAATTGAGGAGGTAAAAGATAATTTTCTAACAATAGTTTACTATCTGTTAATATTTCTTCTGTTGGTCCGTCAGCAATTATTCTTCCTTCTGACATTATTATACATTTAGGAATAAAATCGGCAACAAATTCTATATCATGAGTTACAATGATTACTGTTTTTCCTTCTTTATTTAATTTATTGATGAGATCAATTAGATTAAGTTTTTGATGAAAATCCTGACCAATAGTAGGCTCATCAAGTATTAAAATTGATGGGTCATAACATAAAACTGATGCAAGAGCTACTCTTTTCCTCTCACCACCACTTAACATAAATGGAGATTTATTTCTATACTTTATGAGATCTAATTCATGAAGAATTCTCTCTACTCTTTCTTTTATTTCATTTTCTGGAAAATTAAAATTGATTAAAGCAAACATTATTTCTTTTTCAACTGTTTCAGCAAATAATTGATGATCAGGATTTTGAAATACAAATCCAACATGTCTAGCCAATAATGCAACAGTTGTCTCCTTTGTATTCATATCAAGAACTTTAACATATCCCTTTTGTGGTTTTAAAAGACCATTTATATGTTTTATTAGTGTGGTTTTTCCTGCACCATTTGGTCCTATTATTGCTAATAATTCTCCTTTATTTATTTTTAAATTAATATTTTTTAGAATGTCCTTACCTGGTTGATATGAAAAAAACACATTATGAAATTCTATCATTTTTTCACCTTTAATATATCTGCTAATACACTAGGAGATAAAGGACGTGAAGATAATCCTAATGTTTTTACAAGCTTTACAATTTTTGGAATACCAATACCTATTGACTCAATTGTATCAGAATATAATACTTCTTCAGGAGGGCCTATAGCAATAATTCTACCATCGTTCATTACTGCACATCTATCTGCCATTTTTGCTGCTATTTCTAGTCTATGTTCTATAAGTATTATTGTCATTTTATATTCTTTCTTTAAATTAAACAATAGATTAAGTATAGAATATGCACTAAACGGATCTAAATTAGATGTAGGCTCATCAAGTACTAGTATCTTCGGCTTCATAGCAAGAAGAGCAGCTATGGCTACTTTTTGTTGTTCACCACCAGAAAGTTCATATGGCGATCTTTCTCTTAGATGAGAAATCCCAACCATTGCCATAGCTTCTTCAACTCTTCTTCTTATTTCATCTCTAGGTAATCCAAGATTTTCTGGTCCAAATGCAATTTCTTTTTCAACAGATGTGCAGAATAATTCATTTTCTGGATCTTGAAAAACTAAACCAACATGTTGTGCTAATTCGTAGACTGGATGTTCTTTAGTAGATAAACCATCTACAATAACTTCTCCATTAAAATCACCATTATATGAATTAGGAATTAATCCATTTAAACACTTACATAATGTTGTCTTTCCGCAACCTGTTGGACCTGTTATCAACAAGAATTCTCCTTTATCAATTGAAAGATTGATATTATATAAGCTAGGTTTATCAGAATTGGCATACTTAAATGTAAGATTACGAACTTCTATAATCCCCATTTTAATCATTCCTATAAAAATCAATTATTTTTTAGTATCGACCTCACATATTAAATTTTTTTGTATTTTCAATTTATTTGCAATTAATTCTAGTACTTCAGATATTAAATCTTCAGTAAGTATATTAAAATTTACACTTGCAGCTGTAGGATGTCCTCCTCCCTGACCTGAAAATTTTTCGATTAATGGTCTTATTATATCAGTAACTAAATTAAGTCCAGTTTGACTATAGAATATTTCTCTAACTCTTCCTGTTAGCCTTTTTTCAGATTCATTTATCACAAAAGCCAAATCTGCTCCAATATCAATAAGGGCACGAGCAACTGATGCCTCAAATGCACTTACATATGTAAAAGTAATTATCCAAGAAGATACTCTAAATACTCTCATTCTAGAACATCCTTTAATCTTTGCCATTTTTTCAGAAAAGTTTTGTTCCAAAGATAGAAGTTGAAGTATCTTTTCTATATCTGCACCTCTATTTATCAATTCATAAGCAAGTGAAATGGATTTTTTAGGATTTATAAGAAAACGTCTTGAGTCATAAACAATACCAGCTAATAAGGCTTCTAGTATTTTTTTATCTGATATGTAATCTTTTATAATTTCATAAACTATTTCACATGTAGATGTAGCTTCTCTCACAATGGACAATATTGCTTTACTAATGGTCCGCTCATCAGGAATATGATGATCAATAATGATGTATGGAATTGATTTTTCTTCTATATATGATTTAACCAATGGTGTTTGATCTAGAGATGAAGTATCTATGAGTATAAATATATCAGGTGATGAAAATTCAAAATGAGTTATCATATTAAGATAGTCTATAAGTGGAATAGAAGAAGAATTTATTGATTCAGGAGTATAAATTGTTATATTTTTATTATTAAGAAAATTTTTAATTAAATTATATATTGCATAAGCAGATCCTAGACTATCAACATCAGCATTAGGATGGCATACAATTGTTATGTTTCTGAAAGGATTGAGTATTTTTAGTAATTCTGACATGTTATTTTACCTCTTATAAAGTTATCAATTGCATTTAATGCAGCATCTATTGCCTCATCTAAAAGTTTTTCTAAGTCTATGTTTATTATTGTATTAATATAAATCTCGATAGTAAATTGATTATTCTCATAAATTACAGAAATATCAAATGAAGAAATTAGTTTTGGATTTATATGTAGAGTAATGTACTTATAAGCCTCTTTTTCTCCAATTTTACATGCTTCTTTAATAATTTCATTTGATATATTAGTAATTCCATTTGACATAGTTAGCAATATGTTTATGAACTAGGTGGTATTCCAGATCCAGATAAACTAGCCTGTATTGTTTTTCTAAGTTCTTCAAGTTGCTGTCTTAAGCGTTGCTCTTGTTTTTCTATAGTTTTTATTCTCAATTCAAGTTCTTCTTTCTTTTCATTAAGTTCGCTCATTACTTTACTTTTTTCAGTCTTGAAAAGCAAATTACCAATTGATTGATATATTAATGCATCATCAGATAATTTAGAACATTCTTGGATTGCTCTTTCTACCTCTCTTAATTCTATTTCAAATTGTTGTTTACGAAGTAATAGAGCTTTATATTGTTCTTGTTGTTCCTGTAAACGTAATATTTGATGTTGTAATTGAGGAGGAATTTGTTTTGACATCTTATACCACTCTTTTCATAGATTATTTAGCAATTCTACTTTTATTTGTTTTGGAGACATTTTTCTTTCAAAGAGAATACATCCAGACATGAGTTTATCCATCTCAGATAAGAATTAAGTATAGCTCTTAAGCCAGGAATAGTTTTTGCTTCTATGTATAAAATCACATTATTATCATTATTTTTTACTATTGATATTTTTGAAGACTTTGTAGTTTTAACTTCAGGGATGAGAATTCTATAAATATTATCAGCTAGTATTGGATCATCAATATTTATTATAAGTTTTGATTTTATTGGAAATTCCATAATTATCAATTGAAAAATTCAACTTTATCTTCTTTTATATATCCTTTTACTATTACTTTTGGACCACAAAGTAGATTTGTTTTATCATCAATAAATTTAATTTCTGCAAGACCTTCTTTATTTTTACTTATTTCAATTCTTGTAATATTTTCACTAGAAAAGATTTCCTCAGAAGAAATTGCTAATTTAATGAGCTCATATAATCCTTTTAGTTTTTCATCCTCAAGAAATAATTTAATTGAGTTATTTTTTGTTGATTTTGAATATACATTACTTAGTTCTCTTTTTAATGTTACTCCTTTTATAAAGATTGCACCAATTTTTTCATTTCTATCTAGATTAAAAAAATTAATCATTCCAGGATTTCCATGTCTAGAATATACAATCCAAACTCTATTTGCTTTAATTGAAGAAGCATAACTAAAAAGTGAAAGGATATTCATTTTTCCACGTGTATGATAATAAAATATTAAAGAGGTTGAAACTAAGTCTTTACAAAAATTTCTAATACGAGGATTAGGTCTTAAAGATGTTGTTAAAAGAACATACATATCAATCTATTTTCTTCCTTTTATACTTTTGAGCTCCTCAGGTAGTAAGGTTTTCCCCATTATAGTTTGAGCTATATAAGCTCCTCCTGCAAATTTAATTCCGCATGATTTACATATCCATATTCCTGCAGCTTCTCTTTTTAGTGTATCTATGGAATAACATTTAGGACATTTTTGACCTTTTGCTTTTAATTTTATTGCTAATACACGCTTTCTTATAGTAGAGCCATATCTTGGACCATAACAACCTACAGGACCTGTAATCTTGCCCATTACTTACCACCACAAGGAATAATTTTTCTTACTTCCTGGCTTTTAACTTTAGCGATATCAATAGCTCTTAAAATCTCTTCATAAGTAAATGCCCCTTTTCCACCTTTTTGTACAGCACAAATATGTTCTTGATTATCTTTTCCTTCAACAAAAGCTATACTTATTCTACAATCCATAACTTCTTCTTCCTCAAGTGAAGGATCAACAAGTAATTTATCACCAATTTTTGCTAAGGTTATTGTAATTGGTAAAGAATTTATTGGTAATGGTTCGTATTCATCTAATATTTTTACTTCATTTCCAATGATTTCTGTTTTTGGAACTTTAGCTGTTATAAGTGCACATAAAGAAGCTAAAGCTGATGCATCAATAAGATTTCCAAAGTGATCAAAAACAAATATATCGACCCATACTGTCCATACTTTCTTACCAGGTATTAAGCATAGTTTTTGTGTATTAATTGCCTTACCTCCTCTTAATGCTCTATCTACAACTCTTGCTAATTCTATTGCATTTTCATCAGGTGGCCCAGCCTCAAAAGAAGGAGATGCTAAAGGTAGAAATTCTGCACTTACAGATAATACACCTTCATTTGGTATATCAGGAAATGGTTCACTGACTTCAAATTTAACGCCTGCAATCACATATGTATCGCCTAGTTTAACACTAGCAGAACCTTCAGCTTTATCTAAAATATTTGTACTAATTTCAATTTTTCTCATATCTACTAATCCACGACCATCAATTCTTTTTCCACTTTCAGCAAGTTCATAAATTTGTTTCCTCTTTAAAGAAGGGATAGGGCTTGTTGCCATTATTTTTCCTCCTTAATATTTTTAAAATATGATTCTAAAGCTTCTTTTTGTTTCTTATATATTTCCATGCATCCTTTTTTTGCAAGTTCTAAAGATTTTTTAAATTCTTCACAGGTTAGCATTCCATCCATTTGTAATAATGTTATTACATTTTTAGATGGCATCATGGCAATAGGCATATCTGATAGACCATATTTATCTTCCTCATCCATAACATCTAAGACAAGTTGATTATCAACTTTTGCAACTGCAATACTAGCAACCAAATCCCTCATAGGTATTCCAGCATCAGCAAGAGCTAAAGAGGCTGCAGAAATAGCTGCACATCTTGTACTTCCATCAGCTTGGATTACTTCAGCAAAAATATCAATTGTTGTTCTTGGAAATAATTCTACAAATATTGCTGGTTCTAGAGCCTCGCGTATTACTTTTGAAAGTTCTATTTCTCTTCTTGAAGGAGCTGGAGATTTTCTTTCTTTAACAGAAAATGGTGCCATATGATAACGAGCTTGTATTATACATCTATCAGGAACTGCAAGATGTTTTGGATGTAATTCCCTTGGACCATAAACACCTACAATAACTTTTGTTTTTCCCAATTCTATATATGCAGAACCATCTGCATTTTTAAGAATACCAATTTTAAATTTTATTGGTCTAATCTCATCAAATCTTCTTCCATCTAATCTTCTTCCATCATCAGATATTAGTTTTTTCCTTTCCATTTGATACCCTCCTTTTAGTTATAAGATTGTAAACTCTATCTGTCAATCCTGTAGTATGTGCTTCACTTTCTATTTTTTTTATCGCTTCAACCACTAAAATTTCATCTTCTCTATTCTTTCCAGAAATCCATACTCGACCATTTTGACCAACATGGATTTGACAGCCTGTTTCCTTTTTAAGCATATTTATCATAGAGCCTTTTTTTCCAATTATTCTTGGAACTCTTGTTGGATCTACTTCAATAACAGTACCTCTTTCAATTTTTCCAAGTCCATGTTCCTTTGTTGTGAGTGTAGGATTTTTTGTACGATCAAAAGATGTAACTTTAGCAATTATTAGTTCTCCTATATCTAAATAATTTCTAATATCTTCTTTTATAACATTAAGAGGTTTAGAAAGAAAATCTTTTACAAAAAGAAATGCATTCCAAGGAGATCTAATATCTACTATCCATGCTGTAGTTGTAATATCGATTACTTTACCAATTACTACATCTCCAACAGAAGGTATATAACAACCTCTTAATGGTATAACATTTATGATCTTATCTTTTAATTCAGCTAAACCAATAACTGTTGCATAAAATCTATTTTCCTCTTTATACACATTCCGACCAGCTTCATAATTTCCTTCAGCTAACATATAACCAGGTACAACTATTTGTCTTTGAGAGAAGTAAATCAAATTAATAACACCTCATGTTTTCCTTATTATATTGACTGAAATGTCTCCTTTTGATATCTCATTAAGACGATCAATTACAGTCTGCTGAATTCCTGCAGTGATAGTAACTTCTCCTCTCCAAGAACCATCAGATAGCCATTCTGATCTTGAAAGTTCTCCTGTTTTAGATACATAATCCTTTACTTTACTTGCATATTCTTTTTTTGCATGAATAGAAAGAGTAACTTGACTTATTTTCAATGGGAGTATTGTTCTAAGTGCTTTTATAACGTCATTTGCTTGTTGCTCAACAGGCTTAAAAGGATCTATACTAATTCTGATATTCTCTATGGCATTTTCTATTCTAGTAGGAGGATGTGGTAGACCAGTATGTGGATCTACACAATTGCGAGCAATAAATGCAATTATTTGTTTTTTCTTATTTTCTATCATTTGACGACGTTGTTCTGTTGTAAGTTGAAGTTCTCCTTTTCTAATTATTGTAGTAACAATGGTTTTTAAATCTGTAGTACCAAAGTTTTTAATTATTGATGTTTCAGAGGCTTTTTCACCTTTTCTAGCATCTTTATATATAATATCACTTACAAGTAATTCTTTTAGATCTACATCTTTACCATTTTTAAGTAACCATGCTAATTCAGGATCTACCAATATTTCAAAATGTTCTTTATTTATTATAAGCCTTGCAATTACTTTTTCTTTAGGCATTTACTTCGCCTTAACTTCATCTATATACTTAGATATAACTTCCATAGGAAGAACTTCAAATTTTCCTGTGGCCTTACTTGCTATTGCTATCTCTACTCTTGTAGGTTCTAATCCACCTTCTATAACCATTGCTAAGGCCCTTAGGGCAAGATCTATAGCGGATGGTAAAGTTATTTTTTCATTATAATTTTTCTCAAAGAACTCTGTCACAGTTTGAGCCCCTGCACCAATAGCAACAGCAAAGTAACCAGCATATGCACCACTTGGTTCTGTCATAAATAATCTTGGACCGACTTTATCTACACCAGCAATCAATAAAGATACTCCAAATGGTCTTACTCCAGCATGTTGAGTATAAAGTTGCTTTATACTACTAACTCTCTTAGTTAATACTTCTATATCAATAATATCATCATAAAGTATACGGTTGATTTGAGCTTCTTGTCTTGCCTGATCAATTAATATTCTTGCATCTGAAGATAGACCTGCAAAAGTTGCACCAACATGCTCATCTATTTTTAAAATTTTTTCCATTGAAGATGGATCAATTAATGGACTTATTTTTCTTTTTTCTACTGCAAGTACAACACCATCTAAACATCTTATACCTAATGCGGTCCATCCTCTTCTTACAGCTTCTAAAGCATATTCTACTTGAAATAAACGCCCATCTGGTGAAAATATAGTTATTGCTCTATCGTAACCTAGACCTGGAGGTGTGAACATATTTTTTCACCATATACCTAATACTGTATTGTCTTTAGAAATATATATTTACTTGCTTTTTTTAAATATAAAAATTATGCGGTATCTTGAGTTTTTCTTTCAAATAATGTGGGGATATACTTTTTAACTAATGAAAGCATTTCTTCATCAGAAATCACCAATGCATTATCTTCTTCAAATCTCTTCAATACTTCATTATATATCTGTAATACTCTTGGATCATCTTTTTCTATCTTTTCATTGTTCTTTAATTTGAAGTAATGATTGATCCAAAAAGCAATACCAGCAGTACCAGAATATGGAGTTATACAAACAGTAGGAGAAATTCCTAATAATTTTTCAGTATCAAATGGTAAGTACATTTCAATATTTTTGAGTGTGCCATCCGCATGAATACCAGCTCTTGTTACTGTAAAATTACTACCAACTAGTGGATAATATTGTGGAATCTCATAACCAATTACTTTCCTATAATATTCTGCTACTTCTGTTATAGCAAGTGTATTAATACCATCAAGATCTCCTTTTATAGAAGCATAAATGAAGACCATAGCTTCTAATGGTACATTTCCAGCTCTTTCTCCTATACCAAATAGAGTGGTATTATTTAGAGCAGCTCCATATAGCCATGCAGCAGTAGCATTTGCAACGCCCATATGAAAATCATTATGTCCATGAAATTCAAGCCATTCTGAAGGCACACCACAAATATTATGGAGAATCCATACAATTTTTGGTATGCTTCTTGGTAATGCTGCTTGAGGCCATGGAAGACCTAAACCTAAGGTATCAGGAATTCTCACTTTTACTGGTAGTCCGTATTTTTCTGATAAACGCATAAGAGATCTCACAAAAGGAACAACAACTCCCAGTATATCAGCTCTTGTACAATCTTCAATATGTGCTCGCATAACTATACCAGATTTAAGACCTTCCTCTATTACCTCAAGATATTTGGATATTACTTGAGATCGACTTAAACCTTTAAATTTATAAAATATATGATAGTCTGAAATTGATGCTAACATTCCAACTTCTTTAACCTTAGCTTCTTTTGCATATTTAAGATCTTCTTTACTAGCTCTAATCCACCCACTTACGATAGGATATTGATAATTAAGCTCTAAAAGTTTACTAACTGCTTCTTTATCACGTTTTGTATAAAGAAAGTATTCACTCATTAGTATTTTTCCCTTTGGTCCACCTATCTTATTTAAGTACTTATATAATGTAACTATTTGATCCACTGTATATGGTGCTCTAGCCTGTTGTCCATCTCTAAATGAAGTATCTGTAATCCATAGTTCCTTGGGGATATCCATAGGTACTATTATACCATCCCATAGAACTCTTGGAGGATTTGAAAATGGAAATATCTCCTTATAAAGCTTAGGTTCTGGTGAATCTAAAATTTGATAATCAGGATAGTCTATACATTCTTTATTTATCATTCTAATTAATTCTCTTCCTTTCTCATTCAATACACTCTACCTCTTTTTTTTTAATGTGTAAAATAGTAAAGGACAAATGTTTTTAAATTTATCTGAAAATATAAAATATAAATTTTACTTAGAAAAAATTGTCAAATTTTAAAATTGGAAACTTTATTTTACTACTGGTAATTTGTCTATATTATAAGAGATAGTAAATTATAATCTAATGACAAAACTTCTGAGATTAATTGGGTCAGTCCAATATTTTTCAACACAAGTTTTCTGGTGACTGGGACGGCTTCTTCATCCCCATTTAATAATAATATAACTAAGTTTTTATTCTTTCCTTTAATTTTTTTATAGTTCCAGAAGTTATGATAGAGGTTATGATAAATTTTTTTGAAGTTATAGTAATTTTTGGGCCATATAATCTTTTGAAAACTTCCCATGATTTGTGATCAATCCTTACGATAATAAAAGGTAATTTTTTAAATACAATTTTTATCTCATGAGGTAATAAAATAGATTTGATATGAAATAATATTTCATGATCATAAGCATTTCCTGAAACTTTAAATAGTATATATCTTGATCTAAATATTTTCATAACTTACTTAATAGAGCTAGAGGATTTAATACATTTATCTTAATTTTTATAACATCATCAAGAAATGAAAGTTTGATTATTCCAAGATAAGCATATTGTTTATCTATTCTTAAAAATATAGACCTATCATCACAATATAATGATGGATTATTTTTTATAAGAGCAAGCTCTTCTTTTGGAATTGATTTGATTATAAATTCAAATATTTCATTTGTGATATCAGGATTATTTATTTCTAGACTTAATAGTGTAATGGGATTACCATAATGACCTTTGACATTTATTTCATTTATAGTAAATAAATTTACTAAGTTTCTAGGTATTATATTAAATATAGCAGATTTTACTTTTTCTTTATCCTCGGTTGCATGTACTATTGTGCTTAAAGAAATAGAATAAATTTTATATTCCTTCATATTTAACATTAGTATTCTCTACTTGGTCTAAGTTTTTCTGCACCCTTACCTCTATTACGTAAACCTCTACTCTTACGTCCTGCAGGAGTAAGACCTCTGAATACTCTTCCTCTTTGTTTTGTAATCCATGATAAATCTTTATCTGAGATTATAGCAGGATGATGCGGATCAACAAGTATCACTTCATACCATGAAAATCGCCCATCAGAAGCTACCCAATAACTCCCTAATACTTCCATATTTGGGAATTTTCTAGCAGCACGCTCTTCAGCAATCCATTGTAAGCTCTTTTTTGATGGATGAATTATTCCCATACGTTTTGGACGCCTACCAGTTCTTGGTCTACTTACATTCATAAAACCTCTTCTAACTCTTACTCTTACCACAATAATACCTTGTTTAGCTTTATAACCAAGAGCTCTTGCTTTGTTTATACGTGTAGGATGATCTATCCTAACAACTGTTGGTTCTCTTCTCCATCTAACTAGTCTCATCATTCTTATAGATTTGAGTATACCTTCATCAGGATTGCGCCACATTTCTGCAAGATATTTGTACATTTTTATCCCCTAGTTAGACGGTTTAAAGAGTTTAATAATATTTTCGGCCATTAAAATTGCACCCTTAATTTGAGCTTCATATGTCTGTGCACCTATATGAGGAGTAGTAATTACATTAGGTAGAGATATCAGTTCTTTTTCCCAATCTTCTTTTGGAGGTTCGTTTTCAAAAACATCAAGAGCAGCACCAGCAATTTTTCCAGTTTTCAAGGCATTAAGTAGATCCTTAGTATTAATAATATCCCCTCTTGAAGTATTAACTATATAAATACCATTACGCATAAAAGAAATTGTTTTAGAATTTATCATATATTTTGTTTGTGGTGTTAAAGGTACATGAATTGTAATTATATCAGAGTTCATTAATAATTCTTCAAGTGATGATGCATAAGTAGCATTAAGTTTTTCTATTTCTTCTTTTATCATATTATAACTGATTATATCATATATAATTATTCTCATACCAAATGCTTTTGCTCTTTCAGCTACTGCTCTACCTATCCTTCCAAAACCAATAATTCCTAGAGTTTTATTAAATAATTCATAACCATATAAGTTCTTCTTTTCCCATAATCCTTTTTTCATAGACTCTATGGCTCTATATGTTCCACGAACTAAATTTAAAATTAGTGAAAATGTAAGTTCTGCTACTGCAATAGTAGACATTTCAGGGGTATTAATCACTTTTATACCTTTTTCTTCAGCAGTTTTAACATCGATATTATCTAGTCCAACACCAACTCTTCCAATGAGTTTAAGTTTTTTTGCTAATTCTATAACTTCTTTTGTTACTTTTGTTCTTCCTCTTACAATTAATATATCATAATTATGGATTATTTTCATTAATTCTTCTTTTGAAATATTTGGAAATTCATCTACTTCAAAACCAGCATTCCTAAGCCTAATTGTGCATTCTTTATCAATATCATCAGCGATTAATACCTTCATTTAATATCCCAAAAATGCAATAATTTATTATATAAAAAAGTTTTTCTCTCTAATATTTTAAGTTATACTAAGATGTAATTATGATTGCAGGAATAGTGGGAAAAACAAATGTTGGAAAATCAACATTCTTTTCAGCTGTTACTTTAATACCTGTAAAGATAAGTAATGTGCCATTTACAACAATTGAACCAAATAAAGGAGTAACTAGCATAAGATTTAATTGTGTATGTAAAGAATTAGGAGTAAAAGATAATCCAAGAAATTCTAAGTGTATTAATGGTATAAGATGGGTTCCTGTAGAGATTGTAGATGTAGCAGGACTTGTTCCAGAGGCACATAAGGGAAGAGGACTTGGAAATAAATTTTTAGATGATTTAAGACAAGTTGATGGATTTATTCATGTTGTAGATGCTTCAGGTTCAACAGATATAAATGGAAATCCATGTGAATTGGGAAAAGGAGACCCTGTAGAAGATATAAAGTTTGTAGAATATGAAATTATAATGTGGTTATTTCAAATATTAAAAAAGGATTGGAACAAAATGGTAAAAAGAGTTTCACAACAAAAAGAAGATATCGTTACAGTACTTTATGAAAGATTATCTGGTCTCATGATTAATAAAAAACATATCATTATGACGTTAAAATCGAGAGACGAATTTAATAAAAGCATAGATAGATGGACTGATGAAGAAATAATGGAATTTGTAAAGATGTTAAGGAGAATAGCCAAGCCTATGGTAATTGCGGCCAATAAGATAGATTTGCCAACAGCAGAGGATAATATTAATAGAATAAAGTCTGAATTTAAAAATTATACTGTTATTCCTTGTTCTGCTGAGGCTGAACTTTTATTAAGATTAGCAGCAAAGAAAGGATTGATAGAGTATATACCTGGGGATTCTCATTTTAAAATTTTAAAGTATGATGAGCTAAATGAAAAACAAAAGGAAGCACTTAATAAAGTCGAAGGAGTTTTAAAGAGTTGGGGTAGTACAGGTGTACAAGAAGCTTTAGAGAGTATTTATAAGAAAGAATTAAAGATGATTGCAGTATTTCCTGTAGAAGATGTAATAAAGCTTTCAGATAGTAAAGGAAATGTATTGCCAGATGTCTTCATATTACAAGAAGGATCTACAGTTATAGATCTTGCATATAAAATCCATACTGACCTAGGTGATAATTTCTTATATGCAATAAATGTTAGAACAGGGCAAAGAATTGGAGGTAATTATGTATTGAAGGATAGAGATGTAATTAAGATAGTTTCAGCTAAATAAATTAGAATTAAATTTATTTAAAAGCTCTAAAATAATATCCTGGTTCTCTTTTTTTACAACTGAAAGTCTCGCCATTTATGGCGGGGATAAAGAGAAAAGCTTATAGGTTTTCTTGTATTAATTGTCATGAGTCTAGAGATGTGGTTGCCCCTAAGCCTTCGCGGGATGCGGGATAAAGCAACCACATAAACAAGTTGAGATGTGGGGAGCTCTGATCCCCCTGAATGCCCCTCAGATGACAGATGTAAATCCAAATAGATGAGGGAAACTGAACCGCCCAAAAGGGTACCCTTGCCCTTTAGGGCTAGAGGAGGTCAGCAAAAGATCTTACACCTTTTTCCTTTATTCTTTTTCTTAAACTTTCTGCATACTCTTTAGTTATCTCTCCACGTTTTTCAAGAAAATCTATAATTTCAATAGCTTCTTCATTTTTTTCACATCTTTTTATAAAATCTATAACTGTTGGATTATAACCTCTGCTCTTATCTACCTTTAAATGTATACCATTATTTCCCTCTAATTCTTTTGCAATATTAGGAAATAATTTCTTGAATTCCTCTTTTGAAATTCTCATTCAATATCTCCCATTACTTTTGTAAAATCTTTTTTCAATATAGATATAGGAAATGCTCCTTTTATTTCTTCCCATGGTAATGGTTCTTCAATAGATCTGGGTTCATATATATTTTCTGGACGCTTTTTATAATGTCTTAATACTCTTCTCCAAGATCCTAAATCACCATTACCTCCAGCTTTAATGTCCTCTAATAATAACTTTAGTAATTCTGATGCTTCTTGTCCAGCAGTAGAGAGATATGCTTGAATAGCACACCACCTATAATCTAATGATTCAATTCTCTTTATTCCTAAAGTCCTTGCTTTTTTATAAAAAATAGTAAGACGCTTTCTATAGTCTTCTTTTGATATTAATGGTAACCATTGAAATGGTGTATTAGCTTTCGGAATTAATGGATTTATTGATATGTGGATTGATGATGGTGAGAAACCTAATGAAATTATTCTTGAGAGGAAGATATCTAAATCATTAAAATCTTCAATTTTTTCACTAGGAATTCCCAACATAAAATATAATTTAAGAGATTTTATACCGGCTTCTTTAGCTTTTCTTATTATATCGAAGAATAAATCGTTATCAAATTTCTTATTAATTATATTTCTTAAATGTTCACAGTGAGATTCAGGTGCTATTGTTAATGTATGTTGTCCACCTAAGGCAATTAATTTAATAAGTTCATCATCTATTTTTGATACTCTTATAGATGGTACTGAGAAATTAATTTTCTTTTCAATAAGAAATGAAAGAATATCTTTTATTTGAGAATGATCTAAAAATGCAGAACTAATAATAACTAATTTATTAGTTTGAGTCAATAATAATCCATCTTCAATAATACGGACTATATTCTTAAAAGATCTTTCTCTTTTTGGAAAATATAAGAAGTATTCAAGACAAAATCTACAACCAATTTTACAACCCCTACTTACTTCAAGTAAAAATGATGAAGTAAATGTATTATTTAAGTTTGAAATAACTTGTCTTATTGCATGGGGAGCTAAATCTAAATTTTTAATATATATTCTTTCTGTTGATTTTCCTGGCTTATATAGTCCAGGTATGGAAAGATATGTATTATTTAAATTTCTATTTACTAAAGAATCCAATAACATATTAATAATTGGTTCTACTTCGCCAATAACAAAGAAATCAATAAATTTAGTCAATGGCATTGGATTTGAGGATACCGCAGGCCCTCCTGCAATAATAATAGGGAGGTTGCGTTTATCAGCTTCTATAGGTATTGATGATGATGAAAGCATATCTAAAAAACGAATATAGTCCATTTCATGTTGAAAAGAAACCCCTATTACATCAAAATAATTTAAAGGTAATCCAGATTCCACACTTCTTGGTCTTTCTCTATACCCTGAAAAAAAGAAACGTTCACAAACAATATCTTCTCTACTATTGATAATTTCATAAAGTAAGCGAATTGCAAGATTGCTCATTCCTATATTATATATATTGGGGTATACTAATGCAAATTTTAATTTGACTTTTCGATGATCTTTTATTATTGTGTTTTTCTCCATTATCATTTTTCTTTTAATTCTATTTCAAATTTTTGAGTTAAAAAAGAATTTTTTGGTACATCTTTATAAACAAATGTATTTGGGGCAATCCAACAATTTGGTCCAATTTTTATACCAGGATTTATACTAACATTTACTCCAGTCTTAACATTATCACCAATAAATGCTCCAAGTTTTCTTTTTCCACTATCAATTTTTTCTCCTTTTATTTTTACTTTTACAGTACTTTCATTAAATTTTAAATTTGCAATTATTGTTCCTGCTCCAATATTACATTTCGCTCCTATTACACTATCTCCAATATAAGAGAGATGACTAATATGAGTATCTTCCATGATTATACTATTCTTAATTTCACAAGCATTTCCTACTCTTACATTTTTACATAGGTAAGTATATGGACGGAGATAGCAATTTGGACCTACTCTACATCCAGAGGAAATCCAAACAGGGCCTTCAATATAAGTTCCAGAAAGAATCTTAGCATTTTTTTCAATTACTACATTACCATTTATATGAACGCCATCTTCTACATCGCCATGAATAATTTTTTTATTCACTTTTACATCCATAAGAAGCTTATTAGCATCTAGTATATCCCAAGGCTTTCCTACATCAATCCATTTATCTTCTTCTGATTTCACTATAAGAAATTTTTTATTCTCTTTTATTGCCATATTTATTGATGATGTTAATTCTATTTCTCCACGAATAGATTTTTCAGTTTTTTCTATAAATTTGAATATTTCAGGTTTGAATATATACATTCCACCATTAATAATTCCTGATTCATTAACATCTGGTTTTTCTTCTATCTTTGTTAAAAATTCTCCATCAGTAATTAATAATCCAAAATCTTTGATATTTTTTACATGAACTCCTAATATGACACCAAAATACTTTTCATTATAAGAAGATAATAGAGTAGAAATAATAGAAGGATGGAAAACAATATCACCATATATAGCTATAAATGATTCATTATTAATTAAATCTCTACATGAGTAAAGCGCGTGAGCTGTTCCTTCTAATGTTTTTTGTTCTACATAATTTATTTTTATTGAAAATTTTGATCCATCGCCTAAGTATGATTTTATTAATTCCCCCATATAATTTATGACAATTATTATTTCATTAATACCATTTTCTTTAAGTGTATTTATTATATGTTCAATTAATGGGGCTCCAGCAATAGGAATTAAGTGTTTTGGTCTACTTATTGTGAATGGATCTAATCTTGTGCCCTTACCAGCAGCAAGAATTATACCTTTCGTAATTTAATCACCTTTAATTATAAACTTTGTAATTGAAGAAATAAGATTTTTTAATTTATCTTTAGACATTGATTCTATAGTTATTCTTATTAGTGGTTCAGTTCCAGAAGGCCTTATTAAAACCCATGTAAAATCGTCCCAGGAAATTCTAATACCATCAATATATGAAATATTAGCATCAGGATATAGTTTAGGAAGTTCATTCATTATTCTTTTCATAGTAGAGATTTTGTCTTTACATGGAATATTTTTTCTTTCTATGAAGAAATTAGGAAGATTATTTAATAGTTCTGAAGGTTTTATTCCTTCATTATCTAGAAAATTCAAAAATATAATTGATGATAGAACACCATCTGGACATTTTATTATGTCTGGAAAAATCCAAGCGCCACATGGTTCTCCTCCAAAACATGCATCTTTTTTTATGATTTCTTCTACAATATATGGATCACCAACTTTTGATCTGTAAACTTTCCCTCCAATAGAATTTATAATAAAGTCTACAATTGATGAAGTATCTACATTTACAACTATTGGCTTATTTAATTTAGAAAACATAAATTTGGCTATATAGGCTAGAGCAATATCTTGAGGAATTACATTACCATTTTCATCAATTATTAAGACCCTATCACCATCACCATCATATGCAAATCCAACATCTAAAGAGTGTTTTCTAATAAGATCAGATAATAATTTTGAAGATTGTTCATTTGGTTCAGCGCCTCTTCCAGGAAATCTACCATCTAAATTAATATTTATTGTTCTAACTTCATGACCTACATTATGAAATACTAATGGAGCAGTTAGTGATGTTGCTCCATTTCCTGGATCTAATCCAATCTTCCATTTTCTCTTTGTATTTATATTAGAAATAAGAAAATCTATGTACTCATATATACCATGAAAATTCTTAATGTTACCTAATGAGTCCCAATTAGAATAATTAATAGGAGTTTTGATAAGATTTTCATAAAAAGATGAGGTAACAGGAATACCATTTTCATTAAATATTTTTAATCCATTATATTCAGGAGGATTATGACTTGCTGTTATAACAATGCCGCCTGTGAAATTCCTAGCATAAAATGCAATTGCAGGAGTAGGAGAAAGACCGATAAATATAGAATCAGAGCCTCCTGCACAGATTCCATTAGCTAAACTATTAGCTAATAAATAAGAAGACAAACGAACATCATGACCAATTACGTATTCGCCTTTCTTATTATTAGATATTGCTATTCCAATTTTCATACAAAATTCAGGAGATATTTCACTTATAGCTAATCCTCTAATTCCAGAAGAACTTATAATTTCTTTCATAAGATTAAATATTTTAAATTAATAATTTATTTTTAATTATTGAGTTATTGCTTGAGTTGTTACTGATACTTGTGGTGCTTCTAACAGTTTGCTTTTTCTAACTTCTAACTTCCTCAATGGATATATTTTCTTAGCCTCATTATAAATTTCTGAGGCTATTTTTCCTAATACTAATTGTTGAGCAAGTTCATCATAAAATAATTGCCCATCCTTCTTTGTAATAATATCCTCCATTATTTTTCTTATAGCATGTGCTTGTGATGTTTTTGCTCTTGCTGCAGTAATTGCAATTATACTAATTCGCATTTTATAACCATCCTTTGATGTAATATTAAATATGCCATCTATACGTGATGTTCCTCTTCTTACAAGGCTTCTTAAATAATCTCTAGCAAAATCATGACCATAAAACATTGTATAAGCTTTATCACCTTCAACTTTTATTATTTTGAAATATAATTTAATATAAAGCTGAGAAATTGATTCAGTTATATCATAAAGAGTAGTTTCAACTACTCTACCAATAAGTTTTTGTGGAGAATCTGCAATAGTTCTTCCTATTTCAAGATTTCCAAATGAAGATGGCGCAATGATAGTATACCATCTCTTTTGTCTCCATTTTTCTTTTAGTTTTGTTGTAGGTTGTTTAGAGGACATTATTCTTTCCTCACTACAAAATGTGAGCTGCCCTAATATAAGCTTTAAGTAATTGAGGCAAACTCTTTTAAAATTTTTTCTGTTAAGTTAATACATACTAATAAATCGTCTACAGTTCTTAAAAATGATGGAATATCATCAGTAGAGAGAATTCTTATTGATAGAAAAGAGTTTTCTATATTCATTTGTATATTAGTATTGATGGGAGCTCCATAATTATCTGGTGTTATTGATCTTTCTATTATTTTTGCTATTTTTTCATTTTCATATGGAATTTTAATTTGTAGTTCTAACTTCAGTTTTAATCACCTGAGATTCTTTTATTAATTTGTTAAGATATTCAAGAAATTCTTCTTCTTTTCCTATAGGAATTTGTGCACCTGCTGCAATATTATGTCCTCCTCCTATACCATTACACTTTCTAGCTGCTTCTCTAATCAAAGCACCAAGGTTTATACCTTTATTTACTAATTCTATTGTAGCTCTTGCAGAAACCTTAACAAAATTTTTAGATTTAGAGAAACCTATTATAGGTTTTTCTAATGAGAATGGTTTACTACCATATAACATAGAGATCAGAGGAGCTATCATTTTTTCATCTACTATATCTCCTCCAAAAATTGCTTGTACATGCGATAATATCTTTATAGAGTTATTACTAGAGAATAACCAATTTATATAATACGATAATTTTTGCTTATAATCCTGAAGAACTTGCTTAAGTTCATTTAATGCATTACTTCTATCACCCAAACAAATAGCAACACCAAGACCATATTTATTCATACGACCACATGCATTTATAGATGAAGAAAACTCTCTTGCATCATATAAGGGAGAATCGCTTGATTCATTAGGAAATATATAAACAGTTCCTATGATTTTTTCTGCCTCTTTACTTGAGAATCCAAGAGAAATTAAATATCTTATTAAACCACTTACTAGTAATTTAATCTCTTCATTTGATAGATCGGATAATGTTTTCCAATTACCATCTGGTCTTTTTGGATCTATACCAAGATTCTTAATAAACTTAAGACATGCACCTTCATTACCAGTTAATCCAGGTAAATAAGGTTCTATAGTGTTTGCTAAACATTGTATAATTGGTCTAGATTCAAAACCATGTAATTTTAAACCTAATTTTTTCTTTAATAAGTTTGCTTTTTCTGCATCTTGAGAAATCTTCTCATTAAGTCCAATAAGCGAATTTTTTTCACCTCTATCTTGAAGATCTCCAAGGGCCCCAATAATCGCAATTTGTGATAAGTAAGTATTCTTTTCATCAATTTCTTTAGCTAAAAGATATGCTAAGCCAGAAGATGATATATCTTTTGCACCATCAAATCCAAAATAATGTGGATTTATTTCATTTTCTAATTCAGAGTATTCCGGTTGATGATGATCTATGATAAAAATATTTTTTCCTTCAATAGAGCTTATAAGAGATTTTTGACCACTCCCCATATCACTAAATATTACATAATCATAATTCAAAGATTTTATTTCATTTATAATTTCATGGTCCAATTGTGTTACTATTCTTATATGAGGTGAAAATCCCAATTTAAATAATAATTGAAAAATTATACTTCCTGAAGAAATACCATCTGCATCGTAATGAGATATGATCAGTATTTTTTCTTCTTTAGGTATTTTTTTAATATTTTCTGCAACAGAACTTATTTTATTAAGCAATGTATTCTCTGACAAATTATCCCCTTTAGTTTATTAATTTCTATTTTGATAATATAGATACTTTTTCTGGTACATATTTCCAATCAGAAGGTAATCTACCTATAGATATATAATATTTAGCAAGTCTATTTATCTTAGATTCTATGAGTTGCAAACCTCTTTTAGAGCTCATATCTTTTGGATGTTCTTCTAAATGTCTTCTAGCCCTACTAGCACGTTTTATTAAGTTATTTAGATCTTCTGGTATAGCAGGTAGTAATTTTCTTTCCTCTAATATTTCACATATTCTCTTACCAGTTATTTGTCTAACTAAAGGAATGCCATATTGATCCCTAAGAATAATGCCAATTTGAGAAGGAGGTATTCCTTTCTTTGCAAGTTCAACTACTAAAGATTCTACTTCTTCTGGTGTATATTTTACCCACTTGGAGATAGTTGTTATAGGCCTAGTTGAATGTGATTTACCTTTTCTCTTACTCTTCTTCAAGTAGTCTCACCTATATGTATGCGATAAAGAGATAAACTGTTATTTAAGGTTTAGCAATATTATTTATGTACCATAATCCAAATTTTCTAAATGCGATTCCACGATGAGAAAATTTATCTTTTTCCTCAGGTGATAATTCAGAAAATGTAAGTCCATTAGAATTATCAGGAATAAAAATTGGATCAAAACCAAATCCATGAGAACCTCGTATTTCATATGATATATTTCCATAACAAATACCATGAAATATTACTGGTTTAATATTAGGAGAACAATAACCAACAACACATTTGAATAATGCTCTTCTATCTGATATTTCTTTCATTAATTTTAGTATACCATTACATCCTAGTTTTTTATAAACATAAGAAGAAAAAGGTCCTGGAAAGCCGTTAAGCTTCTCTATAAAGAGACCAGAATCTTCAACAATTATTTCATTATTTAGCTTTTTTATAGCATACAATAATGAATATTTTACGATTTTTTCAAGAGAATTAGATTGTATTTCTATTTTTTTTATATTAGATTTTTTTAATTTGATGCCAAATTGTGATAAAATTCGATTCGCTTCTTCTATTTTATGATCATTACTAGTTACAAAATATATTTCATTTATGTCTATCACCTTCTACATATCTTCCTCTTTTTCTTATTTCAATTACCCTTTTTAATATATCATTTGCTTCATCTAACATTATTTCTTTGTACCCAATAATAAAACTTTCATATGCATATTCTGAAAACTCATAATATAAACTTTCAATAGCTCTTCGCATTAAATGAATATCTACACCTCTTGCTTCAATATCTTTTGTATAATCTCCTAATCCAAAATCTATAAAGAATATCATATCATTTTGTATTAACATATTTGAGGTTGTTAAATCACCATGAACAATTCCACCTTTATGTAATAAACCAACTAGTCTTCCTATTTCTATAAATGTTTTTTTCATATATTCCTTATTCATCTTTGGAATTAAATTCTTTAATGGTGGACCTCTAATAAAGCTCATAATTATTTGGGTATTATTTAAGTCGACATCATATACAATTGGAGTAGGAACACCAAGTTTTCTTGCATCTGAAAGAAGTTTAGCTTCTAAACTTGTTCTATGTACACGGATATATCTATCTAAATCAGGATTCCGATAAGATTTGCTTTTTCTTCGTTTTATTACTACTTCTCTATTCATCCATGTACTTTTATAAAGTTCAGCTTCAGCTCCTTTTTTTATTAGTATCTCATTCTCCATGGGATTTCAACCTCATCAAGTCGCCATCTCTGTTTAATAAAACTTGATTCTATTGGTATGGTAATATTTTCCTTATATGCTAGATATCCTGTCCAAGCAATCATAGCACCATTATCTCCAGCAAGTTCAGGAGGAACTACATGAAATCTTGCTGAATGTTCCTCACAAACAGATTTTAAAATTCTTTGTAAACGTAAACTTCTTGCAACCCCTCCTGTAAGAAGGAGAGAAGTTTTTTCTGTATGAGCTAAAGCTCTCTCTGTTACTTCTGCTAACATACCATAAGCTGTTTCTAATAAACTCATACTTAAATCACATGAATCGTATTTTCCAATATATTTTATTGCTGTTGTCAATAAACCAGAATATGAAACATCTTGCCCTTTCACTATATATGGTAGAAAAATAAAGTTCTTTCCTTTATCTGCTAAGGCTTCAAGTTTTGGAACTCCAGGATGAGGTAGACCTAAGTGTCTAGCAAAAACATCAAGACAATTTCCTAAGGCAATATCCAGTGTCTCTCCAAATACCCTATATCTTCCATCTGAAAAAGCTGAAATTATAGTATTTCCACCAGAAACGTAAACTACTAAAGGATCTTCTTCTTTAGTAATCAGCCTTCCTATTTCTATATGAGCTACACAATGGTTTACAGGAATTAATGGTTTATTTATTAATAATGCAATGGCTCTTGCAATTGTAGCACCAGTTCTAAGACATGGACCTAATCCTGGGCCTAATGATATAGCTACTCCATCTATATCATATAGAGAAATCTTTGCTTCTTCTAAAGCTTTTTTTATTACAGATAGTGCTTTTTGAGAATGATGTTGACTTGCTTCTCTTGGATGTATTCCTCCAGAAGGAGGCATATATTCAGATTTTACATTTGATAGTATTTCCCCATTAGATGTTACAATACCACAGCCAAAAGTATGAGCTGTAGATTCAATGCCCATTATGTAAATTTTCATGAATTATACCTTAATGTATGAATATTGTATATCCACAATATCCACAAGCCCATCTTGGAACTGGTTTTAAATGTTTTGCCATAAATCTTCCACATCTTGAACATATCTTATTTTTTGGTTTTATTGTACCTGTAGAATAATCATATTCATAAAGCTCATGTGGTTTTGTTTTCTTTGCCATAAACTCACCTACTTACTCATTAATTTTTTACGTTCTTCTCTTGGTAAATTTCTTAATTGTATATGTTTTGGTTCAATCTTTTTTCCATATTCAGCATCATTATAGATATGAACTCTACATATTGAAGTATTCGTCCCAAATGATGTAATGCAACTTATTACAAAAAGACATTCTATTGGAACTTTAAAGAAATCTGCTAAAATTTTTCTTAATGAATCTCTACTCGGAGTACTTTTCGAAACTATTTCTAACTTAAGTTCTCTTCGCTTTATAACAGAGTTGTATTTATCATCAATTATAGAGATTTGTACCCCTTCTGAAGACATATTAGATCAAGAAAGTAGAGAAAAAGCACCTTTTTTAGCTTATCGGTAGTTAATCGCATCACATATATTAATAATTTCTTCTAATTAATGTGCAAATTTTATTAATTTTTAATAAAATTAAATAATTTTTATAAAAGATCTTAATTAAAATCGAAAAAGAATATTAATAAGTTTGGTCCAATTTTTTGGACTAGTGAAAATTATGTATGAAAGAAACCCATATGAAATGGCTTTAGAACAATTGAACAAATGTGCAAAAATAATGAACTTAGATCCAAATGCACATGAAATTCTCAAATATCCAAAGAGAGTTTTATGTGTATACATTCCTGTAAGAATGGACAATGGTACAATAAAAGTATTCAAAGGCTTTAGATCTCAACATAATGATGCCTTAGGACCATTTAAAGGAGGAGTACGATATCATCCAAATGTAACAATGGAAGAAGTCATGGCATTATCAATGTGGATGACATGGAAGTGCTCAGTAGTAGGACTACCATATGGCGGAGGAAAAGGAGGAGTTATTTGTAATCCAAAAGAAATGAGTATTGGTGAAATAGAGAGATTATCAAGAGGATACTTCTATGCAATATCAAGAATTATAGGTCCAGAAATAGACATTCCTGCAGGAGACGTAAATACTTCAAGTAGAGAAATGGCATGGTTCATGGATGAGTATAGCAAATGGAAAGGATACAATGTACCTGGAGCTGTTACAGGTAAGCCTGTAAATATAGGTGGATCAGAAGGAAGAACTGAATCTACTGGACTTGGTGTTGCTATAGTAGGAAGAGAAGCTGCAAAGAAGTTAAATATTGATTTAAAAAATGCAAAAGTAGTGGTACAAGGATTTGGAAATGTAGGTTATTATTCAGCATATTTCATGGAAAAACTAGGTTGTAAGATTGTTGGAATAAGTGATTCAAGAGGAGGAATTTACAATAGACATGGTCTTTCAGTTGATGCTGTCTTAGAATTTAAGAAGAAGACTGGAAGTGTTGTTAACTATCCTGGAGCTGAAGTTGTAAGTAATGAAGAATTACTAGAGAGAGAATGTGATATACTTATTCCAGCAGCTCTTGAAAATCAAATAACTGAAAAGAATGCTAATAGAATAAAAGCAAAATTAATACTAGAAGGTGCAAATGGACCTACAACACCTGAAGCTGATGATATACTTCATAAGAAAGGAGTCATGGTAGTACCTGACATATTAGCAAATGCTGGAGGTGTTAGCGTATCATACTTTGAATGGGTTCAGAATTTACAAGGATATTATTGGAGTAAAGAAGAAGTATTTGATAAACTTGATAAATTGCTAGTAAAAGCTTTTAATAGAGTTTATGAAACTTATTGCAATTACAATGTAGACATGAGAATGGCAGCATATATTTGTGCAATAAGTAGAGTAGTTGATGCAATGAAAACAAGAGGCTGGATTTAAACTCTTTCAAACTTATTAAGAATTTCATATAATTTTATTTTTTTCTCTTCATTATTTATTACAATAACCATTCCCTTATCCATTAAACCATAAATTATGAATGAATTAATTGGTGAAAATATAATAGCTGGTAATGCCAATAAATCTTCCTCTCCTTCAACATATATCATTAATTTTTTCTGAGAATTTAATGCATTTTTTATAATTTCTATAGCTTCATCTGATAAATGACCTGCTGGATTTTTTATACATATATCAGGATTAATATTTAATTGAAAAGGTAATCTTTTACTTTTCTTATCAAATATTCCAATATCTGGAATATAGTTATATTTAATAAATGCTGAAAGTACATAATCACCAACAATTATAACTTTAGGAGGATTTCTATCCTTAATTAAATTTAAAACATAAACTACATTATTATCAATATTATTCTCAAGTAAAAGACCAAGAGGTTTGGATAATTCTGAACGAAGTTCTTCAGGAAGTCTTAAAAGACCCAAATATAACCCTCTTAACGTACCTTTATAGCATATCTTCCTGGTCTTTTAGCATTTATTATTTCAGCTAAAGCAGAAGAAGTATCAAGTATTATTATTAAACCTTCCCAATCTTCAGTTAAATCAGTTCCACCACATATTGGACATTTTGTTTCATCTTCACTTAATATATATTTACATTTTCTACATACAAATTTAATTGAGGAAGGCTTATCTTTTCTCATTATTACTTACCTTCTTTTTTAATTTCTTTTGTAGACTTATTAATATCTTCTTCTATCCAAGAAATCGCACCAAGAAATGGTTGGCGCATAGTAAGACCTATTTTACTACTACGAGATGGTCCTGAACTTAAGCTTATAGTTACTATTCTAGCTCTCACTATCATTCCTTTCTCTAATACACGATGTGTTTCTTTACCTATTAATGCACCACGTTTTTCATCATATGTTATGAAATCATCCATAATTTGAGAAATATGAATTAAACCATCAATAGGCCCGATTCTAACAAAGACACCAAAATCAGTCACATCAACTACTTCTCCTTCAATTACTTCTTGAATAACAGGTATAAATACAAGGAGATCAAAAGATACTTTATGATAAACACCACCATTGCCAGGTAAAATTTTTCCAACATCTGAAACTTTTACATTTAGAACTGCAATTATGATGCCAAGTTCACGAGAAACAGTTCCTTCATATGTAGCTCTTAGTACTTCAGTAGCTACTGCTTCTAAAGGACTATCGAATTTATCTGGTGGTATCCTAACCACATCATTAACTTGTAAAAGTTTGAACATTATTTATCACCAAATTAACTTATAGTAAACAAATAAAAATATAATATATAAATTTAATACTTAGTGAGCTAATCTAACTGGAGTCTTTTATCTTTCAGATATATTGTAGTAAGACCTAATTCTCTTAATCTCTTTCTCAATAAGATATCTGATGTTGCAACAATATAGCCCTTATTTTTTGCAACATATATAATTTTATCATCAATACTTCCAGTAATTGGCGGATCTTCTTCTATTCTAAATTTTTTACAAAGATCTAATGCAAGTTTAGCAAATTTTCTTTCTTTATTATTACCTTTAATGGATAATTTTTCAAGTTCTTTCTTGATACTTTCTATGATTATTATATCATTAAATCCAATTTCTTTTATTTGAGATATTAAATCAAAAGGTTCAGAGACAGCATAAATTATAATATTTGTATCAAGTAGAACTGGTTTATTGTATGAAGCCATATCCAATAAGTCTCCATCTATTAGAAATAAGCCTACTTATAGCAATACGCATTCCAGGTTCAGCACATAAAGGACGTTTAAGTAATAACTGAGCTTCATTCTTACGAATTGAAGTAACTACTCCTAAAGTTACTGCAGGTCCTATTACTAACATTAAGTTTTCTCTTACTTTTATTTGTTCAACTTTTTGTAAATCCTTTGTACCAACAGCTCGTTCTAATAGGAAATATTCTATAGTTATTTCATTTTGAACTGGTGGTAATGTACCAGGCTTTCCTGCAATATTACCAACAAGACTATCTGCTTTTGTAATAGAAGGATCTAAATAAGTACCAATACCTACTAAGCCTCCAGGGCCTACTTCTTCAAATATTTGTCCACCAGCCATTAGACTAGCAACGTATGTGTATATTGGCTCATAGTATGTCTTTCCTCCTTGTTCTATTTTCATACCAGGACGTATTTCTAATTCATCACCAATTCTTAATCTTCCTTGTATAAGAGAACCTCCGATTACGCCTCCTTTCAAATCTTTTGGAAAAGCACCAGGTTTATTTACATCAAAAGATCTTGCTATATATACTCTAGCAGGTTTTGTTGGATCTCTATAAGGTGTCTTTATCTTTTCTTCTAATGTCTGAATAAGATAATCAATATTTGCTCCATATAAAGCAGAGACAGGAATAATAGGGGCATTTTCTGCAATAGTTCCTTTTATAAATGAAAGAATTTGTTTATAATTTTCTAAGGCCTTTTGTTTATCTACAGCATCTATTTTATTCTGAACAATTACAATATTTTTAATTCCTGTTATTTCTAAAGCAACAAGATGTTCTCTAGTTTGTGGTTGAGGACATTCTTCATTAGCAGCAATCACTAGTATTGCACCATCCATTAATGCTGCACCTGATAGCATTGTTGCCATAAGACTTTCATGACCTGGTGCATCTACAAAAGAGACTTTTCTTAGAAAAATTGTCTTAACATTATGTATTGGACAAATTTCCTTTGTGGTATAGCATTCAGGAGGGGGGCATTCAGGACATTTTCTAAAGGTAGTATCAGCATAACCTAACTTTATAGTTATACCTCTTTTTAGTTCTTCACTATGACGAGCTGCCCATACACCACTTAATGCAGCTACAAGAGTTGTTTTTCCATGATCTACATGACCTGTAAGACCAATGTTACACTCTGGCTGTTTGTTCTCGCTCATTCTTCTCCTCCTTTATAACTAAGTTTATTTGTACAATGTCTTCTGTTATTGTATTGCCTCTTACTAGTTTTTTCCTTCTCTCTCCTTTTCTTTTTGGATGATAACCAGGGGGACCGGCAAGTAGTACATATTTCTTTCCTCCACCTTGTATATCAGGACGCATAGGAATGCCGCTTTTATCACTTCCACCAGTTATAACAAGCTTCTTATTAGGATAACCAAATGGCGTTCCATCAATGGAGTCGCCTATTTTTAATCCAATAAAAGCATGAGCTAGTTCGTTTTTAACTACTGCTGTTTTTGATGTGCCATCTTCTGGATTAGATATTACTAATTTAAATTCTACCAATTAGATCACCATTTCAGTTTTAAAATCAATTAAAATACTACTTATAATTCTTTCGTAGTACTAAATTTTAATAGTTCCACTCTCGGTTGGAGGTTTCGTCCTTCAGAGCGGAGAGCTGTTTTAAGAAAAAGCTTAAAAGCTTATAAATATCTTGATACAACCTACATATGAAGTTGGGCGGTGCGAGCTTAGCAGGCAATGAGCATTAGCCTCCCCGAAGCTGACGGCGGGGACTGAATAATGATGTTGCACTCGTGAGGGGCTCCAGAGAAGTGAGGGAAAGCCCTAGAGGGTGTATAACCCCTGTCATTCATGGCGGGGAGCCGCCAGCACTTAAATGCATTCTTAGTATTTTATCAAGTAATTCCAATTCTTCCTGAGATAACCTATCCTTAAATTTCTCTTTTAATAGAAATATATCATTATCACTTACATAGACATAGAGTATATCGCCTTCTTTAACTTGTCTACCTACTGTAAAATTACCTTTTACTGAAATTGCCACTTTAGCACCTTTCCTTGCCTCACTTAGATTGTTTCCATGCTCTTGTATTTGCATAATCTCTCCTATAATTTCGCCATTTTCCTTCATTAATGAATAACCTGGTTTTATTGTCCCAATCAAAACCTCAATACCAAATATAGGAGGGTCACTCCTTCTGAACACATATCCAGGAAGAACTCTTATAGCACCAGGAAGAGTAATCTTACTAAATTCTTTTGTTTGTAACTCTTCTACTATCTTTGAATACCAAGCCTTAAAGTTATCAACAACATGATATATTACATTACTAACAAATATAGGAATATTTCTACTTCTACTTTCTATTTCTGCTTCTTGAGTAATTTCCACATTAAATCCTAATACTGCACCAAACTCTGGCTTTTTTCTTTTTACAATCGTAGCCTCTATAATGTCTTTTTTACTAACTGGTCCAATATCAGATATTCTAATAGGTATGCCTGAATTCTTAAGAAATCTAATAAGAGCTTCTAATGAACCTAATGTGTCTGCTTTTACAATAACCCCATCTATATCTGATGTGAATCTTATTTCTTCAATTTCTTCTTTAATTTTATTTTTAATGGATTCAATAGATTGTTCATCACTGACTACAATTATAGGAGCACCTCCTATGGCTTTTTCAAGATTAGTTGCAACAATTTTTACACCAGCAGCAGCTACTACCTTATCAACAAGAAGGAATTTATCCTCTGGATCTCTCATTTCATCCAAAGGTTTTGGAAGTAAAAGAGCTCTCACTTTTGTTATTATTGGACCTTCAATTCCGCCAACAACAATCGTATCGCCTTTTTTTATAATTCCATCATATAAAATAACATCTATTGTTGTACCAAGTCCAGTTTCTTCTTTTTTCTCAAGTATAACTCCTTTTCCAGGTCCTTCTGTAGTCACTAGACGATTTTTTAGATATTGTTGTGCTAAACCACAAAGAATTGCAAGGAGTTCTGGAATGCCCTCGCCTGTAACAGCACTTGTTGGAACTATGGCAATAGTTTTTGTGAAATCTTTTACTCTATCATATCTATCAGAAGAAAAACCAAATCTTGAAAGTTCTCCAATAATTTTATAAATTAATTCATCTAATCTTAACCTCACATAAGGTTCTTGCATTTTATATGACTCAATGAATGGTTTATTTGGATTTGGTCTCCATCCATCGATTCTATCTATTTTGTTTGCTGCAACTACAAAAGGTGTTTTCTTTGATTTAAGTATTTCAATACATTCTTCTGTTTGTTTTTCAACACCCTTTAATATATCAATAACTAAAATAGCAATATCAGAAACTGCTCCTCCTCTAAATCTTAAATTTGAAAATACCTCATGACCAGGTGTATCAATTACTAATAAGCCAGGAATTTGAAGTTTACTTTCAAAATTCTTTATAATAGATCTACAATAGCTTACAATTACACTCATAGGTAGGAAACTAGCACCAATATGTTGGGTCTGCCACTGCTTTTTAAGCAGTCATGGCCCCAATCTCTCTTGCCATAACAGCTGTTCCTCTTATTTTATCTAACAAAAGAGTTTTTCCTACATCAACATGACCTAATACTGTAACAATAGGTTGTCTCAATGGCATTTTTACCACCCAGATAATAAGAGAAAAAGAAAAGCTTATACATTTTTCTTGCCAATCTTGTATTAAGAGCTTCTTTTGAATTGACGTTTTCCATGACTGAAGTCAGGAATTTCTAGCGTTTCTGACCTCCTCTAGTCCTAAAGGGCTAAGGTTCCCCTCATCTATTCGGATTTACATCTGTCATCTGAAGGGCATTCAGGGGGATCAGAGAATGCATAAACAAAGGAAGAATACTCAACAGAAGACTACACTCATGGAACTTTAGAAAACTACAATTCTACATTGAGTATAAGGGCTAAGCTTGAAGGTTTACCAGTAATATATGTTAATCCGAAGGGGACTTCTAGCCTATGCCCAATATGTGGTGGAAGATTAGCATCGAATGGGCATAGGCAAATGAAATGTAAATGTGGATATGAAAATGATAGGGATGTGACAGCTTGCATAAACACGCTCAGGATGAGGGGAGTCCCGTTCCTCCTGAAAGCCATCAATGAAGCTGAAGCAGAGATGGAACGGATAGTAAATGTTAACTATCCGACAACGGTTATCAGGAACATCAAGAATTTTTGAGCTATAGCTATTTAAACCTACTAATTCACCTAGTACATTTTCTGGGCATTCATCTTTGTGACGTCCTCTCCACGGCTGGGAGCTTCCAGCTTTTTCTTCCCATTACTCTTCATCCCTCACGGTCTGGAGCGTTTTGCTGGAAGCATGGCTTACGCCACGAGGTTCCAGCGTTCAGCCTGCCTTTACGGCGTTGCGCTTCGACCTCATATGCTGGTTCAGGGGCGTCACAGCCCCCCCATCCCATGCCTCTCTTTAAGGCATGAGCTAAGGCTTGTCCATCCCACCTCAGCGGGTTTTAGGCTTCATAGGTCATTGCAACATGCTCAAATGCTTTTATGTTTTCCCAACAATTTAAGTTTTTCGTCCATTCATCCAATAGTTAAAATTCTGGGTTTTCTGGGCGCCCATTTAATAAACTCATATAAAAATTAAAAAACAAAATTTTCATCAACACGTGAATATTTTAGGAAATCTTTGAAAAATATGGAGAGCTCTCTTTTTGCACTTTCCAAAGAATCTGATGCATGAATAATATTCATGCTTTTTGAACAAGAAAAATCTCCTCTTATTGTACCTGGAGAGGCATCTTTTGAATCTGTTGAACCAATAATCTTACGCATGACAGAAATTGCACTTTCTCCTTCTACAGCCATTACTACAACAGGCGCAGAAGTCACAAAGTTGATTAATTCATTAAAAAATGGTTTATCTTTATGAATTGAATAAAGTTCTTCTGCTTCTTCTCTAGATAGATGTATCATTCGCATTCCTACAATTTTTAAACCTTTTCTCTCAATTCTAGAAATAACTTCTCCAATAAGACCTCGAACTACAGCATCTGGTTTTATCATTACAAAAGTCCTCTCTATCATTTAGCCTCCCCAGAAGCCCATTTAAAATCTCTAGATTCTCTTTTAAGCTTAAGCATATTTTTTCTACATTTACTTGAACAAAAACGAAGAAGTGTGCCATTATTCTTAACATAAATCATTCCTGTACCTGGTTCAATTTCCTTATTACAAAAAGAACATCTAAATATTCTTACCATGTTATTCACCAACTTATCTTGGTACCAGTTTCTTAGCCTCTCTTTCTGTCTCTTTTAACATTAATATGTCTCCTATTCTTACAGGGCCTTTTACATTCCTTGTAAGTATTCTTCCCTTATCTTTTCCTTCTAATACTCTTACTCTCACTTGTACTACTTCACCAGTTACTCCTGTCCTTCCTATTATTTGGATGACTTCTGCAGGATAGGCTTCAGTTGTCTCACCGCTCATATTTTATCACATTTAAGTCTTAAAATTATAATCTATTTTTATTTTTTCTGTGATTCTTCTGATTTTTTCTTCCTCTTTGGTTTCTCTTCTTTTGGCTTTTCTTCCTTTGCTTCCTGCTCTGGTTTTGTTACTTCAGCTGTTGTACCTTTTCTTATTTCAGTGACTTTTGCTATAATCTCGTCCATTAATGGTTTGGCTTTACCAGGATCAATGATTACTACTGATGAGGCTGCCACTTCAATCCCTGCATATTGACCAAGTTTTACTTTTGAGTCCACATAGGAGTAAGGAACTTTTTTCTCTTCAGCAAGTAAAGGTAGGTGTGCTACAATTTCTTGTGGATCTACATCTTGAGCTATAACAAGAAACTTTGCAAGTCCTCTTTCTACTGCTTTTGTAGATTCATTTACTCCTTTTTTTATCTTTCCAGTTTCTGCTGCTAATTTTATACATTCATATGTACGCTCCATTAATTCTGGAGGTACATTAAATCTTACATATATAGGAGTTTTAGACATTATCCCTCAACCTCTCATTGTTCATTTTATTAGTAGAAAAAACAAAAACAAAGGGGTTTATGAGCTTTTTGGTCTAATCGTGTGTATAATAGCCTTTTATCTTGCCATCTTCTTTGTATATCTTAACAAAACCAAATCTATAGAATTGGAAAACATTCGGTAGATTTTCATTTAAAATATTCCTATCAACTATACCATCTATAGTACTTCCATCATGCATTACTATAGATAGTTCAATACCATAAGGCAGCCATTGAATTATTGGTGCATTAATTCTTCTTATTTCTTCTATACTTTCACCTATATATACACAAATTGATGGAGATAATAATTCAACATTGAATAAATTCATAAGACGAAATATAGTTCCTACTTTTATGCCAGATATGTCTCTTAATGGGACAAATATAGTATTATTCGATGGTCCTACTTTATAAGTTACATTACCTAATTCAGGACGGTCTGGATGCAATGGTATCCTTGCTTCAAATTCCTTTGTTAAACCTTGAATTTCTAATTTTATAGGATTTGGAATAAAAACAAATCTTTTAGTAATAGGATCTAGTAATTTTCTATTTATTGCTTCAATATTATCCCAGCTAATAGTGGCTTCAGATGGTTTTACTCCTACCTCAAGGATCAGTCGTCTAATTGTTTCTGGAAGAAATCCTCTTCTCCTTAAAGCAGCAATTGTCCCTAATCTTGGATCCTCCCAATCTTTAAATAAACCCATTTCTATTCCTTGGCGCATTTTTGATTTACTTAATATAGTACCTTCTATTTTTAATCGTCCATAATGTATGACTTCAGGATACTCCCATTTAAAATACTTGTATAAATAAATTTGACGTTGTGTATTAACCTCATGTTCTTTTCCACGTAGAATATGAGTAATTCCCATTAAATGATCATCAATTCCACATGCAAAATTATAAAGAGGCCATACTCTATATTTTTGTCCTTGAAGAGGATGAGGTTTTGTATCTATACGCATAGCAGGCCATTCTCTAATAGCTGGATTTGGATGATTTAAATCAGTCTTTATCCTCATTACAGCCCCTCCTTTCTTAATAGATCCATCCATCATGCCTTCCCATCTTTTAAGTTGTTTTTCGATAGGTAGATCTCTACAAGGACATGGCTTACTGGAATTAACTAATTTTCGAAATTCTTCTGGTGGACATGTACAGATATATGCCCCACCAATTTCTAGTAACTTTTCAGCATAATCATAGTATATAGGTAATCTCTCAGATTGTATGTATTCTTCATGCCAATTAACTCCAAGCCATTTTAAATCCTCGCGAATCGCATCATAGGCTTCAAGCATAGGCGGTTTAACTGAAGGAGATGTATCTTCAAATCTTAATATAAAAATACCATGATAAATTTTTGCATATTCATCATTTAGTATTGCTGCTCTTGCATTACCTAAATGTATAGCGAAATCAGGATTTGGTGCAAATCTTACACGTATCTTTTCATATTTATTAGCATTAGGAAGAGGTGGAAGAACATGTTCTTCTTTCTTTGGTTTTTCCTTTGTTAAACTTATACCAAGAGATTTAGCTAAATTCTGTTGTTCTAATAAACTCATAGAATTTATTTCTGAGATAATAGATTGAGTAATTTTTGAAACTTCTTGTATCATTGATTTTAATTCTGGTTTTTCAGATAGAATTTTGCCCATTACTGCTTTAAATTCAGCTTTACCACCATATTTTATAGCATTCATTATAACATGTTTTTTTATTAGTAGTAATATTTCATCAGAAATCATATTGCAATCACTATTTTAATCTGGAAATTGCATATTTTGCTAATTCAATAAGATCATTTTTTGCTTCAGAATTTGGAAATATAGATAATGAAGAAATTGCTAAATCTATGTGAAGTTTTGCTTTATTTAATACATATTCATCAATTTTCTCATTTTTTATATAATAGATTATTGAGGCAATATCCTCATTAGAAATATCTTTTTTTCCTAAAATATTAATTACTTTATCTCTTGATGAAGAATTTAATAATTTGATAATAAAAATAGTTTTTTTCCCTTCTCTTATATCACTTCCAATTGGCTTTCCAAGAATTTCCTCTTTTGAGACAAGTCCTAAGTAATCATCAAATATTTGAAAACCTATTCCTAAATTCTTACCATAATTTCCTAGACATTCTATCATTTCCTCACTTCCACCACCTAATATAGCACCAATCTTTGCACTTGCTTCAAATAAGGCTCCAGTCTTCTTGTATATCATAGTCATATACTCTTCTTCTGAAACATCATTTCTTTTTTCAAAGGACATATCCATACTTTGACCTTCTGATATTATTATAGTGGCTTTTGCCATAATTTCAGCTGCTCTTATTAGTCTTTCATAATCTCCTTTCATAGATAGAAGTATATGAAAAGCCTTAGCAAATAATAGATCGCCTGCAAGTATACCCATTGGAATGCCCCATATTGTATGAACTGTAGGCACACCTCTTCTTAATAAATCATTATCCATAATATCATCATGAATGAGTGTAAAGTTATGTAGTAATTCTACAGCAATAGCTGCAGGGATAACATAATTAGTATCTCCACCAACTATTTCACAAGACTTTATTACAAGAAATGGTCGCAGTCTTTTACCTCCATGGCTTGGAAGATGTAATGCTGCTTTATAGAGTACATCAGACCCATCAATATAATTCTTTATTGGTTGGTCTAATAATAACGAAGTTTTTTTAAGTTTTTCTTCTATCAAATTCCCTCACCTTTAAATTCCTTTGAGATATCCAATTAAGTAATTCTCCTTTTATAACAATTGGTACTGATTTTAATTGCTTAATATTTTTACATCCTGTTAATAAAAGTATAACTTTGAGCTCATTAATTAGGTTTTGTAAATACTCTATTACCATTTCGCTACTGGATAATGCACATGACAATAATGGTCTAGCAATACCTACTAAATCTGCTCCAAGGGCTATGGATTTTGCTATATGAAGGCCATTTCTTATTCCACCAGAAGCAATTATAGTTATTTTAGGATTTAAAGATACGACTTCACAAATACTCATAGCTGTAGGAATTCCCCAGTCCCAAAGTGTTTCAGCAATTTTAGATTTACTTAATTCTCCTGTTTGTAATGCATGATAATATTCTACAGCAGCCCAACTTGTACCCCCTGCTCCTGCAATATCTATGGCATATATACCAGTATTGACTATTTTTTCTGCAACTTCTTTAGAAATACCACATCCTACTTCTTTAATAATAATTGGAACCTTAATATGTTTAGATAAATCATTTATTGCATTAAGTATTCCTTTAAATCTTGTATCGCCACCAGGTTGGATTAATTCTTGTAATGGGTTAAGATGTATAGCTAAAGCATCTGCATTTAGCATAGAAACTGCTTTTTCAGCATATTCTATGAAGTTCTTTTGTAAAAGTTGGACTCCTCCTATATTAGCAATAACAATTATATTATCAGATACTTCTCTTACAATAGTAAAAGTATCCTGAAGCTGAGGATTCTCAATAGCAATTCTTTGACTTCCAACACACATTCCAATACCAATTTTATCAGCTGCTTTAGCAAGATTTTCATTTATCTTTTTTGCTTCTGGATTTCCTCCTGTCATTGCTGAGATTAATATTGGGGCTGAGATTTTTTTCCCAAGAAATGATGTAGAAGTATCAATTTCATCTAAATCAAGTTCTGGTAAAGCACAATGTATTAATTCTACATCATCGAAATGAGGGCTTTTTCTAAAGGAAACATCATAATTTTTACATATAAGTAAATGAGAATATTTTCTATTAAATATCAATCCTTATCAACCTCTGTTCCTATATTTTCTTCTCCTGATAATAATCTAGTAAGCATCCCGAAACGAGTTATATTAAATATTATGGCTTTTCTACCTCCAGCTGATATATAGTTTTTTATTTCTAATAATTTATTTGTCATCCCCCCTGTAACATCACCATGATTTACTCTTATTTTTGGAATAATATTTTCTATATCACTTAATTTTATTCTAGGTAAAATTTTACCATCTAGTATTATACCATCTACATCAGTACCAAAAGCTAGAGTTTTTGCATTAAATTTTTTTGCAAGAAAAGAGGCGATTTTATCTCCTGATAAAATCTTTGCTTCTTCTTTACTCAATATTATGTCTCCACCAATAATAGGTATTAAATTATTATTTAGTGAATATTCAATTGGTTTAATAAAAGATTGTAATTCATTATCAGAAAGAACAAAACAACTTGAGGAGTTAATAGGGAAAATAGGAATCTTATATTTAATAAAATATGAAGTGATTATCTCTGTAAGAGTTAACATAGCAGAATGTATCTCAGATATACCCATATTTGAGATTATTTTACCATTATGAATGTATTTATTTGCAATAAAATGCCCAAAAGATCCTCCACCATAAACTATAATGATAGATGGGAGTTTTTTAATATTAGAAAGCTCAGAGGCAATATTTTCAATTACTTTTTTATTTGCAGTAAGTGGAGATTTTTTATCAGTTATAGCACTTCCTCCAAGTTTTATTACAAAATCAACATTATTCAATTTCTTTCACTCCTATATCAATAAAATCAAAGCTTTGATAATTTTTATATAATAATCTCTTTGGTACTAATATTATACTTCCAGTAATATCACCCGATGCTATTATCTTTGTACCATAAGAATTCTTAATTAGTGGTAATGATTTTGGTTTTATAAAATTAAAAATACATAATAACATGGATTCTATATTCATTAAATCACCAAGTCTTTTTGTCATTCCATCTCTAATAGCTTTTCCACCTTCTATTGCAATATGTCCTACAGTATGTATCAAAGGATTATAAAGTTCTGGAAAGTTATTCTCAAATTTTTTTATTAATCTGAGAGAAGACCTCTTCTTATTCTTTAAACTAATAAGAAGAGAGGCATTAATATTTCCATCGATAGAAATAATTCCTTCATTTTTTCTGCAAATTGTAAATCCGCCAGATAGTGATGTAAGAACTCTAAAAAGAGTAATTAGGGCAGAACTTTTTAATTTATTAATAAAAAAGGAAATATCATTTTCAATTTCTTCCATTCCTATTAAATAAAATAAAGAAGTTAAAACAAAAAAGTCATTAGTTGGATTAACATTAATCTCTAAAAAGATTTCTTTCTTCTTTAAATAATTTATGATTAGTCTTTTAATTAATGGATCAGAAAGAGGTAATTGAATTTCAGATGATTTTTTAAAAAAAACATCTACGTCAGTAAAAAAATCTATTGTTGAGAGTACCACTGGATTATTTATATCTGCAAAGGATTCTCCAAGAATAGGCAAGGAAAAGGGAATTCTTAATTTTATTTTATTCATTAATATCACTTAATTATAACAAAAGAGCCATATCCTACAACTTCGTTTTTTGGACCTGAAGTATCTCCAGATGTAGCATAACATAAACGTTTACATTCTCTTGCTCCAAGATTTTTTGATGCCTCTAATATGGTCATCACCGGTCCTGGACCACACATACTTATATCTTCTTTTATTATAATTTTCTCAAGTGATTTTGCATCCATTTTTATTATGTATTCTATTGCTAAAGAATCTTTTTTATAGGCTTCGCTATATGGTACATAATGTGAAAAATCAGTACTTGCAATCATTAATGCTGATCTATTGCTTAATAATTTTGCTAAAGTTCTTCCTAATTCATAAGAAGTTTCATAATCTTGAATAAGCATACATATAGGTAATATCTTAAAGTTATTTTGATATATAAATTGAAGAAATGGTATTTGAACTTCTATTGAATGTTCATACATATGTGCAGTTTCATCTTTTTCTGCTACTCCTTCTCTTACTAACATATAAGCAAGTTCTGTATCTACTTCAACTCTTCCTAAAGGAGTGAGCCATTCGCCTTCACACCAAACAGCTACACCTGCACCAATACCTGTATGATTTGGGCCAATAATTACAACTACTTCTGGCTTTGGTTCTCTTGATATATAATAGTATCCATGAGCTGCCACTGGACCAGAATATACATATCCTGCATGTGGTGAAATTAAAGAAATAACTTCTCTTTCATTTTTTACTATACCATTAGGTAAAGCTCCAGGACCAACTTTATGTAAAAAACACCAAGATATTTGTTTTTTTAAAAGTTCTTTTTCTCCATCATAGAAAACCCCTGCAACATATGGATTTCTATTCTTCAATCTCATATCCTCCATATTCTTCTTCACTTACAAGTACCTTGGATTCAAAATCTTCTACGGTTACAGGTAATTCTGCAGTTGGTGTAATTTCTCCTCGTTCTCTTAATACCTGTCTTGCTAAAAGCCAATACACAAGAGCTAATGATTTTCTTCCCTTATTGTTTACAGGAATTATAAGATCAACTAATTGACATCTATTATCTGTATCACAAAGAGCAACAACTGGTATACCTACTTTTGATGCTTCTAATATTGCTTGCCAGTCTGCACGTGGATCTGTAACAATTAGTACATGTGGTTCAATATAAGTTGAGAGTTTAGGATTTGTAAATGTTCCAGGTATAAATCTACCTGTAATTGCTTTCCCACCTACTATTGATGCAAATTTTTCTACAGGTTTGAAACCATATTGTCTTGCTGAAACAGCTAAAACTTTTTCACCCTTAAACTTTGATATAAATTTTGAAGCTATTCTTATTCTTTCATCAATTTTTCTAACATCTAATATGTGTAAACCATCTGGTCTTGTTCTAAATATGAATGGACGCATATCATTAGTTTTAACATGAGTCCCTATATGTACACCAGCTGCTAGATAAACCTCGATAGGAACTAGAAGATCAGCAGATTCCATACTTGCCATTTTATCACACCATGATGAAAACATTCTATAGCTTTATTTATTTTTTTATTTTATCTTTTATTCTTCCCTGTCTATAAGCATGATATTCTAATATCTCATCTATCAATTCTAAATGTGAAAGAAACATTCTTCTACAACAATATCTTGTAATTCCTAATGCATCAAGAACTTCCGCTGGATTTTTACCACTACTAACTGCTTTTTTATATTCTTCCCATTTATCTCCAATTAATTTTCCACATGTGAAACATCTTACTGGAATGATCATATATTTCACCTATATGACTTTTGTTTCTTTCTTCTTGCACTATATCCACCAAATTTTTTTGGCTCAGTTCTTCTTGGATCACTTATAAGCATTCTTCGATCATATTCTATGAGCTTTTTCTTAATAGCTTCTCCACCAAATTCACTAAGTATTTTTGCAATTACTTGTCTTGCAGCTTCTGCTTGCCCCATGAACCCTCCGCCTTTTACATTTACTTCAATGTCTAATTTTGAAGTAAAATCATTTCCTACAACCAATAAGGGTTCCATAATTTTCATCCTTGCTATTCTTGGCTCATATATTTCTAAGGGTATTCCATTTATTAAAATTCTTCCACTTCCTGGATAACCAATACCCCTAGCTATTGCTGTTTTTCTTTTTCCACTCACCATAACTATTTTTTCACTCATTTAGCCATTCCACCCTAAACTTTTTGATATTTCCTCTAACCTAACATAAGGACCATGAAGATATTTTACATGTGCTTCATCAATTTGAATAAAATTCATAGATTTTAGCTCTTCAGGAATGCCTATGTATACTTTCAATCTTTTTAAAGCTTTTAATCCTGATGGTTTTTTTGGAAGCATTCCTCTTATAGTATAGTACACAATTTTGTCTGGAGATTTATGTCTTTTTGGGCCAACTTTTTCTGGATTCTTAAGAGTTCTTATACTTAGCCATCTTTTATAATCATTAATGATAGATTGTCTCTTTCCAGATATAACAACTTTTTCAGCATTAACTACAACAACCTTATTTCCATTAATTAAAAGCTTGGCAATTTTACTTGCCATTCTCCCTAATCTTAAATCTTTACCATCAATATATATTGTCTCTGACGTATATATCACCTCAAAATCCTTACATTTTTTCCTTTAGGATTTATAGAGATCAATTCCTCTAAATATAAAGCTCTACCACCAGATTGAATTATTTTAGATTTTGCAGTTTTGCTAAATGATAATGCAGCAATATCAACTTTTTTAGAAAGATTGCCAAAACCAAGAACCTTACCTGCTACTACTATACATTCTCCTTCTTTTGCTAGTCTATTTACTTTACTCAAATTTATAACAATTCTTTTCCTACTAGGAATACATAAAGCCTCAGCAATTGCCTTCCATACTTTTGTATTATATTTATTTGAGGTTTTTCTTAATAGTCTTACCAATCTTCTTATTCTAGGATTAGTTGGTAATGTTCTCTTTACCATGACTAATAACCCCTATAGCAGAATTAATTGATTCTTTTAGTTCCTCACATTTATTAATTAAATATTCACATGCCATTATTAAGAGTTCCTCGTTTGATCTTGATCCAGTAGTTTCTATTGTAAGTTGTAATACATTATCATTATAACTCACATTTATAGCTGAATTAGGACAAACTTCTTCACATACCTTACATAAGGAACATTTCCAAATAGATGTTACAATGAGTTTTTTATTTTTTACTTCAAGTATTTTCTTAGGACAACGTTCTAAACATATACCACAAACATCACACTTTTCATTAATAGAAATAACAGGTTGATATTTAATAACACAAACTGAAACTGGTTGCCATTTTGCATGATCTCTTCCTTTTCCTAGACGTGCATGTGCTTCTAATGAAATTTTTTGCCCTGCATTTAATTTAACAATAGGAATATTCTCACTTACTGGGTATACAGAACCTTCTGATTTTAGTTTATTAGAATACACTATCGTAAAGTTCTCACTCGCTTCTACTTCAAGTGAAAGAATAGCTTCACATTGTGGACAACCTTTTCCTCCGCAATTACATTTATCAGGAGGTACTAAGTTTTCTCCTCCTTTTAATGGGATCATACTTAGTCTATTTGCTAATATTTCATCATGCAATATACTTGTATTTTCAAAAATGTAGACCTTATCGATAGCAGGAATTAATAGATCTGCCATTATTATACGTCTAATTGCATTAACAAATGCAAGATCTGCTCCTCTAAATATTAAATGTAATTGAGCATCACTAGAAAATTCTAATTCCATAGCAATCCCCGCTATACTCTTCTACCTCTTCTTCCTCCAGGTCTTCTTGTTGTGTCATGAGGTGTAGGAGTAACATCCTCAATTCTACCAATAATGAGACCTGTTCTAGCAAGAGCTCTTATAGCAGCTTGAGCCCCAGGACCTGGTGTTTTACTCTTATGACCACCTGGAGCTCTAACTCTTATATGAACCGCATTTATGCCTTTTTCCATAGCTTCCTGAGCTGCTCTAGTCGCAGCCATCATAGCAGCATATGGAGAAGGTTTATCTCTATCTGCTTTAACAATTCTACCTCCAGATTGAATAGAAATAGTTTCAGCACCTGTTATATCTGTTATATGTACAATAGTATTATTAAATGAGCTATAAATATGAGCTACGCCCCATCTCAAATTTTTAGAAGAAGACATATCATGTCACCTTTTCAATTGGTAATAAGCATTTTATCATAGATTCTTCCTTTCTACTTACCAAATATCCTGGAATTGTTATACGCCTATTACCTATATATACATGACCATGAACAATGAGTTGTCTTGCTTGATATGGTGTTTTTGCAATATTTAGAGTAACAAGAACTGATTGTAATCGTCTCTTTAATACATCTTCAACAGTAAGACCTAATATATCATCGAGTGTAGCATTTTCTTCAACTATTCCCATATTGTAGAGTCTATTTATCAGAATTCCTTCTTCTTTTTCTCTTTCACTTTTTTCTAATCCTAATATTGAAATTGCTCTTCTCCTTATATCTCTTAGTATTGAATTAGCAATCCATAATTCTTTCTTATTTCGTAATCCATATTTTCCTAATAGAATTAGTTCTTTTTCTAATACATCTTTTCTCCATGGATGACGAGGACCTTTCCATTTTCTTCTACATTTCTTTGGATCTCCCATTTTATCACCTTATTTTTCTTTTTCTTTCTTTTGTTGCTGCTGTTGTTGTACAGATTTCCTTACAACTCCAACAGTTGTTCCAAATCTACCGGTGGTTCTAGTGCATTGTCCACGTACTTTTAAGCCAAGTGCATGACGAATTCCTTTCCAGCATTTTATCTTTTTCATTAAATCTATATCCATTTTCATTGAAAGTACTAAATCTGAACCAAGAAGATGCAGATTTTTTCCTGTTAGTAGATCTTTTCTCCTATTTAGCATATATGGAGGTAAGTATGATGGTAAGTTTAATAGAGTTTCTTCAATTTTCTTTACATCACTATCTTGTAAATAACCTACTCGTATTTCTGGATTTATATTACAAATTTTTAAAATTGCATATGAAGTATTTATACCAATACCTCTAATCCTAGCTAGAGCGTAAGCTAACTTTTCATCTCCTTTTAGATCTGTATCTAATATTCTTATTACGTGTCTATAGGAAGTGCTCAATTTTATCTACCCACTATAGCAAGATTAAAAACCAGAAATTAAAAATATTTAAGAATTACGCAATATTAAGTTTTTTCGCTATAAGTGGCGCCGAGGGGGGGATTTGAACCCCCGAGCCCATTATGGGCACAGGCTAACAGGGATTCTCTCCAGGCTTAAGCTATTTTCTGCTCCCTACCAGACTAGGAGACCTCGGCTGGGAATAATTCTTATTATCGATTAAGTTACAGAATTTATTATTTTTTTCTATAAATAATTTGAATGATATTATTTATATTTACTTTTATGAAGTTTTAATTGATTGAAATACTCTATATCCTGCTCTTTTATATAATAGTTCTACATTTCCAAAAACATCTTTCATTTTTTTCGGAATGGCATTTATTCCTTTTCTTAAGACTATGATAATTCGTCCTCCTTCTTTAAGATGCTCCTTAGCTCCTTCTATTAAAGGAAAGATCACTTTATAACCAGCAGCTAGAGGAGGATTTGAAATAATAAAATCAAACTTTCTATTCTCAAGCTGAGAATATAAATGACTTCTTATAACTATAGCATTTTCTACCAGATTTAATTTGATATTTTCGTTAGTAAGTTTTATTGCTAATGGATTTATATCAACCATTGTTATTTTAGCTTTTGGATTTAATTTAGCAATTGTAATTCCTATAACACCATATCCACATCCTAAATCTAAAATTTCTGCATTTTCATAAATTGGGATTTTTCTTACTATGCTTTCAATTAAGACTTTTGTACCAGTATCAATATATTTTTTAGAGAATACTCCATCACTACTTAGTAAATTGATAATAGCACCCTCTATTTCAAAACTAATTTTATATTTATGTCTAATAGGTTGTTTTGTAAAATAATGAATGGTATTCATCATTCCCAACCTTTTGGATATAAACCTGGTTCCATCATTATTCTTTCCATATCTACAACAATGCCATGCTCTAATTCTAAAATTTCTTCACTAGATTTTAAAGCTTTTCCAATTCCCACAAGTTCACCTTTTAAGCTCATAACACAAACAATATCTCCTGGCTTTATTCCTTTACTTAAACGTAGTATACCAGGTGCCGCTAAATTTGCACCATGACATAGAGCATCAATAGCAGAGTCTCTTACATATATCTTAGGGAAGTCTGTAATAGCCTCCTCAATTGGTATAATAGCTTTTCTTATTAGACTTTCATTATTACATTCCTTCCATAATGTTATAGCATCTAGGAGAGTATAAAGAGTAATAGAAGTTTCTTCTCTAAATGGTCCAGCTCTTACTCTACGAAGCTCTTTCATATGAGCGCCGCAACCAAGAACTTCTCCTATATCATGACAAAGTTTTCTTATATAAGTACCAGCCTCACAATCTACCCTCATTAAAACAAATTTTCCAACTTTTTCTAAAATTTTTATTGAATTTATAGTTCTAATTCTTAAAGCTCTTTTCACAGAAGATCTTATAGGAGGTATTTGATAAATTGGACCAATAAATTCATTAATAACTTCTCTTAATCTTTCTTCACTAATATCTTCATGTAATTCCATAACAGTTACGTATTCCTTTACTGATTTCATAATAAATGAAATAAATCGTGTTGCTCTTCCTAGTGTTATTGGTAAAACTCCAGTAACTTTAGGATCAAGAGTACCACCATGACCTGCTCTATCTATGGAAAGCATACGTTTAACCCAAGCTACTACTTCATGACTAGTAGGACCTGGAGGTTTGTCTAGATTGATTACACCTGTTTCAATATATTCCTTTATAGGACGTTCTCTTGGTTTCCATCCAAAATTTGGATTTGTTTCTTCTTCATCTTTTATTAAAAATTCTTCATTCAATCGTTTTCCCCTAGGTATAAATCTATTATCTGTTTTAATAAGAGAACTATTTTTTCTTTACTCCATTTTGCTGTGTTTATTACAAAATCATAAACTGATAAATCGTTTACATCAATATTATAAATTGCTTTATATCTCATTTTTTCACTTTCTTCTCTTATTCTAGTCTTTTTTTCAGCTTCTTCAATACTAATACCTTCTCTTAAAGCAATTCTTTTTACTCTTTCCTCGAATGGTGCGGTAAGATAAAAACTTAATAAATTTGTAAAAGATCTTAAGAAAAATGATACTAATCTTCCTTCTATAATGCATCCACTACTTTTTGCTAACTCTATAGTTCTTTTATCTAACTCTATATCTATTGTATAATCTTTTTCAGCTAATTTTGAAAACTCTTCAATTGTCATATTACGTTCTTGAGCCATATCTCTAAATATTTTACCAATAGAGTAATGTGGAATTTTATAGATGCTGGCTAATTGAGATGCACAATGAGATTTGCCAGATCCTGGTGGACCACTTATTGTTATAATTAGATCTTTTATCTTCAATATAGAACACCTAATCTTGTACTGAAGGTAGATTAAATAATCTTTGAATTAATGATGAGAATGCAAAAGTTGTGATTAGATACCAAATCCAAAATGTAAATTTATTACCTAAAAAAGGTATTGTTAATGGTGATTCAGCTACTACTACTTGATTATACCCGAATACGCCTAAAAATAGATAAAAAATAATCATAAATGGAATTAAAGTGAACATTAATGGTTTGAACTGCTCTCTCATGATTTCAGCTTGGAGTTTTTTAATGACAGCTTCTTTCTTTTTTAATTTCTCAATTTGTTTATTATCTTTTTCTCTAACAGCCTTCATATAAGCATCTTGCCATTCTTTTACTTGTATCATAATTCTTCTTGTTTTTTCTACATCAGTAAATTTACGAGTTACAATAGAGGAAATTAAGAGCATTATAATAGACATTAATAAAATAGTTAAAGATGAAAGAGGAAAATTCTTTGCAGGACCTAACATAGCTGAGAGAAACATAACGATAGAATTATAAAATTCTAATAGAGATTCAAAAACCATTTTTTCACCTCATGAATAATGAGGCTATTGTTTTGCCTACTTCTTTATAGTGGCCCTCTCTATTTTCAAGAATTAAAATAGTACAGCCTGTAAGTATCGCTAAAGAGGCAGCACCAGCCCTTCCCATCAATTGATGTTCATTTATTTTCTCAGGCGTATCTTCTTCTCTAATTCTTATACCTGAATCTTTTTTTCTACGTTTTGAAATTTCCTCTGGACTCGCCTCTATTAAAACTATAGAATCAGGCATTAATTTCTCAGCAACCCATATAGGAATACCTGACATATACCCATTCTCTGTTCTTATAAACATATGGGTATCTAATAATACATTCTTTTCTTTAGTGATTTCTACTATTCTATTAGCTGCATTTAATTGAAGTGATTTCTGTTTTTCTACAGAAAGTTTTCTTATTTCATCTCTATTACTAACTATTTTTTTAGCTTCTTCAAACATTATATCTCCATAGTTGACATATTCTACTTCAATTTTGTTTTCTTTACAATATTCTAAAGCAGAATTTATTACAGTGGTCTTTCCTACTCCAGGTACACCTATTACTATTACAAGTTTTCCTTTCTTCATAATATATCTACTCTCTTCCTAATACTTTACTTATACCAGGATATATTTCCTCAATATGTTCTTTAGCAAGGAATTGATAATATTGATATACTATACCTACTGACAATAGTATACCAATCCCAGTACCTATTGCACCAAGCATATCAGCAATTCCAGCTAATAAACCAATCATGATTCCACTCATAATAGTAAGAGGAGGAATATATCGATTTAACATTTGCTCAATTACCACTGGAGATCTTCTAAATCCTGGTATTTGTAGTCCTGCACTTACAAGTTGTTGAGCTTGTGCTTGAGCACTCATACCAGATACTTCTACCCAAATCTTTGCAAAGATGGTAGAGAAGAGTACTAGTATTACTACATATACAAAAGCATGTAATGGATCATGCATAACATTAATTAAACTTCTTGGAGATGTAATATAGTAAACAAAACAACCAGGTAATGGTTGTAGACCAGTAGTTGTAGAATTGAACATTACAAACCAGTTAAGCCATGGATTATTGTTTAAGAAATTAAAATTTTGCCAAATCAGTTGTCCAAACATATAAAAGTTGGCAAATAAAGCAGAAGTTAGTATTATGGGAATATTAGAAACATACATAAATTTTAATGGTATTTTTGCACGTAATCCACCATATTTTGGATGAGCTATAGGAATTTCAATTCTCATTCCTTCTAAGTATACTGCGATTAGGAATATTATTATCATGGTAATAAATCCAGCCATATCGGGATATGGATATCTTAAAAATGCTTTAGTAATGTTCTCTCCATTAATTATTGTTTGGAAGAATGCTATTATTGCACCTAATGATTTTCCATCAGCTACAGGTCCTATTGGTGAAAATGATGACCATATTATTTGTTGTGAAACACCTGCAAGTATAAATAAACTAACACCACTTCCTATTCCCCATCCTTTTTGAATTAATTCATCTAATAAGATTACAAGAATACCAACTATAGTTAATTGAACAATCACTAAAATAGATAGAAATAGATTTAGTCTTCCATAACTACCGCCTATTAAGAAAACAGTAGCTTCAAATATTGTCATTATTATTGCTAAGAATTTTTGAGTACCTGTGAAAAGAGCTCTATCTCTTGGTTTACTAAGATCAACATTCATTAGTTTTGAACCTGCAAGAATTTGCATAATTAAACCAGCAGTAACTATTGGACCAATGCCAAGATCCATTAAAGAGCCTTTTTTAGATGCAAAAATTATTCTATAGATTAGAAATTGTTCATATCCGCTTGCATGTATAGGAATGCCAAAAAGTGGAATTTCACACATTATTAAATATATAGCTAAAACTAATCCAGTCCATAACAATCTATATTTTAAATCTAGTTTACGCTGAGGTTTAGGAACTTCGGGAATAAATCTCAAAATAGGTTCCATTAAATCTAAGAAACGGGTCATAATTTATACGACCCTAGCCAATTATAACTTCGCCACCCTTACTAATGATTTTCTCCTTTGCTATTTCAGAAGCTTGTTTTACTTTAACTAATATTGGAATATCAATTTTTCCACTGCCTAAAAGCTTATCATAGCCCATTTTATTTAGATCTATAATAATTCTTCCTTTTTCGTCTTTTTCTAGTTCTTTTCCTTTAATTAGTGAAACTAATGACCCTACATTTATCCATCTCTTAATTCTTGAGGTTGGATTTACAAAACCATATTTTCCAAAATGATCCTTTCCATACTTTACAGTCCAAGACCATTTGTGTTTATGTAAACCTGCATTTCCAAATCCACCTCTCATTCCAGCTTTTCTATGCTGACCTACAGTACCCCAGCCATATGTTCTTGACCCACGTTGTCTTCTAACTTTCTTTTCCCTTCTTACTACCATTATAACCCCTCCAATATCGTGTGATTTATCATATCATTTTTAAGAGGAGATCATTTATTGCCATTCCTCTATATCCTAATTCTCCTCCTTCATTTACATGTTTTTTTGTACTACCTTTAAACCCACCACTTGGTGGGGTGAGTCTAAATGTTTTTTTAATTGATGATGGAAAATTTCCTTTTAATATCATATCTGCAAGCTCTTCAAAATTAGAAACATTTAATAAATTTAAATTTTCTTCAGTTATTCTTTTGTCTCCCTTAAGTCTTCCTCTTTTCTTTAATAATAATACTAAATTTTCTTTAGTAATTTCACCCCAAGTAATATAATCAGATACCTTTTTTAACATTCCAATTATTGATGGGGTTTCTGGCAATAAACTGGCATTAAATTTCCTATGAAGATTAAGTCGTTTAAGTGTTTCTTCTATATCAGGAGGAATTCCAACTCTTCCTCTTATACGTATAGCTAAATACATAGACTCACCTCACTATATTTTAAATTTATATGTACTTCTTAAAGCCTCATAAGTTGCTAAGGCAAAATTCATTGTAGTTCTTGTCTCGCCTCTAGATACTACCCAAGCATCTTTTATTCCAGCAAAACTCAATATTTTTTTAGGAATTTCTCCTGCTATTATGCCTACGCCCTTTGGAGCAGGATATATAGTAACACAAACACTTCCTTTCTTACCACTTACAGTAAATGGTACACTATGAGGGGTACCGCATGGACATCTCCAGTGTCCACAACCTCGCTTCACAGGAATTATATTTAATTTGGCATCTGCAATTGCTTTGTCTATAGCAAATCTCATTTGTTTCGATTTTCCAGTTCCAATACCTATATAACCATCAAAATTTCCAATTATAACACCTATTTTAAATCTTGTAATTTCACCTGCATCTGTTTGTTTTTGAACTATATTAACATCAAGTATTTCATGCTTTATTCCAGGTAATAAAATATCAACAATCTCAGGTTCCTTTATTGGTATATTTCGCTCAAAAACTTCTTTTAAGCTTGTAATTTTTCCTTCTAATACAAGTTTCCCAAGAGTTGTTCTTGGAACCCATTGTCCTTGTTGATATGCCATACTATACTACCTCCTTAATTATTTTATTTTTTATTTCTTCAAAATGCTCTACAATCTTCTCAGGTGGTAAATTCATTCTAATGTAATTAGAAAAATGAGCTTGATATTTAGAGGGGTTTTCTTTTTGTAAAATTATTGCATATTTTGCTATATGGGCTCCTTTTATACGTTCTTCATCTGGTAAAATTTCTTCACTATGAGGAATATCCATTCCTGCATCTAATGCTCCTTTGAGAGCTGCAAATAGTCTACTACCTTTTGTTATAGAGTATCTTCCTAAATCTAGTATGGCATTCTTAATGCCTTTGCTTAGAGCTCTTTTTCCAAGTAATAAACCTGCTAAATAAGCTGCAGGAAGATTACCAGTTCCTCCCTTCCAACCATATTTAGATAATTCTTTTGTATTAGCTTGTGCTAAAACTATATCACCATTAACTTTTACTTCAATTAATTGAAGATATAGATGCTTTAGTGATTTTCTTATAACTAATCTTGGTTTTTTACTCATTACTAACTTCTTTCTCACTCTATAGTCAGTTTTTCCTTCTCTTCTCCTTCTAAATGGTACTTTATAAGTTGGACCATGTGCCATATTTATCTCCTTGCAAGATTATGTTCTTCTATATAAGCTTTTAGTTGTCTTTTATCGTGAAATACTCCTCCTTTTACTTTCATATAAAGCATACGATATACTTTTTGTGTGATTATCTTTCTTTTTTTCAATAATCTTAAAAAGCGCCTCATAGATCTAACTCTTTCAATCCAATCATCTACCTTAGCCGCTCCTTTTCTACTTCCAGGACCTTTTCTTAAGCCTTTTCTTTTTTGCTTATGTATTTTTCTAGCTCTTCCACGACTTGTTCCTTTTTCTGGTCTTGCTTTTATTATATCTCTCTCAATTAATTTTCTAATTTCTTCTCTTGTAATTGCACTACTTACTTCATCTAATTTATCAGGATCAATCCAAACTCTATTTACGCCAACACCTAAAATTTTTGCAGCTATCTTTTTTTGAACTTTTAAATCCATTAACTACCACCTTGTAACAATTTCTTTTCATCTAATCTTATATTTACGATATCCAAATTAAGAGAGAGAGCTTTCTTAATAATTTCTAATCTTTTTTTCTTTCCAACATTAGCTGCTATCCTAACAACGTGAATTGATGGATCTAAACCTTCTAATTCTTTTAAGTTGTGAACTATAACTTCTTTACCACCACATGGGTGAAAACCTCTAACTAGGCGAGGACCTCTATATCCTGGTTCAACTATAGCAGGTCTTCCTTTTTTCTTTAAACGTAATTTTGATCTTGGACCTCTTGGGGCTCTCCATTTTTCACCTAATCGCTTAAATCTATGAGCTTCTTGTCTAATGAAATCAGGTCTTTTTCTATTAATTTCTTCTCTTAATTCCAAAGCTCTTGATATTTCATTATTCAACTTCATGGCTCATCATCTCTTCTCTACAATATATATGCCATCTTGAAATACTCTTGGATCTCTATCTTTTATATGAGTAGCTAAATGAATATTTGCTGCAGTTTGACCTACTGCTTCTTTATCTATTCCTTCTATAATAATTTCATCACCACTTACTTTTACCTTGGTATCTCCAACAATTTTAGCAATTCTTTTTGATCGCTCACCCATAAAGTTTTCTATATGTATTTCATTTCCAGTAATCTTGACATTTATTGGAAAATGAGCATAGACTATTTTCATCTTGTAAACATGACCTTCTTTAACTCCTTTTATCATATTTCTTATATGTGCTGAAACTGTACCAACCATAGTCTTTGGCTTTCTCCCTTTACCTTCCATTCTCACGATTATTTTATCTTCTGTTTTTGTTATTTCTACACCTGTGTGTGAAAAATCCTTTGTTAAAGTGCCCTTAGGACCAGATAAAGTGATAATACTACTACCATTTAGTGAGACTTTGACATCATTAGGGATAGATATTGATTCTTCAGCCATATGTCCTCACCTAGTATACATATGCTAAAAGTTGACCGCCTATTCTATTCTCTATAACTTCTTTATGAGTTAAAAGTCCTTTTGAAGTTGTTATTATTAATATTCCTACATCCTTACTAGGAAGATATTTTTTAACCCATTCCTCTATTTCTTTATATGAAACTGAAAATCTTGGTTTTACAACACCACATTTATTTATTTTTCCCAATAATTGAATTCTAAATTTTCCAAATCTTCCGTCATCAATATACTCAAATTCACCAATATAACCATGCTTTTGAAGAACACGAAGAACATTAGCTAGTAATTTCGGAGCTGGTGTAACAATACATTCTTTCTTTCCTCTTTCCTCATTATTCATAATTGTTGTAAGAGCTGATGCTATTGGATCATGCATTTTACTCACCTACATATACTTTTTGAAGCCTAAAGCTCTAGCAATTTCTCTAAAACATTGACGACATACTTGTAATCCATATTTTCTTACAAGTGCTCCTCCCTTTGATCCACAACGCCTACATACTCTAACTTCTTTCTTATCATTAACCTTCTCATTTTTACTCATTTATTATCTCCCTCTCACAACATTTACATTAAGCTTTTCAGTGAAATAGGAAATAGCCTCTTCTTTAGAAACCCTATGTTTTTTACCAATCTCTGATTTTTTATATTTTCTTAAAGCGACTCTATAACCAGGTCTTTCTAGTACAACACATACATTCATTCCAAATATACCAAGTGATGGGTCATATTTTGTTCCTGGAATACTTATATGCTCGTGAATACCAAAAGAGACATTTCCATAATCATCAAAACAAGATTCTGGAAGAGTATTTTTTCTTGCTTCTAAAACTCTTCTCAGAAAATCTTCAATTTTCTTACCTCTGAGTGTAACTTTACAACCAATATTCTCTCCTTTTCTTATACCAAAATCTCTTATAGTTCTTTTAGCCTTTGTTGGACAAGGTTTTTGTCCTGTAAGTTCTTCTAAAACCTTCATAGCTTTTTCTAATTTTTCTCCACCCTCACCTAAGCCTATATTAACCACTACTTTACCAATTTTTATTTTTCTCATTGGATTTTCTTGTTTATCTGACATATTATAGCACTTCTCCATCAATTTTTATTACTGGGCTTTCTTTTCCTATTGGAAATAGATATTTAAGAATGATGCTTTTCTCACTGCCATCAAAAGCTACTTTTACTAGTTGCTCTGGATTTCTAGTTTTTGGAGATTCTAAAACTTTTCCGTATTTGCCTATATTACTTCCACCAATAATAGATACAAAAGAATCTTTATCAAGTGGGATATACTCGATAATCTCTGCTTCAGGTAAGCTTATCTTCATGACATCAAAAATTTTATATGAAATATCATGATTGAAAGGATCTTCAAGTTTTATAACATGACAACGACCATCATGGAAGTTCAATTGAATATGTCCTCCCTTTACAGTTCGCTTTCCGATAATTCTAACAAGCTTATATGAGGCTTCTTCAGGGGGGATTCTAGATAAAGCTAATATCTTTACTGGATGTGGAAGAACTCTAAAATATTCATCTGATGGAATTACATGAATTACATCCATTAATCCTACTGGAAATTTATGATCTGTTCTGACTTTCCCATCAACCATAATTTTCCTTTCAGAGAGTATTTTCTTTGCCTCAGAAAGTGTAAGAGCATATTTCAAAATATCTCTCACAATTATTCCTAATGGAATACATAATTTCAATGGATGAGGGCCTGGAGAGGGTCTTATGGTAAATTCACTTTCTTTTATCTTTATATGCCAAAAACGTGGTGAAGGATATGTTTTTAAATGTTTTTTCAATTTATTTCACCTTCTCAAGTTTTTCAAATTTTTCCTTCCTTTTTTTATCAGTTAGATCTAGTTTTGTTATCATAACTTTAGATGGATGAATATATACAGGGCGAAGAGATCCATCTGCTTTCTTAATATTTATACCTTCAATGGTAATTCTCATTTTTGAAAGATCAACAGATAATACTTTTCCTTCATGTCCTCTATAATCTCCTCTCATAACTAATACAGTATCTCCTTTTCTGACAATAGCACTTCTAATACCATATTTCTCTCTCAATTCTTTAGATAATGGTGCTTTCATCATTTTAATCCTTTTATGATAGGGAATAGTAAGTTTACTCAATCAATTCACCTCAAACAATTATAGAAGCTAGACCTGCTACTCTTGGCCATCTTTCAGCAGCTTCTTTTGCAACAGGTCCTCTTATTTCAGTTCCTTTACATTCACCATCTTCAGTAACTATTACAGCAGCATTATCTTCAAATTGAATCCATGTTCCATCCATTCTTCTGTAGGGCTTTCTTTGTCTTATTATAACAGCATGTAAAATTTGATGTCTAACCTCAGGTTTTCCTTCTTTAACTGTAACTATAACTTTATCACCAACTCCTGCTGAAACAAGACGTCTTAACCTTCCTTTTAATTTTGGAATACCAATAATCTGTAATATTTTAGCTCCACTATTATCTGCACAATTAAGATATGCTCCAATTGGTAATCCAGGACTTACTCCTGGACGATATGTAATTCCTCCAGCTAGACCTTTTCCTCTTTTTGCCATGCTCCTTCACCAACCTTTTCTATAACTACAAATGCTACAGTTTTACTTAATGGGCGGCATTCTGCTATTCTAACAATATCTCCCTTTTTTGCTGCAATACATGGAGAATTATGAGCATGAATTTTTGATTTACATCTTGCATATCGTTTATACTTAGGATAATATTTTAAGTAATCTACTTGTACTACAACCGTTCTTTGCATTCTATCACTTACTACTCTTCCAGTTAAAATCCTACCTCTAATTGTCACATTACCATGAAATGGACATTTTTTATCAGAACAAGAAACTTTAGGCTTTTCAATATTTTGAAGCATAAACTCTCCTCCTCTGAATTCTTTTTAATCTTTCTGCAGGATCATATGTTATATCCTTTCCATTAACAATTACAACTTGAGGAATATAGAATTTGAAAATACAATTCTTTTTTGGAATTTTTTTAATCTTTCCATCCTCTTTTAATATTATTAACATATTTTTAGTTTCATCAATTACAGTCCCATGTACTCCTATTTGAGTGGGATCAGTAGAATTAATAACTTCTACTTTAAGTCCTATAAGATCATGATAAATAAGATTATCTGGAGAAATTTTCATTATTTCCCCTTCTTTAATTCTTCTTCTCTATTTATAGTCAAAATTCTTGCAATAGTCTTTCTAATTAGTTTTATTCTTGAAGGATTTTCTAAAGACCCACCAATAGCCTGAAGAGTTCTGAGCTTAATTAGCTCTGCTTTTAATTCAGAGAGTTTTTTTAATCTTTCTTCTTTACTCATGCTTCTGATCTCCTTGAGTCTGAGTATTGCCAACTTCTTCACCCCTCACTATTGATATATCATCAACAGTATTGACTGGTAAAAATATTTTAACTTTTATACCATAAACACCAGGCTTCAACAATACATGAGTTACAGCTTTATCAACAGCATACATACTTGGTTCTCCTGCTTTAAGAATTACTCCAGCTCTAAATTTCTCATATCTAGCTCTTTCACTCACTAATTTGCCTCTTATGACTATCTCAGCACCACGTGCTCCAGCCTCCATTATTTGTCTTAATGCTACAAATGCAGCTCTTCTAAAATGAATACCTCTTTCAAGAGCCATAGCAATTCTATTAGCCATAATCTTAGCATTTAGTTCAGGATTTTGGACTGGAACTACTGCTATTTGTGGATTTTCTAGTCCAAATTTCATTTCTAATATGTGAGCTAATTCTCTAATTGTAGCTCCTTGTCTTCCTATTACTAAGCCTGGTCTTTCTGCATATATTATAACTCTATTACCTAATGGAGTTCTTTGAAAGTCTACGCCAGCATATCCTGCTCTTCTAAGTTCTTTTTGTAAATAATCATCAATTAAAGCATTCTTTATTGCTTTACTTATAAAATATTTAGTTACGCTCATTTGCTCACCTCTTCAACAACAATTTCTACATGGGTTAATGGATGACGTATAGGATCTACTCTTCCAAATGCTCTTGGAAGGTAACTTCTTATCCTCAATCCTTTATGTGCAGCTGCATGACAAATTCTTAAATTTTCAATATTTAGACCTTTATTCTCAGCATTTACTTTAGCATTTTCTAGAACTTTTAAAATTGCTTTACATGCCTTAATAGGGTATCTACCTGTAGGAATACCAAATCTTTCACTAATACCTGAATGGTGAGGTAACAGTTTCCTATAACGTCTATATGGTATGGCTTCTTTCTTTTCTATTACTCTTTTTAAATACTCAATAGCTTCATCTAATTTCATATTTCTTATAGCATTACATATTTCCACAGCTTCTTTGGTCGAAATATGAAGATCTCTACCACTAGCTTTTGCCATTTTTTCAGGATCATAATTTTGAATAGAGTAACCCCACTCAGGCATTAAACCACTTCCACATATTACAAGCTAAAGAATTGTGAGAAATATAAAAAGTTTTTTAAAATAACCTCAATATTTTTTCCATATTCTGACAACGATCAAGCCTTGCCCTTTAGGGCGGGGAGGAGGTCAGTATTTGCTCTTGGATTATTTATTGGTATTTCAGAGTTTTTTAGAAACAATTACTTTAGTGGAACAAACATAGAGCTTCTTGTTGCTTTAAGTCCTGGTGCTCCATGTATAACTCTAGCAGTAGTTATAGCAAATTCTCCAAGATAATGACCAATCATTTCTGGAATTATTTCTACAGGGACAAATTCCTTTCCATTATGAACACATATAGTTAATCCTACCATTTCTGGTAATATTACCATATCCCTACAATGAGTTCTGATAACAGTCTTCTTTCCTGATGCCTTTACTTTTCTTATTTTCTTGATTAGTTTCTTTTGTTCTGGTGTTAAACCTCTCATTAATGATCTTCTTTGTCTGCTTGGAAGAAGTTTAATAAATTCGTCCATTGGCATATTAAGTAATTGTGATAGATTATAACCTCTATATGTAAATTCCCTAGACATTGTATCACCTCTTTTTCCTACCAGTTCTTCTAGGTGCAATAATACCTACTTTCTGTCCTGGTGGAGCAGTTCTAGCAACAGGAGTACCACCTTTTGGATGAGAACCGCCACCATGAGGATGTGAGCATGGATTCATAGCTTTTCCTCTCACAGTAGGGTACTTAATTGATTTTGCTTTACATTTATAATAATTTGCTCCAGCCTTTAATAATGGTTTCTCAATTATTCCTCCAGCTGCTACAATACCTATTGTAGCTCTACATAAATCATTAAAGGATTTAACTTTTCCAGATGGTAATTGAACTAGTACATTATTGCCAGAATGCGAAATAACAGTAGCATAACTTCCAGCTGTTCTAACAAATTTTCCACCATCACCTGGCCTTCCTTCAATATTAAAAACTTGAGTACCATCGGGTATATCTCTGAGTGGTAGTACATTTCCCACATTAATTGAAGAAGCAGGACCGATGGAGATTTTTTGTCCTACAAATAGTCCCTCAGGGGCAATAATAATGGATTCCGTACCTTTATTATCTTTAATTATAGCTAGTGGTGCCCCCCTACCTGGATCATGTACTATATCCTTTACAACAAATTCAATAGGAGAATCCGTCATAGGTGGATAATGAACTTCACCAATACGTTTCCATGATGGTGATTTAAATACAGAAGTTCCACGCCCTCTTCTTTGAACCAATAAACGTTTTCCCATATTACCACCTACAATAAACCTAATTTTGTTGCTAATTCTGCAGCACTATATTCCTTTTTAAGTTTTATTATTGCCTTCTTTTCACCTGATGATGTAATAAGTGTATTAATTTTTTCTACTTTTACATTATATAGTTTCTCAAAAGCATCTTTTATCATTTTCTTATTTGCTTTAATATTCACAATAAATGTTAATTTATTTTCTTTTTCTATCCTTTCAATAGCGGATTCTGTAGATACAGGTCTTATAATTATTTCATATGGATCCATCTAAGCAAATACCTCCTCAAGTTTTTTTATAGCAGATTCAGTCCAAATGGTTAGTCTTCCAGGATGGCCTCCAGGTGCTAGAATTTCTACATTCAAAGAGCGAATATCAGAATAATCTAAGCCTGGAAAATTTCTTGCAGCTAATCTTAATGGGGTATTTAATTCATCAGTTACTAGTAATATACTCTTTGGTTTTTTCCATCTTCTTCCTCTTCGCTTACCCTTTCCAGCTCGTTCTCTTATTCCTTCTTTTGCTCTAATAACATCATCCCATAAGGACAATTTCATTAAGAATTCTCTAAATTCTTTTGCTTTTTTAATATTTTTAATTTCATCTGAGACAACTATTGGAAGAGGGATACTATCTTTAATTATATGGCCTCTCCTTATTACCCATTCCCTAACAGCAGTAGCTGCAATAGCGGATCTCAGAGCAAGTCTTCTTTCTTTTCTATTTATTTTTTCATGAATTATTTTCTCAGTCTTTGGTGGAAAAGCTAATCTTCCCTTTACAACACAAGGAGCAAAAGCTGCACGAATACTTCCCTTTATACGTGGAACTCTTGATAGATCATATCCAACACCTAGGCTTTCTGCAGTAGTTCTTTTACCAGCCATTGGATCTCTTCCCTTTGGTTGTATCCTTGCAGTAATAGAAGAAATAACAGCTCTTCTTATCAAATCAGGCCTTATATCCTCTAAAAATACATTAGGAAGTTTTATTTCTCCTTTAATACTTCCATCTAGGGAATAGATTGGAACTGTTGACAATATTTATACCCCCTGTTTTGATGATAAACTTATAGCTGTAATCTTTGGAGGTTGCAATTGTTTTTCTTTTGCTCTTATTGCTAATCTAAATCTTATTAATCTTTTTGGAGGACCAGGAATTGTTCCTGCTATTACTACATAATCTCCTCTTACTAGTCCATAATGTAAATATCCACCTGCTACATTAATTTCTGATGGATTTTCTCCAACTTTAAGAATAAGTTTATTATATTCAGTTCTTTGATGGAAGCCCATTTTTCCAGGACGTGGAACAGTGAATAACATAGTTGGATGACCAGTACTTATTGCACCTACAACTCTATGTCCTTTTCTATGCTTATGCCATTTTGGAAGAATTTTTACACCAAATCTCTTTACTACACCAGCAAATCCCTTACCTTTTGTTACAGCAGTAACGTCAACTAATAATCCCTCAGAAAAGAATTCTTTTGCTCTAACTTCTTTACCTAGTAAACTCTTAGCGTATTCATATATGGCCTTTATGTTATCTCCTCCAATTGCTATTTCGAGTACCTCAGGAGTTTTCTTTCTTAAACCACTCTTATGTGGTTGAGTTAATGCTAAAATTCTTATTTCATTAATCTTGTCTAAATTTTCTTCTATTTTGCGTATATTTTCTGAAAAATCTGTTTTCTTTGGAATGGAAACTGTACGTTCAGCATATTTTGGAAGTGAAGTATGTAGTACTTCAGTGAATGTCTTTAATCCCTTTACAGTCTTAATATAAGCTCTAATACCATACACAAAAATAGGAGGAACTTCTACAATAGTTACTTCTCTTATAACCTCTTTTCCATAGAGTGGACTCTTAGGTCTATTTTCAATTAAAACTACATGAGTTGTTCCAACTTTATATCCGGCAAAACCCAATAAACGTGGAGGACCAGTTACCTTTGGCCAAGTCCTTATCCTGCCAGTTATACGTCTAGCTCTTACTCTAGGATAATACATTAATGAGCCTCTTCTTGGAGCTTTCTTTTTCCTATGACCCATTTTATCTTCCCTTCTAGCTATAATTCGCTAAGCTAACAAACTAAAATATATTTCTATCCATTAGAAATTTAATTTTTTATTTCCTCTCGACTAAGGAAATCTTCCTTAGGAATTAATCTCTTAAATCTATTCAGAATTACAACTGGAAACCTAGTCCTTTATGGCGAGGGTTAGATTTGAAGCTAATATAAGTCTAAAATACTAGAATTTGATCATTAGTTCTTATTATAAAGAAAATCAGATCTCATCAATAAAGGATAAAATAGCTAATGAAATCATTAAGGCTTCTTCTGTTCTTATTGTTTGTGTTCCTTGATTTGGAACCATATTAACTATGACATCACAATAATTTTCAAGATTCAATGAATATTTAAGGAAAATATTATGTAATCCTTCTCGTGGAGAACCAAATAAAATTGCTATATTTTTACCAGGTTTAAGCATTTCTTTAATTTCCTTAAACACTATATTTATTGGTTTTCCAAGTCTAGAAGTTGCTATAACATAATCGTAATTATATTTTACTAAATGATGATGTAACCCCTTCAGATCTATAATTACTTCATAACCCCAATAATATGGAATTTCCTCTTTTTTTACTGGAATCCATATTTCCTTTTCTTTCTTTAAAGAGACTCTTTTATTACGTGGAAGAGGATATGGACAAATTATTGGTTCCTTAAATCCTATATCTACAATGGATTTTTTATCGTTACTCTCTATTACAAAGCCATCCCTATATCCAATATCAGAGTCGATTGTTGGGTGATGTGGTGTTCTTAATGGTGGTAAACAACCAGCATATCTAAGATTTTTACTTATAGGAAATAAGTACTTCCTAAGATATTGTGGAGTCTCTAAATATTCTAATAATTCTTTAATAAAAAATAGGTCTTTTTTTTCTGAATCAATATAGATTAAAATTCTGTTTACTCTATAGATGGAAATAGTCCTGGCAATTTGTCCGATAAGTATGGTTTTCTCAATAAGAGTATCAACTAAAGAAACAATAGAAGAAGGAATACATACAGTTAAATTATAATTTCTTTTTAAGGACATCCTATTTCTTCTTCTCTTTTTTCCCTTCTCTTTCTTCTTTACCTATAGACTCTAATATAGTAGTTCTTTGTCTTCCACCCATGATCTCACCACATATTAAGAATAATAAGTTTAACTAAAAAAATTTATTTCTGCCCTCTGTATATTTTGTTTATGGCCAATGATGAGTTTGCCGAGTTCGCAGAGTAAAAGATGCAGAAAAGAACAGTCAGAGGCCAGAGAGGTGAATTTATTATGGAAATAGATGAGATAGATCTCAGAAGGATAATTAAATATGCTAAAAGTTATTGTGAAGATAGATGTCCAGCTGAAAGAGAGCCATCAATATGTTTAGCTTTAATAGAAGTCTGTAGAATTTTAAATATTGAAGCTCCTCCATGTGTAGAAGAAACCATGGGATTTTCTAAAAGTTACTTTATATCAAAAATAAGAGATATTGAAAAAAGATGGGGTAAAGAAATAAGAGAGGTTTTAAGGGAAATTGAACGTAGTGGTGTAAGACATTTTGAAGAAGAGATAGATAGAATGGAAGCTGAATTCGCATTAAAAGCAATTAAAGCAATAGATGAGAGAGAAATAACCAAAAGTAAGAAAATAGCTCGACATTAAGGAGGATAATTTTGGAAAAAATTTATTCTCCAAAAGATATTGAGGAAAAATGGCAAAAAATATGGCTAAGTGAAGAGTATTACCCTGTTTTTAAGTTTAAAAATGATGGGAGACCTGTATTTGTAATAGATACACCTCCTCCTTTTACATCTGGAGAACTTCATATGGGGCATGCTTATTGGTGTATATTAAATGATACTATAGCAAGATATAAAAGAATGAAAGGATTTGATGTGCTTTTACCCCAAGGATGGGATTCCCAAGGACTTCCAACAGAACTTAAAGTTCAATATAAATTAGGAATACCAAAGGAGAATAGAGAATTATTTAGAAGCAAATGTATAGAATGGACGAATAATATGATTAAAAGTATGAAAAGAGCAATGATAAGAATAGGATATAGACCTGATTGGGAGCAATTTGAATACAGAACAATGGATAAAAATTATTGGAAGGCTGTTCAATATACATTATTAATAATGTATGAAAAAGGATTGATTTATAGAAAGAAATTTCCAGTTCATTGGTGTAGTAAATGTGGAACTGCTCTTTCCCAAGCTGAAGTTGGATACATACAAAAAAGAGGTAAGCTATATTATATAAAGTTTAGAATTACAGATAATGAATTCATTGAAATTGCTACAACAAGACCTGAATTATTAAGTGCATGTGTAGCAATTGCAATAAATCCAAATGATGAAAGATATAAAAATTTAATTGGTAGGGAAGTTGAAGTCCCAATATTTGGAAATAAAGTAAGGGTCTTAGAAGATAATGCCGTAGATCCCAATTTTGGAACAGGTATTGTCATGATTTGTACTTATGGAGATGAACAAGATATAAGATGGCAACAAAGATATAATCTCCCTATAATTTCTGTAATAGATGAAGAAGGAAAGATAATAAATTCTGGTAAATATTCAGGTATGAGTGTTATAGAGGCAAGAAAAGAAATTGTAGAAGATTTAAGAAAGTTAGGACTTATAACTAGAGAAGAAGAAATTCTTCATAACATATTAGTCCATATTGAAAGATCAGATTGTATGACGCCAATTGAATTCATTGTAAAAGATCAGTGGTTTATCAAGTCTAAGGATTTTAAAGAGGAGATAATTGAAGAAGAAGAAAAGATGAATTGGATTCCAAAATATATGAAACAAAGATTATTAGAGTGGATTAACAATATAGAATGGGATTGGGTAATATCTAGACAAAGAATATTTGGAACACCTATACCATTTTGGTATTGTGAAGATTGTGGATTTATAATTCCACCAAAAAAAGAACAACTTCCAGTAGATACAATAAAAGACAAACCACCTATCAATTCCTGTCCAAAATGTGGAAGTAACAAAATCTCAGGAACTTCTGATGTATGTGATTGTTGGGTAGATTCTAGTATTACACCACTAATTATTACTAGATTCTTTGAAGATAAGACTTTTTTCAATAGAACATATCCTGTTGACTTAAGACAACAAGGTCATGATATTATTAGAACTTGGTTGTATTATACAATATTGAGATGTAAAATAATAACGGAAGTAGGTCCATTTAAAAGTGTAGTAATAAATGGTCACATACTTGGACCTGACGGAACAAGAATGTCAAAATCAAAGGGTAATGTAATAATGCCGGAAGAGGGCATAGAAAAATATGGAGCAGATGCTTTAAGACAGGCATTATTATCCCTTACATTGGGTTCTGATTTTCCATTTAAATGGGAACCTGTAAGACATGGGAAATCTTTTTTACAGAAGATATGGTCGTCTGTTAGATTTGCAAGTCAGTTTATGATTAATGGAGAAAAGAAGATCAACATTACTCAACTTAATGATATAGATAAGTGGATTCTAGCAAAACTAAGAAATACTATAGCTATTGTAGATGATGCAATGGAGAAATATCAATTTCATATTGCTGTTGAAATGCTAAAACAATTCTATTGGCATGATTTTTGTGATCAATATATTGAAGCTATTAAGCCAAGGCTTTATTCACCAATAAGTCAAGATGATAAAGATAACGTGGAGGCTATACTTTATAAGATAATATGGATATTTATAAGACTACTTAACCCAATATGTCCACATATAGCTGAAGAGATTTACCATAGATTATTTAAGGAAAGAGAAGGATATATTTCCATAAATATAGCTCCATATCCTAGTTTAGATGAAGTGCCAGAAGTTGATGGTAGTAATGGTGAGAAGTTAGTAGATATAATCGCCAGTTTAAGATCTAAGAAAGTTGAGAATAGGATGGCACTTTCTGCATTAGTAAAAAAAGCAATAATTCAAGAATCAAAAGAAGTAATCGAATTGTGTAAAAGAAATGAATGGTTATTAAAGGAAGTTCTTCATATTAATGAAATAGAATATAAAGAAGGAAGGCGAGAAATAACACTTATTAATTAATATTATATTCAAGAAAACTATATCAAGTGTTCTGCATTATTTAATGCATAGTTTATTATTTTTGAGCCGCCTTTTGTTACATAATTCCCATGACCAGGGAATAGTACTTCAATATTTAATGATGAAAGAATACGTAAACTATTTTTAATTGCTACACTATTTCCTCCAGGAAGATCTGTTCTACCAAAGCATCCATCAGAGAATACAGTATCTCCACTTATTAATAGTGCTTCTGATTCTGAATAAAAGCAAGTACTCCCAGGTGTATGTCCTGGTGTTTTTAATACCTCTAAATTTACTTTTTCAAGTATTTTTTCACCATCATTAATATCGAGGACTGGACTAAAATCTATTAAATAAAGATCTTCATAGCTCATATAACATTTTATATTATTTTTTATAAGTGAAATAGCACCATTTGAATGATCAAAATGACCATGAGTTAAAAAAGCACAGATAATTTTATCTTTATTTATTCCTATATCAATTAAAAATTTTAAAAGTTCTTTATGACCACTAGTATCAAATATTATATAGCCATTATTAGATTTTAATATATAAACATTTGATGATAAGCCTACTTCTTCAAATGTTTCTTCATGAATTATAAAAAAATTTCTAAATTCAGATAAAATCAACCTTTTGTCACTCCTATTGGAATCATTCTTGCTACTAATGTGGCAATTCCAAGTTTATGAGAAACTTCTGCAACTCTATCAACATCTTTATAAGCTCCAGGAGCTTCTTCTGCGATTACACGAATATTAGCTGCTCTAATAAGAATTCCTCTATCTTCTAATTCTCTTTTTACTTCACTACCCCAATACTTCTTTATGGCAGCTTCTCTACTCAAATATCTTCCAGCTCCATGAGCTGTAGATCCCCAACTTAATTCCATTGATGCTGGAGCACCTAGTAATAGATAAGATGCTGTACCCATGCTACCAGGGATCAATACTGGCTGTCCTATATCTATATATTCTTGTGGTAATTCTGGTCTTCCAGCTGGAAAAGCCCTTGTTGCACCTTTTCTATGAACAAAAACCTTAACTCTTTTTCCATCATAAACATGCTCTTCTAGTTTAGCTATATTATGAGCAACATCATATAATACATGCATTCCTAGTTTTTCAGGATCAGTTTTGAATACTTTTTGAAAAGCTTCTCTTGTCCAATGTGTTATACATTGTCTATTTGCCCATGCGTAATTACATGCTGCAGACATTGCTGCAAAATAATCCTTTGCTTCAGGACTATTAGCAGGAACACATACAAGTTCTCTATCAGGAATTTTTATTTTGTATTTTGAAACTGCATGTTCCATTACATGTAAGTAATCACTACATACCTGATGACCTAGGCCTCTACTACCTGAATGTATCATTACAACAACTTGTCCTTCTCTTTCTATACCAAATTTTTTAGCAATATGTTGATCATAAATCCTATCTACAATTTGTACTTCAAGAAAATGATTTCCACTTCCAAGTGTTCCAAGCTGACTTGCTCCTCTTGATTTTGCAGTATTAGATACTTTTGTATGATCTGCAGTTTTCATATAACCTCCTTCTTCACATCTCCTAGCATCTTCATCCCAACCATATCCATTCTCTATCGCCCATAGTACACCAGTGTCTAAAACACGATTTTGCTGACTTGTATCTAGACGAATTCCTCCTTTACTTCCAAGACCTGAAGGAACAAGATCAAATAAGGTATCTATTAATTTTGTGAGATGAGGGCGGACATCTTTTATATCTAAATTTGTTAATACTAGTCTTACACCACAATTAATATCATAACCTACTCCACCTGGAGAAATAACACCTTCTTCAGCATCAAATGCTGCAACTCCACCTATTGGAAATCCATAACCCTGATGACCATCAGGCATAGTTATGGAAAATTTCAATATGCCAGGAAGTTGTGCAACATTTACACATTGTTGTATAGTCAGATCTTCTTTCATTTTTTCAAGTAAAACTTCATCTGCATAAATTCTACATGGAACTTTCATATTAGGATTATAGCTTTTTGGTACTTCCCATATATATTCATCTATTTTCCTAAGAGGAATTGTCAATATTACTCACCTCAAAATAAGATAGAGCAAGATATTTTTTATTCTTCGTTTAATAATAAATATTCCGGTGAAAAATATGGTTTACTCATATTTAGACCATCCATCAGATGTTTATGTACATGTGGTTGCAGATAGCCTAGAGGGAATATTTGAAGAAGCTGCAAAGGCAACATTTGATGTCATGATAGATGTTGCATCTGTTGAAGATAAAGAAGTTATTGATATTGAATTAGATGGAATAGACTTAGAACAGCTTTTATATAAATGGATTGATCATTTATTGTTCCTTTTTGATGCAAAAAGTTTTGTAATTTCAAAAGCAAAAGTTGAAAAAATTGAAAAAATTAATGACAAATATGTTATTAAATCAAAAGTTTTTGGAGAAGAATATAATCCAAAGAAGCATGGTCATAAGACAGGAGTTAAGGCAATGACATACTCATTAATGAAGATAGTTAAAAATGAAAAATGGGAGGCTTTTTTTGTATTGGATATTTGATAATTAAAGTAATTGATCACATGCCCAAGATGTGACTTAAAAATTATTGAGAACAACTACAGAAAAATAAAGTGCCTTTGGTTGCTGTTTTTAATTTTATATAAGTTTATATAACTTAATGTTACTTTTTTGCTATAATTATTACATGAACTCTTTTACCATGTAGTGGTTTTACTTCGTCTTGATATTCTATTAATGGATAAAGTACAACAGCATTCTTTCTAAATTTTATTACAGAGCATTCAGCATATATGAATTTAGCCACTAGTTGTCACCAATACT
>Ga0080004_1215461_pt1 | contig 80830 bp, 75 predicted proteins | sample WasSprMetagenome_FD_69207 | JGI IMG/M metagenome (GOLD analysis project Ga0080004, IMG submission 69207) | Sulfidic aquatic microbial communities from Washburn Spring, Yellowstone National Park, USA - WS (SPADES assembly) (version 2) | ecosystem: Environmental > Aquatic > Thermal springs > Hot...
TTTTACAGAAAAAGTCCCCTCCCTCCATCAAAACCAGGCGAATACTGGATTGATACATCCAAAGGAGAATGCGTCGCTTGGATTCGATCATTTAATTTTCCCGGCAAAAACATACCGGAACGACGAATCACTTTTAAGATAAAAAACAACATCCTTACGGAAATATCCTCCGATGACGGGCAACTACCTTACTGGGAACTCGAACCGGTTGAACTCACAAGACTCTTCGGCCACAACAAGGAACAGCGAATTCTTGTAAACATCCGCAGTGTCTCTCCCTTTCTCAAAGATGCCGTTGTGGCCATAGAAGATAGGCGATTTTACGAGCACCCGGGAGTGGATCTTATAGGCATTGCAAGAGCCTTATGGGCAGACATTCGAGCTCAAAAAATCCTTCAGGGTGGATCTACAATCACTCAGCAATTAGTAAAAAACTATTTCCTGGAACCGGAGCGAACTCTCAAGCGGAAAATCCTGGAAGCGATCATTTCTCTTGTCATTGAACTGCGCTACAGCAAAGATGAGATCCTAGAGATGTACCTAAACGAAGTTTACATGGGACAGCGAGGCAATGTGGAAATTAGAGGTGTTGGAGAAGCCGCAAGAATCTATTTTGGTAGAAACGTAGAAGACCTTACTCTTGCTGAAGCTGCGACTCTTGCAGGCATGATCAGAGCCCCGAACTTCTATAACCCTATCCTTCATCCAGAAAGAGCCAAGGCTCGCCGTGACGTTGTTCTGGAAGCTATGGCGGAACAGGGGAAAATCGATCAGGAAACGTTGAAGATTGCCAAAAGCCAACCCCTTGAAACCTTTAAGGGCTTCAATGTTCCTCTCAAGCAGGCTCCCTACTTTGTGGATCTGGTGTTTGAACAGCTGAAGCGACTTTACGATCCCAAAGTGCTTGAAAGTGATGGGCTGGCTATATACACAAGCTTAATTCCCGAGATTGAAGAAGAAGCGGAAAAAGCTGTGAGATCCGAGCTTCAAAAACTCGAGGCTTCTTATCCTGCTCTTCAGGAGGATTCCGTGGGGTCGAGCGACCGTTCACCTTTACAGGGCGTTATTATAGCCGTCCAACCCAAAACCGGCATGGTAAGAGCTCTGGTTGGAGGAAGAGATTATTCTACAAGCGAATTCAACCGAGCAACCAAAGCCATGAGACAACCAGGTTCTGCTATCAAGCCCTTCATTTATCTGGAAGCCATTAAAAAGGGCTGGACACCTGCAAGCTGGCTTGATGATGAACCGCTCACGGTCTCGATAGATGGCACATCGTGGTCTCCCGAAAATTACGACCGTCGTTTCCGTGGCCGAGTTACCTTAAGGGAAGCTCTTGAACAATCGCTGAACGTTCCCACAGTTCGGCTTGCAATGGATGTCGGGCTGGAAGATATCGCTTCCTTCCTGAAAAAAATAGACTTGTTGGATAATCCGGAGCCCTACCCCTCCATTGCTCTGGGTGCTCTGGAAGTGACCCCGCTTCAGCTTGCTTCCGCCTACACGGCTTTAGCTAACGACGGCGATAAGCCCTTCCTCATCACCATAAAAGAAGTTTACGATGCTCAGGGGGTGCTTCAAGAACAACACCAGATGGAATGGACTCGTATCGCATCACCTGCAGAAACCTTTCTTATTACCAACATGCTCGAAGGAGTGGTTCAGAGAGGCACTGCTAGGTCACTTGCCTCAATGGGCATAAACTTCCCCTGCGCCGGGAAAACTGGCACTACAAGCGACTACCGTGATTCCTGGTTTGTGGGCTATACCACCGATATGGTTACTCTGGCTTGGGTGGGGTTCGATGACAACCGTCCTACAGGGCTTTCTGGAGCTACGGGAGCTTTGCGAGTCTGGGCAAGGTTCATGAAAAACATTTCATATCTCCTGAATCCCCAGCCCTTCTACCCACCACCAGGAGTCGTGACTCGGAATATCTGCCGCCTATCCGGAGCTCTTGCCACCGAACAATGTCCTTCAACTTATACGGAATACTTCATTGAAGGACATGAACCTACGGAATTCTGCCCCATACACGGGCAAAGCGTCTTGCATCCCACCGAAAACACAGAACCTCATGAGCAACAGGAAGGAGAAATTCCTCAGAACCATGAATGAGGAAGAACAATTCATAGCCAGATGTATCGACATAGTTGGAGCACCTAATGTGCTCACGGAACCAGAGGACAGGCTCGCTTATGGATACGATGCCAGCAGGCTTGGAGCAATGCCGCTTTGCGTTGTAATACCAGGTTCTACAGAAGAAGTGTCTAGAATCCTTGCCGAAGCAAACCGTGAACGCATTCCTGTTTATGCTCGTGGTGCAGGAAGTGGTATGGTGGGAGGAGCCGTTCCGACTCAACCCGGCATAGTGCTTTCCACGGAAAGGATGAACCGAATTATCGAGATAGACGAAGAGAATTTCACAGCCATGGTAGAACCAGGCGTTATCACTGGAGTGCTTCAGAAAGCCGTGAATCGCTACGGACTGTTTTATCCTCCGGATCCGTCGAGCCTGGCTTTTTCGACCATCGGTGGCAATGTAGCAACGGGTGCGGGAGGTCCAAGAGCCGTCAAGTATGGCGTGACAAAAGATTATGTGCTGGGGCTGGAAGTCGTTTTGGCGTCAGGAAAGGTTATCTCAACAGGCAAAGCCACCATAAAACGATCTGTTGGTTATGATCTGACTCGGCTTATGGTAGGTTCAGAAGGAACGCTGGGCATTTTCACCAAGATCTTACTGAAGCTTATTCCCGCCCCCACCGCAACCTATCTTCTTTTTGTGCCTTTTCGGGGAGCAGAGGATGCAGCTAAGGCTGTGGTTACCATTTTGAAGCGTCGCATACTTCCATCGGCAATAGAATTCATGGATGAGGATGTACTCTCCCTTGTGGCTTCTCATTCTCCTGTTCCAATACCGTCGGAAGCCAAAAGTTTGCTACTTATAGAGCTTGACGACCCTGAAGAACTTCTGGAGAAAAACACCAATGCTGTGCGCCAGATATGTATTGACCACAGAGCCTTACTGGTGCTGGTTTCTTCCGATGATTCCGAAAGTGAGGCTTTATGGGCAGTGAGGAGAGCTATATCGCCCAGTCTTGCCAAAATCCGTCCAGCGAAGATTAACGAAGACGTAGTAGTTCCTCGATCACGACTTCCCGAACTTGTAAACACCGTTCGGGAACTTTCCAGGCAGTTTGGCATCCCCATTGTAAGTTTTGGTCACGCAGGAGATGGCAATCTACATGTAAACATTCTTTACGATCCCCAAAGCAAGGTCGAGAGAGAATCGGCGGTCAGAGCCACAGAAGCTCTTTTTCGCTCGGTTCTAGCTCTCGGTGGATCTATTTCTGGCGAACACGGTATAGGCATAGCCAAATCGCCGTTCATCAGGTGGGACATTGGGGAAGAAACTCTCGAAGCCATGTGGCGGATAAAATACGCTCTTGATCCTAATAACATCCTGAATCCCGGCAAGCTCTTCATTCCTAACAGGGCATTCCTTGGGGTGTTCGAAAAAACTAATCTGTGGTAAAAGCCAAAAAGCTCACCACAGAGAACACAGAGGAATAATTGTCATCCCGAATCTCGCGGAACGCGAGATGAGGGATCTCCTTCCTCGGGGGAATTCCTCGGCACTTCGTGCCTCGGAATGACAGTTTGAACTTCTTCTATAATACCTTCGTCCTGGCGTAGTGAAGGATCTCCTTCAACGAAGATGCTTACTTTATAACGCTCCTCCAGATCCATAATGTCAGGTCGCTTTCTGTTTAGGAGGTAGAACGCTACATCTGGAGCGACTTTTACCCGTAACTTACGAACACCGTCCTCCAGAGCAAGTTTTGCCCAAATTTTTCTTAGGAAAGACAGAGCCGCAGCTTCTGCGGTCTGAACCATGCCCGTCCCTCGACAGTAGGGACATTCTTTGTAAGACCCAAGCTGAACGCTCATGCCCAGATGCTGGCGGGACATTTCAAGCAAACCAAACCTGGAAATTTTTCCTACGGTAATCTTAGCTTTGTCCTTTCGTGTTGCCTTGCGGAGTTCCTGCTCAACCTTTGCCTTCTTAGCAGGGTGGCTCATGTCAATGAAATCAATAACGATCAATCCACCGAGATCCCGAAGCCGGAGTTGTCGTGGAATCTCCGCCGCCGCTTCCATGTTTACTCGAAAAGCCGTTTCCTCTATGTCCTTATCCACAGTAGCCCCGCCCGAATTTACGTCTATCGCCACCAGAGCCTCGGTCTGTTCAATAATGAGATATCCCCCAGACTTCAGTGGCACTCTCTTCTCAAATATGCGTTCAATCTGATCCTCAATCTTATAATGCGTAAAAAGCGGCGTAGTGTGCCGATGCAGTTCAACACAGTTTTGATGCTTTGGGCTTATAATCCTGAGAAAATCCTTAACTTCTTTGTAAACGTCCTTTTGATCCACCACTATGCGTTTTATCTCGGGAGTGAAGTAATCCCTTATAACACGTATTGCCAGGCCTCTTTCCTGATAAATGAGAGACGGCGCAGGTTGAGTTGATGCCTTTTCTCGAATATTTTCCCAGATTCTCAGAAGATATCGAAGATCCTTCAGGATATCCTTTTTTGTTTGATTTGCCGCTGCCGTTCTGATGATTATGCCGAATTCTTCCGGAAGTGGTATCTCGTGAGCGATGGTTTTAAGACGCTCCCTCTGTTCTTCGTCTGTGATTTTCCGAGAAATAGCTCTTTGATTTCGCCCCGGCATCAACACCACATATCTTCCTGCAAGGGAAATGTAGGTTGTAAGAGCGGCGCCTTTAAGGTTTCCTCCGTCCTTTGTGACCTGCACGAGAACTTCCTGTCCTGGCTGGATCAAATCCTGAATACGAGGTTCCCCCACAGGATCCTGACAAAAATAATCCGGATGGATCTCATCAAGAGGCAGGAATCCGTTACGTTCAGCTCCGTAATTTACGAAGGCAGCCTGTAGAGCTGGCTGCACCTGTTCCACAATGCCTTTGTAAATATTGCCCACGCAGGTAGCTCTGGATGTAGTCTCTATGAAAAAGCCCTCCAGGCTGGAACCTTCAACCAAAGCTATACGGAATTCCTCCGGATGAATGGCGTTAATCAGTAGAATTTGGTTGCTCATGCACCTCTTGCCTTATGGAGTTTTCTTTGAGTTGCCTGATAAAGGAAAGTCCTGATTGCCATTTCTCGATTGGGTTGAACCGAATCATCGTATGCTACATCCAGATAAGGAATACGATACTTCGCAAGAATCGGTCGCAGTATAGCGGCACAGACCGTACTGGGCATACAGGTAAAGGGAAAAACGTTCACAATACCGTCAAATCCTTCGAGAACATATTCAATGGCTCCACCGATACTCAGAGCCGCTTCCGTGCCTATCTGGAATGAAAATACACCGTAACGCTTCAGATGCCGCTCAATTGTCCACACCGAGTGATCCGGTTGAATATCAAGCTTAGCAAGAACTCTATCATAGACCTGCTTCTGTCTGAGAAGCTGATAACCTACTTCAAGTCCCTGAGCCAGAAGCTTTTTGGCGAGAGGGAGGAGATTCCGCCTATGGCCTAGATACCAGGCAAGTTGCATTTCACGGCCAAGCTTCCTGAGCCCTTCGTAGCTCACAAAATTGAACCATTCGGCAAGAGAAGAGTTAACCACTTCTCCACCAAATCGCTCGATTTCTCTGATAAGGTTCTGATTAGCCCCAGGATGCGTTCGCAAATAAATCTCGCCCACAATACCTATTTTGGGTTTGCGAGGAATCCTTGGATCTATGAGCAACTTAGCTTTTGTCGCAGTTTCATCGACAATCTCATACATTTCGTTAAATGGAAGTTCCATGCCTTTTTGAGACAGAAGAATCTCAAGTTTTCTTACCGCTTCTTCGATCAGCCTATCGGTCGCTCCTGGAATACGCTCGTAGGGTCTAACTCTCCAGGTGATACGATCCAGCACATCAACCACAATCATACCCACGTAGGAGAGCTTTTTAAAAATCGAGGCTTCTTCGGGTGGAAGAATACCGTCGGTTGAATAGGCATCTGCCGTTGAAAGATAGGCTATTTTTACGTCGGCAAACTGAGGAAAACGATCCAGCACAAGTCGCTGGAATTTGTTATACATGCCGAAACGGCAGGGACCGTCAGCCTCCGGCAGGAAATAAACATAATCTTCGGGGTGAAAATCCTTCCCCAGCCGCTCCTTTTCTCGGTTCAGATGATAAAGCACATCACCAAGTGTTACCTGACACGGGTAGCATTCCTTCCCTGAAGTAAAGGCTTTGCCGAGATCAAGCCCTTTGCAGGTTTCCATAACTTCTGCATCAACGCCGAAGGCTCTAAAGCACGCTGCAAAAAGGCGAGCTCCTATAGGCGCCATGTCTGGAATGAGAAGTTTTTTGCCTTTGAGATTAAACTTCCCTACTTGATCGGTTATGCGCCTAAAGGTTGGATGTTCCAGCACATTAGTCACCTTACCATCCCCCTTCGATGTCAGTTGCTAAGGTGTTCAAATCCAAGCTCCTCGTGGGGAGTCTCTGGAATCTGCATATCTTTTTCAATGTTTTTCACTACGTTCTGGTAAGCTTCCACTCTCGTCAAAATACCGGCAACGGCGGTATGTTCGTCATACTCCAGAATGAGTGCCGGTTTATTCTGGAGCACGTGCCGATAGAAATGCTCAATGAAGGAATCAGGCCCGCAACTGAAGTTAGTTATATGAAGTCCGTATAAGTGAGGCGTTCTGGCAATTCTTTTGGCAGCTCGAACAATTCTAGAACCGAAGCCCCAATACATACGAGGAAAATCGCTTATATCTTCAGCCGCAAGATCTATAAAGTCAAAGGTTATGGCTCTAATGCCTCGTTTTGCAAGATGCTGACCGATTTGCAGGTTAAGGCGAGTATCGTAAAGATTGTAAGGCCTTCCAGAGATAATCCATAGCGGGGTGCCGCTTTCGATAGATTCCTTAACGATGGTTTCGCCTCTGGTTTTCAATTCTTCCCTGAAACGCCAGTATCTATCCCATGATGCCATCACTGCTTTAATAACTTGATCATCGGAAATACCAAGAGATGGCGGCAAAGCTCGGGAAACAGCGTGAGCGATTCGTTCGGGGCCGTCCTTAAGGTAAACTGTCGGATCAATGATACGAGACCTATCCAGTTGAACGGCTTGAGCAGCTACATAGCGGCCGCTTTGCACAAGGGGGCAGAAGAAACTTACCTCCTTTTCTGCCAGCGCTGGCATTGTTATAACCGTGGGAAGGAAGAACAGTTCAGCTCTATCGGCAATCCATCTGACATGCCCGAGGAAGACTTTAATGGGAAAACAGGTTTCCGCAGTAACAGTTTCGATGCCGGCTCTTGCTATGGCGTGATCAGTTTTTGGACTGAGAAGCACCGGAAAACCAAGCCGACGGAGGATTGGAACCCACAAAGCTGCCCATTCCCAAAAATGAATTCCAAGAGGAACGCCTATCAGCGGCAGGTCTGATCGTCCTGGAGATGTAGTCCCTGGTTCAACATCCCATTCTTTCAAAAGCTCCCAGAACATACGATTCCGTTCGCTAATGTAATCGGTCTCGGTAGGTCCGTCGTAGCGAGTCACCTCATATCGTCCACAATCTCCTCCCCAGATGCTTTTACGGCCACCGAAATTGTATATTTTCAACTTACACTCGTTGTGGCATTTGGGATCAGCATGGCATATAGTTTCTTTGTATTCCACTTTACTGTCAACAAGGTCAAAAATTGACCTGGTTCTTTGCTGAATTTTGCTCTTAAGATCAGGATCTTGATCTTTTCCCGCCTGCTCCCATTTTTCCTTTACCAGCAGTGCCGCTCCAAAAGCTCCCATGACTTCTCGGTGCTTGGGGACTATGAGCGGTTTTTTCAAAACTCTTTCAAAAGCCGCCACAATGCCTTTATTGAGAGAAGGGCCTCCGAGGAACATAATTCGATTCCCTATGGCTCGCTTTCCAACAACTCGGTTGAGGTAGTTATGCACTATGGCGTAGCATAGCCCCGCAATGAGATCCTCACGGCGAGCGCCCTTTTGAGCGTAGCTCATAAGGTCTGATTCCATGAAAACCGTGCACCGTTCAGCAAGATTGATGGGAGATTTGGAAGAAAGAGCCACTTCCTGAAATTCGCCTACAATGTTGATCTTCATCTTGTTGGCAAGCTCATGGAGAAAACTTCCCGTTCCGGCTGCACAGACCTTGTTCATGTCGAAATCTACGGGATGAGTTCTGTGAAGGAGGATGTATTTAGAATCCTGACCACCAATTTCAAAAACCGTGTCCACTTCAGGGTCAATCTCCACGGCACCTCGAGCATGAGCGGTAATTTCGTCAATAATCAGGTCGGCATCAAGGAAATCTCCCACGACATTTCGCCCAGAACCTGTGGTTGCAACGGCGATAATGTCACATCTGCCGTTGAAAGCTTCAAAGAGTCCTTTTAAGAGCTGTTGAGTGACTTCAATAGGACGGCCTCTGGTAGGCACATAATTTTTGTGCAGTATTTTTTTCTTTTCGTCCATGAAGACATACTTGGTGGTAGTAGAGCCTATGTCGATTCCGAGAAAGCCACGGTAACGTTTGTTTTTAGAACTTTTCAGAGAAGGCAGAGCGTTGTCCTTAGGGAAGTTTGTCCATTCAAGTTTTAGGGGTTCGGCTCGGCTAAAATCGACCGATTTTTCAGATTGATCTCTCAAAGCATCAAGGTTAATAGGATGCCTTATTGCTCTGTCCTTTGCTATAAGCGCAACTCCCAGGGCTCCAACCGAGGTATGAAGCGGTGGCACCGTAAGGGATGGGAAATAGGATCGGAAGGCTCGCACCTGAAGTTCATTCGATGCCATCCCACCGATAAAAACTATAGGCTTCTGAATTTCCCGGTTTCCGACAATAGTGCTCATGTAATTTGCAGCATTACCGTAGTGAAGGCCGGCGATTATGTTAGGAAGCGGCTCACCTTTGTTCTGTAGATGGATCATGTCCGACTTGGTAAAAACGGTGCAACGGCATGCTACTGGAGCGGGAGACGAACTGGTAAGACCAAGAGCTATAAAATCTTCGAGAGTTTTCTGGAGATGCTCCTGGGACGGCTCCCAGTCTGCCCCGTACATGACCTGAGCCAACCGTTCAGCCTGCTGATCTATGAACGAACCGGTGCCGGAAGCGCAGGGACCGTTTATGTTAAATCCTTCCAAAAACCAGGTTCCATCGGGAGCATAGCCAATCTGAAAGAGCATAGCATCTTGCCCGCCGATGCTTATAATAGTCCTCACACCGGGTGCCACCTTAATGGTTCCAACCACCTGAGCAATTGTTTCTACCTCAAAAAAGGCGTCCAGTTCTTTTGCAATCCGTTCTCCATGAGACCCGGTTATAGCTATGGCCTGGATATTTTCTGGCTTATAACGTGATATGACATCTTCCAGAATTTTAAGGGTCTCTTCACGGACAAGTCCAAAATGCCTCCTGTAAGGAAGTTCTTCGACTATAAACTCATCAATAGGGGCTGAACTAAGCCCATCGCCTTTTATTACTACGGCGTTTATACTGACTGAACCAATATCTAACCCCAAGATGTACATTGGAAAACCTCGTCGCATGTAGTTTAGGAATGCCCACAGTTTTCATGAAACCAAAGGGGATATTAGACCAACAGATCAGCCTAATCAAGCAAATCGTTAATAAGAATTCCCGGAAATGAATCTGCGATTTGTTATTTATGATAGGGAATCCCATTAATAATGCTGATTGCTCTGTAAGTTTGCTCGGCAATAACGGCTCTTACTAGATCGTGGGGAAAGGTCATTGGAGAAAGTGAAATAATCTCGTTAGAAAGGTTCAGCACAACGGGAGAAAGTCCCAGAGCTCCCCCAACGATCATCCACAAAGACTTTACGCCTTTGTCCATCCATTGCCGAAAGAGATTTGCGTATTCTTCCGATGACATCATTTTTCCTGTGCGATCCCAGGAAATGATATATCCTTCCCGTTCCACGATCCTGAGAATCCTTTCAGCTTCTTTGTCCATTATCTCAGCGGGATTTCTGTGTTTCGTTTCTTTTTCTTCTTTAACTATATGGACGGATACTGGGAAAAAGCTCCTGATCTTCTTCAAATAACGCTTAACGGTCTGATCTATGTCGGGAAAGGCTGTTTTACCGACGAATACAAAGTGAAGCTCCATTGCTTGTAGCTTCCCAATCAGAGCCTGTCAACTCGACACCATCCTATCATTTCTTCCAGCTCATCCGTTATGGCTTCTTTCATTTCTTCCAGAGAGAATCTTGAGCCGCATTCCTTGCAGCGCCAGAACACCGCTCTTCAAGTTCTAACCAGAACAACCAAACCGCCACAATGTTTGCAAATCATTGCTCCCCTTTCCCAGGTATTGTGCAACTACACGATAAACACTGTTGTGGATTTTGTCACACTTTTTCTAACAAAATTTCTACTTTTTGTCACGAATTTATTAATGTCCAAAAATCCCCGCATTGTCTTGTCGAGCGTAGGCGAGACATGTCTTGAGGAGACATCTCGTTATCGCTCGGGGGGCCGTGGAACGCGAGACTCGGGCTAACAGTCCGTTTTACCTGCCATGTCGAGCGAATGCGAGACATCCCCATAAAAAGGCCACTCACTACCGAATCTATTAAGGTGACCACCTCCTGTAACACGCTCCAAGATTGATTGATATAGAGCTTTTTGTTATTTATAAGCCTGAAAAGAGCACAAAACTGTAAGTTAAGAGAGGGAAAATGGTATGCCGGCAAATTTACCACCTCACTATTTCGAAGCAGAAAAAAGATACCGTGAAGCGAAAACTCCTGAGGAAAAGATCCAGGCTCTTGAAGAAATGCTTACCATTATGCCCAAACACAAGGGCACAGATAAGCTCCGAGCGGCTCTCACGAGTAAAATCGCCAAATTTAAAGCTCAGGCTCAGCAAAAGAAAGGTGGTGGTCGGCGAGACTCAGACTATTTAATCGAAAAAGAGGGAGTCCTTCAGGTAGCAATTGTTGGAGCACCCAATACGGGTAAATCTTCTATCGTGGCGGCTCTTACCAATGCCACACCTGAAATAGCCGACTTTCCTCATTCCACATGGAAACCAACTCCTGGAATGGCCACTTTCGAAAACGTTCAGTTTCAACTCATAGACACGCCTCCTATTACCACTGATTATATTGACCCCGGGATGGCTGACTTGATGCGCCGAGCAGATATTATCGTCATTGTTGTGGATGTTCAGAGCGATCCGTTCCATCAATACGAAGAAACCATGGAGGTGCTCCGCAGTGTGAGAATCTATCCCAATGAGGCGTCCGTTCCCAAAGATATCACCAAAAAGCCCTTCATAAAAAAGATGCTTGTTCTCGTGAACAAAGTGGACACTCCAAAGGAAGAAGAAGATTACGAAGTTTTTGTGGAGCTTCTTAATCTCGCTCTTCCCTGCTTGCCTTTCTCCACCTTAACTGACCGGTTCTCAGAAAATTTTCTGAAAAAAATTTACGAACTGGGGGACATTATTCGAGTCTATACTAAACCCCCTGGCAAAGAACCCAAGCTTGACTCTCCCTTCGTTCTCCCCAGAGGAAGCACTCTGGAAGATCTTGCAGGCGAAATACACAAGGACTTTCTTGAAAAGCTTAAGTATGCCAGAGTATGGGGAACAACGGTCTTTGGAGGACAGATGGTTCAAAGAAATTATGTGCTTCAGGACGGCGACATTGTTGAACTTCACACCTGATTTTTGCCCTGTTTCTCCAATAATCTATTCACGACTTCCAAAAGTTTTTTCCCTGGAAAAGGTTTATAGATCAACTCCTTTACACCTAACTCTTTCAGAAACTCCGACGAAAAGGTAATCCCATAGCCAGTACAGAGTATGATGGGCACGTCAGGGCGTATAGAAGAGATTGTTTTTGCCAGAGCATCTCCCTGGATATGAGGCATTGTAATATCAGAGACGACTATATCCACATCATCAGCATGTTCCTGGAAATATTTTAGAGCATCCCTTGGATCGTTAAAGGCGCATACTCGGTATCCAGCCGAAGTCAAGGTCACAGTTGCAAGGTCTGTTATGTGCCGTTCGTCATCTACAAAGAGGATGCACCTTCCACCACCGTTTTTTACTTCTAGTCTCTGCTCCTCGCTCACACCATTAGATACACGTTCTTCCTCACAGGCAACGGGAATATACACAACCATCGTTGTGCCCTTTCCTGGTTCACTCATAACTTCCATGTCCCCACCGCAACTCATCACTATGTTTCTGACAACTGAAAGGCCAAGTCCTGTGCCTTTGGTCGGTTCTTTGGTGGTAAAATAGGGATCAAAAATCTTTGGAAGGACATCGGGAGGGATACCACATCCGGTATCGCTAACCGTTAAACGAAGATAATTACCGGAAGGAAGAGTGGAAAAGAAACAGGTCTTTGGCTTATCTATGACTATTTTTTCCAGCTCAATGGACAACACGCCTGTACCGACTGATTCCATAGCATGAACGCTGTTTGTGCAAAGATTTATAAGCACCTGCTGTATCTGGGAAGGATTGGCCACTATGAGAACTCTTTCGCTAGGGATCTTATACCTGATTTCTATGCTGGATGGAACACTGGCTCGAAGGAACTTCACCGTCTCTTTAATAAGCAAGCCAGGATCAAAGCTAATAACATCCGACGGTTGAGGACGTCCAATAGCAAAGATCTGCTGTATCAAATCCTTAGCCCTTAAACAGGCATTGCTCACTTGAGAAAGATATTCCTGAACCGGTGCTTCTTCTGGAGATGAAAGGCGAGCAAGTTCAGCATAGCCCATAATTATGGTAAGGATGTTGTTGAAGTCATGAGCGATACCGCTTGCAAGAGTTCCTATGGCTTCAAACTTCTGGAGACGATACATTCTCTCCATAGCTTCTTCTTTCTCTCTCGCCATCTCTTTGCGCCATGAAATATCTCTAACAATAGCCACAACACGGTTGGCAGGCACATCGACATCGAAGGTATGAGCTAGGGAGACTTCAACCGGAACAGTTGAGCCATCCTTCCTGATGGCGGTCATTTCACAAACAGATGAGCCCGGTTGTTCGTGTTTTAACACATATCTTCTTAAGATCTCTCTGTCACTTTCAGAAAATAGGTCGCATACCGTGAGTTTGCGAAGTTCTTCTTCAGAGTAGCCGAAAAGCTGTTCTGCAGCACGGTTTGAGTAATCAATGCCTCCATCGGGTTTTATAATGATAACGCCATCGCTGGCAACACTCATAACCGCTCTGAACTTGACTTCGCTTTCTTCTCGCTCTCTAGCTGCTTGCTCACGCCTTTCTATTTCTCGCTCCAGATCTTCATTGACGGCTTTAAGCGTTTTTTCACGCTTTTTAATTTCTTCTGCCATGTTTAGCATTTCTCTAAGTATCAGAGAAAACTCACGATAGCTGAACCTATTGGGCACGGTTATATCGTAGTTTCCAGCAGCTATATTTTTCATGCATTCAGCAAACCGAAGCATTGGCCTGGATATTGTATTCCGAACAACCAGGGCAATAACTACAAACAAAGATATGCCGATAAATGCTATTATCGCTAGATGAACCAAAAATACCTGGAAAATGTCCTTTTTGGCTAATTCAGTCGTAAACGCTACAGATACCTTCCCTACCAGAACTCCGTCATGAGTTATTTCTGAATGTCTTGAGATGGATGGAGAAAGCGATTCTTTTTTGAGGGAACAAATGGTTTGCCCATTAGCATCAGTAACGGTCAGGCTGACCAGCCAGGGGGTAGCATCATTGAATACCTCACAAAGTTCCTGAACTCCCTTGTATTCCATCATCCATAAAGGCATGGCAATAGCCTTAACAAGATGTTTTGTATGTTCGTCAGCAAGTCCTTCATATTCAGTATGGATTCGCTTTACATAGAGGAAATAACCAACAGACGTCGAAATTAAAGAAACAACAAAAATTAACACCGCACAGATTTCAACAAGCCTCCGAGCTATAGTTTTTCCCTTCATCGGTTCTCCTTCTATCAATCTATCCATGGAACAATCGCCCGAATAGCTTCATTTATGCTTTCCATAACATGAGATGGCACGCCTTTGCTACACATTATGTAACGCCTATTGCCTTCAGGAATTCCTTCTATAGATATTATGGCAAGCGATTCCTTAAGATCGGGATAGCGTGAAATAAGATATCCCAATTCTTCAGGAAAAAGAATCGTAAAATCTGCTCTTCCTTTAGCCACCATTTTTAAGACATTGAGCACGCTGGTTGAGAGGCACTCTGTGGTTTGTGCTGATGCAAAAAGAGCATCCAGAAAGGGTCCGTAAGAAAAACCGCAAATAAGCCCGGGGCGGCGGGAAGCTTTAAGAAAGGTTATCATCTCATCAAGACTTATTCTAGTTCGACCATTATCCTCAGATTTTCTTGCAACGAATGTTAAAGGAGCATCTTGGTATATCGCAGCAGAAAAAAGATAAAGTTTTTCTCGTTCTGGAGTTTTAAACCAGCCAGGGGAACAAGCAGGCTGTGGTTTCGTAAGCTCATGGAGAATTCTCTTCGGTGGAATCTCCTTGAACTCCACTTCTATCCCGGCTTTTTCGAATACTTTCCTTGTAAAAATCATTATGAATCCTTGAGGTTTATCGTCGGTTCTCACGTAATAAGGCGGGCGATGGAAGTAATAAATGGTAAGCTTCGGCTTCTCATCGGAAGCAAAGCCGTAACTTAATAGAACCGTTATAAATACGGCAATAGTGAACAGTTTTTTCATGTATGTAGCTCCCTAAAAAGAAGACTTTTTGTAGCTTCTATAACTTCATCCACCGTGATTTCTTTTATACACCGAGCATCTATGGGACAGGCAGCAGTGTAGCCGAAGCTTGTGCAGGGACTGCAGGGAAGGTTTTTATTAATGATCACACTTATGCCATCCCTTGGTGCCCACTTTGATGCTATACCAGGACCAAAGAGAGCCACCACAGGAGTGCCCACGGCCACGGCAAGATGCATGATGCCGGAATCTGAAGAAATCAAAAGATCACAGGAAGCAAGAATTCTTGCGGTTTCCTCAAGAGAGGTCTTCCCGGCAAGGTTTTTAACTCCATCAAGTCCTGATGAAATAATCTTGGAAGATTCCATATCTTCACGACCGCCAACGACCACCACTTCAACGTTTATAGACCGAAGCCAGTCGGCCACTTTTCGAAAATTCACGGGAGACCACTGACGCTCCTTAATACTTGCCCCCGGAAAGATAGCCACTCGTTTAGTTCCAATCTGTTTAGGGTAGGCGTCTACCCCGCTGCTTGCTACGCTGTAGCCAGACTCGGGATAAAATCCCGCATAAGGATGTGGAGTAACCGCTTCAATGCCCAGCGGTTTAAGAAGGTTGAAGAAATTATCGCCCTCAAAGCCGAGATTGTCATAGGAGACGGGATGAGTGAAAAACTGGGATCGCTCGTTGGTAGCAAAGCCGATACGAATTCCTCTCCTGCCGACTATAAAAGCCGTAAAAGCAGAAAGAATGTGCCATTGCTCGGTATCTATCACCAGGTCAAAAGACCTGGTTAGAAGGGATAAAAAATCCCGAGGTTTATCGTAGCAAAACAATTCGTCGATAATGCCTCCGCAAAGCGGGCGGAAAACTGAGACATTCCTTTTTTCCGCAAGGACAGCAACACGAGCATCAGGAAATCCAGATCGGAGTTTCTTCAACACTGGAACCAAAATTACAGCATCGCCAATACCTCCTGGGCGTATAACAAGGATGCTCCTGGGATTGTCAATCTCAGCAGTATCCAAAACGAAAAGATTTCTAACCAACTTTACTGGCCATGATGAAATGAAACGCCTGAAGATATAATCGGCTCGCTTCAAAAGTAAGACATGACCATAAGAAAGCGTCCTGGCTGTTCTCTTACCGGGGACAGGTGACCGAGTTTCCGTCATTACTTTACCCTGTTTTATCAATCCATTCACCACAAGCCGACTGAGGGTGCTCGAAAATTGCTATAGAAGGTGGCGACCGGCCGGTTACCCCCTATTTAAACACGCATAGCATTGCAACACAGTCTGCGCAGGCGGGACACCCTACCAGCCATCGACAATTTTTAAACATCTTCCAAGCCGACTTGTTCTTTCCAGCTTCGCATATTATTATATCGGTCTGTGAAACGGTAACAAGGAAGGAATTTTGGAAAGCATTATATCTGGTGGAAACAGGAAGAAGGCACCTCGGAATGACAGGCTTGTCACCATGGGCGTTAGAAACTGTGTCGCAATTCGATGTGCGTTTATGTAGGGAAGGCATCCCCTGTAGGGGCAACCCCCTGTGGTTGCCCACATCAGGGCAGGCACAGGGGCCTGCCCCTACATCTGTCATTCCGAGGCACGACGTGCCGAGGAATCCCAGCACCTCTTTCGGGGTGCCGTATAGGAGAGACCCACTGAAACGGGACGTCGCCTCTACAATGAATGATCCTGTCAATGTAATTATGACACAGTCTGGTCAGCCAGGGGTCTCCTCAAGGGATGCCTCACTACGTTCGGCATGACACACACCGTGTCACCCCGAGGGCTTTGCCCGGGGAGCCTCCTCATGGGAGGCTTTGCATTCGCTCGGTATGACAGGCGAAAAAGAAAGTCAGAGGAGCATTACAGGAAAATACGAAAAATGGACAAAATTATAATGCGAATTCCTTATTATCTCTGGCTTCCGGCTGCAGGAATACTTGTTGTTACAGGCTTTGCTTTTTACATGATAAAAAAAGCCAGAGGGGCGTCGCCAGAGCATCACAACGCCGAAGCCTTTGATATAGACATTCCTTCCATGGGAATACTTCGAGGAGACTCATTCATACACCGGTGGGATCCGAGAATAAAGCTTGCTTCCGGTGTTCTCTTCAGCTTTTTTTCGGTCAGCCTCACATCCTTTTCGTTTCTTCTGGCATCCATGATGTGGGCATTTTTATTTTGCTTTCTGGCAAGACTTCCGAGCATCTCTATAAAAAGACGTCTCAAACCGATTGTTGCCTTTACCATAGCTCTTGTGGTGTTTCTTCCCCTTACTGCCCCAATCAAGCCTGACTCAAGACTTATTGTTTTCGAACCATTCACAAGCTTAGCCCTAAACTATGACGCTCTTCTCGGAGCCATAGCCATAGGCATAAAAGCCACCACAGTTGTTCTCATAACAACTTTAATCCTCGAAACATCCCCTTACACTGCGACGATCATGGCTCTTAGCAAAATCGGCGTTCCGGGAAGTCTCGCTCAAATGCTACTTCTCACCTACCGGTATATTTTTGTGTTAATAAGCGAAGCTGAGAGAATGCACAGAGCCATGAAGCTACGAGGTTTTGAAGCTAAAACCGGGATGGAAACTTTGAGGATTGTCGGATCCTTTATTGGGACTTTGTTTGTGAGAAGTTTTGAGCGTATCCAGAGGATAACCGAAGCTATGGAGATGAGAGGCTACAGGGGGCACTTCCCGGGTTTTTATCCTTTCAAAGCCGGAACAAAGGACTGGATATTAGGCCTACTGTGGTTTGCAATCTCTGCAGGACTTTACACAACTGAACACTTCCACGTTATCCGGCTAATAAAAGGATTGCTGTAGATATGCACGAAGTTGCTCAACCCAGGCCATACATCAGAGCAGGAGATGAACCTTTTCTGGAATTTGATCAGGTTGACTATGTCTATCCCGACGGGAAAAGGGCTCTTCAGGGTATTTCTTTCAAGCTCTACAGAGGAGATAGGCTTGCCGTTGTGGGAAAAAACGGCGCTGGCAAAACCACTCTTGCCAAGCTCATAGCCGGTATCTATCGTCCAACATCAGGTAAGATCACATCTATCAACGACCAAAACGTTGGAATGCTCTTTCAGGACTGTGATGACCAGCTCTTTTGCCCAACCATCTTTGAAGACATTGCCTTTGGGCTGCTCCTTAAGGGCTTCTCGCCGGAAACCACGGAAAGACAGGTGTTAGAATGGGCAAGGCGGTTAGACATTGAAAGATTTATCCACAGAGAACCACATCATCTCAGCTACGGAGAAAGGAAAAGAGCGGCTCTTGCAGCCGTTTTGGCTATGGATCCTGATATTCTTATACTCGATGAACCGACGGTTGGTCTTGATCGAGAAAGTGAAGGCATCATTCTCGACGTGCTTTCTAGCTTTCAAGGCACCATTGTTTGTGTAAGCCATGATCTTTTCTTTCTTTATGAACTATGCCAGCGGGCTCTTGTCCTTAAAAACGGAATGGTTCACCACGATTACACAATGGAAGAACTTGTGGCTAACAAAGAAACCCTTCGGGATCATGGTCTCGATTTTACCTTCAGGTTCCAGTGTTGTGCTGCTTCACGGGAAGATCCTTTACCTGAAAGAGCTTCCCTGCACAGTGCTAACACCGGAAATGCCTTTATTGAGTTACAGGGGTATTCCTACCGTTATCCCAGCGGAGTATGGGGAATAAAGAAAATTGATCTGAAAATCGGGCGGGGTGAGCGAGTCGCTCTCATAGGTGAAAATGGAGCAGGAAAATCTACTCTTGCCCTATGTCTTAGCGGGATCTTTAAAGGCTCAGGCGTTTATAGGCTAGATGGGGAGGCAATATCTGAAAAGAGACGCAAGAAATTATGGCAAAGAGTGGGCATAGTGTTTCAGGATTCACGCGATCAGTTTTTTTCTTCGTCCTGCTTTGAAGAAGTTGCCTTTGGCTTAAAAAGGCTAGGAATTCCGAAAAAAGATATAGAAAAACGAGTTAAGGAAGCTTTAGCGGCGGTTAAGCTGGATGGATACGAAGAAAGAGTGCCTCATCATCTAAGCGGTGGAGAACAAAAGCGTCTTGCTCTTGCAACAATTCTTGTCATGAAGCCCGATCTTATTATTCTGGACGAACCCACGAACAATCTGGATCCTCAGGGGGAAGAATCCCTTATAGAAATTCTGAACAGTATCAATTCAACTCTTATAGTCATCAGTCATGACGTATGTTTTTTGTCGTTTATCTGCGATAGAGCGGTCATTCTTCACAAAGGCGAAGTTGTGGGCGATATGAGCTATGAAGAATTTTTGCGGAGCGAGCAGGAATCGGTAAGACATCACCATGAGCACGGTTACCGCCAGAGATGCTGTCACAGGATTAGAGAGCTTTTTTACGGATGAAGGCAGAAGATGGCAACTTTCGAGATTGTCTTAACTTGACGGACTTTAGGGTTATATGATAAGGAATCCGCTCAAGACAGGCATGCCGGCGTAGCTCAGCGGTAGAGCAGCTGATTCGTAATCAGCAGGCCACCGGTTCGAATCCGGTCGCCGGCTCCAGTTGATCATAAATTCTCCTCTTTGCGGCTTGTCGTTTCAGGTCGAGTTTTTAAGGGCTGATAATTCCCTTCTTGGCAAAATAATCGAACATTTCTAGGCACTAACTTGAGTGTCCAATTCCTGGAATTAGGGTCGGATTCCGTACATACGGAAAATATTCTGTATCTTCAGCAACTTATGCCTTGAAATTCTTACCATTAGGGTCGGATATTGGACAACAGGCCATTTCCCGTCTTTTTCATCTAAGCTGTAAGATAATGAAAAAACTAGATTTATTCCGATACCTAAATTGGCAAGAAAATTGCCGTAGTTAGTCAAGCGAGGTGTTCCCGGGAAGTTTAGGGCAATCTCGGGAATGAAACATTAGAAGTGTGGATGGTTTTTGAACGTTAAAGGGAGGTTAAAGGATGCCGAGAGAACCGCAAGAGATTGAAATCAAAAGCAGAGCCGATACGCTCAAGCAGAGACCCTGGCCAGTAACGCCTCCTCCATCAAGGGAAGAGGTTGCCAAGGTTTATGCAAAGCGTAAGGCGGAAGATTTCGGTGCATGGTGTGAGGAAAATCTCTGGTTCCAGAAAGCTTTCGAAAAGCCTGAAGCTCTTCAGGGTGTGAGAGTGCTAGACGTTGGGTTGTGGCGTCTTGGTCACAAATTCTGCACATCACTTCTAGCAGAGCTGGGTGCGGAGGTTATTGTGGTAGAGCCTCCAGAGGGAGACCCCATGAGAAAACTCACTCCCTTTGGACGGGAAGAGTACATGTTAAAGGACAAGGAGACTGGTGAACCCTGCGGACTTGAATTTATTCACGAAATGAGAAACAAATACTCCATCACCCTCAATCTCGATACTCCAGAGGGTCAAAAGCTTTACAAAGGACTGGCAAACAGGGCAGACATTATCGTAGAGGAATATCCACCCGGCTACATGGATGAGCGTGGCATCGGCTATCGTCAGCTAAGCAAAATCAACCCGCGTCTTATTTACTGCTGGATAGGCGAACTTGGTCAGTGGGGACCTGAAAAAGACAGACTTTCCAAACATGGTCAATGGATGCTCGATCCGTTTGGCCAGGTAGCCTGTTCTTTTGTCCATAATACAGGCTATCCCGATGACTTCCTACCCAGAGGTTCTGGTGGCGACCCAACCCGTTCTGGAGTATGGCTTGCCGACTACGTAGCAGGCGAGCAGGCTGCGGTAAACATTCTCGCAGCACTGTATTATCGAGAGGAAAAGAGCGGTAGGGGTCAGTTTATCGAAGTAACCGCTGCAGAAGCCTTAATGGACATACTCGACTTTGACATTTCCTGGTATGGTTTCAACGAGAGCATCAAGGCTCGAACGGGTTCCTGGGACCCCAACCTCAACCAGTACGCCTGGAACCCCTGCAAAGACGGTTACATGATGATCGGTGGGCAAACAGACCGACTGTGGTATCGTATTGGAATGTGCATCGAAAGAGACCTACCCCAGTTTGGTCGTCTAATCCACGAAGATCCCTTCCTTAAAGAAGTGGCTGCCCGTAACGCTCTCCAGGCTCTGGTAAAAACTTACACTCTTACCGCTATGTGGCTTAGAGATATCAACCGAGTAGAAGCAGAAGAGAAACTCCTTGAGTATGAAATTGCCGCCGGCCCGCTTCTCTACATAGATGAAGTATGCGAATTTCCGCATTTCAAGTATCGTCCATGGGTTTATACAATTGAGGACGAACATTATGGCCTGCTCCTTTATTCTGCACCTCCTCAAGCATTTCAGATGAGAACTCCTGCTAGAGTAAAGTGGCTTGGGCGTCCACTTGGACATGACAATGCTGAAATTTACCAGAAATATTTGGGTATTGGTCAACGCATGCAGGAAGTTTTGAAAGAAAAGGGGGTGTTATAATGGCGGATCCAAGAGAAGTCAGACTGGAGGACCTTCCTGGTCCCAAAAGCCGTGAAGAACTTGAGGATATGAAGGTTCCCTACGAAGAATATTGCAGAAAGATATTTGACGTAGGGAACGAATTCATAAAACCCGGTGCCCTTGAAGGCATCAGATGGCTAAGCTGTACAATGTATATATTCACACCTCATTCGGTAGCAAACCTCGGGGAGCTTGGGGCAGAAATTATTAAGATTGAGTTCCCAAGAGTTGCCGACCCCATGAGGCATACTTCTCCTTTCAATGAATGCTATTTCTATCCGCTCCATGACACCCGTCCCAAATCAGGAACGGGTATTGGAGTGCTCAACGCAAACGTCAATGAATATTACATTTCTCTTGATTACCACCGTAAGGAAGCCCAAGAGGTTTTATATAAATTAGTGAAAATGAGCGACGGCCTTACGGAATGTTATCGTCCTGGAACATTTGATAGATGGAAACAGAGCTATCGTTATCTCCAGGAGATAAACCCAAGATTTATCTACGTATGGGGTGGTGGATTTGGGTATGGACCTAAAGCCTTCGGAGGTTCCTACGATATTCTTGGTCAGTCCCATGCAGGACTTGCGAGCATCACAGGATTTCATGAAGACTTTGGAGGTCACCCTGTAAAGCACTCTAACTGGTGTATTGACTGGTATTCAGGAACTCAAATTACCGTTGCTATCCTTGCAGCTCTCTACTGGAGAAGGAAAACAGGACTTGGTACGATGATTGAATTTTCCCAGGTTCAGGCAGCAACTAGATGCCTTGGCTATGGTGTGCCGCTCTATGGCCGATTTGGAGTTGTCCGCCAGCGCTGGGGCAACTGGGATACTCAGTTGTGCGTCCACGGAATCATAATCTGTGGTAAATCTGATTACCCGGATGAAAAGAACCCACAGCTCAGAAACGAAGCTCGCTATGTCATGGTAAGCGCCTTCAACGATCCTGATTTCAAAGAACTCTGCACGGTAATCAAGAGAATGGATCTCTATGAAAAATACAAAACTCATAAAGAAAGAGTCAGAGCCGAAGCTCAGGTAGAAATCTATCGTGAAATTGAAAAGTGGGCAGCTGATAAATCACGCTCTGAAGTTGTGCGGATACTCACCGAAGCAGGAATTCTTGCCATGCCTGTAAAGAACGACAAGGAAGTGTATGAATCCGAACACTTCAGACAGAGAGGCACCGTCAGATGGATGGACGATCCGATGCTTGGTGACGTGGTTGTTCATAGCACGTATAGTACCGGCTTACTGTCTGAAACTCCAAGACGTAAATTCTGGGATTTCAGGCCTGTGGGTGCTGACAATATGAAGATTTATCACGAACTGCTTGGCTACCCAATTAGCACCATTCAAGAATGGTACGAAAAGGGTATTATCTAACCCTAAGGAGGTGTGCCGTGTGTGATATTATTTGGTGCAAAAAATGCAATACGGTTAATTATCTCGATCCGTATTGCTTCTGGAATTGGGAAGGAAAGGTTAAATGTGCCGAATGCGACGAGGTGTATTATATTCATATGATCCAGGGCCATATGTATAAGGGTCCTGAGCCTCGTCCCGGTGAAAAACCGGATATCTTGCCACTTTATGCCGACAAACCTTACGACGGATATACAAATTATCCACCTGGAGTAGAAGGAAAAACGCGCCCCTACAACTGCACTCCAAGACACATCTACCTCGGAAGAGCTGACCACAGAAAGTTCAGTATCCGTAACAGACCTATGCGAGGGTGGCCACAGCCACCATCTACAGGTATTGCTGGATCTGCGGGATTCTATTGGGACATTAAGAAACTCACTCCCGAGGTATGGGAAGAGTATCAGGAAAAAATTAAACGAGGCGAAGTAAGAGACTGGTAAAAAGGGGGTGCTCTTATGGAACATGCAAAGGATTTAAAGCCGCATGAGTTTCTTGCAACGATACTCGTGCCGGAAAAACAAACCAATCATATATGCTGGAGTTGTAAATACTTCAAGCCGGTCCTAAAGGGCTCAAAATTCCCACCGGCCGATTTGATAGGCTGGTGCAGGAAAATTCACTGGCCCTTTTACTGGTGTGTATCTGAATACGACATAGTAAAGAGTTGCTATGCCTATGAGAAACTGGAGTAATCCAGAACTCGGGCAGGTAGCAAAAATGGTCACGACCTGGAAGGAGGCTTACTTCTCCCAGGTCGGACCAGGTGAAGGCTGGGAAGTTCTGTGCGATGAACTCAGGGAAGAAATCCAGCTTTTCATCTACCCTTACGTTAGAAAGCTTTATCTGTTGCAGGTAATTCCAGAGGAAGAATTCAGGGAGTTCCTCCAGTTTTGCGACGAAACGGTGGAGGAACTCCGAAGAATGATAGAGGAGAGATGCTATGCCGGCAAAGTGTAGAGTAATAGTGTGTGGGTTTGACCCAATGCTGGTTAGGGGATACCTGAAGACCGGAGAAAGAGCTCTCTGGTGGTATCTCCCCGATGAAATTTATGAAGAGTTCAAAGTAAAACCGGGATATAAAATCAAAGGTAAACTCCTGGCCGTTTACAATCCGAAAGGCGAAATGAAGGTTGCAACGCCTACCGAGGTTCTTGAAGGAGCTCCGGGAACAGCAGGACCTCCGGAGGTTGCGGGCGATCCCTTTACCTGGGATACCACAAAAGAAACAGGACTTGCCGTACTACTTCCACCTCAAACAATTATCAAATACGGGCTTACAGCCTTTCATTTTCTTGAGCTCGTAATTGAAGCGATCGTTAAAACAAATGGCGATGTGGTAGAAGTATATCCCGGTGAAGAGCGCATGAGCTCCAAATGGTGGCCTGAAAACAGGATGAAATTGAGTTACTACGTGGACTTTGTTGCCCCATAAGAAATTTATTAGTGCCTAATGGGGATAACACTCCTCATTAGGCACAATGCCAAAATCATCAAAATTTCCTGGGTTTTTCCTATATTAAAAATCCGCATTAAGAAAGGAAAGAGTCAATGGAAGCTGAAAACCTTCAAATCTCAACAGGATGGATACGTCTTTCGGAAAAACTATCGAACAATCATCCCTTCTTCGAAAATCTTTTTTTTTGGGAAGGTTTTGATATTTCCTGCAACATCTACCTTCTTGTTACTCCCGAAGAAAGCCTTGTTATAGACCCCGGTAATGATTACACGGCTTTCTACGACCTGTTTTCCAATCATTCAGGAATTACTTCTAAAAGGATAAAAAAAGTCCTTCTTACCCATGGGCATAGCGAACATGCTCTGGGGCTGTTTGAAATTCTAAGAAGTTATCCTTCTCTGAGATTCTCAGGAGAAGGTATCGAAGTATATTTGCACGAAAGCGCTCCAGAAACATTAAAAGATCTAGCAACTCAGTTAGGATGTAAGCTTAATTTTGTACAAAATGGGGATGTTATTTCCGTGGGAGAGTTTTCGCTTTCTGTTATCCATACGCCAGGCCACACGATGGATAGCCTCTGCTTTCTCCACAAAGAAACTGGCAGTCTCTTCTCAGGGGATACAGTCTTACCTTTTGCCGTAGCGTCACCAGATCCCGTTGCCGGAGGACGTATTGATTACCACCTGTTTTCCATGAGAATCCTCAGAAGACTGGGAATTCAAAACCTCTTACCCGGTCACGGCGATATAATTGTTGGACAGGCGGGAGCAGTGCTGGATGGCAACTATGCCGGTTTAATCAAAAAAATAGTAGGACTTCAATGTCCATGGCTAGAAGCATCACAAAATCTTATGCAAAAAGGCTATATGGAAGAAGCTATATTTTGCTGCGATAGAGTCCTCCATGATGATCCAAACCATCCTACAGCTCTATACTTTAAAGCTTGTTGCCTAAACGACACATCCCGCTTCCAGGAAGCTCTCGAAACCCTTGAACATCTAAAAGCCACAAACAGTCAAATGAACAATAACCCCCTTTACCTTATAGCCTACGGTTGTGCTCTCATGGGGATGGGGCAATATGCTGAAGCCATTACCAGCTTTGATAAAGCGCATAGTCTTGCCCCGTCTCTTGAAAATGCTCTCATTTATAAGGGGCTCGCGCTTTACTTAAACGGACAGGTTGATGAAGCCATGGACATAGAACCATTCAAAAATGCTTTCGTCGGACAGATCAAGGAAGAGCTTCTTAAGCAATATCAAAAATCATCGGATCAATCATAAACACAAGGGAGTTTGCCTCTAGTCATGACAAAATTGCCACACTACATCCCTATCTTTCTTCTTATGAAAACCCCGGATGTCATAACACATTTCAACACCTTGTTTCACAAAGTAAACTGGAAGGCAACCCTTTGTAAAAATCCATCAAGGTTGTTTGAGCGCATCAAAGACATAAAAAGAGCCATCATATTTGTAGAAGATGTTATATCGCAGGAAGAAGGGGTTCATCTATACGAGGAAATCCTTAAAAGGTGTCCTGAAGCAAAGATCATCCTTGTTTGCAAGCAGTCCCACCGACTACTTATAAAAGACATGATGGAAAAGGGTGGTTACGGCTCCATAGTGGAACCTTATGATCCCTGGGAGATTACGACAATGGTAAAACATCTAATTGCTGATCTAGCCGAAAAGACGGGATAGACGGAAAGAGTTATAAAAGAACACCGTATTCAACGAGGTGTTCTAGAGCTCGATAACACTTGTTTTTCTGAGGCCCATAGAACTTCACATAATGATAAACGAGAATATCCTTGAAGCCTCGAAGGGCTTTATGTTCCCCACCAAAACCCGGGTCTATGTACTTTATCCCTCTTTCTATGGCATACATCATAGGCCAGTAATAACAGGTGCCGAAGTGAAGGAAAGGAATTTCTTTAAAGCATCCCCAGTAGCGACCAAACATGAAGTCATCCTTATGATAGAATAGAGCAAGACCAACTATGTTCCCAGATTGTTTCGCCACAGAGAACAGAGCTCGATGCTGGAAAAAGGGTTTAAGGAGAGAAAAGAAGGTAGGAGTGAGGTAAGGATGGGTTTCGGGTGGCATGTGCTTACGCCATGTGGACTCATGACATGTATAAGCTAGAGAGTACAGCTCAGCTTCCACATCTGACCCTGGAATCAAATTAATCTCAACACCGGCTTCCTTTAACTTTCTGATTTCCCTCAGAATATTTCTTCGTTTATGAGCTCCCAGAGTGTTAAGGAACTCATCGTAGTTTTGGTATCTGTTTGTCCATAAATAATGACTGGTCACCAGTCCCAGGTAGCCGAAATGATCTAGAAGGTCGTGAAAAGGTTGGACGGAATCGGCGAGAAAATACAGTCTTACAGAATATAACCCCTTTGTTTCGCAGATGAAGTCAAGGTATCTAAGGAAAAGCTCCCACACGATCCTTTCTTTTTCTTTATCCTTCACCAAAAACTTATAGACAGGAACTGGAGTAAAGGGCACCGTACCGACAATACCTCGCCCCACGGACACTCCTGTCATAATAGCTATGTCGTTCATAAGACCCGTTATTCCGAATTCATAGGCCCCATGGGACCGTTCAAACACTGGTGCAAGTCCGATAAGCTGGTTTTTTTTGTCGTAAAGAGCAATATAACGAGGAAAGAATCCCCTATCTGCACTAACTGTCTCAGATTCCTCAAGCACGTAAAAATACTCCCACTCCATCATGGGAGCTGCATCCTGAGCCAGCGCGTTCCACTCGATAGGATCAATCTCCTTTACCGAATTGTATATAACAAACCTGGGATTGGCTGCCCCCAGTTTTCTCAAAGCTTTTTCAATATCCTGTCTGCTCATGGGAGTTTCTTCTTTTCAAGATTAACTTTTCGTAAAGTGCCATTACCTTTTCATATCGCTTTTCCAGCGAGCACATTTCCCGGACGATTTCATATCCCCGAAGTGCCCGCCTTGTGGCTTCAGCCTGATCATTCAGAGCTTCAATCAAAGCCCTGGCTAAATCTTTCGGATCCCCAGGTCTAACAAGCCATCCCGTTTCTCCATTAATAATAAGCTCCGGGTTGCCCGATACAGCAGTAGCTATTACAGGCTTTTTCATTGCGAGAGACTCCCGAAGAGCGCCAGTGAGTCCCTCTCCTTCCACAGAGGCTGAAACGGAAACATCCGAAGCGGCAATAATTTCTGGAATATCATCTCTATGCCCTAAGAAGATGAAATCATTCTCAAGCCCCAGTTGCTTCACCTCTTCTAAAACCGCCTGGTAATAAGACCTATCATCCACCTTTCCCGCCACTACACATTTTAACGATATACCAAAATGCTTTGCCATCCAGATAGCCCTTGCCAGATATTCCAGCCCTTTTCTCCTGTCCACGGCTGCAATACATACCACTAAACGTTCGCCGTCAACCAACCCAATCTCTTTTCTGATAGAGCTACCATCCACTCCATCATGAAAACGGCTTTCGTCATAACTACCGTAAATCACCGTTACCTTCTCAGCCGGGATACCTTCACATTCTACAAGATGCCTCTTAACTGCCTCAGCTACGGCTATCACATGATCCAGCCCATCTGACCGAAAAACATGCTTTACAATCGGATTTGGTAAATCAAAAGTTGTGCCACGGTTAATGATTAGAACAGTTTTTTTATCCCGAGCAAGCCATCTCAGACTAAAAAATGCAAAAAGTAGAGCAAGATTTCTGTGGCAGTGGACCACATCCGGCGAAAAATCTTGCAACAATTTGGAAAAACGAAAATAAGAGAGTGGATTTTTCATATCTATGTGCATTACGGGGAAGGGAAAATCTTTGTCTAACGTTTTATCGAGGGGAGATCCATAGGGTTTATGGAAAAAGCACATAACCGAATGCCCTTTTTCAAATTGTTTTTTCGCAAGAGAAACCCCCTGGATGGCTCCTCCACGAGAAATAGAACTGTGAGTAAAGACATGGAAAATGGTCAATTTTTGTCTCATAGTTGCCCTCTTTTGTCACCAGCAAAACGTTATCTCTTACTTGCCGCCATTCCCGAAGAATACACCACCTTTTTGTCTTTGACCAAGCCATGGGGAAAATGGTCATGCAAGCATTTCTACATGCTTGTATCTACGCAACCTGGCAAAGCATTTTTCTTCTACCCTACAGGAATGGGTATCAGACACCTTATATTACACTGGAAGACAATAATTGGCCAGATTAAGCCTGATGTGATTATTTCTTTTGGATTTTGCGGCGAGCTTTTTACATCGGAAAGCAGGGGATTGTTTCTCGGAACACACTACCATCCCCTCCCGCAAAGTTATTATTTCAAACCCCTGGAACAAGCATTGTCCCCAGAAATAAGCGAATTTTGCAGCAGAAGTGGCATTGCTCCGGCTAAAATAATTACAACCCCCATCTTCCTTTCAAAAAAAGATATTTTCAAGCTTATGCATGGGATGTTCGAAAAATCGCCAGCCATGTCATGCCTAGCGTCAGCGAGGCATCTCTCGCTTCGTTCGGGACGGCGTCTCATGAGGAGACCCCTCGCTATCGCTCGGGGTGACAGCCTTTTTTACTTGTCATGCCGAGCGAATGCGAGGCATCCCATAAGAAAGCCCCTCACTTCGTCGTCTAATATTTTCGAACACCCCCAGCTTATGCAGGACAATCTTTCGCCTTCCTACATGGAACAACTCAAAGCATCTAACATCATTATCGATATGGAAAGCGCTCTTATTGCAAACCTTGCTCACCAGGCTTCGATACCTTTTCTGTCTCTAAGAGCAACCACAGATGCCCATGATAAAGAAGTGCCCTTTGATGTAGAAACACTTCTCAACGAAAAGGGATTTGTATCCATCAAAAAGGTCATCTCCTTGTTGGTGCGGAATCCAGCTTTACTTTTTCATTTTTTACACTTCTGGCGAGCTTCCCGAAAGGCATCAGAAAATCTTTCGGCTACTCTTCAGAATCTCCTGAGTCTACCACCCAGGGCTTTTGACATAGGTCCACCCCGGGTAGTTTCTCCTTTTTTCCAGCCCCTAGAAAGGTAGAGAATTAAAGGTTTGCAGGGGCGTCCCATTTCTCAAGATAGTGGGACGCCCTTATGATCCAAATTTACTTACACAGGCGTGATCCCATGCTTCCTATCGGGAGATTTCTCGACCTTGTTGAGAGTCATCTCCAGAGCTTTGATGAGTTTTATTCTCAGTTCTGCGGGCTGGATTATGTCATCCACATGCTGAAGGCTCGCTGCGTACGTTGGATTTACATACTTTGCCATAAATTCGGCTTCTCTAGCGGCTCGAGTTTCTTCTGGATTAGGAGATGCGGCAATTTCTTTCCTGAAGAGAATATTCACTGCGCCCTGAGGCCCCATCAAGCAGATTTCTGCAGTAGGAAGCGCATAAACAATATCGGCTCCCAGATCCTTACTGCACATAGCGAGGTAACCGCCTGCGTAGGCTTTTCTGACCACACAGGTAATCTTTGGAACGGTCGCCTCCGCGTAGGCATACAGCATCTTTGCGCCATGACGTATTATGGCGTTATGTTCTGATCTCGTGCCGATTAGAAAACCAGGCACATCCTGGAGGTTAATAAGAGGAATGTTGAAAGCATCGCAGAATCTAATAAAACGAGATCCCTTGTCGGAAGCGTTGTAATCGAGAGCACCGTTATATTTCACAGGATTATTCGCTACAATCCCAACAACATGGCCGTTGAGACGGGCAAAGCCTATAATGAGGTTGGTAGCGAAGTCCTTTTTCAATTCGAAGAAAGAGCCTTTATCGACAATGGCTTCAACCACTTTTCTCATGTTGTAGAGCTTCTTCTGATCCGTCGGGATTATTTCCTCAAGTTCTGGAGTGCGTCTATCAGGCGAGTCGTCCGGATCTCGATAAGGAGGTTTTTCTTTATTGTTCAGAGGGAGATAGGATAGAAGTTCTCGAGTCTTAGCAAGACATTCCCGGTCATCTGCCCACGTGCCGTCGGAAACTCCGGTTATCCTGGCATGAACATCGGGCCCGCCAAGGGATTGCTCATCTGTTTTTTCATAAACCACTGCTTCTACCAAAGGCGGACCGGCGATGAACATGGAGCTTGTTTTGTCCACCATGAAAATAAAATCCATAAGGGCTGGAGAATAGGCCTGGCCACCGGCAACAGGTCCCATGATAAGAGCGATCTGGGGAACAACGCCCGATGCCTGTACATGTCGGTAGAAAAGCTGTCCGTATTGAGAAAGAGCGCCCATCTGTTCGGTTACTCGAGCCCCACCGGAATCGTTAATACCAACAACAGGATAACCATAGGTTCTCGCCATATCGATGATTTTGCATATCTTCTTTCCATGTCGCTCGCCAAAGGTACCGGCTACAACGGTAAAGTCTTCGGCGTAAATCATGCATCCCCTTCCGTTAACCTTTCCAAAGCCGATAATGACGCCATCTGCAGGAAGTTCCTTTTTGTCCAGACCATAATCCCGCCCGATGTGAGTAGCGAAGAGATCGTATTCTTCAAAACTACCTGGATCGCAAAGAAGATCTATACGTTCCCGAGCTGTAAGCTTCCCTTTGGCGTGTTCCTTCTCCTGGAGCTCCTTCCCCCCGCCCTCTCTAAGATGGGCTTTCCTGGCCTCCAGTTCTTCAATAAGCTCACTCCAACTCTTAACCATGTTCTCCCCTCTCCTTCCCGGTTCACAAATTGCCGGATTTAGCGATTGGGCTGGTAACCAAGAGCGATGTTTGAAATAATAAGTTTCTGGATATTGGATGTGCCTTCGACGATCTGATAGGACTTAACGTCACGGTAAAATCTGGCGATTGGGTATTCGGTAGAGAATCCATAGGAACCGAAGATTTTCATAGCTTCATTAGCTGCCTTTACTGCAATCTCCGAAGCGTAATATTTGGCAATGGATGTCTGAAGTTGGTTGGGCTTTTTTGCATCCTTCAGGAACGCCGCCTGATAAACTAAAAGTTTTGCCGCCTCGTGTTCCGCAACCATTTCGGCAATCTGAGCCTGAATCATCTGAAATTTTCCGATAGGCTGACCAAATTGAGTGCGTTCATTGCAGTATTTAAGCGTAGCTTCCAGACAGGCCCCCGCCACTCCAAGTGCTCCGGCAGCACAACTAAGACGGGTGTTATTAAGCATCCACATGCAGATCTTAAAACCGTCTCCCACCTTACCGAGCACTGCATCCTTTGGAATTCGAGCTTCGTCGAAAATGATTTCTCCGGTAGGAGAACAGGGAAGCCCCAGCTTTGTTTCAATGGCTCTGGTTTCAATCCCTGGGGTATTGCGAATATCCACAATGAAGCACGTCATGCCCTGGTATTTCTTTTCACGGTCGGTGTAGGCATAGACAAGCCCCACATCTCCCACAGGAGCGTTGGTAATCCACATCTTTTGTCCGTTAAGGATCCAGCAATCACCGCCGTCTTTTGCAGTAGTCCGCATGCTAGCCACATCAGAACCGGCATTAGGTTCGGTAATTGCAAAGAAACCCAGCCATTCTCCCGATACCCATTTGGGAATGTATTTTCTTTTTTGCTCCTCCGTTCCGAATTCTGCAACTGTAAGGGCAGGACCTATATTCTGCATATTAAAGGGAAGTCGCCATGACGGGGATACTTTGGCAATCTGTTCGGTCATGAGCACAGACTCAAGAAAGCCCATCCCATTGCCACCGTATTCTTCAGGTATGCAACAGCCGAAAAAGCCAAGCTCTCCCATCTTGCGCACTCGTTCCCTGACAAACACATGGTTTTTTTCTTCTTCTTCGAGTGTGGGAAGGATTTCGGTTTCTGCAAATCTCCTTGCCTGTTCCTGAACCATCCTTTGTTCTTCCGTTAACTCAAAATTCATGCCTTCACCCCCTTTCTATTCAATAATAGCAAGAACGTCGTCTTCTTCTATCCTGTCCCCTTCAGCCACTTTAATTTCCTTAACCACACCGCTACAGGGTGCAAAAATGCTTGTTTCCAGTTTCATTGATTCCATCACGATAATTTCCTGATCTTCCTCGACTTTATCTCCTACCTTGACCTTAATCTTAACAATCTTTCCAACCATCGGAGCAAGCACCTTACAACCCATTTTCAAACCTCCTCCTCGATTTATTTAAGAACCCCGATAAAAATCGATGCAGCAATGATGGTACCGATAACCCCTGCGATATTAGGCCCCATTGCGTGCATCAAAAGATAATTCTTCTTGTTCTCTTCCTGACCCATTACGTGAACGACTCTAGCCGACATCGGAACTGCCGACACTCCTGCAGCTCCAATCATGGGATTGATCTTATCTTTCAAGAACAGGTTCATGATCTTCGCTACAATGACGCCCGTTGCAGTGCTGGAGGCAAAAGCAAAAGCTCCAAGGAAAAATATCATCAGTGACTGAGGCCTAAGAAATGTCGCCGCATCCATTGTGGCTCCAACCGAGACACCGAGAAATATGGTCACGATATTCATGAGCTCGTTCTGAGCCGCTCCCGAAAGACGTTCTACAACCCCGGATTCTCTGAAAAGATTCCCCAGCATGAACATCGCCATCAGGGGAGCCGAAGGAGGAAACAGGAGAATCACAACAAGAGTTGCCAGGATGGGAAACATAATGCGTTCTCGAGTGGATACTCGCCGAGATTTTTTCATTACTATTTGCCGTTCTGCTTTTGTTGTGAAGAGCTTTATCACGGGTGGCTGGATAATGGGCACGAGAGCCATATAGGAATAAGCCGCCACGGCACAGCTTCCAAGGAGATGAGGAGCCAGCTTGCTGGTTACGTAGATTGTCGTAGGACCGTCAGCTCCGCCGATAATTCCAATAGCAGCCGCTTCATCAAGGCTAAATCCCATGAGCTTAGCGCAGAAGAAGGTTATATAGACTCCAACCTGAGCCCCGGCACCAAGAAAAATAAGAGAAGGTCTTGCAAGAAGCGGACCGAAATCTGTAAGAGCTCCCAATCCGAGAAAAATCAAAGGCGGTATTACTTCCCACTGGATACCATAGTGGTAGAATCTCCATACAAGACCTTCTCCGGGTTTCATAAGGTCGGCAAGAGGAAGGTTTGCGATAATAATGCCAAAACCGATAGGGAGAAGGAGAAGAGGTTCAAACTTCTTGGCAATAGCGAGATATATAAGGGTCATACCGATGATCCACATGATTATGTTGCCTAAAGAAAGGTTGAAGATCCCGCAGGAGTAGATTATCTCTGAAATGATGTTATGCTCCATTATTGTTTTCCTCCCCAGCAAAACGGCTTAGAACCAGCACTAAAGCCTTCATAGCAAGATAAAGAACAGCCATACCTATGAAAACCCCAATAGACCCTACAACGAAAATCCAAAAGGCTTTAATCATATGACCCCCTTTTCTCTAAGCGATTTTATTTCATCGTCAGAATATCCCAGCTCTTTTAAAACCTCCTCAGTATGTTCTCCCAGAAGTGGAGGATGTCTCTCGATGGTGCATGGCGTAAGAGAAAACTTCATCGGACTCGCCACAAGTTTTACTTTGCCGGCTTTAGGATGAGGCACTTCCACCACCATCCCACGAGCCTGCACCTGAGGATCGGAGAAGACTCGATCCAGGGTATTAATGGGACCGCATGGTATTTTCAGCTTATCCAGCTCCTCAAGCCATTCATCGGACGTTCGTTCCTTCATCTTCTCTGCAATAATGGGAATAAGCTCCTTCCTGTGGATAACCCGCTGTGGGTTAGTGGCAAAACGAGGATCATCGGCTAAATGTTCAAGGCCGGCAAGACGGCAAAAGTCTCGCCATTGACGATCGTTTCCAACCCCCAGAGCAATCCACACGCCGTCTTTAGCCTGAAAGGGTTCGTAGGGAACAATGTTCGGGTGAGCATTACCGTATCGCTTTGGCAGTTCACCGGATATGAGATAGTTGCTACCCACATTGGCAAGCCATGCAACCACGGAGTCAAGAAGGGAGATGTCGATGTATTGACCCAGTCCGGTCTTTTCCCTGTAGTATAGCGCCGCCAGGATGGACGAGCAGGCAAAAAGTCCGGCCGTAATATCCACTATTGCCACACCGACCTTCATGGGAGGTCCATCAGGATCACCTGTAATGCTCATAATGCCGCCCATGCCCTGGATTATGAAATCATAACCGGGTCTGTCCTTATAGGGACCATACTGACCGAAGCCCGTAATGGAGCAGTAAATGATGCCCGGATTGATCTTTTTTATGTCTTCGTAACCAAGTCCAAGTCGAGCTAGAGTGCCGACTTTGTAATTTTCGATAAGAATATCAGAACGAGCAGCGAGTTTTTTAATGATTTCCCGACCCTCAGGAGCCTTAAGATCAACGGTGATCCCTCGCTTGTTGCGATTCACGCAGAGGTAGTAAGCCGATTCTCCGGCGGCATCCGGTGGTCCCCACTCACGAGTCTCATCGCCTTCCCCGGGACGTTCAACCTTAATAACGTCAGCTCCCAGATCCCCAAGCATCATCGTACAGTAGGGACCAGCAAGCACTCTACTTAGATCAAGAACCTTGATTCCCTCCAGTGGCTTCTTTCTAACCTCCATTCAGACCACCTCCTCGCTTTTTTACAATGTTAACGACCATTGGGACTATCATAATGCCTCCAGATTTGGTGGATAGTCCCCACCATAACCCATTTTGCGGGAAAGCTTTTCTCCGGCGTTTAGAAGTTTTTCAAGGCACATTGCCCTGTGTTGATCGTCATTGAAGCGCACTGAAGGGATGGCGAGACTCAAAGCTGCTATAAAACTTCCGCCATAACCAAGGATTGGAACACTTATGGAGCAAAGTCCCGGAGTTCGTTCTCCTGTGCTTGTTGCAAAACCTCGAGAGCGTATGAGAGTCAACTCTTTCCGCAAAGCCTCAACGTCGGTAATTGTGGCGGAAGTTATAGGTGTAAGAGTAATGGAACTGAGGTAGTCTTTTATGAATTCTTTAGGCGAAAATGCCAGCAAACACTTAGAGGATGCTCCTGCGTATAGTGGCGATCTATTACCAACGGGCATACTGGCTTTGAGATACTGAGGCGATTCTATGCTGTGAATACAGAGCCGTTCTTTCCCGTCGATTACATTCAAGTGAGTGGTTTCCCCCACTTGAGAACAAAGGATTCTCATAAGCGGGAGGGCTTCTTTGAGGATTGGATACTGACTCTGAAGAATTTCCACAAAACGGAAATAAATCGATCCCAGGCGGTATCTTTTGGTTGAATCGTCCTGATCGAGGAAACCGTGGACTTTTAAGGTATTGACCAGCCGCTGCACCGTTGCAGGGCTAAAAGAGAGGTAGGCGGCAAGATCACGAATACCCCACTCAGGCCTTTCTAGAGAAAAAGCCTGAAGGATAAGGAGAGCCTTTTCTAAGGATGACATCTTGTTGTTTTGCATATCAGAACACCATTTCCTATGTTAGCACGATTATTATTCACTTCGCTCATAAACAGTCAAGCAAAAATTTTTGATCCACCGCTAATTTTTTCCGATTTGTGAAACACGGTCTGGGAGTGTTCGAAAACATTATTTTAGTTGTCCTCAGGCTTTTTTTATTTCCTCTTACTCTGTGTTCTCTGTGCTCTCTGTGGTAAAGACCAAGGATATCACCACGGAGCACACAGAGAACACAGAGAAATTTCGAACATCCCCAACACGATTTCGGCGTCATCTCCAAATCTTAACAGACAGGTCATCAAAATGACAAAGTAACACTATACAAGATGGCTCGACGCGTAACGGTGTAACGGTCTAATTCTTCAAATCAAGGGAGGGTATTTTATGAACAGAAGTTACGGGAAAACGCTGATTGTTTTAACCGTGCTGGTTATGGTGGTAATCTCCTTTATTTCTCTGGGATTTGCCGAAAGTACCGTTAAAAACGAACTCAAAATAAGTTTTATACCTGTAGAAAGTACAGAAGAGATCGCCAAGCGCTATCAGAAAATTGTGGATTATTTGAGCAAAGAATTAAACATGAAAGTGACCCCTTATGTGGCGAATGACTATTCAGCAGTAATTGAGGCTATGCGGGCAAAGCACGTAGATGTAGCCTGGTTTGGTCCCTTTTCCTATATTCTGGCTGCCAAGGAAGCTGACGCAGAGGCCTTTGTCAATCCAATCAATGAGAGCGGACAGGATGTTTACTACTGCTACTTTATTACTCACAAGGACAGCGGTATAAAATCCATTCAGGATCTAAAGGGTAAAACCTTCACCTTTGGTGACCCGGCTTCTACCTCTGGTCACCTGATTCCTCGTTACATACTAACCAAAGCGGGTTTGGATCCAGATAAAGACATGAAGACACAGTTTTCCGGCGGTCATGACGCTACTGCTCTGGCGGTAAAGAACAAAAAGGTTGATGCAGGAGCGATGGCAAGTGAAATATATGATCGTCTGGTCAATAAGAAGATGATCAGTACCGACGAGGTTATCGTATTTTTTAAATCAGACCCTTTACCTCTCGATCCCTGGGCCTATCGTAAGGATCTGCCCCAAGAAATTAAAGACAAAGTCAAAAAGGCACTGTTAGAAATAGATAAGAAGGATCCTGAAGCTCTTAAAGGAACTAGTTTCATCAAGTTCAAAGAGGTGGATGATAGTCGCTATGATGCAATACGGGACGTAGCCAAAACACTTAATCTTGATCTTAAAAAGTTGAAGTGATTGTCGATTAAAAGGGATAGCGGTCGTACTAGGTTAAGGCCGCTATCTTATGACCATGGGTAATTTCCGGAACGAAAGAGCAAAATAACGGTTTGTCAGGATGGAGGGGTCAAAAATGATTCGTATCACTAATCTATGCAAGGAATATCCGGGCGGTGTGAAGGCTCTGATGGATATCAACCTGGAGGTGCATAAAGGAGAATTTGTGGCTTTGCTGGGTTTAAGCGGAGCCGGAAAATCTACTCTTTTGCGCTGTATTAACGGACTGGTGCAGCCTACCGCAGGGGAAATTACGGTCGCAGGCATCCACGTAAACGGGCGATCTCGGGACCTTCGCAAATTGCGTCGGCGGGTAGCCATGATTTTTCAGCAGTTTAACTTGGTGAAAAGACTGTCAGTGCTAGACAACGTATTGTGCGGGCGATTGAGCTATTGTAATGTGTTGTTAAGTTGTTGTCGCATTTTTTCACCAACCGACCGGGAACTTGCCTTGGAAGCTCTTGCTAGAGTAGGACTTGAAGACAAGTCATTTCAAAGGGCTAACCAATTAAGCGGTGGACAACAACAAAGAGTGGGAATTGCTCGAGCACTCCTTCAGCAACCGGAAGTGCTACTGGCCGATGAACCGGTAGCCAGTTTGGATCCTAAATCCTCCAAATTGATAATGGATTATCTTCTCCAAATAAACCGGGAAGACGAATTAACCGTACTGGTCAGTTTACATGATGTTGACCTAGCTCTTGAATATTCCTCTAGAGTGGTAGGGTTGCGTAATGGTCGGGTGGTGTTGGACAAACCTTCCAGACTTGTGAATCACACTGATCTAGAATGGCTTTACGATTATGACAATGACCCAGCAAAATTCGATACCATGCCAAAGGTGGCCTATGCCTAGTAGTAGTACATATTTGAAAGCAACAATAGCGCATCGAGAGAGATTTTTCACCTGGCAACGGTTTTTGGTGGTAGTATTGGTGGTTAGTATCTACTGGCGCAGTGCAGTGGACTGCAAGTTGAACTTGATAAGCCTTATTCAGGGAACCCCCCATGTTGTGGATATCATTATGAGGATGCTACCACCAAATCTTTCAATTGCTTATATAAGGTCACTTATACGTCCCATGTTGGAAACAATAGAAATAGCTATCTGGGGAACTACTCTAGCAGTAGTATTAGCAATTCCTTTAGGTATACTGGCAGCTAAGAATACATCACCTCATCCCATTATATATGCACTCTCTAGATTGATCTTAAATGCTCTAAGAGCCATCTCCGAAATGGTTTTTGGCCTGATTTTTGTAGCCGCTGTGGGTTTAGGCCCTTTCCCCGGAGTGCTGGCAGTGGCTATTCATTCCGCAGGTCAGCTAGGCAAATTTTATGCTGAAGCCATTGAAAATATTGATCCTGGCCCGGTAGAGGCACTTGAGGCAACCGGTGCCCATAAGATCCAAACACTGGCTTTTGCAGTGGTACCCCAGATTATACCTGAATTCATTACCTACACCTTGTACCGCTGGGAAGTAAATGTGCGAGCGGCCACTGTGCTTGGACTAGTAGGAGCTGGTGGTATAGGTTTCCATCTATCAACTAGCATGCGTTTGTTCCAGTATCAGGATACCTCCACTATATTGCTGCTTATTCTTCTTACCGTAAGCATAGTGGACTTTACTTCAAGCCGCATACGTAGCGCCATTATTTGAGAGGTCAAAAATGAACAAAGAACGCCTTATGAAAATTTTACCCAAAGTAGACTGTGAAATCATCCGCCAACTGGCTCACATTATTTTAGATACTAATCTGGAAATTAGAATTATCAAGCCACCTCAACTTGGTTTGATAATGATGCGAGCTCGTGAGACGGTAGAGAACCAGCCTTTCAATCTAGGAGAAGTTTTGGTTACTGAATGTACTGTGGCACTTGGTGAAACTACCGGTTGGGGTTGCTGTCTTGGAAACGATCCGGATAGAGCTTATCACCTGGCTGTAGTTGACCTAGCATTGAATTTGGGAATTGATCCTGGTGGCAGGATAGAAGCTACTCTTATGGCTGAAGAAAAACGCGTAACCCAAGAGAAAAAAGCTGAATTCGTCAATATCGCTCGCTCTAAAGTGCAATTTGAAATCTTAGGAGGGTAATTAAGAAAATGCGAGATATTTCCTGGTTTGATCCGATTTACAGCAGTCAAAGAGTGTTTCGTAAATTACTGGATTGTATGGCCAGACCTGGAAAAGTTGTCGAAATCAGAGAATTTGAAGCAAGTGCCTGGAATTTTACATACGTTGCCGCCGTGGCGCTAACACTAATGGATGAAGAAACTACATTCGCCACTTTAGGCCCCGACTGGGAAGAATTTGCTTCGTTTTGTAAGTTTCATACCGGAAGCAAGCCAGTAACAGCCGAAAAAGCAGATTTCGTGTTTATCAACGGCGAATATTACAGTCCAGAATTAGAAAAAATTCGCCGGGGAAACCTGTTATTTCCTGATCAAGGAGCAACTGTTATCTGCCGTGTAAGTAGTATTTATTCCGGGGAGCTACGCTCAGACCTGGAAGGAATCTTTCTTCGTTTGAAAGGACCTGGGATACTAGGTGAACGAGAACTTGCCTTAAACGGATTAACAAAAGAAAACCTGGCTTGCTTAAAAAAACTAAACTCTGAGTTTCCTCTTGGCGTGGACATCATCCTGGTGAGCTTTAACGGTAATCTGGCGTGTATTCCACGATCATCAAATATTAGGTATCGTTAAAGTCAAGCAATAGGGAGGAACAAGGCCGTGGGATATATCCCTATAAAAGGAGGAAAAGCTGCGATAGAGGCAGCCGAAGAATTAGTGGATTATTTTCGCCTGCGAGGTGGATCGAACCCTATTGAAGTTAAGCAGATCCAGGATCAGATGCGATTGGCGGTAGATCGGGTTATGGGAGAAGGATCCTTATATGCACCCTTTCACGCGGCTCTAGCCCTGAAACAAGCCGAAGGAGACACAATAGAAGCATCGTTTCTCCTGCGAGCTTACCGATCAACACTACCAAGAATTGGCTACTCTCTTGTTGCAGATACCAGAGAAATGGTAGTAATCCGACGCATATCAGCAGCTTTTAAGGACATACCTGGCGGGCAGATTCTCGGTCCTACCAGGGATTATAGCCTAAGATTGCTAAACTTTTGTTTAGCACAGGAAGATTCCACCTATGTCAAGGAATTTCTAAAGAAATTTACTCCCGAAGTGTTGAAAGCAAGGACCGATCTGATGGAAGAAGTGCCTTCTTTTCCCAAAGTGGTGGATATCCTACGAGCTGAAGGGCTTCTTGAAACTCCAAATAGTATAGAGGAACCGAAGAAAATAATAGATATTACACGCCAACCTCTAACCTTCCCTGCCCCTAGAGCAGCCAGGCTCCAAGCAATGGCGAGAGGAGAGACAGGAGGGCTGATGGCTCTAGCCTATAGCAGTATGCGAGGTTACGGCAACATTCATCCTACCCTAGGAGAACTACGAGTAGGTTATGTGCCCTTGCGTATAAAGCATAGAACTCGTCCAGATGAAGTGGTAACTGTGGGAGAAATACTTGTAACGGAAGCAGAAATAATTTCCCAGATGATGAATGCCGATGATGGCTTTCCCCGCTTTACATTGGGTTATGGACTTTGCTTCGGACATAACGAAATAAAGGCTATTTCAATGGCTGTTTTGGACCGCACCATGCGAAGTAATTCCAAAGAAACACCAGCACCAGCAGAGGACGAAGAGTTCGTTCTCTATCATATCGATGGCATCGAGGCTTCCGGATTCACGGCCCACTGGAAGCTACCTCACTATGTTACTTTCCAGTCGGTTTTGGATCGGCTGCGAAAGACGCAAAAGCCAGGGATCAAAGATGAGAATCAACAGTGACGCTGGAGAGAAACATGTATTCGGGATACAATTTTGCATTCCTAGACGAACAAAGCAAAAAAGAAATCAGACGTCGCATTTTAAAAGCCGTTGCTATTCCGGGCTACCAAGTGCCTTTTGTTTCCCGCGAATTACCAATCGCCCAGGGATGGGGCACTGGCGGCTTGCAGTTGACCATGTCCCTAATCGGCCCCGACGATATACTGAAAGTAATCGATCAAGGTTCTGACGATGTGGTTAACGCTGTAAATATACGCAAGTTTTTAGTATTTACCACCGGTGTGCGTACGACAGAAGACACCCGGGAAGCCACATTGATCCAGACTCGGCATCGCATACCAGAGGAACCTCTAGAAGACTGGCAGATTCTAGTATTTCAAGTTCCTTACCCCGAACCCCTTCGCCGGGTAGAACCCAGTGAAACAAAGACAAGAGAAATGCACGCGGAAGCCGATTACAGCCGCCTGTGGGTATACCTTTACGAGGATATTGTGCGTTGGGGCGAAATTAGCATTGGTGCGCAATATCCCGTTAGAGTAAACGGACGCTACGTGATGGATCCATCTCCTATCCCTAGGTGGGACGTACCACGTTTGAACATGGCTGAAACTCTTTTCCTTTTCGGTGCAGGACGGGAAAAGCGAATTTACGCTGTGCCACCACATACAAAGGTAGAACCCCTTGAGTTTTCCGATTACCACTTCCGGGTTGAGGATTTTACAGGCAAGCAATGCTCCCTATGCGGCAGCACCGATACTTATCTAGACGAGATAATCGACGATACAACCGGCGCCAGGCGTTACGTTTGCTCCGATACTTCCTACTGCGCTAAACGGCAACAGATGAATGAAAAAGGAGGCAAAAATGCTCAAGGAAAAACCATTGCTTAAGATTCGGGAGCTGACCTGCATTTTCGGTATCGGATGTAGTAAATGTAATAGTTCTACCGGTCCTTTGGCAGGAACTAATATTTGTTCTTATTGCGGATCCATAGTGGCTTGTGCCGATGTCTCATTTGATCTCTATGACGGAGAAATTTTAGGTATAGTAGGAGAAAGCGGTTCAGGAAAAACCACGTTGGTAAAATGTCTCTACTTCGACACTCCTGCTTCTGCTGGGGAAGTCTATTTCAGAGCTTACAAAGACGGCAAGGTAAATATTCTTGCTCTTACCGCTCAAGAAAAACGCTACATTCGTCACCACCTTATGGGCATGGTTTACCAAGATCACCATGATGGATTAAACTTAGATTTTACCGCTGGGGGCAACATTGCAGAAAAACTCATTGCAGCCGGCACATATCACGTAGGTCAAATACGCAGTAGGGCGGCGGAATTGCTACAGCGCACAGAAGTTCCCGTGGCGCGCATGGATGATCTGCCGAGATTTTTTAGCGGCGGCATGAAACGGAGGGTCCAAATAGCCAAGGCTCTTGCCAACAATCCACCGCTGGTTTTGCTGGATGAAGTAACTACCGGCTTGGATGTTTCAGTACAGGCCCGAGTGCTGGATTTGATCAAAAAGTTACAGAGAGAATTGAGATTGTCTATGATCGTGGTTTCTCACGATCTGGGCGTAATCCGATTATTAACCAACCGTACTATGGTCATGAAAACAGGACGGATAGTGGAAATGGGGCTCACTGACCAGATACTGGAAGATCCCCAACATCCTTATACCCAGCTGTTGGTTAGTTCTATTATTTAACATTGAGTTGTAGGAGGAACATTAAATGACCGAAATACTTAAAGTATCAGGTTTAACCAAAGTATTTAATCTACACCTTTTAGGAGGCAAAAAAGTTATTGGTTGCAAAGGAATTTCATTTCATCTTAAGGTCGGAGAAGTATTGGGTATTAGCGGACCAAGCGGAGCCGGAAAATCTACTATACTTAAATGCATATACCGCACTTATACAGCAACTGCAGGTCAAGCATTTTACATTGCGTCAAACGGTAATATTGTAGAACTCTTAGGAGCACCTGAAAACGATGTTTTAAAACTTCGACAACAAGAAATTGGATATGTTTCCCAATTTCTGCGAGTGGTACCTCGAGTTTCTGCTATGCATGTGGTGGCTGAGAAATTGTTTCTCAATGGTTATGAAGAATCACAAGCTTTGAAGGTAGCCGCTTGTCTTTTAGAGTATCTAGGTATACCAAAAGATTTGTGGGAAGCTTCACCTGTAACCTTCAGTGGTGGTCAGCAACAGCGCATTAACATAGCCCGGGCTGTAGTTAATCGTCCCCGCATCCTACTTTTAGATGAACCAACCGCATCCTTAGACGAACAGGCCAAGCAAAGGGTGAACGATTTAATCATGGATCTAAAACAAAGCGGTACTGCTATCTTGATAGCATCTCATGACCAAGAAAACCTAGAACGAGTGGCAGATAGAATATTATTCATAGACCACATAGATGAAAGCAAATTAAGGAGGGACAATAGAAATGTATGCAAGGTTGCTCATAACTAATGTCCGGGTGGTGCTACCCAACCGATTAATCGATCCAGGTTATGTATATGTAGAAAATGGCTACATATCAGAGGTTGGAGAAGGATTAACCTCTGGCGGCTCTCATCTGCCAGAAATTGACGGAGACGGGTCTTATCTCATACCAGGCTTAGTAGATATACATAGCGATGCCGTTGAAAGGGAGATTCAGCCTCGTCCAAATGTGACCTTTCCTGTATCACTAGCCTGTAGCGAACTTGAAAGAAAACTAGCCACTGTTGGTATCACCACCGTTTTTCATTCTATATCCTTTTCAGCTGGAGAAGGTGTCAGGTCAAATGAATTAGCGGCAACTATAGCTCGATACCTTTCACGGATGTCTGACAAACCTCATTTGATCCGTAATAGAGTACATCTACGCTATGAGATTACCAACACAAGCGCCATAACACTTATGGATGAGTTAATCAGGGAAGGTGTAGCCGATCTTCTTTCTTTCATGGATCACACACCAGGACAGGGTCAGTATAAGACTATAGAACAATACAAAAAGTATATCAAAAAAACATACTGGCTGGGCGAGGAAGAGTTTAATGCTCTGGTGATTCAAAAGATGAAAGAAAGACAGGCAATAGACATGTCAAAATTACAATCTTTAGCTACTACTGCTAGAGTTAATGAGGTGCCGTTGGCTTCCCATGATGATGATACCCCAGACAAAATAGATGAAATGTACCACCTCGGAGCAACTATCGCAGAGTTTCCCATTAATCTGGCTACAGCCAAATATGCCAGGAGTTTGGGAATGCATGTTTGTGTTGGCGCGCCTAATGTTTTAAAAGGTGGCTCCCACGAAAATAATCTAAACGCTCGCGAAGCAATAGATAGAGAAGCGGCAAACATTCTTTGTTCTGACTATTATCCTTCCGGGCTTCTGCAAGCCTTGTTTTATTTGGCAAAAAATGGTCATAACCTGCCTTCCGCAGTGTGTTTAGCCACTTTAAACCCTGCTCAAGCTACCGGCCTGTCAGATAAATTAGGTTCGATAGAAGAGAGTAAAATAGCTGATTTAATCCTGGTAAAATTAATTGAAGGACGACCAGTAGTGATAGTTACCATAGTAGATGGCAGAGTAGTAACAAGGTTTAATTATCATTGTGAACCTCTAAAAGCTTGTATGCCTTCGTTTATGGAATACTTGGATCACAAAGTGTGCTAAGGTCAATATATGTTCATCCCGAAACTGGCAAACATGGACATCTGAAAGGTTGGCGATAACCCAAAAGCAATTCCAACTTGTTATTTACTACTTTTGGATAAATAAAGTGTAATAAAGGAGGTAAATGATCGGCCATGAAAATTAAAGGATTTGGTATTAATGCCGATGCGGCTAGGTTGGATAACAACCTGGATACCTTGGCCATTGATTTAGAGTATTTCGCACAACTGGGTTTCGATTACGTGGAAATCCCTGTCCACGGTGTAGGGGCTATGATTGGAGGACGTTTGATACTAAAGCGTTTAGAGAAAGTATGTCGACTGCTCGAGAAATTTCCTTTTGGCTACACAGTTCACGCTCCCAATCCTTTAAATCTTATGGATAGGGAAAACGCAGTTTGGCATAAACGAGCATTAAAGGAATGCCTGAAGTTTGCTGCAGCCATTGGGTCAGAGGTGCTAGTTTACCATAGCGGCCGATATATACCCGAAGAATCCTTCCATCTTCCGAACGTACGGGAAAACCTGAACGAAAAATTAAAAGAACAGATGCGACTACAAGAGCGAGAAGCACTACTTGAACTAGCCGAAGTGGCTGAGCAAATGGGTGTTATCATAGCCATGGAAAATGCTCGACCCTACACAGATGCAAGCCCCTATTGTTATGCTGAGGATCTGTCTCTACTAGTAAAACAGATAGAGACGATCAATAATCCTTTCGTAGGTATTACATTAGATGTTGGACACGCCTACCTGGCGTCCAAGTACTACGGCTTCGATTTCCTAGAGGCAATGAGCAGAGCCGCTCCTTATGTCCGGCATATACATCTGCATGATAATTTTGGTCGAGCTTCAGGTTCATTAGAAAAAAAGCAAGCAGAATTGATGTCTACGGGGCGAGGAGATTTACATCTGCCTATTGGATTTGGCGAGATTCCTATATCTGAAGTGTTGGCTTTATTAAATAACTTCCATGGCGTTGTGTTACACGAAATTCGGCCACGTTACCGGGAATGGGCAAAGATAGCATTGGAACTAGGGCGACAATTATTATCGAACTGTGTTTCTGTACAACTCTCCTCTGTTATCTCTAAGGATGGTGGAGAAAATAGCTCGAAAATACAGGTGATTAATGCAAAAATGTAAAATTCAGTGTCTGACACTCTATAATTCGAATAAGTTTGATCCTAAAGGATGGAAGCAATATGAACAGAACTTGTAGGAAAACTATTAATTTTGTGATCGTGCTGGTTATTGTATCAATCTTCTTCGCATCACCGTCTTTTGCGAAAACCACCGTTAAAAACGTTATCCTGATGATTCCAGACGGGATGAGCCTTGCAGGGACGACTCTCGCCCGCTGGTACAAAGGAGCTCCACTTGCAATGGACGAAATGGCTTGCGGGCTTGTGAGAACTTATCCTTCCGACGCAGTCATAACCGATTCTGCACCCGCTGCTACGGCTTACGCCACAGGATTTAAGTCCCATACCGGTTTCATAGGAATTTTGCCGGACGAAGCCACAATGCCAGGTCTTCATCCGATCGCCGAAGAAGATAAAAGACGTCCTGTTGCGACAATCCTCGAAGCGGCAAAACTGGCGGGTAAATCAACAGGCCTTGTGGTAACATGCGAAATCCCGCATGCCACACCCGCCGGCTTTTCGGCTCACGTTGACAACCGCAACAACTACGATGACATCCTGGAACAGCAAGTCTATCAAGGTATGGACGTTGTTCTGGGTGGAGGCTACCACTACCTTCTCCCGGAATCAAGGAAGGATAAAGAAGATCTGCTGGAAGTCATCAGGAATAAAGGCTACGATTATGTGACCACACCCGAAGCTCTGCGAAGATCAACTTCCAGCAAAATATGGGGAATGTTCGCACCTAAAGCTTTAAGTTACGATTTCGATCGAGATCCTGAAAAAGAGCCCAGTCTGGCAGAAATGACAAAAAAAGCCATCGAGGTGCTTTCAAAGAATCCTCACGGTTTCTTTCTTATGGTGGAAGGAAGCGAAATTGACTGGGCTGCTCACGCAAACGATCCTGTTGGCGTCATAAGCGAAATACTGGCTTTTGATGAGGCTGTAAAGGTTGCGCTGGACTTTGCCAAAAAAGATAAACACACCGTTGTTATAGTGGTCGCCGATCACGGTAATGGAGGAATAAGCATAGGCGATCGAGGAACAAATAAAAATTACGATACACTTCCTTTATCCGCCATTATGGAACCTCTCAAAAAAGCAAAGCTTACAGGAGCAGGGCTGGAAAAAAAGCTTAATGAGGATCGAAGCAACATAAAGGAAGTTATGGCCACATATTACGGAATTTCAGATCTTACCGAAGACGAGATCAAAATGCTTCAGGAAGCAAAACCTGGACATTTCAATTATGTAGCGGGACCGATAATTAGCAAAAGAGCTCACATAGGCTGGACAACCAACGGACACACCGGAGAAGATGTGGTGCTTTACGTTTATTCGCCCAAAAAGGACTGTCCTGGCGGTGTCATAGAAAACACTGATGTTGCAAGGTACATGGAAAAAGCTATGGGATTAAATCTCAGTAGCGCGACAAAAAAGCTGTTCCTACGAGCAGACAAAGCATTTATAGAGCTGGGAGCTCGAATAAATCTGGATTCCACCGATCCCGCCAACCCTGCCCTCATTGTCAATAAGGGTCAAACCACAGCAAGATTTCCAGCCAACAAAAACATTATGGAAATCAATGGGTCCATCGTTGAATTACCGGGGGTTGTTGTTAGCAACGGCAGGGCTTTCTTTATTCCACAGGAAGCATTAAGGTTTTTCAAATAAAACAACCTAGCATAAAAATCACAGAGGCAGAATAATGGTGAGTTTTATAGCCTGCTCGCTGGTTTTAGCAATATCCACCCAACCTCCGTGTTTATGAATAACAATTTTCGCAACGGGTAGATCCATCATCTCAGGTTCGTCCTGATGCCTGGTAAAAGGATAAAAGAAATGTTCCATATCATCATCGGAAATTAGAGCCGGCTCGACAGTAAAATCTATATGGAGAAAATGGTCTTCTTTCTTCACCGAACACGAAAAACTTGCTCTATTTGCCGCATAAAATACGAGTGTCGCTAAAATACTCCGAAGCCCCTGCTCCATTAGCTCTTCATCAATCATCACCACAGGAAGATCGGCAGGTATAGACACATTCCACGTTATCCCTTTCTGATCAAAAAGCCCTTTGTATGAGTCGAAGAATCGCTCGAGATACTCTTTAATATCCACCGGTTTTCTGTAAATTTCGAAAGGCTTGAGATAATCCATTGTTCTGGAAAGTATTTCTTCAAGTCTGCGAATTTCCGAAAGAACTATTTCTAGCTTTTTCGCCTGTTCCGTTCCAGGAGCAAAATCCTTTAGAAGCCTTCTGGTAAAACCTCCTGCAACGGCAAGAGGATTACGAATTTCGTGAGCAAGCCGGGCGGAGACTTCGCTTAAGGTTTTTAACTCTTCAGTTCGTATCATCTGCTGCTGGAGTTGATAACGATCGGACACATCCGCAATAAATCCATCTATGATTTCCACTTCTCCGGCTTCATCCACAACCGGTAAAGCCTGTTCTCGAACGTATAAAGTTTTCCCTGTAGCGTTATTCATGCGATATTCCACTGAAAAAGCCACGCCTTCCATAAGGCATCTATCCATAAGCGGCCAGACCCGGGGCCTGTCCTCTGGAGCAACTTTTTCTTTCCAGAAATTCCTGTCAGCAAGCACCTGCTCTACTGAAAGACCTGCAAGGGATTCAATATGGCGGTTTATGAACACAATCTTTCCATCACTGAGAGCTCGGTAAACCACAAGAGGCACGTTTTCTACAAGAGTTCGATATTTTTCTTCAGATTCCTGGAGAGCTCTAGTTCTGATTCTGACCATTTCTTCAAGTTTCTGGGAATATTCTTCGAGCTTCCTGCGAGATTCATCAAGGGACGTGATCATATCGTTCAAAGCATCGGCAAGAATTCCAAGCTCGCCTCCAGGACGAATGTTAAGCCTTTCCGAATAATGCCCCGAAGATATTTTTATCGCAAATTCTATCATCTCAACGATCGGGCGAGTAAAGGAGTAGCTTACAATATATATGGAAAACACAGAAAGGAGCACGCCAACAATCCCGAGGAAAACCATCCAGAGAAGATACCGATGAGCTCTTGCAAGCTGGGGCGAGCGGTCAAAAGCTATTTCAACAACTCCAATGATACTGCCTTTATAGTCCCGAAAAGGTGCGAGCAACACTCTAAAATAACGCCCATCATCGTCCACAAAGCGCTGTAAATATAATCCTTCCCAATAAACCCTGTTGTATTCTGGAGAATTGAAATCAAAAAAAGGATGAAGAGTTGTAGCGACGGTTTGGAAATAAGCTTGCTGAAGCTCGGCTGCTTCTTTTGTTTCCGAAGCAGAAAGAAGTGTCACTTCCATGAATATATGCTGTTTAAGGGCGTTAAGAAAGGAAGAATCTAGCCTGAAGCCAATCTCCACAGTTCCTATGAGTTCTTGACCTTCCATGATGGGAGCGACACCTCGAATGGAAAGCCCCGTTACTCCTTTTTCAATGCCAGCAACTTCTCGCTTCGTTCGATGTACATCCTGAATAGTTTTTCGATAAGAAATCACATCATCTCCGTAAATATCGGGGGCCTGAAGTCGAAGAAAAGCCTTTCCATCTTTCGTATGAAAATTAAACTGAGCTATGGAAAATTTCTCAGCAATATCCTGATATGTTGGAAGAAACAGCTCTTTCAGCCGCTTCCGATCTCCTTCTTTAAGACATCTCTTTGCTTCATCGTTTGCAGCGAAAGTTTTAGCAAGACTTAAAGCCCACAGCCCCTTTTGGTTGACATGGTTTGTAAAAACCTCATAGGCATCCCTCAGAAGCCGCTCTTCATAACGGCTCATCAGAACATCTTGGGCTCTAATAGCAATGGACAGAAGAAAACATGTGCCAAGAGTTGCCAAAACCACAAAGGGAATACTGAACTGCCAGACAAGAGAAAGCTGTTCTAATCGGCACCATTTCCAGCAGGTAAAGAAAAATCTGATAAAGGGATTACGCCAGGTGTTCAAGTAACTCCCCTTCTGCCAGAAAGGATTAGAATTTTGCCCTGTCCCACCTCAGGGTAAGACTATACTCAAAGCCTTTGGAATACTCAACAAAACAGTGGGGGATATTTGAAAAAATATGGCGTGGAACTGTAATTACGCGCAGGATAGGTGGAGACGTTCCGCTACAGAACGTCGCCCCTCTTCCCGGTTACCAGTTATTTTCGAACATTCCCGTTGAACAAACAGAGACATTGGTAAAGGCTATGCTAGGGACTTTCAGAAATGGCAAAAGCAACCAACTAGTCACCAATACAGAAACGGAGCGTTTTCAGAATCGTAGTATAGAAAAAGGTCAGTTGGTCGCCTAACAATTACATACCCACTAATCGTGAGCCTTTGGGATCTTAAAACCTATTCTTTCTCGTCTCCCAAAATTTTATCAAGTTCGGACAGAAGGGCTTCATCGATCTCTTCTTCCTCTTCTGATTTCTCAGCTTTAGGCTTTTTAGCTTCCAAAGGTTGAGCGGTTTCTAACTCTAACGATGGCGCATCCATAACGGCGGGAGTTTCAATTTGCTGCTCAGTAATGCCCACATCTTCAACGGCTATTACTTCAGGTTCTTGTGCTATCTCTGGTTTGACAACATCTTCGGCGGATAACTTCTCTATATCAAACGAAATTCCTTCTTCAAGGGACATTTCCTTTTCTGAAGGCGTCACAATTTGATCAAGCTGTATGCTTAGATCTCCCGCTTTTTCCAGCTCTTTCATTGAAGGTTCAAGTTCTAGAGCTTCCTCATCTTCAAGTTCCAAAACGGCTTCATCGGTGATTATAATTTCTTCGGTCTGATCCTCTAGAGAAATTTCCAAGGGCGGAGCTACTTCTTGAGAAATGCTAGGTGATGACGGAATTTCAGTAACTTTACTATCTCCTATTCCAAGTCCAAGCCATTCCCAAACAAAAAAATTACTCGGAGGCCTTTCCATCGGACAAAGTTCGGCTCGAATGCTACTTAACGACATCCCACACTTTTTGCAGTTATCAAGGTAATCAAAGGATATATAACCACATTTGGGGCATCTCATAAATCAAACCTCCTGAAAGACATTCGCAACCAACCGTCCCCAAAACTTTTGTAAAATTTATCACACCTCCCAGATTTTACCAAGATAAATTTGGGATGTTCGAAAATACTAGATGAAGCATTGAGGGCTTTATTATGGGATGCCTCGCATTCGTTCCATGACAAGTAAAAAAGACCGTCACTCCGCGCCCTCCTTTTTGTTATCCCGGCCCTCCTTTTTGTTATCCCGAGCGATAGCAAGGGATCTCCTGTAATGGATGCCTCGCTGACGCTCGGCATGACAGTGCTGGCGATTTTTCGAACACTTCCAAATAAATTTGGGAGTGTTCTAAAAAACCAGACGGAGGCTTATAACTACACGCAGGATTGTAGTGGCAAAGTCTACCAGACCACCGGTTACCGGCAATTTTCGAATACCCTTACTATTTCATGTCTCCCCACAAGAACTGGCACAAAGACAGCATAACCACAACAGCCGTCTCATACCGCAAAATCCTTGGTCCAAGGGAGACAGGAATCCATTTCCTGCTTTCGAACATGGCTATTTCTTCTTCCGTCCATCCACCTTCAGGTCCTACAGCAATGGCCACCGTATCAGGTTTAACATCTGCACTCAAAAAAATTCCCATGCCATGTGAGCCGTTCATTTCCGAAGCGACAATCCTGAGAATATCCCCACTTTCGCTTTCTACAAACGTCATAACTTCTTCTAAATCCTTCTTATAAAAGATCCTGGGGACTTCCACCCGTCGGCACTGGCAAACAGCTTCCCGGGCTATTTTATCCCATCTTAAAATCCTGTCCTGAATTTTCGGTTGCTCGAGTCTGTAAGGACTTCTGGCAGACGGAAAGAGAATGATTTCTTTCACTCCCAGTTCAGTAGCCTGACGCACCGCAAGATCAACTCGATCTGATCTGGCAAGAGCCAGGAAGAGCTTAACACCAAGAGGTGACTCGGTAGCGTAAAACACTTCTTCTAGCAATGCAACCTGAACCAATTTTTTTGACACTCGAACTATTTCAGCCTTCCAGCTCTTGCCGCTCTCATCCCTTAATTCAATTACATCTCCCCTCCCCAGCCTGAGAACTCGAAGAATTTGATGAGAAACTTCAGGCGGAAGAACTATTTCCTTATTTTTGTCTGCAATAATAGAAGGCAAAAAAAAGACCTGCCGGGTCATCAAACTACCTTAGAAACCGGAAAGATACCAGGTCCAGAACATTTTGCCCCAGAGCAGAGCAAGCAGTCCTCCAAAGGCGAGAAAGGGGCCATAGGGAATCATGGTAGATAATGCAGACTGCTTTTGAGAGTCGCTAGACGCAGAATCCTCGCAAGCACTTCTGGATTTCCCAATAACGAATACGATAAGTCCTACAATGGCACCCGTGAGAGCCGAAATGAAAAGAGCCACCAGTGCACCTTTCCATCCCGTAAAAGCTCCAATCATGGCAAGCAGTTTTATATCGCCTCCTCCCATCCCCTCAATCCCTCGAGCCTTGTAATAGCCATAGGCTATCACAAACAGAATACCTCCTCCCACAAAAGCCCCAAGAAAAGCATCCATTACGGTCACAACCCGATTCCAGGGGCTCAAGGCGAGTCCGGCGACAAGCCCCCCGAGAGAGAAAACATCCGGGATAAGATAGGTCTCAAGGTCCGTAAAAGTCACAATAATTAAAAGAGATACGAAGAGCGTTTCAATGCTCCACTGAAGAATACCGGCTTCAAGATTTCTCCAGTAGAAAAGCGCATAAGCTACTGAAGTGATAACTTCAACAACGAGATACCTGACAGGAATTGACTGCTTACAGTGAACACATTTTCCTCTGAGCAAAAGGTAGCTTATGATGGGCACATTCGCCCACCAGGGGATGGGCTTTCCGCAAGCAGGACAAAATGAAGACGGACCGATTATGGATAACCTTCTTGGCACACGATAAATGAGCATATTAAAAAAACTACCCATTACTGCTCCAAACAAAGCGACAAGAAACATAAAGCCAATATTTGGCTGAGCGAATGTCACAGCTTAGCTATCCTCTTCTATTTCTTCACGGTAGCGACAATCTTTGTTCAAACAAACCCATGCTGATTTTTTGCCTGCTCGTCCTTCACTCCTGGTCATTATGGGATAACCACACTTAGGACAGCTTCTAGCGTAAGGCTTACGGTTAAGGATGACGGAACAGTCAGGATAAGCACTGCATCCGTAAAATATCTTGCCCTGCTTTGATCTTCTTTCGACTAACTCTCCCGAACACCCTTCTCTCGGGCAGGGAATACCAAGAGACAAGGGCTTTGTGTTCTTGCATTCGGGATAACCGCTACAGGCAAGAAAGCTACCGTATCGTCCTTGCTTCACAACCATGGGTCTTCCGCACTTTTCGCAGACTTCCCCTGTTTCTTCTTCAGGAATGAGCCTGATCTCTCCATGCTCGTCTCTTTCGTAATGAGACCTGAATCGGCACCGAGGGCATTCCACAAAGGGACCGTTAGTCTTACCCCACCTGATAACCAGCAAGGGCACATCGGTGCCAAGTTCTTCCTTGCATCTGGGGCATTCAAGTTCAGTAGGAACGCCTTCCACTCGCAGGTTTCTCATTTCCTTGAGAGCATCATCCAGCATGGGTTTAAAGCGATCGTAGAAGTTTTTAAGTAAGTCCATAAGAGATCCGTTTCCTCGCGAGATTTCGTCAAGTTGAGCTTCCATCTGAGCCGTAAATGAAACGTCAACAATATCGGGGAAATGTTCCACCAGAAGGTCGCTTACGATAAAACCAAGCTCTGTGGGGCGAAGAGTTCTCTTTTCGGACACGACATAACCACGTTCCTGAATTGTAGAAACAATCGTAGCGTATGTGCTGGGACGTCCTATACCGAAATCTTCAAGAGCCTTGATCAGCGAAGCTTCAGTGTATCGTCTGGGAGGTTGAGTAAAGTGCTGTGAACCGTTTATGCTCAGCATTCTTAAGGCTTCTCCTGACTGGATAGGTGGAAGCAGACCATCACCTTCCTCCGATGCTTCCTCATCGGTTGCTTCCTGATAAAGCGCAAGATAACCGGGAAAAACCACCACCGATCCGGTCGCTCGAAAGACAAACCCGTCATCTCCTTCAGGCACAATGTCCACCGTGGTTTTTTCAACTTCAGCCGGCTTCATCTGGCAAGCGACAAATCGTTTCCAGATAAGTTCGTAAAGAAGGTACTGATCGCGAGTAAGAAAGGGCTTAACAGAATCGGGGGTTCTGAAAACGTCTGTAGGACGAATAGCTTCGTGAGCGTCCTGGGACGAAGCCTTTACCTTATACTGATTGGGCTTCGGGGGAATGAATGATTCTCCCCACTGAGAAACAATAAATTTGCGTACATCCTTAACAGCATCTTCAGCCAGCCGTGTTGAATCAGTTCTCATGTAGGTAATAAGCCCCACGGGTCCAGCGTCGGGGAGTTCAACTCCTTCGTAAAGCTGTTGAGCAATCTGCATGGTCTTTCTGGGGGAAAACTTCAACCGTCTGGAAGCGTCCTGCTGAAGAGTGCTCGTTATGAAGGGTGGAGGTGGATTCTGTTTCTGTCTCTTCTGCTTTACATCCTTCACAACGTAGGATTTGTCCCTAAGGAGCTCAACGATTCTGCTGGCTTCAGCTTCCGAAGAAAGGTCACATCGTTTTTCTCCGTAACACTGTACCAGCCTGGCTTTGAAGGATCTGTCATCATCCAGTTTGGAAAAGAGAGCATCAACAGTCCAGTATTCTTCGGGGCGAAAGGCATAAATCTCTCGCTCTCTCTCGCATACAAGCCTCAACGCAACCGACTGAACTCTACCGGCGCTGAGGCCAGTTTTTACTTTACGCCAGAGAATCGGGGAAATGAGATAGCCCACAAGACGATCTAGTATCCTGCGAGCCTGCTGGGCTTCATAAAGGTGCGGATTAAGGGGGCCTGGAGTTTTGAGCGCTTCGGTAATGCCCTTCTGAGTCAGTTCATAAAAAAGCACACGGTACACGGGCGGATGCTTTTTAGAAGAGCCGTTTCGAGAAATTTCCTCGGCAATATGCCATGCAATGGCTTCACCTTCCCGGTCAGGATCCGGACCAAGAAGCACACTTTCTGCATTACGAGCCGATTTTCGAAGGTCTTCGACGATTTTCTTTTTGCCGGAAATAATTTGATATTCCGCACGAAAACCGTTTTCTATATCGACGCCCAGCCTATTCTCCGGAAGGTCCTTTATGTGTCCTTTGCTAGCCTTGACCACGTAGGCATCTTTCAGATACTTGGTTAGAGTCTTGGCTTTTGTTGGAGATTCCACAATAAGAAGAGGTTTTCCCATAATCATCGCCTCTCGCTAATAAAATACTTTCCAGGGAGTTGTCTCACCAATCCCTTAAGCTCCAGCATTGTAAGGATGGAAAGAACCGTTCCACAGGAAAGCCCGGTCATCTCACAAATACGGTCTATATGTTGAGGCTCACCGCTAAGAACCTGTAAAATTCTCGATTCGGCGCTTTCAGCAGTTCCTCGATTATTATCATCACTACGGGACGTCCGATGCTCATCCCCTTTTATTGCCAATGGTCGTTTTTCTATCTTCACTTCGCTTCGAGGGAGAGTGTGCAAAAAGGGATATTCTTCCAGGATGTCTTTTATATCTTCGACCAGTTTAGCGCCGTTCTTTATGAGTTTATTCGTCCCGGCGTACCTTTCATCGGAAACTCCACCGGGCACGGCAAAGACTTCCCGTCCTTGATCAAGAGCCATTCTCGCCGTTATAAGAGCACCACTTTTAATGCCGGCTTCAACGACCACAACTCCCATCGACAGTCCACTCACTATGCGGTTTCGCATAGGAAAACGCCATTTTTCGGGTGGAGTGCCCAGGGGATATTCTGAAAAGACCACACCAGAACCGGCAATACGTTCTATAAGATCACGGTTGGCTCTGGGATAGGGAACATCAAGACCTGATCCCATAACGGCGATTGTCTGTCCTCCTGCTTTTAGCGCGCCTCTATGAGCGGCCGAGTCAATACCGATGGCAAGCCCACTTACCACAGTAATACCCAGAGCGGCAAGATCCGAAGCGAGCTTCTCCGCAAATAAAATTCCCCTTACCGAGGCATTCCTTGTTCCAACGATGGCTAAAGCAACCGTATGCGCTGGTCTGTAAGAACCCTTGGCGAATAGAAACAAGGGTGGGTCCGGGATGTGGCGAAGTGGAGCCGGATATGCTTCATCATCCCAGGTAATGAAGCTAATGCCTCTATCTACAAGACGTTTCCATTCTTCTTTGGGGTTTCTGATCGTCTGCTTCCCTGCAATCGCTCGAGCAGTCTTGGGCTTAATGGAAGCTTTATCCAAAAGCTCTTTCTCTGACGCTCTAATGATAGCCTCTGGACTTCCCATGGCCTGGTAAAGTTTCCAGAGCGACCTAGACCCCAACTCGGGAATTAAAGCCAGTGTTAACCAGGCAATCTTTCTTTCGTTCGTCATCTCTTCGATCAACGTCCACCTATCACTGTAGTAAATATTGCAGGAAATCTGTGAAGATGATACCTACAGATGTCAACACTAATTGTCAAATATTATGAAAAGCCCTTTTTAGAAAAAGATTCCAGGGGGAGAACTATGAAAGAAATCATCGGCTTTATTGGAACGGGCAACATGGGGCGAGCACTTATCGAAGGAATTCTGAAAAAGGGAGTGTTTCCTTCGGAATCCATAGCTGCCTATGATGTGGTGAAGGAAAAGGCAAAAGAGCTTAAGGATCTTTTCGGCATTCGCTTATGCGAAAATCTTAAGGATTTGGTGGCCATTTCGAATGTTCTCATCATCGCCGTAAAGCCTCAAAACATGGAGGAACTTCTACAGCATCTGAAAACTCACATTACCGGCAAACCGCTGGTTATTTCCATCGCAGCCGGCATAACCATTAAGTTCATGGAAGAAAGACTACCGGAGGGAACTCCCATAGTTCGAGTAATGCCCAACACGCCGGCTCTTGTGCTTCAGGGGGCTTCTGTTCTTGCAAGAAATCGCCACGTGACCGATGATGCTATGAAACTGGCGCTGGATATCTTCCGAGCCGTGGGAACAGCCTTTGAAGCAGAGGAAAAACTTCTGAATGCTGTTACAGGGCTTAGCGGCAGTGGCCCGGCATATGTTCTCCTTTTCCTTGAAGCTCTTACAGATGCTGGAGTGCTTATGGGCATTCCGAGGCAGATGGCTCGTGAACTGGTCATTGCCACAGTACTTGGAACAGCAGAACTGGCAAGGCAGCGAAACGTCCACTTTGCCGAACTTAAAGACATGGTCACATCTCCTGCAGGAACAACAATACACGGGCTCAAGGTTATGGAGGAAGGCGGACTGAGGGGAATAATTATGAAAGCGGTGGCACGTGCTACAGAACGAGCCGAGGAACTCCAGAAACTGGCAGAAAAATAAGTGTTAGATAAGGAGGTGATGTGTTGTCATGACAATCGATGATCTCTACAGCATGATTCCATCAGTGCCATGCCCTCCTGGGTGCATCACCTGTTGTAAGAAATTCGGGGTGCCGTCAAGGATTCCAGAAGAAGATGCAAGGATCAAGGCATTCCTGAAAGAGCACAGCATATCCGGAAGAGTTAACGACTTTGAAGTTTCCGAAGGGGATAATACCTGTCCTTATGTAACAACAAAGGGCTGTGCGATCTATCCTGTAAGACCCTTTATATGCCGTCTTTACGGGACATCGCCAAATTATCTCTGTATCGAGAACGTCCGACCTGCTGTTTTACTTTCGGCGGAAGAAGAGGAACAGTTACTTTTCCTCTATTCCGAGCTGGCGAAAAAACAGAAAGATTTTGGGATGTCGTAGAATTTTTCTAGCGTGGACGACTGTATACCACGCCATAATTTTTTGAACATCTTCGAATCAACTTGACAACAGCGGGCAGAAATCGGTAAAAGGCGGAGCGATGTGTTCGAGGTTTAGGAGAAAAATGCTAAATTTCAAATAAGAAGGAGGTTTAGCTCTTGTTACGACATAAATCTGCTATCAAAAGAGCCAGACAGAACGAAAAGAGACGTTTGCGAAATCGAGCCAGAAAAACCCGTATGAAAACGGCCATTAAAGCTGTTGAAATGGCTATGCTTGCGAAAGATCCTGATTTAGTGATGGAAAAGCTGAGAGAAGCGATGTCCATCATTGATAAGACGGCGTCTAAGGGCACAATCCACAAGAATAAGGCTGCTCGTAAGATTTCCAGACTGCATCAAAAGGTAAATAAGTTTCTGGCATCTTTGAATCAGCAAGTGGCATAAAGCCGCAAATTATAGAGCTGACCGAAGATAGAAGGTGGATACTATAGCATAGGGGCACACGGTTGTGTGCCCTATTTTTTCCAGCTCCCGTTATATGTTGTGATAGGCTACGATAGAGCTAATGACCTCACCTGCGCTTTTTCACAATCAGAGATAAGCTGTACTTTTAAGTCTCAAAAGTCCCCTGACAAAACCGAGCAAAAATCCCAGGGCAAAGCGTCCCATCTGCTGATTTTTAAAGGTAGGGCATAACCATCTATAAAGCCATCTACTGCCGTTAATAGCGAAGCAAAGGCGAACTGGAAGGGAATAGGGAGATCTGGCGAAGGAATACCCTACAGATTGAGGTTTACGCAGATTGGGCACCAGCAAAGGGGGATGATAATAAACAAGATCGTCGGTGGTTACATATTTAAGTCCCATAGCCAGAAAGCGCATGGCAAATTCCACATCTTCCTGGCCTATAAAATCGGAACGAAACCCGCCAAGTCGGATCAGACATTCAAGCCGCCTGTAAGCGATGCAACGTCCTGTAAAAAAATGAGGGTCATGGTATTGATATCTTGGCTCTACAAGGCAGAAAGAAGCCATACCTCTGGGAAGAACTGCCATGATCTCTGGATCACTCCTAAAAAACCCGTAGAGTTTGTCTAAAAAATTATCATCCATAACCAGGGTATCATCATCGAGAAACAGCACAATTTCTCCCGATGCCATAGACAGTCCCTGATTACGAAGAGATCCTATCATCCCCCACGTTCTTGGATCTTCCGATGCGCGGTACTTTATGGAAAGTTCAGGAAACTTATTCACCAGTCCCCTTCCCTCTTCGCTTCCACCTCTATCTTCAATAAGGACAACTTCAAAGTCTTCTTTAGGGAAGTTCTGGTGGCTAAGCCATCCAAGAGCCTGCTCCATCAGGTTTATCCGTCGGTAAAATATGAAAACGCAACTGATCTTATAATGGTTTTCCGGCAACCAGGTATCCAGATCCCCAGCAGGAAGTCTTTTGTTTCCTAAAATAGCCTTAAGCATTTTCTCTCTCATATCTTCTGGACCTGTTTTGAAAAAAATCCGGCGATCGGTTAACTGACCTGGGCTACTTTTCAAACACCCCAATCTCAACCAGCTCCCTGAGATCAGATACAGCAACATCGGGACCAGGAAGTTCGCCTCTAAGGATCCTTACCAAAACTTCCCGTTCTCTCTCAGGCCTTAGAAGAAACCACACCGTTTTGAAGCCTTCGGCTTTTGCAGGCATAATGTCCATTTCGTATGTGTCGCCAACCATCCAGTATTCATCCGCCTGAACTCTAGCTCGAGCCAGACGATAAATCCCGGGATCGGGCTTTTTTACACCTTCTCGATAGCTCAAAATCTCATACCGAAAATAATGCCATACATGAGCACCCCTTTGCCTGACTCCTTCGTAAAACGGATGCCATATATTGGAAATTACTCCAAGTTCGTAGCCTCTGTCAGCCAGGGTCTTTATCACATCTTCCACTCCAGGAAGAAGCTCCACACAGGCTTTCTGTTCTTCCCATATATCATCAACCGCCGCCTTCAAAACCGAAGCATCGACATGTCTCAAGAAAGATTCAACAGCAGCAAAGAATTCCTCCTTCGTTTCTATCCGTGTGGTCATAATAAATTTCCCAATAGACCGCATATCCGATTCAGAAAGGCCTAAGCGATATCCAATAAGACGCCGTGGCGACATTTCTCCTCCGGTCGCCAGTGTATGACCGATATCAAAGAATATCACTTTTTTCATATTCTTATCACCACACGCACCACACGAGCTGTCACCCCGAACGAAAAAACTGTGTCGCAATTCGATGTGCGTTTATGTAGGGGAGGCATCCCCACGAGAAGGGCATGGAGATCCCTCGCTGACGCCCGGGGTGACAGTCCTTGCTGTCATTCCGAGGCACGACGTGCTGAGGAATCCCAGCACTTCTTTCGGGGCGCCGTATAGTAGAGACCCGCTGAAACGGGACGTCGCCCCTACAATGAATGATCCTGTGAATGTGATTATGACACAGTCTGGAAGTGAGGGGTCTTCTCGGAGATTCCTCGGGGTTCCCTCGCTTCACTCGGGACACTTCGGAATGACAGGACGATGGGATAACACTCAGGGATGTTCGAGAAATATCGTCAATCCTGAACAAATTCTTTGCCTTCTTTAAGACATCGTTCAGCTCGTTCAAGCTGTCTTCCCAGGTATATTGCATGGCTTATTTCCGATACGATCCCATCCCTTGCTATTTCATGCTGAAGCCTGGCGGCTTTATCCGAGCGATAAGTCTTAAGCACCACATCTTCATGGCAATATTCCACAAGAATGGCATCTCCATCCAGAGATATCCTGAAATATCCCACAGGATCAAGGCGATATCTGAATTCCTTTTCTGAAGCAATTCGAGAGGCTCTATCCAGTTCTCCTTCATCAAGGCTTATGGAATGGCTGACAACCGTTATAGCTCCAGGAGCCATCCCCACAGCTTCAGCCACGTAACGCTGAAGAGCCATAAGCCCATGAAGGTTTACCAACCATGCGTCCAGGGCATTATGAGTGCGAAAGGTTGCCGTCAGGGTCAGTTTACCCCCGTATCTGCGGAAGAAAGCCGATACAAAACATGGAGCACTTTCTTCGGTGAGAAGATCACGGCGAGGATCCCAAAGCACAATATAACTTCGGCGATCTTCGGGGTCGTCTCGAAGACGAGTTATCACATCCTGAATCTGGTCTCTTCCGAAGTAACATCGCATTCTGTGTCCATAAGTGTAGGATGTGTCATCCGGGAGTTCACCTGAAAGGAATTCCCTTTCATACCGACGCACATAAAGCGGATCGAATCCGTAGCGTTCTAAATCAGAGTCCGGAACAGGCTGTGGTTGCTCAACAACAACCTTAACATTTTGAAGTTCCCGACGTCTGCCTTTACGAAGTTCCACAGGGTTACCGAAAAAAAACAGACAATGGATAAGATCCTTCCAGGCCGTAAGAGGATCGTCCGCCCAGATTGTATGCGTCCTGGGATTACTGGGGTAATGACTCACAGAAAAAACCGGAAGCGGAACCGCTATTCTCTCGGCAGTTCGAGGTTTACCGTCGGAACGATATTTTTCTATAAAACTTCGAACTTTTTCTAGAGCTTCTCTATTCTGGGGTTCTCCTGCGAATAAAACTTTGAGCCTGTTATGAAACATCTCCGGGGTGACTAAACCATCAATAATGCGCTTTCTTCCCTTAATGATTACCGGCTCTGCTCCCTGAAAGGAGTAAGAACCAGCTTGAGTCGCCGGTAATGGTTCTATACCATTTTCAAAAAAGGCAATAAGATCTTCGGCAGAACCAGATCGGTTGCGACCAAAGAGGATGAGAGAATCTATCTGCGGGTTGTAAAGAAGATTCCTGAGAAGTTCTCGAAGACCGTTACCGTAAAGAGTGCCTATAACGGCAATAGGAGAAGTATCGGGATTAAGGTTTACTCCAGCGTTTCTCAAAAGTCGTTCGATATAATCGATCCCAGACCATAGAGTAATAATTCCTATCGTGCCGTATGGATTCACAATTCTAAGCTTATCGGCACAATAGAGCGGTTCAAATTTAAATCTTGTCATTTCCAAAGAGTTCATGGCTCATCTCATTTCGTCCTGTTATTCCGACGCTCATTTCGTCCTGTCATTCTGAGGCTCATTTTACCCTGTCATTCCGAGGCACGAAGTGCCGAGGAATCTCCTGAGGAGACCACTCACTTCGTTCTGGGTGATAGGCAGAAGGTCCGAGGCACGAAGTGGCAGATGGATCAAGACTCATCGGCGTGGGAGGTAGCCTCCTCCTGGACGTGAGTTCTCTTATGTCTGATAGAATGTAATCGTAAGTCTCCGGCGATATGGTTAGTTGCTCGAAAACTTCAATACCCGCCTCTTCTACAGCCTTGCGCCAGAAAGCATCACGCTCTGGTGAAGACGACTCATAGGGATGTTCGTAATAAACCTTTTTGATGCGAGCCATAGCAATAAGCTTAAGGCAAACATAGCAGGGAGCAAGAGTAGTATAAAGAGTGGCACCTTCCACAGAAATACCATAACGAGCCGCCTGAGCAATGGCGTTGGCTTCGGCATGGGAAGCTCTACAGAAGTTGTATTTGTCTATATCAGGCACATTGAGAGCTCGCCTGTAGCAGAAAGGTTCACCGTTTATGTCGGGTTCGTCTATACACTGTGGGGCTCCGGGCATAGCACCATTATAGCCCGTAGCCAGAATATGATTTTCCTTAACAATAACCGCCCCCACACGCCTTGAATTGCATGTCGATCTGGAACTGACAATTTTGGCAATAAGCATGAAGTATTCGTGCCAGTTTGGTCGCTTATTCATAGAGCCTTCCTACTTTTCAACCGATGATGGAAAAGCGCTCCTGGGAAGCAAAGCGGCCACCGGACAAACTTCCACACAGGCTTTACAATTTGAGCAGACATCGGCATCGCCATCTCCCCCATCAAAATAGGCAACCATTGTCATGATACCACGTCTGGCGAAAGTCAAAAGAGGCTTTTGGTTTATGCTTCTACAGGTGTGAATACATTTAGCGCATAACACGCATCGGTTTGGCACATAGTAAAGCGGACCAAAGTCCACCAGATCTGGTAAACCTCTGTCGATATATTCCAGAGGCTTTGGATTGAGCCCTACGCCGAGATGTTTAGCAATACGCATAAGAAGGCAGGGTTTTTCTGTGGGACAGATTTTTGCATGACATGGATGGAGAGACATGAGAAGCTTGAAGGCGGATTTCTGCAAAGATCGCACTTCTGGAGTATCAGTTCTAACAACCATTCCGTCGCGAACTTTTTCCGTGCAAGACGTAACAGGTCTATCGTAGCCTTCGATACTCACAAAACAAAGCCTGCAGGATGCGTGAGGATGAGGCCGGGTTTTAAGGAAACAGAGATGAGGGATAAATATCCCATTTTTAAGGCAAGCCTCCAGAACGGTGAGGTGTTCTTCAACCTCCAGTTCCTTACCATCTACCGTAATCTTCACCATGGCTTCTATGCTCCCTCTTTGATTTTTTCCTCAGGGGGACGTTCAATAATAGGCGCAAGGCTGGGTGGCGAAACCTTCCGCACCGCATCGTACTCTTTCGGACATACTGCCATACACTCACCACACTTTACACATTTGGCCTGATCAATGGCCTTCTTCCTTCCCTTGGTGGTAAAGATTGCCTCCACCGGGCAGGATCCAACACAAACTTCACAACCTCGAGCGCACCTGTCCAGATCAATGTAGTAAGCAATAAGAGCACGGCATTTAAGAGCAGGACAGCGTTTTTCTCTGACATGAGCAACATACTCGTCGAAAAAGTATTTAAGCGAAGTTATAACGGGGTTGGGAGCCGTTTTGCCAAGTCCGCACAGAGAACCCTGCTTGATGTCTTTAGCGAGGGATTCAAGAATCGTCAGATCCTCCTCCCGCCCTTCGCCTTTTGTAATTCGGTCAAGGATATCGAGAAGATGTTTCGTGCCAATACGGCAGAAAGTGCATTTGCCGCAGGATTCCTTCTGAGTAAAATCCAGAAAGTATCTTGCCACATCGACCATACAACTGTCCTCGTCCATTACCACCATGCCACCGGATCCCATCATAGCACCAGCTTGAGTGAGAGAATCGAAGTCAATGGGCGTGTCTAGAAAGACATCGGATAGGCATCCGCCAGATGGTCCACCAATTTGAACCGCCTTAAAGGCTTTTTTATTGGCAATACCGCCACAAATGTCGAAGATGAGGGTTCTCAGAGTCGTCCCCATGGCAATCTCAACAAGCCCGGGAAATTTCACATTACCGACAATAGAAAAGATCGCAGTGCCAGGGCTTTTCTCAGTGCCTATAGACCTGAACCAGTCAGCACCTCGATTTACAATAGACGGCACATAAGAGAGAGTTTTAACGTTGTTCACGATAGTAGGACGTCCCCAGACTCCTTTTTCAACCGGGTAAGGCGGGCGGTGCTGTGGCATCCCACGTCTTCCTTCTATGGACTGGATGAGAGCAGTTTCTTCACCGCAGACGAAGGCTCCAGAACCCTGGAAAATTCTTACATTGAGGGAAAAATCACTTCCCAGTATATTCTTTCCAAGCAATCCGTAAGCTTCTGCTTCCCGAATTGCATGACCTATTGTTTTTACCGCCAGAGGATATTCAGCTCGCACATAGATAATTGCCGTATCAGCCCCCACAGCGTAGGCACACATGGCGATTCCTTCAAGAAGCTGATGGGGGTTGCTCTCAATAATGGTGCGATCCATGTATGCGCCAGGATCTCCTTCATCGGCGTTGCAAATCACCACTTTTTGTTCAGCCTTTTGAGCCCTCCCAAGACGCCATTTCCGTCCTGTAGGAAAACCCGCACCACCTCGGCCTCGCAGACCAGACCGCTCCACTTCATCAATGATGACTTCAGGTGCAAGGCTCAGAGCCTTGGTTAAGGCGCTGTAACCTCCAAGGGCGATATATTCTCTGATGTCCCAGGGGTTAATACGCCCACAGTGCGCCATTACGATGCGCTCTTCGAGTCCGAATCGAGGAAAGGTAGTGACGGGCGGTATTAGTTCGTTATCTTCCATTGCACCCATCACGTATTCAAAAGCCGGGTCGGCATCCTTGAGATAGGACTGGACAATAAGCCGAGCTTTTCCAGCATTAACACTATGATAACATATAGGTGGAAAGCCAGTTTGAGGATGTTCAACGATAATGAGAGGTTCGGCATAGCAATGACCAAGACATCCTACTGGAAGTATGCGAGCAGAAATACCAAGAGAATTTAAGGTATCTTCTATAGCTTTCTGTGTTTCTTCCGCTCCAGCAGCTTTCGCGCATGTGGACATTGTGATGCGAACTGTGGGGATACCGTCTCCCTTTTCTTTTTCAAGCTCTTCTTGAACCTTCTTCCTCAGCGCTTCATAGCGCTCTTCAATCTCTTTTCTGCCTTCCCCCACCTTGTTACTCCTTCTCATTTCAGGAAGTTTTCGCCTTAAGCTGACCTTCCCTTATCTTTCGCTGAATTTCGAACTGCACAAATAGCCCTTCAACCTTACTAGGCTGCATGTAACCCATCACCTTCTCATCTACTACAACCACCGGAGCCAAAGCGCAACAACCAACGCAGGCAACCCTTTCAATGCTGTATTCACGATCCGGGGTCGTCTCACCTTCCTTGATACCAAGTTTTCGCTCAAAATTTTCAAGAATAACATCTCCACCCTTAACATGACAGGCTGTACCCAGGCAGACCTTTATCTCGTGCCTACCTGGAGGATGAAACCTAAACTGGTTGTAAAAAGTGGCCACACCATAGACTTCGCTTGTTGATAACCCCAGATATTTGGCCACAGCTCGCATAGCTCCGGGTGAAAGAAATTTAAAGGTCTCCTGAATGCGCTGAAGAATGGGAAGAAGATTAGTTCTTTCCTGAGAAAACTCCCTGAAAATTTCGGGAAGTTTTTCAGCAATGGCTCGCTCTTCTTCCTCCGTGACTACCTGGCCTGCATAATGTTTTCCCGCCTCCATTGACCATCACTCCAAACTGTCAGGTTATTTAACATACAATCTATCATGAAAGTTAACCATTTATCGTTAAAAATATCTACCATCAAACCAAAGTCAACCATTTTCATCAAACTCTAACAGCCATGTTTTCTTAACTCTTGCTATCGAGAAACTCGTTCCTGATTAGCGGACAGAGGCAACTCATCACCAGAGTTGCTATTAAAAACGAAAAGTGATGTTATTTGTGGAGCCAGTATCAGGCTTACTACCATAATGAACGCACCGGAAAACACAAAGGACCCAGGAATGCCAATTCTTGCAGCAGTAAACCCTGTGAGTATATTCCCGGAAAAAGTGCCAAGAGTTCTAACGGTGTAAACAACAGCAGAATTGCCTCCCATACGTTCTTCGGGAAAGAGCAAAGCCGTGAGCAAGCCGAAGGATAGAATAACATAGGTATCACCAAGAGTATGCAGTAGTCTTACAATCACCATCTGGGAAAAGCTGGTAACATAAGCCGTAAGAATATGAAACACCGATGAAAGGAGGATACCACCGATGAGAAAAGGAGCAATCCGCTGACTGACATCGATCCACCGTCCGGCAAAAGGAGCTAACACTCCCATCCAGATTCCTATTGCCATATAGACAAGGCCTATCTGTCTGGATGAAAAGGAAAGATCGTCCATTAACACGGAAAAACCCGATTGTTCTACTCCAAAATGTAGTCCGTAAACAAAATAGAGCACAAGGAAGAGCAGAGGAGGTTTACGAACAATGTCCTTATAGTAGTCAAGCCATTTAAACACAGAAAGTTTAGCGGAAGGAAGGGCTGAAAAACACAATGCAAGAAATATGGCAACGACGGCCGAGACTTTTAACACAAGTCCATAGCCGCTATCCTGAATGAGCACACCTCCCAGAAGAGGCCCAACGCCAAATCCCACAAAAAGTCCTGCCTGGTATAGAGCTATATTAAGTCCTTTGCCCTCTTCCGGAATAACCTTAAGAAACAGAGCATAAAGGACGGTTTGAAAAAGCGACCATCCTACGCCTCCCACAAAGGTTACACCAAGTAAGGGAATAAATTCCGATACATAGTAAAGCCCGCAGATGTGGAGAAGCACCAAACCCGTTCCGATTATCAACATTGTCTTTGCGTTAAGACGATCTGATAACACCCCGAGAGGAATCATAAAAATAAGCGCTGCAATGGAATAAGTACCCATTACAACGCCTGATTTTTCCGGACTAAGCCCAATAGATCGGAGATGCAAAGGAAGGAAGGCAACAATCATCCAGAAGAGTAGCGTAAAGGTAAAACTGCAGATAGGGAAAAGAGCTATACGGTAACGGTTAAGAGACTTTAACATTCAAACCACTTTACTTCTGCGAAAGCTTAGCTCTCACAAGCTCGTTCACGAGTTTCCCGTCAGCTCTTCCTGCCACCTTCGGCATGACCGCCTTCATAACCTTACCCATATCTTTCACCGTTGTCGCTCCCGTTTCCTGAATGCATTCGGCTATGATCGCTTCGAGTTCCTCCTGAGAAAGCTGCTTTGGAAGAAATTTTTCAAGCACAGCAATTTCATGAGCTTCCTTCTCTGCCAGATCTTCTCTTCCACCGCTTTTGAACTGTTCAATTGATTCCTTCCTCTGCTTGATCTGGGAAGAAATAATCTTGAGGATCTCCGCATCGTCAGGAGCTCGCTTCAGATCCTTCTCTTTGTTTTTAATAGCGGTAAGGAGTCCTCGAAGAGCATTCTTCGCCACTTCATTTTGATTGCGGATGGCTTCCTTTAACGCTTCATCAATCTGATTTTTTATGCTCATTTCTCCGTCGCTCCTCTTTTGTATTCTTCGATCAAACGAAGAACTTCTCCAAGTTTTATCCTTTGATCATAGAGTGCCCTTCCTATGATGACACCGTTCAGACCTTTTTTCAAAAGCGGAAGAAGTTTTACAACATCGTCAATAGATGAAACACCTCCAGAAGCTATAACCGGATGATGGGTCATTTCAAGTAGTTTCTCCGTAGCGGTAACGTTGACGCCGGCGTGAGTGCCGTCTCTCGATATGTCGGTGTAAATTATAGCACCAAGGGGAATCTGGCTAAACTGCTTTACCACATCGAGCACTCCGACTTTTGTAGTCTCTTTCCATCCTCGAACAGCCACAAATCCGTCGCGAGCATCCAGCCCTAGAGCGATGCGATAAGGGTATTTCTTGCAAAGCGATCCGAACCAATCAATGTCCTCAAAAGCCCTGGTGCCGATAATAACTCGGCTAATTCCTGCCTCAAGATATAACATCACATCTTCTTCGGTTCTTATGCCGCCTCCCACCTGAACAGGGATATTCGCTTCTCGAGCTATAGAAATCACAAGATCTCGATTTACTGGTGTGCCTGCGAAAGCTCCATCCAGATCAACGACGTGAAGCCAAAAAGCTCCTTCACTCTTCCATTTCTTAGCCACCTCCACAGGATCATCGGCATAAACCGTTTCCTTGCTCGGATCACCTTGAAAAAGTCTTACACATTTGCCGTTACGGATATCAATTGCGGGGTAGATAATCATTTAAACTTGCTCAGCTCCTTTCCTTATCAGGGCAGGCACATAGGCCTGCCCCTACATCGTTCAGGGTGACAGCCCATTTTCTCGTTCCGATTCAATAAGTTCTTTAAGAAACGCCGGAGGACGCGTTGGCTTTTTGGTGGAAGTATTTAGAAAAGCATGAACCGTGTAGCCTTCGGCGATCATTTCTTCCGAACCTTCCTTATAAATTCTATAGGTAAATTTAAGCCGTGCCGGGGATGGAAGCGAAGCAGATGTGACAATAGAGAGCATATCGTCATAGTAAGCCGGTTTTAAGTATCTGCAGTAAGCTTCTATAACCGGAAGGTAGTACCCCTGCTCTTCCAGCTCACGATAGGTCATCCCCTTTTGCCGAAACCATTCACCTCTACCGGCTTCAAACCATTTCAAGTAATTGCCGTAATAAGCCTGCCCCATTTGATCGGTATCTGCGTAAAGGACTCTAATACGTCCATTGGCGCTCATGGAACCTATCTCCCCCGGGAATCGCACCCGGTAAATCTATTGAATAGCTCCCACCCAAAAGGTATCGGAGCGTTACCCTGCTCGGACATCGCAACTCTCTCGCAAAATTTTCTGGAGCTTACGCTCCGGCTTGATAAAACATCGTTAACATTTACCTCAAGGTAAGGAACGGGATCTGCCACATGCGTTCGGACCTTTATGGGGGTCAGGTGATCTGTCACAACAAGGATCTTAACCATCCAGTCTTTTCTTTTTTCCAGATAATCGAGAATAGGCGCAACAACTCGAGCATCAAGTTGTTCTATAGCGGTAATTTTTTTCTGAAGATTTCCTTCGTGGCTTGTTTCGTCGGGAGCTTCGATATGAACATAAACGAGATCGAACCGTTCAAGCCCTTCTATAGCCGATTGAACTTTACCTTCGTAGTTTGTATCGAGATACCCCGTTGCTCCGGGTATTGTCGGCACATCGAATCCCATGCAAACGCCAATCCCTTTAAGGAGATCCACAGCACTGATCATTCTCCCCTGCAGTCCGCAACGATCCTTAAGGGTAACCACATTAGGAGCCTTCCCCTGTCCCCACGGCCATACTGATGTAGCAGGAAGTTTCCCTTCACTTCGCCTCTTGTCGTTAACAGGGTGATTCTTGAGGATAGCTTCTGCCCGTTCAATGAAGGTTTTAAGCACTGGAGCCTTATCGTAAATGGTTACATAGGATGCTACTGGCTGACCAATAATGTCATGGGGAGGAGTTGTCTGGAGCTTATCATCTCCGCCTTCCCACACAAGCACATGACGATAGCTAACACCAGGATAAAGTCTTAAAGGCAAACCCTCGACCGCTTTTTGAAGGTCCCGAACGATCTCGTGAGCTTCGGCAGTGGAAATATGTCCTGAGGAATAGTCGGCCATAACCAGACCCGTGTTGCCTCTATTTTCCAGAGTGACCAGATTACAACGGAAGGCGACTTCTCCCTCGGCAAGTTTTATACCCATGGCGGCGGCTTCAAGGGGACCTCGACCCGAGAGAACCCCTCTGGGATCATACCCCAGAAGGCTCATGTTTGCTACGTCACTCCCAGGAGGCATACCATCGGGGATGGTTCGCACAAGCCCTATTTTTCCTGCAAGAGCAAGCCGATCTATAGCCGGAGTATGAGCTACTTCCAGAGGTGTTCGTCCATTAAGTTCTTCAAGAGGGTAATCCCCCATCCCATCCCCAACAATTATCAGATATTTAGCCGCCGTAGCCATATCCAAAGGTTTTACCTTTCTCCTATCCATCTTTCTCCACCATAATATTCGGAATGACAGAAAGAGCTGTCACCCCGAACGAAGTGAGGGGCAGGTCTATGTGCCTGCCCCTGATGCGGGCAACCACACAGGGTTGCCCCTACAGGAGGGCAACCACATAGGGTTGCCCCTACAGACGCCTCGGAATGACTAGGAGGAGGCGCCAAGGCCCCTATAGATAAAGCCTCTGCACAACGTTAACGTTGCGAATTTCCAACAACTCCTTAACAACTCCATAGGTTGTCCCTACAAAGTCTCAATTCTTATCACCTGCGTCGGCGCTTTAACTATGTCGAGTTGATCTATTTCTTTTATAGCTTCTCTCACAGCAACTTCCTTAGCTTCGTGAGTCAGCATAACGATAGGAACTGCCTCTTCAACACTGCTTGCAGAACGTCCTTTTTGAATAACAGCAGAAATACTTATGTTATGTCTTCCAAGCACGCCTGAAATCTTAGAAAGCACTCCAGGGCGGTCAACTGCGCTGAAGCGAAAATAGTAGCTCGAGACAATATCTTCAATAGGAACAACTGTTGCAATGCCGGTTTCTTCAATATTCGGCATGGTATTAAGTGGTTCCATGCCTTTGACAAGGCTTTTTGAAATGTCAATAATATCTGCAACCACGGCGCTTCCCGTTGGCATCATACCCGCTCCAAGTCCGTAAAACATGGTTTCTCCAACGGCATCTCCGTGAACAAAAACGGCATTAAAAGCGCCACGGACGCTTGCCAGCACGTGTCCAGAAGGCACAAAGGATGGATGGACTCGCAATTCTACTCCATCTGCTTTATGCTTTGCGATGGCTAGAAGTTTAAGCTGGTATCCGAACTCTTCTCCGTACTGAATGTCAAGTGGATCAATGTGGCGGATGCCCTCAACGAATATACGATCAAAGACTATTGGCATGTTGAAGGCAAGGGATGCCGCAATAGCCAGTTTGTGAGCCGTATCAATACCATCAACGTCAAGGGAAGGATCGGCTTCAGCATAACCAAGTCTTTGAGCTTCCTTAAGAGCCGCTTCGAAGGAAAGCCCCTCTTCTCTCATACGAGTCAAAATAAAATTACAGGTGCCGTTAAGAATCCCAACAAGCGTGGTAATACGATTTGCAGCAAGCCCTTCTCGAAGAATCTTAATGAAGGGAATTCCTCCAGCAACCGAAGCTTCATAGGCAATAACTCGATTATTCCGGGCGGCAAGGGAGAAGAGTTCATTACCGTGGTGAGCCAGAAGCGCCTTGTTAGCCGTAACGACATGTTTTCCCTGTTCTAGAGCCTTTATGATAAAGCTCCTGGCCGGCTCAATTCCTCCAATCAGTTCAACAACAATATCCACTTCAGGATCATCCAGCACCTTATTGGCATCTCGGGTTAAGATTTCCTGGGGAACTGACCTTGGCCTCGGGCGTTCAAGATCCTTATCAGCGACCCATTTAAGTTTCAAAGAAGCTCCAAGACGTTTTCTTATAACATCCTGGCTATCTTGAAGTATTGCCACGACACCAGATCCAACTGTTCCCCAGCCAATCAATCCAACGCAAATATCTTTCATCCGACGCTCCCTTAGTCGTGGTCCTTCTTTCTGTCATTCCGAAGCATTAAGTGCCTCAGAATCTCCTGAAGAGACCCCTCACTTCGTTCGGGATGACAGCTCGTTCTGCCACTTCGTTCGGAGTTACAGTCCTTTCTGTCTGTCATTCCGAGCTGATACTTACCACGAGCTATTACCCGCTGTTGTTCAAAGCCTTCTTAATGCCTCGAACCGCCTGATTTATACGATGTTCGTTTTCCACAAGTGCGAACCGTACGTACTCATCTCCGTATTCTCCGAAACCAAGCCCTGGCGATACCGCAACCTTGGCTTTTTCTATGAGAAATTTGGAAAATTCAACCGACCCCATGGCTCTAAAAGGCTCGGGAATACGTGCCCAAACAAACATGGTTCCTTTAGGAGGTTCGACTTCCCAGCCTATACGGTTTAAACCTCGTATGAGCGTATCTCGGCGAGAACGGTAAACATCGACAATTTCCTGAACGCAGGATTGATCACCATTAAGTGCCACTATAGCTGCTATTTGCACAGGCTGGAATATACCGTAATCGAGGTAGCTCTTGATTCTGGTCAGGGCATAGACAATATGGCGGTTGCCGACGCAAAATCCTACTCGCCACCCTGCCATACTATAGCTCTTGGACATTGAGAAAAATTCAACCCCCACATCCTTTGCTCCCTTTGCCTGAAGGAAGCTAGGCGCCTTATATCCATCAAAGGTGAGATCTGCGTAAGCGAAGTCATGGATTACAATGATGCGGTTCTCCTTAGCAAAGGCCACAATTTTATCAAAGAAATCAGAATCTACGACAGCCGTTGTGGGGTTATGCGGATAGGATATGATGAGGATTTTAGGTCTTGGCCAGGTTTGGCGGAAGGCATGTTCAAGATCTTCCAGAAAATTTCTATCAGGTCCTATGGGAATAGATCTTACGTCACCACCTGCAATAATGACCGAATAGGGGTGGATGGGATATGTTGGATTAGGCACCAACACAACATCACCAGGAGATATCAAGGAAAGTATAAGGTGGGACAGTCCTTCCTTGGCTCCGATGGTAACCACTGCTTCCGTCTCAGGGTCTATTTCCACGCCGTAACGGCGAGCGTACCAGTTAGCTATGGCTTCTCTTAGCTTTGTAATGCCACGGGAAGCAGAATAGCGATGGTTGTGAGGTTTTTGAGCCGCATCAAGAAGTTTTTCAACAATATGCTTTGGAGTTGGAAGATCAGGGTTTCCCATTCCCAGGTCAACAATATCTTCTCCAGCTCGTCTTAGCTTCATCTTAAGTTCGTTGACCTGAGCAAACACGTAAGGTGGGAGGCGTCTCATACGCCCCTGTTGCGTTATTTCTTCAACGCTCCAGTCCATCATAAAATACTCCTCGCAAATTCAGGCAAAAATTTTTTTTTGAAAATGTAAACCTCAGGAGAAAATAAATTGAGCCTGACAGCGGGGGAAAGTCAAACAAAAAAACCATAGCCCAACTTAAGAGTCTTTATTCGGGCTGCTCGGTGCTTTTTTGGCGATTTACTCCCGTTTCAGATTGGTCTGGTTTCTTTTGAGAATCTCCCTCCGCTCCAGGTTTTTCAGCGTCTTTTTGACGAGATCCTTCCACCTTCCCAAACACAAACTTGCTGATCAACTCCTCCACATCCAGGGGTGGAAGGGTCTCGGTAATTTCTCCTCCTGGTTGCAGATACGAATCAAGTCCTCCCTGGGAAATGGCTATATACTTATCCCCAATGATGCCCATGGTTTTTATAGAAGCTATGGCGTCTTCGGAAAGCTTGACATCCTTTTTTATGCGCATAGCCACACGTGCTCGCCCACTACTGTCAAGGGTTATCTTTTCCACTCGTCCAATCTCAACACCGGACATGGTCACCGGAGCCTTATTTTTAAGACCGGATACATTGGAAAAGACAGCATACAAGGTGTATTCATCGTGATTAAACAATCCTACCTTGCCAAGTTTTAGAGAAATGTAGCCCATAGCCAGAATTCCCAGAAAAATGAAAAACCCGACCATAATTTCAACGGTTTTATAATTCCGTTCTCCAGCTACCATTTTTCCATAACCTCACCGTTAAGATTGTAATTTTAGCAATCGTTTAAACTACCCTAAAGCATAATTGACGTGATGACATAATCAGCGACAAGCACGGTAACGGACGACGTTACCACAGCGCTTGTTGTAGCTTCTCCCACATCTTCGGCTCCCATAGAGCCCCTGTCAACTCCCGCATAGTAGCCCTTATAAGTAGATATGGTAATGGTCAGGACAGCAAATGCGAGAGACTTTACAATGCCCATCCATATATCCAGCCATTCAAGGCTACGATATATCCCATCCCAATAGGCTCCGGGATTAACTCCCAGAAGACCCACACCCACAGCATACCCACCCCAAACCCCCACAACATCGAATATGTGAGTAAGGATGGGAAACGAAATCAAAGCGGCAATAAGGCGAGGAAGCACCAGGTATCCATGAGGGTCTATTGACATACAGCGTAAAGCATCAATCTGTTCGTCAATTCGCATAATGCCTATTTCGGCGCACATGGCCGAGCCAGCCCGTCCGACAATCATAAGAGCTGTAAGAACCGGTCCCAGCTCTCTTACCAGACTCAACACAACGCCACTTCCGAGAAGTCCTTCGGAACCATATCTCGATAGAGCGTAATAACCCTGGAGTCCCAGCACCATGCCGGAAAAAGCTCCCGTAAAAATAATGACGAACAGAGACTTATGCCCGATGAAGTAAATATTCTTAATCACCAAAGGGGTTTTCCCCGGCGGATAGATAATTCCTCTAAGAGTGCACAGGAAGAAAATCCCCATTCGCCCCAGACCAAAAAGGATACCAAGCCCCCATCTTCCAATGGCTGCGAAAAAGCTCATCAAGCTGTTCATCTTCGCTTCACCTTGCAAAGCCGTGAAATATAAGATTCATAATCACGCTGTTCTTCGTCAGGACGTCTATTAAGGAACTGTTGAACTCTAGGATCCGGCATCTGCCTAATTTCTTCCGGAGTTCCGGAAGCTATAATCCTACCCCTGTCCATAACAATCATGGAATCGCCAATTTTGAAGGCACTTTCAAGCTCATGAGTCACCACCACAAGGGTCATGCCAAAGGCTTCTTTAAGAGTGATAAGTAATTCGTCCAGCGCAGCGGCGGTTATAGGATCAAGTCCAGAGGAAGGCTCATCTACAAAGAGAATTTCCGGGTCCATGGCAAGAGCCCGCGCAAGGCCTGCTCGCTTTCTCATGCCACCGCTTAGCTGAGACGGCATGAGATGACCTGTTCCGGAAAGCCCCACCATATGAAGCTTCATCTCCACCATAATTTCAATGATGTCTCGAGGAAGATTGGTGTGAACCGTGAGCGGGAGGGCTATATTTTGAGCAACGGTCATGGAATTAAAGAGAGCTCCGTTTTGGAAGAGCACTCCGATCCTGAGCCAGTAGTCATTCCACTCTCTGTGTCCCCATTTTGATATATCTTCCCCGTCAATCCAGACGGTATCTGGCGGACTTTTCTTCAGTCCTATAAGGTGCTTAAGCAGAGTGCTCTTGCCACAGCCGCTCATTCCCATGATGACAAAAATTCTGCGAGCTTCAATGTCGAAAGAAACGTCGCAGAGCGCCTGTTTGCGGCCGTAAAAGCTGTCAAGATGCCTTACAGAGATTAGGGCCTTACCGTCATTACTGCCTGTTTCCATTTTCAACGGTTAAAAACTCCTCAAGCTGAGCAAGTTTAAACACTCGCCTCACTCTATCCTGCGGATGAACAACTCTAAATGTTCCCCCCTTTGACTTTACATGCTGGCAAAGCAGGACAAGGAGAGCGACTCCTGCGGTGTCAATAAGGTTAACATCAGCAAGATCCACTGTTACATTTTCAACGTAATGGCTGGATCTAACAGCCCCTAAAATTTTATCCCTTATGTCTCTAACCACCTTTTTGTTAAGTTCTCCCGACAGGGACACAATCAGAGAGCCGCTATCTCCTTGGAGCTTCTTTATGTCCACCGTGCACATTTCTTATGCCTCTTCATTGCTCGCTAGCTACTAAACTCCAGTATCTTCCTGGCTCAGCATCTGCTGGAAGAGCGCAAACACAAGATAGAAATTCTCTCTTACTGCACCTCGCCCTTTAATCACAGGACCATGTCCTGGAGCAAGAATCTCCACATCGAATTCCAGCAATCGTTCAATGCTCTTAAGAAGCTGAACAGGATCGCCTCCAGGCAGGTCGAATCTGCCAAAGCTTCTCGCAAATATAACGTCTCCAGAAAAAAGCACCTTTTCGTTTTCAAGGTAGAGGCATATTGATCCAGGAGCGTGCCCCGGAGTTTCAATTACTCTAAAGGTATGTTCACCAACCTGCAAGGCTCCAGGTTTCAAGAAAAAGTCGATAGTAAAATTCGGCAAAGTTCTTCCTGTAGTTTCCTGCCACAGCCTTGCAAATTCGTCGAGAAAGATCTTTGCATCCCTGTGAGCTGCCACAAGAGTTGAGGTACCCGCCCAGCGGGTTATGGCTTCAAAATGGTCTGGGTGAGGGTGAGTCACAATAACAAGATCTATATCATCGATAGACAGTCCATCGGCAGCCATAGACTTCGCCAGTTTATCCAACAGGTGAAGATGTCCTGGGTCTATCAAAACTTTTCTTTTCCCGTTAACAACATAGCTGTTACAGTTGTTTTCAGTAAGACTTTCCCATGGGTAATAAAAGAGACGATCTGTGAGCTTCATTCATACCTCCTAGACTTACAAAAAAGTGTTGAAAACACTTTCGAAGGTTAGCGCTTATGCTTTTCTTCGTGTTGATAATATAGACATTACCCTCCATTAAAAACAGTTCTTTCACCATCCGTCTGACTTCCTTACCGGTAGCTTCCTGAAACAACACCACAATCTTGTCGCTCATTCTGAGTTCGGTATCCACAAGAAATATGGCCAGTTCTGGTGAAAGATCTTCAAGTCTCTTCAGAAAAGCTTCCACAGATGGCTTTTCCACTCCACGGGGAGGGCTGGATTTTACTTCGATATAAACGAGGTGTCCCTGCAGGATTGAAAGCACATCGTAATCTCCTCCATGGGGAGTTTCGGAAAATTTCACTCCAAAAAGCGTTGGCGCAAGAAATTCTCTCCTCATAATTTCAGCCACATACCATTCCAGTGTAGCGCCAAAGCTTCTTACCGAAGGCCCAATGTAACGGTAAGAGAAGGTATTATCGTCAACATCCACCAACCCGGCCTGTTTAAGAAACCTGATAAAACTTTTTGCCACTCTGGGAGAACAGTAACGGCTTATGGTTCGCCAATCCTCTCCAGCCCCCTTATGGATAAGGTCTCTCAAAAAAAGCCTGAAAGAATATCTGCCAAGGTGCTTGTAGTAAAGGAGCCGTATTGAGGGATCATTAGAAGCCGGGAGTATTACCTCGCCAAGAGGATTAAACGATGTTACCTGTAACCCTCTCTGCCGCACGACCAGTTCAACAGGATGAACAAACCCTGCAGGGAAAGAGATCTCAGCCCACTCCTTCATCAGTTCGGTCAGCATGGCGACCTGACCCTCAAGTTTTTCAATACGGCTAATGAGGTCCTTTTCAACTTCAGAACAGCTCATCGATCCAGCACACATACAACCGTTGGCTGATCCAGATACAGCTTAATTTCGTAAACTCCATTTGTTGCCGTAACGTGAAGCACGTATCCAAGCACCGAGAAAACTCCGAAGACTCCCTCCTGCCCTCGATTAACGTAAGCCACAAAACTTTTAACGCCTCTTTTTCTGGCAAGTTCCGCAAGTCGCTGCAGCAGGAAACTACCTATTCCTCGACGTCCATAGTCAGGATGAACTGCAAAATCAACTTCAGCAACCATAGATTCTTCGTCGAGCACATATCCTCCCATACCTACAACCTTTTCCTTGCCCTTGGAACCCTCTGTAGCGAGAATTACCATCTTCTGGCGGTAATCAATAGAGAGAATCTCCTGAACGTTGTATTTTGGATAAACCTTCATAAGCGATAGAAATCGCACATAGGGTTCTACTCTGGGAAGAGAGGATAAGAAGTTGCGGACTATAATTTCATCCGAAGGCTTAATAATTCTGAATGTGAGCCAAAGTCCATCTTCGAATTCCTGCTTGATTTCGAGTTCATCGGGATAAAGTGGAAAGGCAGCGGGGAAGACTTCCCGCCTGAGGTAATTTAGCCTGTAAGCTTCTCGCATAAGATCTTCCCGCACATCAGGGTGAGCGATGTCTATAAGTTCGAGAGCTCGTTCCCTCAGACTTTTACCGGTAAGACATGCAATCCCGAATTCCGTAACCACATATTCAACGCCGCCTCGAGTAATAACAACGCCGCTTCCTTCCTTAAGCGAAGGAACAATACGAGAACTACCATTGGCATAATCCATGGATGGAAGAACCACAATATTTTTGCCCCCGGGAGCATGGCGGGTTCCCCGAAGGAAGTCGATGGCGCCTCCAACGCCACTGTAAATTTCGTATCCAACTGAGTCCGCGCATACCTGTCCCGACAGGTCTATGCTCAAGGCCGAATAAATACTCGTCATTTTTGAGTTTTTAGCGATGATTTTATAATCATTTGTGTATTCGACGGGATGGAGTTCCACCAGAGGGTTGTTATGAACGAACCGGAAAAGCTTTTCTGTCCCGATACAAAAACTTGCGATAATTTTCCCCGGGTGAAGGCTCTTTTTAGCGTTTGTGATAGCACCTGCTTCGACCAGCGAAAGGTAGGCATCGGTTAGCATATCGGTGTGGACACCAAGATCTCGCTTGTTCTTTAAAGCATAAAGGCTGGCATTGGAAAGGCTTCCAACTCCCACACGTATAGTAGCACCATCTTCTACCAGTTCAGCCACATAGTTTCCGACAGCTCTTGCTACTTCGTTAATTTCGGGAGGTTTCAGCTCAAGAAGGGGCTCTTCATACTCTACAATCGCATCGATCTGGCTCACATGAATAAAGGAGTCCCCTAGAGTGCGGGGCATACGGGGATTAACCTGAGCAATAACATACTTAGCACTCTCCGCCGCAGCTTTGACGATATCCACAGCAACCCCGTAGCTACAAAAACCATGTTCATCCGGGGGAGATACCTGAATAAGAGCTACATCTATAGGGAGTACCTGTTCTTTGAAAAGCCTTGGAACATCTGCCAAATTTATAGGTGTGTAATCGGCACGTCCCTCTGCAACTGCTTCACGAGTAGATGCAGCGACAAAGAAAGACTTAAGTCTGCATTTTTCCTGGAAACAGACGTCGGTGTAGCGACTCTTTCCAAGACTTAAAATATGAAGAATCTCCACATCGGCAAGAAGTGCCATGCATTCCACAAGCTTATCAACAAGATGCTGAGGTTCTCCACAGGCAGAACCTATGAACACTCTGTTTCCTCTCTTGATAACCTTCAGGGCCTTCTCGGCTGTCTTTATTTTGGATTCATAAAGAGAAGGCCAATTAGGAGAATAAAGCGGAAGAGCAGAACTATTGTTTTTCATAGTAATGTCCCTTTTACGATCGGCGAAACTTTGAAAAATACACTAACAGCCCACATCCTGCAAAAATCATAGCTGCACATAGAATCTGACCCATTGTAAACACACCCAGAATAAATCCTATCTGCGGGTCAGGTTCTCTGAAAAATTCCAGAACAAACCTGATGATACCATATCCAGCGATAAAAGCCGCCGTTACTATCCCGGGTGGGGGATTTCTCTTTTGTAAAGTCCAAAGGAAGGCAAAGAGCAAGAGTCCTTCTCCAAAAGCTTCATAAAGCTGCGAAGGATGGCGTGGGATGGGACCTCCATACGGGAAGATCATGGCCCAAGGAACGTTGGTTGGACGGCCAAAAAGTTCGCCGTTTATAAAGTTACCAATCCTTCCGAGTCCCAAACCTATGGGTACGACAGGCATGACCGAATCTGCAAGTTCAACGAAGGACATTTTTTTTCTGCGAGAAAACCAGTATCCTGCGAGCACAGCTCCGATGAAGCCGCCGTGAAAAGACATACCACCATGCCATATAGCTATAATCTCAAGAGGATGCTTAAGATAAAAGTCAATATCTCCGTACTGATAGAACAGGACATATCCCAGTCTTCCACCGACTATTACACCAATAGCGAGCCAGAAAATGAGATCCTGCAAAGTTTCTCCCTTAAGACCCAACTTTGAAGCTCTTTCCTGGCGTGGAATTAGTAAATAGGCGGCAAGGAAACCAAGCAAATACATTAAGCCATACCATCGAACAGCAAAGGGACCAATTCTCACGATCTCTGGATTAATCTGCGGATAGGGTACCATTCTGCTCTTTTCTCCTGAGTTTTTAAAATAGCTTACCAGCGCAAACGCATCTTAGACTCCAAAAGTTTACTACCTTACTCAGGCAAAAGAAAGACAAAAAGGTAGGGAAAAACCCCTACCTTTTTAATTTGAGGATTAAGAGCTTATGTTAAGCGGTTTTTATTTCGATTTTCTTGGGTTTGGACTTTTCAGCCTTGGGAATAGTAAGTTTCAGAACTCCGTCTTTGTAAACCGCTTCAACAGCATCAGGATTCACTTCCGCAGGTAACGAGATTGATCTGCTGAAACTACCATAACTTCTTTCAATCCTATGATAGGATTCGTTTTTCTCTTCCTTTTCCTGTTTCTTCTCACCTCTTACCGTGAGCACATTACCAACGATAGATATATCCAGATCCTTGACATCCACGCCGGGCAGATCAGCTTTAACTATGATATGTTCATCAGTTTCAGATACATCAAACGCCGGTACTATAAATCGTTCACCTTCAAATTCAGGAAGCTTCAATTCTTCAAACCACCTATCAAGGGCATCCCAAACACCCATTCTCATAATATCGAAAAGCCTGCTGGGTCTTGGAATAATTCCTGCCATGGCCACTCCCTCCTTTCTTCATAAATTTTCTTTTATTTCAATGCCTTACATCATCTTCTCAAGCAGAAATTTAAACACTCTTTACCATCTGTCAAGAGTCGGATTGTGGGGGTGCTCGAAAAATCGCCAGCACTGTCACGCCAAGTGCAAGTGAGGCATTCCTTCCAGGAGATCCCTCGTTTCACTCGTGATAACAGGCTTCCTGCCTGTCACTTCGTTCGGGACGGCGTCTCTTGAGGAGATCCCTCACTATCGAGGCTGTGTCACAATTACTCCAGCGGGGAGAGTATAGGAAATTTTTGCGGAAAAAATATCAGAAAGTGTCGAAAGATGTCACAAAAACTCGGAGTGAGGGTATATAGTGGTTGTGAAAGGAAAACACAGCCATGGTATACAGACGTGGTGATCGATATCAAATGATGATACTTCCGCGAAGCATCGAGGACTACGTGGCAAAGGATGATCCAGTCAGGGCCTATGATGCTTTTGTGGAAA
>Ga0080004_1153694_pt1 | contig 80755 bp, 71 predicted proteins | sample WasSprMetagenome_FD_69207 | JGI IMG/M metagenome (GOLD analysis project Ga0080004, IMG submission 69207) | Sulfidic aquatic microbial communities from Washburn Spring, Yellowstone National Park, USA - WS (SPADES assembly) (version 2) | ecosystem: Environmental > Aquatic > Thermal springs > Hot...
TCGCGGCGCGAGGCAAAGAGGATGTCGTAGGCCATGACCATCAACGGAACAACCATGAGCAGGGTGATGACGGCCGCGATCTGGATTCTCACGCTGGGCCGGAACCTCAAGGGGAAAGACCTCCGGCGAAGGTATAGTAATTAGTTTCGTCCATCACAAGACCCTATCCTTCCCGTGCGGGGTCAAAAAGACGGATCCCGGCCGGTGCCTTCCACACTTTTACCACATTTCCGTGGTAAACTGGCGCCACGAGCACGGCGGAGGTGGGGGACCGTGACGGAGGGAACGGTACCGGCGGGCGGAATCGGCGACCGGGTGGCGCGGTGGAGGGGGCGGCTGCGGCGGCCCTGGGTCTGGGGAGGGGCGGTCCTCCTGATGCTGGTGCTCGGCCTGTTGCTCCTGTGGCGGCAGGGGGCGGGCCGCGAACAGGGGCTGCAGACGGCCGAGGTGCGCCGGGCCGACGTGGTGGCCGCGGTGAGCGCGTCGGGCCTCATCGAGCCGGTGCAGACGGTCAACCTCTCCTTCAAGAACCCGGGCACGGTCAAGGCCGTGCATGTGCGGGAGGGAGAGGAAGTAAGGGAAGGGCAGCTCCTGATCGAGCTGGACGAGGCGGACCAGCAGGCCCAGGTACTCTCCGCCGAGGCCAACCTGCGGTCCGCCACGGCGCGCCTGGAGCAGCTGCTGGCCGGCAACCGGCCGGAGGAGATAGAGCAGGCGCGGGCCGAGGCCGAGGCCGCGCAGGCGGCCCGGGACGCGGCGGCGGCCCAGCTCAAGCGCATGGAGACCCTGGCGGCCGAGGGCTTCGTCTCGGCCAAGGAACTGGAGGACGCCCGCAACAACTACGCGTCCAGCCTGAGCCGCTGGCAGCAGGCCGACGCCAGGCTCCGCCTCATGGCCGCCGGGGCCAGGGAAGAGGAGGTGGCCCAGGCGCGCGCCGCGGTGGACGCGGCCCGGGCCCAGCTCATGCTCGCCCGCAACAACCTGGAGGCCACCCGCCTCCGGGCGCCCTTCGACGGCATGGTGGCCGAAGTGAACGCCACGCCGGGCCTGCGGGTGACGGGCGTGACCGTGAGCGGCGCCGACAGCTCGGCCCGGCCCCTCATCAGCGTGGTCAGCCGCAAGCTCCGGGTGCGGGCCCAGGTGAACGAGGCCGACATCGGCCGGGTTTCGCCCGGGCAGGAGGCCACCTTCACGGTGAACGCCTACCCCGGCGTGACGTTCCGCGCCACGGTGGCCAGCGTGGCCCCGCGGGCCGTGACCGTGTCGAACGTGCAGCTCTACGACGTGCTGCTGGAAATAGATTCAGACCAGGCCCACCCCCTGAAGGCCGGCATGCCCTGCAACGTGAGCATCATCACGGCCCAGAAAAGGGACGTACCGGTGGTGCCGCGCCGGGCCCTCACCTTCGCCGGCACCTACGCGCGGGAGCAGGGATTGAAGGCCCCGCGGCCCGTCGGTCCGGCCGAGACGAGCGCCGTGGTGGTGGTCCTGGTGGACGGCGCGCCCGAGCTGCGCGCCATCCAGACCGGCGTCTCCGACGCCGAGAACGTGGAGGTGGTGGCCGGGCTCAGGGAAGGCGAAGTCGTGGCCGTGGGTCGGGAGGGGGCAGGGGCCTCCCAGGCCCGGACCCAGTCCCAGACCCGGTCGGGTTCGCCCCTGCTGCCCCGCCGCCCGGGGGGTGCCCCCCGGTGAACGCCGCGGTGGTGCTGGAACAGGGACAGAAGACCTTCCTCCTGGGCGACCGTCCGGTGCCGGTGCTGAGGGGGGTGGACCTGGAGATACGGGTCGGGGAGATGGTGGCCGTCATGGGCGCCTCGGGGTCCGGCAAGACCACCCTGCTCGCCATCCTTGGCCTGCTGGAGTCCCTCTCGGCGGGCCGCTACTTTCTGTTCGGACGCGACACGGCCGGCTGGTCCCCGGAGGAGCGGGCCCGGGTGCGCAACCGCGAGATAGGCTTCGTGTTCCAGAACTTTAACCTGCTGCCGCGCCTCACCGCCTGGCAGAACGTGGCCCTGCCCCTGCTCTACGCCGGGGTGCCCGCGGCCCGGCGCCGGCAGCGGGCCATGGAACTGCTGGGCCTGGTGGGGCTGGCGGCCTTCGCGGACCACCTCCCCTCCCAGCTCTCGGGCGGCCAGCAGCAGCGGGTGGCCGTGGCCCGCGCCCTGGCCAACAATCCCTCCCTGCTCCTGGCCGACGAGCCTACGGGCCAGCTGGACACCAGGTCCGGCCTGGAGGTGCTGGCCCTCATCCAGGAGCTGCACCGGGCCACCGGCGCCACGGTGGTCATGGTCACCCACGACCCCGAGGTGGCCCTTTTCTGCCGGCGCATCGTGCGGTTGCGGGACGGCCGCGTCGTGGGGTGCGAGGAAGTGGCGGAGCCCGCGGACGCCGCGGCGCGCCTGCGGGAACTGCCGCCCGAAGGGGGTGAGGGGGCGGCGTGAACGGGACCGAGCTGGTCCGCGAAGCCTGGCTGGCCATCCGGAGCCACCCCCTGCGCTCCCTGCTCACGGTGCTGGGCACGGTCATCGGCGTGGCCTCGGTGATCGTGATGATCGCCCTGGGCCAGGGCGCGCGGGCCAGCATCGCGGCCCAGATCGAGAAGATGGGCAGCAACCTGGTGATGGTCATGCCCGGGGCCGCCGGGGGGCCGGTGCGGGGGGCGGGCGGGCCGGTGAGCACCCTCACCTGGGACGACGCGCGGGCCATCGCCCGGCTGCCGGGGGTGGTGCACGTGGCGCCCGAGCTGCGCCTGAACGCCACGGCCGCCTGGAGCCAGCAGACCTGGGTGACCTCGGTGGTGGGCACCACCCCGGACCTGGCGGCCATCCGGGACTGGACCGTGGCCGCGGGCCGCTTCTTCGACGAGGAGGACCTGCGCAACGCCACCATGGTGGCCGTGCTGGGGCAGACCGTGGCCGAGTCCCTGTTCCCGCCCGGCGTGGACCCGGTGGGCCAGACCGTGCGCCTCAGGGGCATGGCCTTCCGGGTCATAGGGGTGCTGGCCCCCCTGGGCGGCGCCTTCATGGGCGGTGACCTGGACGACGTGGTCTACGTGCCCCTCAGCACGGCCCAGATCCGCCTGGCGGGCGCCTCCGCGGGGCTGCGGAGCATCACGGTGCAGGCCGCCCGCCGGGAGGCCGTGGCCTCCGTGGCGGAGCAGGCGGCGCAGGTGCTGCGGACCCGCCACCGCCTCGCCCCCGGCCAGGCGGACGACTTCACGGTGCGCAACATGTCCGAGGTGCTGGCCGCGGCCGAAAGCACGGCCGCGGTAATGACCAGGTTGCTCGCCGGCGTGGCCGCCGTATCGCTGATCGTGGGCGGCATAGGCATCATGAACATCATGCTCGTCTCGGTCACCGAGCGCACGCGGGAGATCGGCGTGCGCATGGCCGTGGGGGCCACGGCGCGGGCCATCCTGGCCCAGTTCCTGGTGGAGTCCGTGGTGCTGAGCCTCACCGGCGGCGTCATCGGCATGACCCTGGGCACCCTCACCAGCCGGCTGCTCACGGCCCTCCTGGGCTGGCCCACGCTGGTCTCGCCCGGGGCCCTGGCACTGGCCACGCTGTTCGCGGCCGCGGTGGGCGTCTTCTTCGGCTACTATCCGGCGCGGCGGGCCGCGGAGCTCAACCCGGCAGACGCCCTGCGCTTCGAATAATTGTTGATACATACCGGCCCCGGCCGGTATTATTTTTGTTGGGGGGCCGGACCGTGGAGCCCAAGACCGTTTACGTGGTGGACGACGAGCCCAACATCAGGCACCTCATCCGCCAGTACCTGGTGCGGGAAGGCTTCCGGGTGGAGACCTTTGCCACGGCCGAGGAGCTGCGCGAACGGCTGGAGGTCGAGCGCCCGGACCTGATCGTGCTGGACATCATGCTGCCCGGGGAGGACGGGCTGGAGTTCTGCCGCCGGCTGCGCCGGACCAGCGAGACCCCGGTGATCTTCATCTCGGCGCGGGGGGAGGAAACGGACCGGGTCCTGGGCCTGGAGATCGGCGGGGACGACTACCTGGCCAAGCCCTTCAGCCCGCGCGAGCTGGTGGCCAGGGTGCGCTCGGTGCTGCGCCGCACCGCGCCCCGGCCCGCGGCCGAGGTGGTTGAGGCCGGAGACCTGCGCATCTACCCGGGGGACCGCCGGGTGCTGGTGGCAGAACAGGAGGTACCCCTGACCCCCAAGGAATACGAGTTGCTCCTGGTACTGGCCCGGCACCCGCGCCGCGCCTTCAGCCGCCAGGAACTCCTGGACCGGGTCTGGGGCTACGACTACGTGGGTGACGAGCGCGCGGTGGACGACCTGGTCAAGCGCGTGCGCAAAAAACTGCGCGCCGCCCGGGCCCGCACCGGCATCGCCACCGTGTGGGGGTTCGGCTACCGGCTGCAATGAGGGGACTGCGCAGCATAACCGTCAAGATCTTCGTGGCCTGCCTGATCGCCGTCTCGGTGAGCACCGCCGCCACCGCCCTCTTTTCCCGCGCCCTGGTGCGCCAGTACCTGGAGCGGGAGATGGTGCGCACGCTGGCCCGGCAGGCCCACGCTATGGCGGGGTGGTTCGGCCTGCGCCAGGACCGGGAAAGGCCCCCGGAACCCCCGCCGGGCCGGCCCTTCCTGAGGTTTCCCGGCCGGTCCGTAGAGGCCGACTACGTGGTGACCGACGCCCGGGGGCTGATCGTGGCCAGCAGCCTGCCGGACCGTTTCCCCCCGAATGCGCCCCTCTGGCAACTCCTTCCGGATCTTCCCCCGCCCCCTCCCCCCGGCCGCACCGTCACCTGGGACAGCGGCGAGTACCTGCTCGTGCTGGCGGGCCTGCCCGAGGGCCCCGAGGCCAGGGGCGCGGTGGCGGTGCTGGCCACCCGCAGCGCCCTGGAGGCCGTGAACCGCGACTTCCTGGCCATCTTCCTGAAGAGCCTGGGGCTGGCCTTCGTCATCGCGGCCGCGGCCGCCTGGCTGCTGGCCCGGCACATCCTGCGGCCCCTGGCGTTGCTGCGGGAGCAGGTGCGGGCCGTCGCCCTCCGGCGCTTCGACGCGCGGGTGGACCTTAACACGGACGACGAACTGGCCGAACTGGCCGCGGCCTTCAACGAAATGACGGCCCGCCTTCGGGAGCACGACGCGACCATGCGGCGCTTCCTGCAGTACGCCTCCCACGAGCTCAAGACCCCCCTCACCAGCATCCAGGGGTACGCCGAGGGCATCAGGGACGGGGTCTTCGCGGGGCAGGAGGCAGACCACGCCGCGGAGATCATCGCCCGGGAGAGCCAGCGGCTCCGGTCCACGGTGGAGGACATCATCTACCTTTCCCGGCTGGAGCATCCGGGCGAAACCTACGCCCGGGAGGAGGTGGACCTGCCGGAGCTGCTGGGCGAGGTGGCGGAGGCCCTGGGTGGCTACGCCCTGGAGCAGAGGGTGCGGGTGGAGGTCGAGGCGCCCGCCGGCCTTAAGATGACCGGGGACCGGGAGAAGCTGCGCCGCCTCTTCGCCAACGTGCTGGCCAACGCCATCCGGCACGCCCGCGGCCGCGTGGCGGTGCGGGCCGCGTACCGGCCCGATGCCCCCGCGGTACGGGTAGAGTTCCACGACGACGGTCCGGGCTTTGAGCCCCCGCACCTGGACCGGATCTTCGAGCCCTTCTACAGGGGTCCGGGCGGCGGCACCGGCCTGGGCCTGGCCATCGCCCGGGCCGTGGCCGAGGGGCACGGCGGGGGTATCGCGGCCGCCAACGCCCCCGGCGGGGGAGGTCTGGTGACGGTCACCCTGCCCGCCGGGCCCTGACGCGGCGGCACCGCGACCCCGGCTCGGCGGCCGGGGTTTTCCTCAGGGAAACCCTTCTCCGGCGGGCCTGGGCACAAGAAAGACCCGGCCTGGTCGTCAGGCCGGGTCCCGCCGCCGGGCTCACCCCGTGGCCCCGCGCCAGGCGCGCCAGTCCTCCAGGGGTGCCACCCGCAGGTGGCGCGCCGCCACCCGCCGCAGCACCAGCAGGGCCAGGTAGTGTTCCACCAGGAGGGAGTAGAGTGCCAGCCCGCACCCCAGCAGCAAGAGGACCAGCCCCGTCACGGCATAGGGGAAGGCCCTGACCTGCCAGTCGTCGGGCGTGTAGACGTTGCCCAGAGCGTCCCGCCAGGCAAGAATCTCGTAGGTCAGGGGGTCCTGCTCCACGATGACGTGGCGCGACGGGTTGAACCAGTGCTTGAAGACGCTCTCCTTCAGGAAGGCCGTGCCGGCCAGGAAGAGGACCGCGCACAGCAGCAACACCACGGCCCCGGCCCCCACCCTGAACCTGCGCAGCCGCTCCTGGTCTCCCACGGTACACAGATCCTCCAGCCCTCTCACCCTGCCCACCTCCGCGAGATACCGTGCAAGCCTTTGTCCTTAAACCTTTTTATAGCACATGAGCCCGGATAAGGCAAGGGCCATCCTTCCAACGGCCGCATTCGCACCGGCAGCGGTCTCCGGGGCCGGTCGAAAGTTTCACAAGAGCCCGAGTTCCTTCATCTTGGCGTACAGGGTGCTGCGGTTCATCTTCAGGGCCTTGGCCGCGGCGGAACGGTTCCAGTTGTGCTTCTCCAGGGCCTCAAGCACCAGGCGCCGCTCGGTGTCGGCCACCGCCTCCTTCAGCGAGAGCTGCCGCACCGGGACCCCGGCCTGCCGTGCCCGGTCCCGGACGTTCCCGGGCAGGTCTCCCACGTCGATTAGGGGGCCGCTCGCCAGCAACACGCACCGCTCGCAGAGGTTCTTCAATTCCCTGATGTTGCCCGGCCAGTCGTAGCGCAGCAGCAGGTCCAGGGCCGCCTCGGAAAAGCCGAGGACCTCCTTTTTGTGCTCCCGGGCCGAGTGGCGCACGAAGTGGTCGGCCAGGATGGGAATGTCCTCCCGGTGCTCCCGCAAGGGTGGCAGCCACACCTCCACCACGTTGAGGCGGAAGAAGAGGTCCTCCCGGAACTGCCCGTTCTGAATGGCCTGCTCCAGGTTCCTGTTGGTCGCGGCCAGGATGCGCACGTCGGCCCTGATGGTCTCCGTGCCGCCGATGCGCTCGAACTCCTTTTCCTGGAGCACCCGCAGCAGCTTCGCCTGGGTGGCCAGGCTCATCTCCCCGATCTCGTCCAGGAAAATGGTACCCCGCTGCGCCAGTTCGAACTTGCCGGGTTTGCGGGCCGTGGCGCCGGTGAAGGCCCCCTTCTCGTGGCCGAACAGCTCGCTCTCCAGCAGGTTTTCGGGAATGGAGGCGCAGTTGACCTTGACGAACGGCCCGGATTTGCGGGGGCTGTTGCAGTGGATGGCCCGCGCCACCAGCTCCTTGCCGGTGCCACTCTCCCCGCGTATGAGCACCGTCACGTCGCTGTCCACGATGCGGCCGATGGTCTTGTACACGGCCTGCATGGCCGGGGACCAGCCGATGAGGCCCTCGGCGTCCGCCAGGTCCTCCGTTCCGGGGCCCGGGCACGAGGCCGCGGCCAGCAGGGCCCGCGTCTCCACCGCCTTCTTCACCACGGCCACCAGTTCGTCCACGTCGAAGGGCTTGGTAATGTAGTCGAAGGCCCCCAGCCGCATGGCCTGAATGGTGGTGGCGGTGGTGCCGTAGGCCGTAATCAGGATGATGGGCGTGCGGGCCCCGGTGCGGTGGAGGATCTCGAGTACCTGCATCCCGTCCAGCTCCGGCATGCGGATGTCGAGGAGCACGGCGTCCGGTTGGGCGGCCGTGACGAGGTCCAGGGCCCGCCGCCCGTCGTCGGCCTCCAGCACCTCGTAGCCCGCGTTCTCCAGCACGTCCCGCAGGGCCACCCGCACGCCCTCCTCGTCGTCAACCACAAGTACCCGTGGCGGCACTGGCCTCTCCTCCCTTCTTGGCCGGTACGTAGAATCGGAAGGTGGTTCCCCGGCCCACCGCGCTGTCCACCTCGATGTTGCCGCCGTGGGCCTGGATGATCTCGTAGGCGATGGCCAGGCCCAGGCCCGTACCCCGCTCCCTGGTGGTGAAAAACGGGTCGAACAGGTGCTCCAGGTTTTCCCGGGGTATGCCGCAACCCGCGTCGGTCACGGCCACGAACAGCTGCTGCCCGTCGGGCGCCAGCCCGGTCTCCACCCTCAGCGGCCCGCCGTCGGGCATGGCCTGGTAGGCGTTGTAAAGGATGTTCATCAGGACCCGCTCGATCTGGTCGGGGTCGATCCAGGCCGGCGGCAGGTCCGGTGCCAGGGCGCGCGTGACCTCGACGCTGTTGGGGTGCAGGTCGCAGAAGATATTCAGCACCTTGTCCACCAGGGCGTTCAGGTTGTAGGGTACAAAGCGGGCCTCGGCCGGCCGGGCAAAGTACAGCAACTGATTGACCAGGGTATCCAGCCGCCGCACCTCCTGCTGCATGGTGGCCAGGGAGCGCGGCGAGGGCTGGCAGTTCTTCTGCCACAGCTGGATGTAACAGCTTATGGAGGTGAGGGGATTGCGGATCTCGTGGGCCACGCCGGCCACCAGCTTGCCCAGGGCCGCCAGCCGCTCCTGGCGCCGGATCTTCTCCTCCAGCCGGAGGCGCTCCGAGATGTCCCGGCAGCAGAGCACGGCCCCTATGACCTCCTGCCGGTGATCCACCAGCGGGGAGGTGCTCAGCAGTACGTCCAGGGCCCCGCGGGAATTCTCCACGCGGAGCTGGACATCCTTGTAGTGCTGGTGCTCGCGCAGGGTGCGCTCCAGGGCCTCGGCAAAGGGCGACCCGGAGGGCAGGACCTCCCGGAAGGGACGGCCCTGGGCGTTGGGCGGGAGCTCCAGCATGCGCCGGGCCGCGGCGTTGGCGATCACGATGGATCCGTCGAGATCCACCACCAGGATGCCGTCGTCGATGGTGGCCAGCATGATCTCGTTGTACTTGTTGGCATTGGCCAGGCGCAGGGCCAGCCGGTTCACGGCCCGGGTGATCTCCCCCAGTTCCCCCGGCGCCTGGGGCAGGAGCCGGCCCAGGTCGTACTGGAGGGTTTGCAGCCCGTTCTTGATCTGGTCCACGTTCCTTATGAAGTTGCGCAGCAGAAAGAAGGAGCCGCCCATGCCCATTAGGATGCCGCAGGCGATGATGACGTAGGCGGTCTTCTCCACCTGGTTGACCTTGGTGTAGAAGCGACCCAGGTGCTCGTAGGCCCAGATGACGCCCTTGAGCTCGCCGTTGCGGTAGAAGGGCCGGTAGGCCTCCAGAATACCGCCGCCCTGGCCCAGGGTCTGCACCATGGTGCTCCGACGCGCGATGGCCTCGTCAAAGGCGCTCTTGCGGCGCCGCGAGAAGTTCTCCTGATAGTCTTCCGTGCCGTCGATCACGGCGTCCAGTTCCAGGGAATAGTAACCCATATCGACCCCGGGGAACTTCTGGGCCACCTCGGTGATGGGGCCCCGCAGCTCGGTGTTCAGGACGCGCAGCTGCTCGGTGCGCCGCGCCTCCAGGGCCCCCTGACGCGCCAGGATGGTCAGGAAGTCCTCTTCCAGGACGCGGTCCAGCTCGTCCAGGGCGTTGGAAAGCCGCGCCTTCTGGTTTTCGATCAGGGCCAGCTCGCTGTTCCTGATAATGTGCAGCATGTACATTGTAATGATTACCGGCAGCACCAGCAGGATGGCCGTGAGGGCCAGCAGCTGGCGACCCACGCCGTGGAGCCTGAACACGGGCCATCACTCCGCACGTCTGTTGTCACTACCATTGTACACCGCGGCCCCGGACCCCGTAAAGGCCGGGAAATCCCCTTTTAGCTTCCTGCAAAAGCGGTGCCCGAAAAGCGAAAGGGCCGCGCCCTTGCGGGCGCGACCCCGGCCGTCCGGCCCCCGGCCCGGTCTCGGCAAGGTGACCGGGCCGGCGACACACCTGTTGAAATTTCCGACACCTAATCCACTTCGGGCGGCGGCAGGTACTCCTGCTCCTGGGCCGCGAGCTCCTTGATCTCCGCCATCTTTTCGAACACGGCGTCCAGCACCTCGGGGCCCATGGACTTCAGGCGCCTGATCTCCTCATAGACGGCCTTCTTGAAGGCCACGGGCACCTCTTCCAGGAAGTTCCGCGCGTCGATGCGCGCCCCGGGGAACTCGGCCAGGATCCTTTTGGCGTAGGGTTCATCGGGCACGTCCATGATCAGGGCCTGGATGGCCCCGCCGAACATATCGGTGACCTTCGACTCGAGGCCGGTTCCCTTGATGCCCTCGAGCCGCTTCTTATCCAGGATTACCGCCAGCGAGTAGCCCATGTGACTCCCTCCCCACTAAATGTCCATCGGCGCCAGGTCGACCTCGAGTTCCTTCTCCCGCTCCGTCAGGTACTTCCTGTTGTTGAAGGGGTAGCCGAATTGCTTCCACCACTTAACCACGACCTTGTAGACCTCGGGCCGCATGATGACCGGCGGCGGGAACAGTCCCTCACTCAGCAGGCTCCGGATGAAGCTGCCGCTGAACCTCTGGATCTCGTCCAGGTGGTTGCAGTTCTCGCTATAGGTGACCTCCTGGCAGTGCGGGCAGTACCAGAACTCGGCCATGTTCTGGGGCCGGATGAGCAGGCCGTACTCCACGGCGTTGGGTGGGGCCGGGAAGCCGAAGCTGGGGATGCCCTTCTCCCAGAGGATCTGCGTGGCGTAGGAGTCGTAATAGTCGCCCACCGCCGCGTGGTCGCGGCCGAACATGTGGTGGGTGCAGCCCATGTTCTGCCGTACGATGCCGTGCAGGAGGGACTCCAGGGGGTTGCCGTACCTCATGTCCCAGAGCAGCATGGTCACCATGTGGCGCTGGGGCTTCACGTAGCCGGCCAGGTTGACCATTTCGTGGGCCTCCACAATGGCCTCGTCCGGATAGTCGCCCAGCCGCTTGGCGCCCACGATGCAGTTGACCAGGATGCCGTCACAGGGCTTGGTGTCGCCGGTGAAGGCCGCATTCCTCAAGAGGGCCTCGTGCCCCACGTGCGGCACGTTTCTGGTCTGGTGGTTGATGACCGTGGTCCAGCCCCTTCTCTTGAACTCCTCCCTGGACTTGGCAGGAGGATACCAGAACCGATCGAAGGGCGGCCTGAGCCGGGGCTCGTTGATGATGGTGTACTTGCCCGCCAGTACGATCCTGTTGAGGGAAAGATATATGACGTAACCGGGGTGCTTGGTGTCGAAGGCCCGCCGCACGACCTCGGGATTGTTCTCTGGGGTGCCGAAGGTCCTGGTGGCGATCTCCTGGGGGTCGATCTCGTAGATCTCTTCGATGTCGAGAACCGCGAAGGGCTGTCCCTTCAGCCTCAGCAGCAACCGGTCGCCCACCGAGACGCCCAGCTTCTTGTAGTCCTCTTCGCTGATGTCGAAGACCAGGGGGTACGGAAAGATCCAGTTGTTTAGCAGCCTTCTCTCCTTGAGGACCCTCTCCACCTCGGCCTGGGTCATGGAGCCCTCTACGGGGCTGAAGAAGCCGTAACAGATAGACATGATTTCGCGGTAGACGTTGCGCACCGGCATACCGTTGTACAGGTTGGGCTTGATGTCGTAGGCCGGGCAGCCCTTGGCCATCTTTTTACCCAGTTCCGGGTTACGCACGACCCGGTCGACCAGCCTTCCTCCGTGGGGCAGGGGAGTCTTGATCTTGATCTCCATCCACAAACCCTCCTCAAAGGTCGCCTTCTAAGGGTCCAGCCGCAACACAACGGTCTCCTCGGCCCGGGACCACCACCTCCCGGCAGTTTCTTGTGAAAGCAATCGCTAAATTCGAGTTTAACACACCCCGGGGAGCCTGTCAACCTCTTCCGCGCGGCCGGGCCCCCGACCCCTCCTTTCCAGAAGCGCCACCGGCCGGCCGCGTGCCGAACCCCGGATCCCGGCCCGCCGCCCATGTGCCGGGTCACACAAAGTGCGGCCACCGTGCCGGCCGCCCGGTCCCCAGGAATCCCGGGGCAGTCGGTCGCGAGCGCTTTGGATATCCGCCCGTCACCTTATTCCCGCGGGGGACTGTTAGAGGACCCTTCGGGCTCCGGGTTCAGGGTCCTGACCGTGAAGCGCTCCACCCGGCCCCGGCAGTCCACCAGGGTCCAGGTGATGTGGTCCCCGGCCACCTCGGGCCTCAGGTCGGCCGACACATCGGCCAGCTGGTAGGAAAGTCTGGTGCGGAGGGCCTGCCGGGGGCAGACCTTCACGCAGGTCATGCAGTCCCAGCAATCCGCCTCCTCCCGGCAGTAGGCCTTCTTGCGCTCCGCGTCCAGGACCATCAGATCCCCGGGGCACACCAGCACGCACGGGGGCTCGACCTCGTGGGGGCAACCGTCGCATCTGGTCGGGTCCACCAGCGGGGGCATGTTCGGCGAGACCTCCTTACGCCTATATGGACTGCTTCATGCGATCCCCCGGCACCAGTTGGACGTAGGGCTCCTTCATCATGGTCAGCTCGTCGGTCTCCGGATCCCACACCGAGCAGACGAAGCAATCGAATTCCGCGTCGTTGCGTTCGGGGCAGTCGCTGCGGTTGGCGTACCCCGGCCAGCGCGTTTCCCTCCGGTAGAGCAGATGCTCGATGACCAGCTGGCACACGTCGAGGCGGTTAATGACGTCCCAGGCCAGCTGCAGCTCGTGCAGGTCTTCGGCCACCAGGTACTGGAGCTGGTTCCGGCGCAGGTGGTTGATCTTTTTCCTGGCAATCTGCAGGTGCGTCTCGTCGATCCAGTACCAGCGCGTCCTGCCGCCGGCGTACTCGTCCATAATCTTCTGCATCCGCTCCTCCATCTCCCTGGGCCGGATGCCCGGCTGCGGGACGCTTTTGGATTCCGTGGCCTGCCGGTGTCGCGTCAGCGGGGCGAAGGCGATTTCCTCCTGGCGCCTGACTTCGTCCGGGTCCAGCTCGGGGAACTCCACCCCGCGCAAGTATTCCACAGCGTACCGGGCCGCGATGCGCCCGTCGGTCCAGGAGCCGCTGATGAAGCGCGATGGCGCGCCCCCCAGGGCGTCCCCGGCCACGAACAGACCGGCCACGGTGGTCATGCGGTCCTCCTTGGGCACCCAGGCCCCGGCCATGGCCGCGTGGGCCCCCACGATGTAGGGGCCGCTCACGTCGATCTCCACGGGTTCCTTGGAAGGGTCGATATCGTTGGCCGCCCAGTACAGGACCAGGGAGGGGGACATGTCCACGTACTGCTCCTTGATCTCCGCCACCCTGCCGGGATCGCCCCTGGTGGTGTCCATGTAGCAGGGTCCGCGGTGCTCGGCCGTCTCCACCAGGAAGGCCTGGACGCGGATGGGCGTGGGCGCGCTGTGTCCCCCCCATTCCACCCATTTGGGGTTTTCCTTCATGAACTGCTTGCCCAGGGCGTTGATCATGGGGGCCCCCATCCCGATGGCCAGGGTGCCCGTGGGCGCCACGGTGTCCTTGGTGCGGATGGGAATGAACCGGCACTCGAAGCCCACCATCTTGCAGCCCAGGCGCTTGGCCATGGCGTAGCTGGCCCCGGTGTTGAAGGGTGCGTACCAGATGCGGTGGTGGGCGTCGCCGGCATTGTTGGGCCGGTAGATCCCGGCGCACCCTCCGGCCGTCAGCAGCACGGCCCGGGCGCGCACCACGTAGAACCTGCCGTCGCGTACCCCGAAGCCCACCGCGCCCACGCACCGGCCTTGCTGTTTAAGCAGGTTCGTCACGTACACGCGGTTGTAAATCTCGGCCCCGGCCTTCTCGGCCATGCGGGCCGTAATGGGCTTCAGCATGGCGCCGTTGATTTCCACATTCCACTTGCCGCGGTTGAGGTAGCGCCCGTCGGGCCGCTTCTTGATGGGGAGGCCCTCCCTCTCCATGAGGGCCACGGTCTCGTTGACCTCGCGCGCCACGCTCAGAAGAATGTCCTCGCGGACCGGCCCGCCGCACAGGTCGTAGCGCGCGTAACAGACGAAATCCTCGGGCGTGCCCTGATTGAGGTACATGTTCAGGGCGTTCTGGCCCGCCGCCAGGCTACCGCTGTGGCGGATGTAAGCCTTTTCGAGAATAGTGATGCCGAGATTCGGACCGCCGACCCGCCGCGCCTCCCAGGCTGCCAGGCATCCGGCGGTGCCGCCCCCCATGATCAGCAGGTCGGTGTCGATGTAAACCCGTTCCACCGTCGCCCTCCCTTCACCGGTCACCGCAAGGCCATTGTGATGGTGAGCCCAAGCACTTGACGCCGCCGGCCGGCGCGCGCCGGCCGCGTCCGGCCGGGGGGTGTCACCGCCCCCGGAGATCTTCGAACCGGTCCTTGAGCCGCTTCATGACGTCCGGCAGCGTGGTGTACTCCATTTCCTCCAGGTGCAACCGGTGGGGCTCGAAGGGCCCCAGGCGCCGCAGGTAGTTGGCTATTTCGTTGGCCGTTTCCCGGGCCTTGTCGAAGGCCGGGTCCGCGAAGAAGTCCTGCGGTCCCACCAGTTTGCCGTCGTTGAGCTGGAACCCCAGGGCCACCACCCGCGGCGGCCCGTCGAAGCGGGTCGGCGTGCACTGCCGCTGGCTTACGGGCATCAGGGGCCCGGAGTGGGAGCCGCGCATCCAGCCCGAGACCAGGTGGGGATGGGCGAAGGGCTCCAGGACCTCGCCCACCGCCGGAAAGCCGCTCTGGCACCTGACGATGCACACGGGATCGTCCTTGCCCACGTAGCGACCGGCCATCAGGTTGAGCCGCTGGGTGCTGGACACGGCCACGATCTCGCCGGTCTCTTTGTGGAAAACGGCCTTGACGCAGAAGCGTCCGGGGGCGCCGATGAACACCAGCAGGTCGTAGCTCTCCTCAGGCGTGGCAAAGGTGACCCGCCGGTGGTGCAGCACGTCGTGCACCTCAAACAAGAACCCCTTGTGCATCTTGGGGTCGATGACCAGGCCGATGGTGTTGAATGGGTCCGCGAAGATCTTGTAGAGGGGGAAGTTCCAGGCCCCCGGCTCGGTCTTGTCGGCCATGAAGACGACCACCGGCTCGCTGGCCCTTTCCTCGAACTCCATCTCGGCCACACCGGGACCCAGGCCCCGGATGTTGCCCGAGAAGGCGTCCGACAGCAGGTCCTGACCCGCCCCGTAAAGCTTCAGCTGCCTGGCCACCTCGGTGCAGGCCTGGAAGGTGTCCCAGGCCAGCTGGTGGATGTCGCCGTCGTTGCGCCCGCGCTCGTGAGTCATGATGAGGTTGATGTCGTCCCCCACGTGGGTGACGTGAAAGTCGATCAGCAGCGGGCTTCCGGACAGGACCCCGCGTGCCTTCTCCAGCAGAGCCGGGTGCACGCTCGAGTGCCCCACCCACCCTCCGACGTCGGCCTTAATTACGGACAGCGTGATCCTTTTACCCAAGTCGCTCCCTCCTGCCGCAACGGTCCTCTTTTAGTAGGAGTTCTCTACTCTCCTGGAATTCCCTCCCCGGCCCGCAAGAATTTTTCATAGACCCTCCAGAAGCGGGCGGCCCAGGGTCCGGCGGCCAGCAGCCGCCCCGCCAGGAGCGAGGGGTAATCGGTGTCGCCCCAAGCCGCGATGACGCGGCGCCAGTAGGGACGGCTCAGAAAGCGCAGGATCTCGTCCACATCCCGGTCCGTGAGCCGCAGGTAGACCTCGCGGTGGCGCAGCGCGAGCCGGAACTCCCGACCCATCTGCTCCTCGAGCAGGCGCTGGTAACGGAAAAGGCGCGCCTCGGAGCAGTCCCCGCGGGCCAGGGACTCGCACGCCACACGGGCGCACAGGCGCGCCCCCAAAAGCCCCGGGTACAGGCCGCCCCCGGAGATGGGCTTAACCTGCCCGGCCGCGTCCCCCACCACCATGACCCGCTCTCCGTAGCATTTGGGCCGCAGGCCCAGGGGCACCACCCCGCCCGTGGTGCGCAGCACGCGCATGGCGCCGAAGACCTGCGGGTACCGTGCGGCCAGGCGCCGGAAGCACGCGCCGGGCGCCTCGCCGTTGGCCGTACCGGTTCCCACCCGCGCCCGGGAAGGCCCCACCGGGATGAGCCAGCCGAACCAGCCCGGGGCCACGGTGCGGCCCAGGAAAAGGTCCACCGTCCCGTCGCACGTGTGGGGGAGCTCGACCTCGGCCGCCCAGAGGCGCACCGCCGCCGGCGGGGGCGGCAGGCCGCACCACCGCGCCACAACGGAGTTCGGCCCGTCGGCGCCCACCACCAGACGGCCGACGCCCTCCCCGGTGCTCCGGCCCTGTCGCCAGCGGACCCGCACACCGCCACGCACGTGCTCCAGGCGCGTCACCCGCGCCGAAAAGACCATTTCCGCGCCGGCGCCCGCGGCCGCCTCGGCCAGCCGGCGGTCGAAGGCCGCCCGGTCCACGGCCAGGGCGTACACGCGGCTTCCCCCCACGGAGAGCACCGCACCCAGGGGCCCGTGGATGCGGGCCGCCGTCACGGCGCTCACCACCACGTCACTGCCTAAGCCCGCGGCCTCCAGGGTGCGGGGACTTACCAGCCCCGCGCACCGCACCGGCTCCCCGGCCGCGGGATGCTCCTCCAGCACCAGCACCCGATAACCGGCCTGCGCCACGAGCCGGGCCGTGGTACAACCCGCCGGCCCGGCTCCGACGATAATGACGTCGTAATCCACCCCACACCTCCGGCGTCAAAGGGTTGCCACAGGACGTAATATTCCCCGGCCATCGCCCGTTTTCCTGCCCTCTCGGGAACAAAGATGGTCTCCCACGGCGTGCGCAGGAGACCGATTCTGCCCACCGACCCCGGAAAAGGGTTCGTGGCCCCATGATGCGGTGGCATTCCGTCGGGTAGCTTTCGCGAACCACAAGGTCCTCCGGGGACTTGCCCCAGAGGGCCAAAGGGAGTACTATAACTTTGTAGAGCGCTGTGTGTTCCTTGTAACGGGGGAAGAAGCTGCATGGCCGACCAAAGGAAAGGAAGGCGCGAAGGCACGGAACTGAGCAGGTGGCTGGCCCTGGAGGAAAGGATTCTGGCCCGGAAGCGAGCCGGACGAATGATGTCGAAGGCAAGAAAGGCAGCCGCGCTGGTCAAGAGAGAATACGGGGCCGACGTTTACCTGTTCGGCTCCCTGGCCAGGGGTCGCACGCATGCTCGGTCGGACGTGGATTTGTTGGTCTGCGGCGTCTTTTCTGAATCTCGAAAGCGAGAAGTCTTTCGGGAGATCGAGCGCGTGGTAATGCCGTATCCGGCAGACGTCCTGTTCGAGGACGAAGTGAGCGAAGAGTTCGGGCGTGCCGTGAAGGAGAGAGGCGTGAAACTTACATGCTAACTTTAAAGGCGCTCGCATATCTGGAAGCCGAAGTTGAAGAGGAAATCAAAGGGCTGAGCCGTACGTGCACGATCCTTCGGAACAAGGGTTTCTTCGATGAAAAGTCTGCTCGTCGAAAACTCTCGGATGAAGTTGTATTGCGCGGTGTAGCAGGGATGCTTCAGGATTATTACAGCGGCACAGAACGGATTTTCAAAAGAATCGCAGCAGAGATTGACGAAAGATTGCCGAAAGGCGAAAGCTGGCACAAATCCCTTCTGAATCAAATGAAGATGGAAGTCCCAGGCATCCGGCCTGCAATTATTTCCGAATCTACCAGTGACAGGCTCGACGACTTACGAGGCTTCAGGCATAGAGTTGGAAACATATATGGATTCAACCTGATTCCGGAGCGTGTTCTGACACATTTGCTGGCCTTACCAGGTTTACATGTCGCTCTGGAAGCCGAGATCCGATTGTTCTTTGAGACCATGAAACAAAAGGTTAAGGGGAAATTAATTCCCCACGGAAGTCCTTAAAGTTAAGTCATGAGGGAGCTTTGTCGTCGTAAGACCTAGCCGTTGCGGTAAACCCGGGGCACGCGGGCGCTCACCATGCATACCACCTCGTAGTTGATGGTGCCTATTGCTCCGGCCACCTCTTCCACGGGCAGCTCGGCCCCGCCCTGACGGCCGAAAAGCACCACCTCGTCGCCCACGGCCACCTCGGGGATGTGGCTCACGTCGACCATGAACATGTCCATGCACACCCGGCCCACCACCCGCGCCCTCCGGCCGTGAATCAGCACCTGGCCCCTGGAAGAAAGGAGCCTGGTGTAGCCGTCGGCGTAGCCGGCGGGTATGGTGGCGATGACCGCCGGGCAGGGGGTTACGTAGGTGCAGCCGTAGCTGACGGTGAACCCGGCCGGCACGCGCTTGACCCCGGCCACCACGGTCTTGAAAGTCATGGCCGGGTGCAGGGTGAGGCGCGCGCGGTCCACCTCGGGTGAGGGGTAGAGGCCGTACAGGGAGATGCCGGGCCGTACCAGGTCCAGGTGGGTCTCCGGAAGGTCGATGAGAGCCGCGCTGTTGGCGGCGTGCCGCAAAGGCACCTCCAGGCCCCTCTTTTTCAGGCGTTCGAGGAAGTCCATGAAGAGGGCGAACTGCCGCCGGGTGAAGGCCTTGTCCCGCTCGTCCGCCGCGGCGAAGTGGGTGAAAATGCCTTCGACTTCGAGCCCCCGCAGGCGGGCCACCCGCAGCACTTCATCCAGATCCCGTTCCTCGGTGAGCCACCCCAGCCGGCCCATGCCGGTGTCGACCTTGACGTGCACCGGCACCCGCGTGCCGCGGCGCCTTCCGGCCGCAGCCAGCTCCTCGGCCAGTTCCCGGTTGTATACCGTGGCCCGCAGCTCGTGGCGAATGAGTTCGTCGCACTGGTCGGGTGGTACGAAACCCAGCACCAGTATGGGCGCCCCGATGCCGGCCCGGCGCAGCGTCACCCCTTCGGCCACCCGGGCCACGCCCAGCATGTCGGCGCCCGCGGCCAGGGCCACCGTGCTGACCTCCACGGCACCGTGGCCGTAGGCGTTGGCCTTCACCACGGCCATCAGCCGCGTGCCCGGCTTCAGGAGGCCGCGCAGGGCCCGCACGTTCCGGGCCACGGCCCCCAGGTCGATTTCGGCCCACACGGGCCCCGCAGGCATGTTCCTTCATCCCTCACTCCACAGTGTTGGGAACAACCTCCAGCAGCGCCCGCGGCAGGGCTGCGGTGATGTCACCGGCCACCAGGGACGGCTGGCCCTTTTCCGCCGCCGCCAGGTCCCCGGCCCGCCCGTGCACAAAGGCCCCTGCCGCCGCGGCCTCCAGGGGCGGCAGGCCCTGGGCCATAAAGGCCGCTATGATGCCCGTCAGCACGTCGCCGCTCCCGGCGGTGGCCATGCCGGGGTTACCGGTGGGGTTGACGTAAGTGCGGCCGTCGGGACCGGCCACCACGGTGCGCGCCCCCTTGAGGAGCACCACCGCGTTCCAGGAGGTGGCCGCCTTCTCCGCCACGGCCAGCCGGTCCGCCTGGACCTCGGCCGTGCCACACCCCAGCAGCCTGGCCATCTCGCCGGGGTGGGGTGTCACCACCGTAGGGGCCTGCCTCGCCGACAGCACCTCCACGGCCCCGGCCAGGGCATTGAGTCCGTCGGCGTCCACCACCAGCGGGCAGGCCACCTCCCGTACCAGATCCCGCACCAGAGCCACCGTTTCCTCGTGGGTGCCCAGCCCGGGGCCCAGGGCCACCACGTCGGCCCGCCCGAGGTGCCCTTCGAGGACCGTCAGGGCGCGCCGGGACAGCGCACCGCCGGCGGTCTCCGGCAGGGGTAGCGTGATGACCTCGTCCAGTTTGGCGGCGGCCACCGGCTGCATGCCTTCCGGAACGGCCAGGTACACCAGTCCCGCCCCGGCCCTCAGGGCCGCGTGGGCCGCCAGGCAGGCGGCGCCGATCATGCCGCGGGAGCCGCCGACGACCAGCACGCGCCCGAACTGGCCTTTGTGGGCCTCCACGTCGCGGGGCGCGAACCACGAGGCCACCAGTTCCCCCGTCAGCAGGCGGCGTTTGATGCCGGCCTCCTCTACCACCCCCCGGGGGATGGAGATGTCGACCACGCGTACCTCTCCCGCGTACCGGGCTCCGGGCAGGAGGTAAAGGCCCAGCTTGGGCAGCCCGAAGGTCACGGTACACCTGGCGCGCACGGCCGGCCCCGCAACGCGGCCCGAAGTCGCCTCCACCCCCGAGGGAACGTCCACGGCCACCACCGGTTTGCCGCTGCGGTTCACCACCTCTATGATCCGGCCCACCTCGGCCGGGGGCCGGCCCCGGAAGCCGGTACCGTAAATCGCGTCCACCACCACGTCGGCCCCCAGCAGGGCCACCCTGAGCCGCTGGGCACCGTTGGGCCCGTCGACCCGGTAAATCCCCTGGCCCATGCGGCGCCATATTTCCAGGTTCACCCCGGCGTCCCCGGTGATCTGGCCGGGATCCACCGGCAGGCAGACCCGGACCTCGTACCCCCTGTTAAACAAGTGGCGGGCCGCCACCAGCCCGTCACCGCCGTTGTTCCCCTTGCCGGCCAGGATCACCGCCACGCGTCCGCCGCGCGACTCCAGGATGCGCGCCGCTTCCTCCGCCACCCGGCGGCCGGCGTTTTCCATCAGTAGCAGTCCGGGGATACCGATCTCTTCAATGGTCCTCCGGTCCAGCTCCCGCATCTCCTCCGCCGAAACAAGAAACATCCTTTCCCTCCCCGCGCACGGCCACGGCCACGGCCACGGCGTAGCGCCGGTCGTGGCTCAGGCTCACCAGGACTTCAAGGCCCTTCCGGCGAGCAATCTCCGCCGGACGGCCGTACAGGCGCGCCTGCGGCCGTCCCCCCCGCAGCACCACCGCCACGTCCCGCCACCGGCAGCCCGAAAGTCCGGTCCCGAGGGCCTTGAGTACCGCCTCCTTGGCGGCAAACCGGGCCGCGAGACAGGAGTACACATCCCGGCGGCCGCAGCAGGTGGCCCGCTCCTCCTCGGTCCAGAGGCGTTCCAGGAGCCGCGGCCGCCTGCTGAGCGCCCGGCGCACCCGCGCTATTTCCACGTGGTCGATGCCGATTCCGTACAGCACGGCAAACAAAAACGGCCCCTTGCGGGCCTAGAATCCCAGAATCCTGCGCAATTTTTTGGCCTGGGCCCGACTGACGGGTACTTCGCTGCGCTCCTTGTCTTCCACTATGAGATTATAAGTGCCGTTGAAAAAGGGTACAACTTCCTTCACCTTGTGCAGGTTGACCAGGTAGCACCGGTGGGTGCGGAAGAACACCGAAGGATTGAGCCGCGCCTCGAGTTCCTTCAGGGTAAATCGGGTAAAGAGTTTCTCGGAAAAGGTCTTGATATACACGTAATCCTGTTCCGTAAAGGCATAGAAGATGTCCGACTCGCTCACCAGGATGGTCTTGCCCTGCTTTTCGGCCGGGATGCGGTCGATCTTGATCACCCGCTCCTGGCCTTCTCCGTTGGACCTGATGGCCTGGCCCGCCGCCGCGCCGGCCGCCTCCTGGGCCGAGGCCTCCTGGCAGAGGCGCATCACCTTCTCCACGGCCCTGCGTAGCCGCCGCTCTTCCACCGGCTTCAAGATGTAGTCTACGGCGTTGACCTCGAAGGCCCGGACGGCGTACTCGTCGTAGGCCGTCACGAAGATGACGTGGGGCGGTCTGGGAAGTTCCTGGATGGCCGCGCCCAGCTCCAGGCCGTTCATGCCGGGCATGGCGATGTCCAGGAAGAGCACGGAATAGTCCAGGGCCCTGATGAGGGCCAGGGCCTCGGTGGCGTTGGTGGCCTCGCCCACTATTTCCACGTTGCCGATGTTGCCGAGCATGTACCGCAGTTCCTGGCGCGCGGGATACTCGTCGTCCACGATGAGGGCCTTCAGTTTCACGAGACCTTCCTCCTGTCCTCAATGTGACACACGAGGGGTATCCGGACGTACACGGAAGTGCCCCGTTCGGGCTCCGAGACGATGCGAAGGCCGTAGTTCTCGCCGAAAATGTTCTTGAGACGTTCGTGGACGTTGCTCAGGCCCACTCCGGTGCCCGAACCGTAGCCCGGCTGAAGCACCTTGGGCAGGCGCTCGCGGGGTATGCCCACCCCGTCGTCGCTGACCACCACGAGCAGTTCCCCCTCGTCCAGACGGGCCGAAACGCTCACGGTGCCGGGCCCCACCTTGGGCATAATGCCGTGCTTGACGGCGTTCTCCACCAGGGGCTGCAGGGTGAGCACGGGCACGTGGTAGTCCAGAAGCTCGGGATCTATGTCGCACTTCACGTGGAGCTTATCCTGGAAGCGCGCCTTTTCCAGGTAGAGATACGTGTCAATGTACTCCATTTCCTCCCGGAGCGTGTTGAAGTGGCCGTGGCGGTGGCGCTTCAGAACCTGACGGAAGAAGGCCGCCAGGCGCACCAGCAACCGCCGGGCCATCTCGGGATTGGTGCGGCTGAACATGATGATGGTGTTCAGGGTATTGAACAAAAAGTGCGGGTTGATCTGCGCGTGCAGCGCGTCCAGCTGGGCCTGGGTGACGAGCTGGGCCCGCCGGTCGAGCTCGGCCAGTTCCATCTGCATGCTCAGGAGCTGGGCTATGCCCACCGCCAGCCGCACCAGCTCGGGCGGAATCTCGCCCTTGCCGGTACGGTAGAGCTTGACCGTGCCCGCCACCTCCCCGCGACACTTGAGGGGTGCCACCACCGCGGTCTGCAACGGGCAGTCCTTCACCGGGCAATCCAGCGCCTTGCGGTCGCTGACCACCTTCACCTCGCCGGTGGCGAGCACTTCCTTCGTGGCCCTGGTCATGATGGGTCCGCCGGGCAGGTGGTGGTCCGATCCCGCCCCGATGTAGGCCAGCACTCGCTCCCGGTCCGTCACCGCCACGGCGTCCACGTCGCTGATCTTCTGGATGATCTCGGCCGTACTCCGCGCCGTCTCCTCGTTCAGGCCGCGCCGCAAATGGGGTAGGGTCTCGCGGGCGATCTGCAGGCTGGGGTCCAGGCAGCCGTCCTCGATCTGCAGCGTGACGGTGCGGTGCATGGGCCAGTAAACGATTACCAGGGCCGTCACCAGGGCGTTGATGACCATCAGGGAAAGGACCAGCAGCGCCGACTCCGGCCGCCAGACCATGAAGCCCACCACGACCGCGAACTGGATGAGCAACGAGCGCACAATGATACCGCTGATACCGCCCATGTGGCGCAGGCCGATGGATTCATCCCCCCTTCTCAATCCTACCCTAATAATATAATAACCCGACGCGACATAGCAAGGTCCCCCCGCATGCACCGGGCAGACCCTCCCGGTTTCTCGCCGCCGGGCCCCCTCCGGTGAAGAGACGACCGAACCCCGGAGCCGGCGCCCCCGGTCCCCTCCCGGCCGGAAGGGGTAAGGGGTAGCCGGGTCCCGTCGGGCACGGGGCCGAAGTCCTCCGAGCCGACGTTACCCTATGTGGATGCGCTTCACGTAGGTAACCTCGGTGATCTTGTCGGTGGCGCCGTAAAGCCCGCTGTCACGTACGCCGCCCACGGGCAGGTAAATGTCTCCGTACAGGGGGCTTTCGTTGATGATGATGCGGCCCGCGTCTATTTCCCGGGCCATGGCCAGCGCCAGTTCCTCCGGCCCGAAAAGGGCCGCGCCCAGGGCGTAGTGGCCGTCGTTGGCCAGCCACACCGCCTCCTCCACCGTATCGAAGACCACGAGGGACCGGACCGGGGCGAAGCTCTCCTCGACCCACAGGGCGGGCTTATCCTCGTCCCTCCTGCCCAGGATGCGCTCCTTAGGGAACTCGATCAGGGTCGGGTAGAAGAAGGGCTCTTCGGCCCGCCCGCCGCAGAGGACCACGCCCCCCTGGTCCCGGGCGCGGGCCACGTGCCGGAGGGCGATCTCCAGGGTGGTCCGGCGGCCGAGCGGCCCGATGTCGGTCTCGGGGTCCCGGGGGTCGCCCACCTTGAGGCGGCCGAGGGCCGCGATCAAAGCATCCTTGAACTCGTCGGCCACCGGCCTGTGCACCAGCAGGCGCTTGGCCGAGATGCACAGCTGCCCGGCGTTGGCGAAGCCCCCCTGCACCGCGGCCGTGACGGCCAGGTCCAGGTCCGCTCCCTCCAGGACGACAAAGGGATCGTTGCCGGCCAGTTCCGGCACGTACTTGGTCATGCTGCCGCCGACGATGGGGAACCCGTACTCTGCGAGCGCGCTGGTACGCTCCAGATGGCGTCCCATTTTGATGAGGTTGTGCTTGCCCACCGGGCTGCTGGAGTAGGCGATGAAGGCCTGCACCCGCGGGTTTTCGACGAACTCCGCGGCCGCCTCCTCACCCGGGCAGGTGGAATACTGGATGGCTCCCGGGGGCCACCCGGCCTTCCTGGCCAGCTCCACCAGCAGGACCGTGGGGCCGGGGGTCAGGTTGGATGGCTTCTGAACGCAGGCGTTGCCCGCCCCCAGACAGGAAAAGAGGGTGTAGAAGGGCACCACCAGGGGCGTGTTGCGGGGAGTGATCACCCCCACCACGCCGTAAGGCTCCCGCACCAGGAGGTTCCGGCCGGCCCGCGCGGGAATCTCCCGGGGCGCCACCAACTCCAAAAGCGCCCCGAAGGCCCGGCCCTGCATGACCGTGCGCTCCACCTCCCAGGCCGCGAACTTCCGCGGCTGGCCGGCCTGGCTGATGAGCAGTTCCTCGAAGGCCGTCTTTTGCCCGGCCACGGCCTCGCCCACGCGCCGGATCAGGTCCCGCCGCTCCTCCAGGGAGAGCCGCCGCACATGGTTACGCCACTTCCAGGCCTCCTCGATCCTGGCGCGCAAAGCCTCCCGGTCGTCAAGGGGCAGTTCCTGTACCACCTCGCCCGTGTACTTATCCTCGACCCGCAGCACCGCACCCATGTCCACGCCCCCCGAAAAACGTTCGCATGCTAAACATCCCCCATGATCATAACACGTCCGAACGTCATCGTCCAGATTGAACCGGCGGGGCGGCCGGAGGCCTCTTCCGCCACCGGGGAGAAGGCATCTGAAAGCCGCGGGTGTCCAAGGCAGGCGACTTGCGAGAGCTGTTCCGGTGCGCCACGCACGCCTTCCCGGGACCGGCGAAAAAAAGCCGGGCCACCGTGGCCCGGCAGGGATTGTCGTTCAGGCCGTGCACCGCCGGCCCAGACCCTCGCCCTGCAGCTCGGCGGTGCGCGCCCCTCGCTCCGCGTCGCGCCGCTGGCGCAGGCTCCGCAGCCGCTCGTGCCAGACTTGCGGCCGCCAGCCAGCTGGATCCGCGAGGTAGGCGTCCACCAGGTCCCGGTAAAAGGCCACGATGGCCCCGATGAGTCCGGGCGAGTACTCACGGCCCTGAATCTTCAGCGTATCCACCCCGAGGCGGAGGTAGTCGGGGATCTCGTCCACCACGAAAAAGGCGTCGTTGCGCAGCGCCACACCGTCGGCCACCACGCGGCCGGCCGGCCCCAACCGCCAGGGCAGGAGGCACAGGCGGTAGCACACCCCGCCGCGGTTGGGGCTGCCGCGGAAGTGGTTCTTGCCCTTGGCGTCGATTTCCCGCACCTGGCGGGCAAACGAGCTCATCCAGCACTGTCCGATGTAGGTAAAACACGTGGTGGCGTGGATCAGGACCTCGGCCCCCACGCCGGCCTCTTTGATGGCCTTCAGCTCCTCGAAGGGCAGCTTGCAGTCCGCCACGATCTGGGTCACGCCCAGCTCCCGGTAGAAGGCGTAGTCGGCCCCGTTGACGATGTTGCAACCCACGCTGGCGTGGATGGGCAGATCCGGAAAGGCCCGCCTGGCGGCGGCGATGCACCCGATGTCGGTGAGGATCACGTCGTCGATTCCCCACTCCACCAGCCGCCCCAGTTCCTCGATGAACAGGGGAACCTCCCTTCCCGCCGGCAGCGTGTTGAAGGCCGCCCGAATCTTCTTACCCCGGGCGTGCACGTATTCGATGCAGGCCCGCAAGCTGTCGTCGTCCATCTCAAAGGCGGCCGCCCGGCGGCTCCAGCCGCGCGGACCCACGTATACCGCGTCGGCGCCCGCATCCAGGACCGCCCTTACCATGGCCATGTTACCGCCGGGTGCCAGCAGTTCGACCAAGTTTCATTCCCCCTTTCGCCGGTGAGTTTCGGCCTCCTCCGTTCCGGCACGGCGCGCCCGCCCCGGACCGGCCGGGCCGCGCCCCGCTCAGCCCGGAACCGCCGCGCCCACGTAGTCCCGCCCGGACCTCCCGAAGTAATAGCCGTTGCAGAAGCCGTGGGGGCTGTGGGCCGCTAGGCGCTCCGGCAGGTCCCGCGCACCGGTCCCGCCACGGCCGGCCGTCCGCTCCAGGGCCTCCCGGTAGATGCGGCCCACCTCGCGCCGGTAGGCCGCGCCTTCGGTGAGGGTCCCGATGCAGAAGGTCCGGTACCCTCGGGCCACCAAATCCCCGACGTGCTCCACCATGCAGAGGTCCGGCCCGCTCAGGACCACGGTGCCTATGCACTTCAAAACCCAGTCGCGGTGCCGGAGCCAGAAATCCTCGCGGCAGACGGCCGGGCACTCCCCGTAGGCCAGCAGGAAGCAGTCCCGCGTGATGCCGAGGGGGATCTTGCCGTGCAGCCAGAGGGTTACCTCCAGGCCGGTGGCCTCCTGCAGGTAGTCGATCTCGTCCAGGCTCAGCTCGAAGTTGGGCGTGATACGGGTGACGCCGTAACGCTTCAGTTCCAGTGCCCCCAGGTGCGTGTAGACGTTCGCGAAACAGCCCGCGTGGAGCTCCAGGCCGGGGAACTCCCGCGCCAGCATGTGGATGAGGCCCAGATTGTGCGCCTCCACCGCGTCGATACCTGCGGCCACCGCCACGGCCACCACCTCGCGCACCGCGGGCAGCTCCGAGGTGGTAGGCGCCGCGGGGGTGCTCAGGTAGGCGCGCTTGCCCAGGCGCCGCAGCCTCCGGACGGCCTCGGCCAGCGCGCCGGGGTCCGCCAGCAGGTTGCCCGGGTAGCGGCCGCAGTACGGGTGTCCGAGGTAGACCGCGTCGTAGGGCTCCAGGTTACCAGAATCGATTTCCTCAAGGGTGGCGACCTGTGTATGCAGCTCCACTGTGATCCAACCTTTCCAGTCCCGCCCGCAATTCCTCGACGAGGACCCGGACCCTCTCGGGCGGCAGGTCCCGGCCCTGGATCTTGAAATACCGCGCTCCCGCGGCCACGTAATCCGCCAGGCGGTGGTAAACGGCGATCTCTTCCTCGGGCAGGGGTCCGACGGCCCGGCCTCCCCAGTTCCACTCCGCGCGGCAGAGGCGCCCGCAGGTGCCGCCCCGCCTGGCGCTCCCCGGGTACAGGGTGCGGCCTTCCCTGGGTACCGCAACCCGACGCAGGTAGCCGGCCAGCCAGCAGCGTCCCGGCAAAAAGGGCTCTTTGATACCCCGGCCGAAGACCTCCACCGCCGGCCCGAATCCCTCGCCCGCGACCGCGGCCACCTCCTCGGGGGCAATACCGGGTGGCAGGACCACCGTATCCGCGCCGGCCGCGGCCAGGAAGAGCAGGTCCTCGCGGTTCAGCGCCCCGCACCCCACACTGGCCGTCAGCCCCAGCCCCGGATACCGCCACCGCACCTCCCGCAGCAGGCCGTAGTCGTTGAGGATCAGACCGTCGACGCCCAGTGCCACCCAGCCGGCCAGCCTCTCCCAGAACACCTCCAGGGCCCGCAGGTCCGGCACCACGTTGAGGGCCAGGTACAGACGCGCGCCCGCCCCCCTGACCATGGCCGCGCAAGAGGGCAGGTCGCGTGCGGGCAGGCCGGCCAGGCTCCCGCCCCGGCTCCAGCCGGCCAGACCCACGTACACGACGTCGGCGCCAGCGGCCAGGGCCGCGGCCACGGCCTCCCTGCTTCCGGCCGGGGCCACGATCCCGGGCCGCCCATCGGCGCCAGCTACAGACGCCGGGAGGCCCGCCATTTCAGCCCCGCCCTCCTCGCCGCCCGCGCCCGCGTCCACGCGCGGAGCGCCCCTGCCGCAAGGGGGGTAGGGCCGGCATGCGGTGCCCGACCCCGCCCCCTCCCGTTCCGGACGCAAGGGTCTCAGGAGGCCCGCTCCTTCTCCCACTGGCGCAGGATGCGGCGCAGGATCTTCCCCGTGGCCGTCCGCGGAATTTCGTCCACGAAGGCGAACTCCCGCGGGAGCTTGTACACCGAAATCTTGTCCCGGCAGAAGTTGATGAGCTCCTCCTCCAGTTCCTTGCCGGGCGTGTAGCCGGGATTCAGGGCGATGTAGGCCTTGACGTTCTGGCCGCGGATCTCGTCCGGCACGCCGATGACGCCCACGTCCCGCACCGCGGGGTGCTTGGCCAGGGCCTCCTCGATTTCCTCCGGCCCGATGCGGTACCCGGAGCTCTTAATCAGGTCATCCTCGCGCGACACGAAGTACATGTACCCTTCCTCGTCCATCTTGACGTAGTCGCCCACGCGGTTCCAGCCTTTGAAGTAGACCTCCTTTTGCTTCTTCAACAGGGCCCCGTTGTCCTCGTAGGGCCGCCAGTAGAGGGTGCAGGTGGGACCGCGCGCGATGAACCAGCCGATCTCGCCCGGCGGCAGTTCCTGGCCCTCTTCGTTCACCACCTTGACCTCGTAGCCGGGCACGACCTGGCCGAAAGAACCGGGCTTGGCCCGCATGTTGGTGGCGTTGGAGACGAAGACGTAGCCCATTTCACTGGTCCCCAGGCCCTCGTAAATGTTGTGGCCGAAGCGCTCCCGCCAGCGGTAGAAGGTCTCCGCGCCGAGGGCCTCGCCGCCGCCGGTGCAGACGCGCAGGGTGCTGAGGTCGTAGTTCTTTTCGGCGTCCGGCACCTGGAGCATCTTCCGGTAGGCCGTGGGCAGCACCGAGATGATGGTGGCGCCGTACTTCTCGATGGCGGCGAAGAAGGTTTCGGGTTCGAACTTGGCCACCAGGAAGCAGGAGGCCCCGAAGCGGTAGGGGATGGCGGCCACGGTGCCGTAGCCCGCGGCGAAGGCCATGGGCGCGGGGCCGCCGATAACGTCGTCCGGCTTCACCCGCCAGCAGTACTTGCCGAAGCCGTCGGCAATGAGCAACGGGTCCTCCATGAAGTGCACCGTACCCTTGGGCAACCCCGTGGTGCCCGAGGTGTAAAGCAGGAGCGAGACCGACAGGCGATCGCGCCGCCTGGCCACCAGGTTCTTGTTGGGGTGGCTGGCCACCTCGGCATAGGGGAGGTAGCCCTTGGCCTTGATGTCCTCCGGCTTGCCGCCAATGACGATGATGTGCTTGACGGTCTGGAAGTTTTCCCTGGCCGCTTCCAGTTCACCCAGCAGCCCCACGTGACAGACGATGGCCACGGCCTCGGAGTTATTGGCCACGTGGGCCAGTTCGGCGCGGGAGAAGAGCGGCGAGGTGGGCACGCACACGGCCCCGATCTTGATGATGGCGAAGTTGGCGATCACGGCCTCGGGAATGTTGGGCGAGCGGATGATGACCCGGTCCTCTTCCTCGATGCCGAGCTGTTTGAGGCCGTTGCCCAGCCGGTTAATGGCGATCTGGAGCTCGCGGTAGGTGATTTTCTGGTCCTCATAGTAAATGGCCACGCGGTTGCCGTGACCGGCCGCCACCGTCTTGTCAATGAGTTCCTCGGTGGAATTCATGGGGTTGGGATAGGTGTGGTGCTCCGGCAGCAGGTAAATCCGGTCCGGCCACAATTCCTTAGGCGGCAGGTAATTCTCGGGAATCTTACCCATCATTTCACCCCTCGTGAGGATTCTTAAGATTTCAATCATAAGGTAAATTCGGAGCCTTCGTCTCACGACCCGGGCCGGTCCGCTCCCACCTCCGTTTCAGGCATAGACCTGTTCCAGGGTCTCCGCGGCGGTGAGTTGCTCCGCCGTACCGGTGAAAACCACGCGGCCGTTGCAAAGGCCGTACACCCGGTCCGCCAGTTCCCCTACAATCTTGAGGTCGTGCTCGGCGAACATGACCGTGACACCATTCTTGTGGACGCGCTGGATGACCTTGAGGAGCACCTCCCTCATGGCCGCGCTCAGGCCGAAAAAGGGTTCGTCGAGCAGTAAGAGTTGCGGTCGCGCCATCAGGGCCCGTCCGATGACCAGCATCTGCTTCTCGCCGCCGCTCAGGCTGCCCGCCGGCTGGGCTTTTTTCTTATCCAGACAGGGGAACAGCTGGAAAATCTCGCCAAGAACCGCCTCTCGCCGGCGGCGGTCCCACCACAGGTAGGCCCCTACGAGAAGGTTCTCGAGGACCGTCATCTCCGGCGCCACCCGCGCCCCCTCGCGGGCGTACACCAGACCCAGCCGCACCCGCTCACCGGGTTTCAGGTATGTGATGTTGCGACCCTGAAACAGAATCGTGCCGCTACGCACCCTCACCAGTCCGGCCGCAGCCCGGAGCACCGTGGTCTTGCCCGCGCCGTTCGGTCCCACCAGACCCACGACCTCCCCGGGGAGTACGCGCACGTTCACCTGTTCCAGAACCCCCACTGCGTCGTAGGAGAGGCTCACCTTCCTCAATTCGAGCACCGCCGTCATACTTCCAGCCCCCTGTCAGCCAGTAATTCCCCCGGGGTTCCCTCCCTGAAGGTGCCTTCGGCGGTCGTCACCAGGACCCGGTGGGCCAGCTGCCTGAGGATGCGCCGCCTGTGCGAGACCAGAATCATGGCCACGCCCTGGCGGCTGATGCTCTTGAGCAGGGCCATCAGCTCGCGCTCTTCCTTGATACTCAGGGCCGCAAAGGGCTCATCCAGCAGGAGCAGGCGGGGGCAGGTGGCCAGGGCGCGCGCCACCTCCAGCCGGCGCAGGGCGCCCGAGGAAAGCCGCCCCGCGGGCCACTGCTCCTGGTCGCCCAACCCCACCCGGGCCAGCAGGTCGCGAGCCTTGGCGCGGTCCCGCGGCCGCAAAATGGACCGTCCGGCGGCCACGGCCACCACCACGTTCTCGAACACGGTCAGGTCGCGCATGGGCCGGGGCAACTGGAAGGTGCGGCCCACCCCCAGACCGGCGATGCGGTGCGGCGGCAGCTCCGTCAGGTCGTGGCCGTCGAAAATCACGGCCCCGGCATCGGGTCTGACCAATCCGCAAATGATGTTCAGGATGGTGGTCTTGCCCGTGCCGTTGGGACCGGCCAGGCCCAGTACCTCGCCGGCGCCCACGTGAAACCCCACGCCGCGCAACAGCTGCACCCCGTTGAAAGCCTTTGTCAGCCTGCTGACCACCAACAGGGGATCCATGGGCCCACCCGGCCTAGGCCTCCCTCCCGCGGCCGAAAAGCCACCGGGCCGCCAGTATGGCAACGCTACTGTACAGCAGCAGGCGCACCACAGGCGTCACCCAGAGCCATCCCAGAAGCACGTTCAGCGCGTACGACAGAACCGCCGGTCCGATGATGGTGCCCTTTCCCCCGGCGATGGACACGGTCATGGCCACGAAACTGAGCTCCAGCGAGAGGGTGGAGGGTGCGGCCACACCCATATACTGCGCGTACAGCACGCCGGCCAGCCCGCCCACCGCGGTGCCGGCCGCGAAGGTGACCACGCGAAAGCGATCGGGGTTCAGTCCCACCGTCTGGGCCACCACCACGTCCTGAGCCAGGGCCCTGATCTTCAGACCGGGCAGGGAACACCGTATCCAGTAAAGGACCAGCAGCGTCAGGGCCAGGGCAAAAAGGCTGGTCCAGAAAAGGTAGCCGTAGAACCGTTCCGCCTCCCGGGCCAGCAGCGGGGCCACCGGCAGGCCGCCCTCGCCGCCGATGGTGTAACCCTCCGGTGTGGTAAAGCCCAGGGCCAGGACCAGCTCGTGGGCCACCTCCGCCACGGCCAGGGTCACCAGCAGCAGATACACACCTTCCAGCCGCCGGAACAACCAGCCCAGCCCGGCACCCACCAGCGCGATGCCAAGCAGCGCCAATGCCGGTATGGACCACGCGGGGCACCCCGCCAGCGTGAGCAGGCCCGCCAGATACGCCGCCCCTCCGAAACTCAGCGCGTGCCCCCCGCTAGTGTGACCCGCCAGTCCCCCTAAGAAATCCCACCCCAGGACGTAAATGGTGTATATGTTGGCGAGAATCAGCAAATTCAGTAAAAAACGGTCCTCGGTCAGCCACGGCACTGCGGCGAGCGACGCCACCACCAGCACAACGGCGAGTACGGCGGTTCTGTTCATTCTCCACCTAGTCCCTGCGCCCTACCCTGCCCAGCAAGCCCGAAGGCCTGGTGAGCAGGCCCACGGCGATCACCAGCAACATGGTGACGTAGGACCACTCGGGGGATACGTAAAAGCTGACCCCCGAGGCCACCAACCCTAAAATCAGGCCGGCCACAAGGGCCGCGTGGACGTTGCCGAGACCGCCGAAAATGACCACCGCCAGCGACATCACCAGGGGCACGCGCCCCATGGCGGGATAGATGCTGTGGGCAAAGGCCGTCAGGTTGCCGGCCACGGCGGCCAGCCCGCAGGCCACGCCGAACACCACCGTCTGCACCCGCGGCACGTCGATGCCCACCAGGGCCGCGCCCTCGGCATCCTGGGCCACCAGACGCACCGCCATACCGATTTTGGTGCGCAGCAGCCCGAAAAGCACCAGCAACAGGGCCACCGCCACCAGGGCCGCGACAATCTGCTGCAGGTCCACCGCGGTGCCCATGAACCTCACGAGGGGCAGCTCCCGGGGGATGCTGTGGTAGTCGGGCCCCCACACCAGCTGAAAGACCTGCTCCATGAAGATGGCCACGGCCAGGGTCACGATGGCCACCACCGCGTGGTGCCGGCGGACCGGCCGGAGGACCCACCTTTCCAGGCCCATACCAAGAAGCAAGGAAAGGAGAAAAACCACCGGCAACGCCAGGAAACTGCCACCTCCCCACTGCACCACGCCGTAGGTGACGAAGGCCCCCAGAGCGAAAAAGGCACCGTGGGAGAGATTCACCACGCGCATGATCCCGAACACCAGCGTCAGGCCTACGGCCACCAGGGCGTAGGTGAAACCGGCCAGGAGTCCGCTTAAAGCCAGCTGCAGTTCCTGTTCCACGACCTCAACGCCTCTCTACATCCGGGGCCAGCGTGCCTCTCCCCTGCCGTCCTTCCACTCCACCACCATGCCCTCGAGCCCCTCTCCCTTGCCCCAACGCGCCTGGTGGGAGCGGTCGAAACGGTAGACTCCGCAGGCGGCCCGGAACTCACCCTGCTCCAGAGTCTGGATCAGGCGTGGCACGTCAAGGCTTCCAGCCTTGTTGACGGCCTGGGCCAGCACGAAAAGGGCGTCTCGCGAGAGGATGTCGGCGTACCCCGCCGGGTGGTAACCGTATTTCTCCTGATAGGCAGAGAAGAAACGCCGCGCCTCTTCACTCGTCCGGTCCCAGGCCGCCGCCTGGAAATAAAGGGGGCCTCCCGCCGGCAGGGTGCGGGCCACCCGCTCGTCGCCGAGGGCCCCGCCCACCGAAAACAGGGGTACGTTAAGCCCGAGATCGCGCGCCTTCTTTACCAGGTTGATGGACTGCTGCCCCGGGTCCCCCAGCACCACCACGCCGGGATCCTTGCCCTTCAGGGCCACCACGATGGGCTCCAGGGCCGGCTCCTTGGGACTGTAGAACTCCTCGTACACGGGCGCGATGCCGGACCCGGCCAGGCAGTTCCTCAGGGCCTGGGCCAGTTCCTTGTTCCAGCGAATGTTGGTCCCCACAAAGGCGTAGCTCGAAACCCCCGCGTCGGCGATGAAACCGCCCATCAGGCCGGCCCACTGGTCGATGTTGTAGCTGGTGCGGAAAACGTACTTATACTTGTCGTACTGGCTGGCCACGCGCTCGTTCAGCTCGTTGGTGGCGGCCACGGGCACCATCAGCAAGACCCTGTTCTCGGCGGCTACCTCGGCCGCGGCCATGGTTTCTTCACTCAAATAGGCGCCCAGCAGTACCTTTACCTTTTCCCTCTGGATCAGGCGCAGGGCCTCGCTGCGCGTGGCGTCCGCGGTCCCCTTGCTGTCCCCGAAGACCAACTCCACCGGCCGGCCCAGCACCCCCCCGGCCCTGTTGAGCTCCTCCACCGCCAGCTGCAGGCTCTGCTGCATGGGCTGGCCCTGGGAAGCAAAAGGCCCCGTCAGGGGTACCAGCACGCCCACCTTGAGCCCGGTCCCCGGGGCGCGCGCACACCCCGACAACATAAAAAGAGCCAGCAACCCGACCAGCGCCAGCACCCCTCGGCCCCGCACGGCTACTCCCCCTCCCCCGACGGGGAATTTTGCCCACGTAAAGCCATCCGGTCCCCGGCGCCGGTCGGTTGGCAAAATTCCCCGTCGCCCGACGGGGAATTTTGCCCACGCAAAGCCGTGCCGTCCTCGGCGCCGACCGGTTGGCAAAATTCCCCCTCGCCTTTCTGCGGCTCCTATGTTTGCCCTTATATTACGACAAAGCGTCGTCAGCTCCTACGAACCGGGACTGAACTGCCGTTTTTGCGCAATCAGTGGTAGGAACAAGCCTCTCAGCAGCAGCGACCCCGCAAACCGCCCTAAGAGCCGGTCTAGGACGACTTGACTTGGGACAAATACCGTTGGCTGCGGTTTTTCGTCCTTTGCCAGCCAAAGCCTTGCCCTGCGCGAATTGTCTGGATAATATCGTAATCGGTGAGCACCAAAACCAACTTAAGAGGAGGTTGTGAAGCTCATGCGGGAAGTCAAAGAGATCGAAATAAGAAGCCCGGCCGATACCATGAAGATGAGGCCCTGGCCGGTGACGCCTCCCCCCTCTCGCGAAGAAGTGGCGAAGGTATACGCCAGGAGGAAGGCGGAGGAGTTCGGAAAGTTCATCGAAGATAACCTGGGCTTCGAGCACATCTACGAGAAGCCGGAAGCCCTGCAGGGCCTTAAGGTGCTCGACGTGGGCATCTGGCGCCTCGGAAACGCCTTTGCCTCCTCCCTGCTCGCTGAGCTGGGCGCCGAGGTGGTCAAGATCGAGCCGCCCACCGGGGACCCCCTGCGGCAGCTCACGCCCTTCGGCCGCGAAGAGTACATGATCGCCGACAACAAGACCGGCCAGCCCTGCGGGCTGGACTTCATTGCCGAGATGAGGAACAAGTACTCCATAACCCTCAACCTGGAACACCCCGAAGGCCGCGAGATCTACAAGAAGCTGGCCAGGCACGCCGACGTGATCATCGAGAATTACCCGCCGGGGCAGTTCGACGAGTGGGGTATCGGCTACCGCCAGATCTCCCAATCCAATCCGCGGGTCATCTACTGCTGGGTCGGGATCCTGGGTCAGTGGGGGCCGATGAAGGACAAGGTGTCGAAACACGGGCAGTGGATGCTCGATCCCTTCGGCCAGGCGGCCTGCTCGTTCATTCACAACACCGGCTTCCCCCAGGACCTCCTGCCCAGGGGTGCGGGCGGCGACCCCACGCGTTCGGGGGTGTGGATTGCGGACTACGTGGCCGGCGAGCAGGCGGCGGTGAACATTCTGGCGGCTCTGTACTACCGCGACGAGTTCAGCGGCAAGGGACAGTTCATCGAGGTTACCTCCGCCGAAGCACTCATGGATATCCTCGATTTCGACATTTCCTGGTACGCCTTCAACAGGAGCATTAAGTCCCGCACGGGCGGGTGGGACCCGAACCTGAACCAGTACGCCTGGAACCCGTGCAAGGACGGGTACATGATGATCGGCGGCCAGACCGACCGGCTGTGGTACCGCATCTGCCAGTGCATCGAGCGCGAGCTGCCCCAGTTCGGCCGGCTGATCACGGAAGACCCCTTCCTGAAGGAAATCGCGGCCCGCAACGCCTTCGAAGCCTTGGTGAAAACCTATACCCTCACCACCATGTGGCTCCGGGCGAACACCAGGGCGCAAACGGAAAAGAAGCTCATGGAGTACGACGTGGCCGCCGGCCCGATCATGACCATCGACGAGGTCACCGAATTCCCCCACTTCAAGTACCGGCCCTGGGTGAGCCTCATTGAAGACGATAACTACGGGACCCTCATGTACGCCGTGCCGCCGGACGCCTTCCAGCACCGCACCCCCGCCCGGGTCAAGTGGATGGGGCGGCCCCTGGGGTACGACAACTCGGAGATCTACGGCCGGTACCTGGGGCTGGGCAACGAGCAGCTCAGGCAACTCAAGGAGAAGGGGGTTATCTAAATGGAGGCCGTCAAGCGGGAAGTTTGCCTTGAGGATCTCCCGGGCCCCAAGAGCCAGGGCGAACTCGAAGAAATGAAGGTGCCCTACGAGGAGTACTGCCGTAAGCTCTTCGCCCCGGGCCGGGAATTCGAGAAGCCCGAGTCCCTCAAGGGCATTAGATGGCTGAGCTGTACCATGTACATCTTCACCCCCCACTCGGTGGCCAACCTGGCCGAGCTGGGGGCCGAAGTGATCAAGATCGAGGTGCCGCGCATGGGCGAGCCCATGCGGCACACGTCCCCGTTCAACGAGGTCTACCTGTACCCCATGCACGACTCCCGGCCCATGACCGGGACCGGTTTCGGGTACATGAACGCCAACCCCAACAAGTACAACATCACCCTGGACTACCACCGGCCCGAGGCCCAGGAGGTATTCTACCGTCTGGTGAAAATTTCCGACGGGCTTACCGAGTGCTACCGGCCCGGTACCTTTGACCGCTGGAAGCAGAGCTACCGGTACGTCCAGGAGATCAACCCGCGCTTCATCTACGTATGGGGCGGCGGCTTCGGTTACGGCCCCAAGGCCTTCGGCGCCTCCTACGACATCCTGGGGCAGGCCCACGCCGGACTGGCCAGCACCACCGGTTTCCACGAGGACTTCGGCGGGCACCCGGCCAAGCACTCCAACTGGGTCATCGACTGGTACTCCGGGACCCAGATTACCGTGGCCATCCTGGCGGCCCTCAACTGGCGGCGCAAGACCGGGCTGGGCACCATGATCGAGTTCTCCCAGGTGCAGGCCGCCACGCGCTGCCTGGGTTACGGCGTGCCCCTGTACCACCGGTTCGGCATCGTCCGCCAGCGCTGGGGCAACTGGGACACGCAGCTCTGCGTCCACGGCATCATCCTCTGCGGCAAGTCGGACTATCCCGACGAAAAGAACCCGCAGCTCAAGTACGACGCACGGTACGTGATGGTCAGCGCCTTCCAGGACGAGGACTTCAAGGAGCTGTGCGCCGTCATCAACCGCAAGGACCTGTTCGACAAGTACCACACCCACAAGCAGAGGCTGGCGCCCGAGGCCCAGATGGAGATCTACAAGGCCCTCGAAGAGTGGGCGGCGGACAAGACCAGGTCCGAGGTGGCCAAGACCCTGAGCGACGCCGGCATTCTGGCCATGCCCGTGATGAACGACAAGGAAGTCTACGAGTGCGAGCACTTCCGGCAGAGGGGCACCATCAGGTGGCTGGAGGACCCCACCTTCGGCGACGTGCTGGTGCAGGGCGGCTACAGCTGCGGCCTGATGTCCGAGACGCCGCGGAGGGTCAAGTGGATCTGGAGAACCCTCGGCGCCGACAATGTGAAGATCTACCACGACCTGCTGGGGTACCCCATGAGCAAGCTGCAGGAGTGGTACGAGAAGGGCATCATCTAGTGAGGAGGGCGACGGACCGTGTGCGACATCATCTGGTGCAGGAAGTGCAATACGGTAAACTACCTGGATCCCTACTACTTCTGGAACTGGGAAGGAAAAACCAAGTGTGCCGAATGCGGCACCGTGTACTATATCCACATGATCCAGGGATTCATGTACCGGGGCCCTGAGGAGAGGCCGGGCGAGGAGCCCGACATCCTGCCCCTTTACGCCGACAAGCCTTACGAGGGTTACGCCAGCTACCTGCCGGGGACCGAGGGCCGCACCCGGCCCTATCAGTGCACGCCCCGCGACATCTATCTGGGCAAGCCCGACCCGGTCAAGTTCAGCATCAGGGGCAGACCGGTCCGCGGCTGGGCCCCGCAGCCACCGTCAACCGGGGTGCTGGGGTCCTACGGCTGGAAGTGGGACATCGAAAAGCTCTCTCCCGACGTGTGGCAGGAGTATCAGGAAAAGATCAAGCGCGGCGAAGTATCCGACTGGTGAGAAAGGGGTGGCATTGTGGACCGGAACCTGACGCCCGAGGAATTCCTGGCCAAAATACTCGAGCCCGCCAAGCAAACCGATCATATCTGCTGGAAGTGCAAACACCTGAAGCCCGTACTCAAGGATTCCGCCTATCCGCCGGCGGACCTGATCGGATACTGCAAGAAAATCCACTGGCCCTTCTTCTGGTGCGTATCCGAGTACGACGTGGTGAAGAAGTGCTATGCCTATGAGGCCAGAGGGTAAGACAGAACTGGAGGCTCTGCGGCAGATGGTGCTCGCCTGGAAGCAGGACTATCTGCAATGGGCGGGCACCACCGCCGCCTCCGACTTCAGGCACGAGATTGAAGAAGTAGTGTACCCCTACTTGCGCCGGTTGTACGACTGCCAGTTCATCGACGATTGTGCCTTCCGTGAGTTCATGTCCTTCTGCGACGAGCAGGTGCGCGAGTTGACCAATCCATGAAGAGAGGTGTGTGAGCATGCCCGAGAAATGCCGTGTCGTGATTTGCGGCTTTGACCCGATGCTCGTCAGGGGGTACGTCAAGACCGGCGAGCGGGCCCTCTGGTGGTACCTGCCCGACGAGCTGTACGAGGACTACAAGGTTAAACCGGGCGACAAGATCAAGGGCAAGCTCCTGGCCGTGTACAACGCCAAAGGGGAGCGCCGGGTAGCCACCGAGAAGCCGCCTATGATTGCGGGTGAGGAAGATTGGGCCCCGCCGGATGCGTCCAAGGGCTGGGGCCCGAACGCCGCCCCGGGCGATCCCTTCACCTGGAGTACGACCAAAGAAACGGGTCTGGCCGTACTGTTACCTCCCGAGGTTATTACCAGGTACGGGCTCACCGAGTTTCACTTCCTGGAGATGGTGATCGAAAAGATCATCCGGGCCTCCGGCGAGGAAGTGGAAGTCTACCCGGGCGAGGAAAAGTGCCGCAAGTGGTGGCCTGAGGAGAAGATGAAACTGCATTACTACGTGGAGTACGTCGCACCATGAACCAAAAGGGAGCGGTCGGGGCGGGCTGGAGGTCCCTCGGGGGGCTCGGGTTCGCCCCGCGTCCATTTTTCGACAAAATTCTGTTTCTGGAGGGGTATGAATTCTCCTCCAACATTTACGCGCTAGCGGGCGATTACCTGACCCTCATCGACCCCGGTAACGATTACACGGCCTTCATACAACTGTTTGAGCTGTTTAAGCCCGCGGACGTCAAGAAGATCGTGCTGACCCACGGCCACGTGGACCACGCCATGGGCGTGGTCGAACTCCTGCAGGCTTACCCGAGCAGCCGGCAAGGCGGAGGGTTTGAGGTTATCCTCCACGAGGCGGGGCCGGCCGAGCTAAAGCACCTGGTCCGGCAGTTCGGTTGCCGGGTCACGGAAGTCAAGGGCGGCGAGGTGCTGCAGTTGGGCGGTTGCGAATGCGAGGTAATACCGACGCCGGGCCACACCGCCGACGGGATTTGCCTGTACCACCCGCCCACGGGGACCGTCTTCACCGGCGACGTGGTCCTGCCCCACGCCATGGCCGCGCCCGACCCCGTCAGCGGGGGCCAGATCCACGAGTACCTGGCGGGCCTGAAGTCGCTGCTCAAGCGCCCCATCAAGCACGTTCTGCCCGGCCACGGTCCGCCGGTGTTCGAAGAAGGCCGCCGCGTGGTACTCGACACGTACGAAGGCGTCGTCAGGCACATCGTGGGGGCCAAAACCCCCTGGGACCGGGCGGCCTTGATGTTCCTGCGCATCGGCTACCTCGAGGAAACGATATTCTGCTGCGACAAGTGGCTGGAGTCCGGCCCCGAGGACCTGACGGCCCTAGAACTGAAAGGGATGTGCCTGAACGATCTGGGGAGGCACGAAGAGGCCGGGCAGATCTTCGATCGCATTCTGGCCCGTGAGGGCCAGCGGGTCCCGGCTCTGGTGGGCAAGGGCTACGCCCTCATGGGCCAGGACCGCTACGCGGAAAGCCTGTCCTACTTCGACGCCGCCCTCCAGCTCGAGCCTCGCCTGCGGGAGGCCCACGTCTACAAGGGCCTGGCCCTCTACCTCTCCGGCCGGGCGGACGAGGCCATGGACGTCGAGGTCTTCCGGGAGGAGTTTGCCCAGAGGATAAAAGCCGGCCTGCTGCAGAGGAACGGGGCCGGCCGGGAAGGCTGAAGGCTTACCGTACCTCGCAAAAACGCGCCCCGGGAACTCCCCCGGGGGTATTTTTTGCCGGTACGCCTGTGGCAAAAGCGAAAAACCGATGGCTACCTGGTGGAAGGAGAAGGCCGAGCGGAGGGCGAAGGCATTGAGGCGACGCGAACGATAAGCATGGGGCCGCCCACACCAAACCCGGTCGGACTGCGCGACCCGGGCTGGATTCAGTACGGTGGCCAACCGGAAACGACAAGATTCGGCGCAGAGAATCTCGCCGGCCCGTACGGGAGCCCGTACGGGCCGGTCCTCTTCTTCTAAGTTACCCTCACTCCACGGTCACGCTCTTGGCCAGGTTGCGCGGCTGGTCCACGTCGCACCCGCGGGCCACGGCGGCGTGGTAGGCCAGAAGCTGGAGGGGAATGACGGCCAGGACCGGGGCCAGGAATTCGTGGACGCGCGGCACCGCCAGGAAGCGGTCCGCCACGGCCGGCACGGCCCCACACCCCTCCATGGCCAGCCCCACGACCCACCCCCCGCGGGCCTTGACCTCCTTGATGTTGCTGACCATCTTCTCCAGCAGGGTCTCCTGGGTGGCCAGGGCCACCACCGGCACCCCGTCCGTGATCAGGGCCAGGGTGCCGTGCTTGAGCTCGCCGGCCGCGTAGGCCTCGGCGTGAATGTAGGAAATCTCCTTGAGCTTCAGGGCCCCCTCCTGCGCCACGGCGTAGTCCAGGCCGCGGCCGATGAAGAAAACGTGCTCGTGGCGCGCGATCTCGCCGGCAACCTCCCGCACGCGGTTGCTCCCGGTCAGCACCCTTTCGGCCGCCGCGGGCAGGCGAGCCAGTCCCGCCACCACCTCGCGCTCCAGCTCCGCAGAAAGGGTACCCCGCCGGCGGGCCAGCCAGAGGGCCAGCAGGTACACGACGGCCAGCTGGGTGGTGTAGGCCTTGGTGGAAGCCACGGCGATTTCGGGCCCGGCCCAGGTGTAGCAGGTGGCATCGGCCTCCCGCGCCACCGAGCTACCCACCACGTTGGTCACCGCCAGCACCGGGGCCCCGCAACGCCGGGCCTCACGCAGGGCCGCCAGGGTGTCGGCCGTTTCCCCGGACTGGCTGACGACCACCACCAGGGTATCGCGGTCCACAAGGGGCTGCCGGTAGCGGAACTCGCTGGCGATCTCGACTGCCACCGGAAGGCGCGCCAGCCTCTCGATCACGTACTTGCCCACCAGCCCGGCGTGGTAGGCCGTGCCGCAGGCCGTGATGTGCACCTTCTTCGCGCCGGCCCACTCCTCGGGCACGTCACGTAAGACCACCGCACCGTCGGGCCCGATGCGGCCCCGCAGCGTGTCCCGCAGGGCCTTCGGCTGTTCGTAGATCTCTTTGAGCATGAAGTGGGGGTAGCCGCCCTTTTCCGCCTGGGCCGCGTCCCAGGTCACTTCGAATACGTCCTTGTGCACCGGGCGGGCTTGCGCGTCGAAGATCCGCACCCCCTCCGGGGTGATGGCCACCATTTCCCCGTCATTCAAAACGTAGGTGCGCCTGGTGTAGGGCAAAAGGGCCGGGATGTCCGAGGCCACGAAGTTCTCGCCCCGGCCCAGGCCCACGACCAGGGGGCTGTCCCGGCGCACCGCTACCAGGAAACCGGGGTTTTCGCGGCACAATACCGCCAGGGCATAGGAGCCCCGCACGCGCCGTACGGCCTCCCGCACCGCGGCCAGCAGGTCCCCGTCGTAGAAGTGCTCTATCAGGTGGGGCAGCACCTCGGTGTCGGTCTCGGAGCGGAAGACGTGCCCCTGGCCCCGCAGCCACTCCCGCAGTTCCTCGTAATTCTCTATGATCCCGTTGTGCACCACGGCCAGGCTTCCGGCGCAGTCGGTGTGGGGATGGGCGTTCTCGTCCGACGGCCTCCCGTGGGTGGCCCAGCGGGTGTGCCCGATGCCGCAGTGTCCCCGCGCCACCCCGTCCAGGCTCTCCACCAGCACCCCCAGCTTGCCGGCGCGCTTGACGATCCTCAGGCCGTCCTCACACGATACGGCTACCCCGGCCGAATCGTAACCGCGGTATTCCAAACGCCGCAAACCTTCTATCAGAACGGGTACCGCGTCGCGGTATCCCGTATAGCCTACAATGCCGCACACAGGCCATCTCTCCTTCATCGGGAAGTCGGGCGGGCCGTGGCCCCCCGTAACAAATACGACGGGGAATTTTGCCAACCCGCCGGTGCCCATACCCGGATAGCCTTCCGAGGCAAAATTCCCCGCCGATCCGGCGCCCGAACGTGTCGCGCGCCGGCCCGTGAGAGTCACAAGACGCCCGGCCCCACCCCGCACCGGGGGGAACGGCCGGGAGGCAGATGCCCTTGCCGAAAAGAGGAAAAGATCACCTCTTCCTGAAACGGGCACGTCTCAGGCTCCGTCACCCGGCACTTTTGTCCTGGCGGTCGCCCGCCAGTTTTGTGGTGCCTTTCTCGGTCGTGACCGACCGGGGCGCATCCGCCGAAACCTTCGATTAACCCCCACCTCGTCAACCCGACGCGAACGCCCGCCCGGCGCGCTACCGCTACTGACAGCGTTCCGGCGCGGCGGTCGGGTTCTGGCGCTTCGGTATGCGGTTGTAACTCCCGTTGGGCCGCTCCTTTCCTGCCGCTCCTCACCCCCCTTCCCGTTCCAGGCGCCCGATGACCTCGCCCAGGGCCGCCACCACTTCCTCCAGCACGGCCGCCGAGGGCCCTTCGGCCATGACCCGCACCACCGGCTCGGTGCCGGAAGGCCGCACCAGCACCCGGCCGCGGCCTGCCAGGCGCCTTTCCTGTTCCCGCACCGCGGCCTCCAGCAACGGGTGGCGCATCACCCTTTCCTTATCGGTTACCCGAAAGTTCCGCAGCACCTGCGGGTACCGCTCCCACTCGCCGGCCAGCTCCCCCAGGGTACGCCCGAAGGAGTTCACGGCGGACAGCAACTGCACGGTGGTGAGCAGGCCGTCCCCGGTGGGGCTGTGGTCCAGGAAGATCACGTGTCCCGACTGCTCGCCGCCCAGCCGCGCCCCGGTTTCCAGGAGCTTTTCCAGCACGTAGCGGTCGCCCACCCTGGTCTCGATAACCCTGATCCCGCGGGCCGCCAGGGCGCTACGCATGCCCAGGTTGCTCATGACCGTGACCACCACCGTGTCCCCGGCCAGGCAGCCGCGCGCTTTCAGGTGGCGCGCGCAGACGTAGATGATGCTGTCGCCGTCCACCAGGTCGCCCTTCTCGTCCACGGCCACCACCCGGTCCGCGTCGCCGTCGTAGGCCAGGCCCAGGTCCGCCCCCAGGCGCCGCACCTGGTCCTGCAGGGCCGCCGGGCTGGTAGATCCGCAGCCCACGTTGATGTTCACGCCGTCGGGTTGGTGGTTAATGGCCACCACCTCGGCCCCCAGCTCACGAAGCAGGCGGGGCGCGACCTGGTAGGCGGCCCCGTTGGCGCAGTCCACCACAATGCGCAGGCCCTGCAAGTTTACCCGGGCCGTGTTCGCCACGAAGGCCACATAGCGGTCCGGCGCGTCGGCTACCCGGTAGACCCGGCCCACCTCCACCCCGGAGGGCGAGGGCACACCGGCCAGGGAATCGAGCACCAGGTGCTCGATCTGCTCCTCCAACGCGTCCGGGAGCTTGTATCCGCTCGGTCCGAAGAACTTGATGCCGTTGTCGGGCGCCGGGTTGTGGGAGGCGGAGATCACCACTCCCCCCGCGGCCCCGAGGTCCCGGGTGAGGTGGGCGATGGCCGGAGTGGGGAGCACGCCCACCTGCAGCACGTCCACCCCCACGGAACAGATACCGGCGACGAGGGCCGCCTCCAGCATGTCGCCCGAAGCCCGCGTGTCGCGCCCCACCACGATGCGCTGCCGGGAACCGGACCGGCCCGCCAGGCAAAAAGCGCCCGCCCTCCCCAGCTTGAAGGCCAGTTCCGGCGTCAGCTCTTCGTTGGCCCTACCGCGGACTCCGTCCGTACCGAACAGGATCCCCATAACCCGTCTCCCCCCGCGATCCATCATATGCGCCACCGCAGCCGCCGGCCAACGCCGGCCCGCGGCCGGCACACCAGACCCGACAATCTGGCCCGCAATCCCTCCTCGTCCAGGTCGCGTAACAGCACGCCCTCCAGCGCCAGCGACACCCTTCCGGTCTCCTCCGAAACGACTATGGCCGCAGCGTCGGACTGCTCGCTGATCCCCAGTGCGGCGCGGTGCCTGGTACCCAGCTCCCGGTTCGTGCGGGAGGCCTCGGCCAGGGGAAGAAAGCAACCGGCGGCCGCGATCCGGTCGCCCCGGATGACGGCGGCCCCATCGTGCAGGGGCGTGCGGGGCACGAAGATGTTGAAGAGCAGTTCGGCCGAAAGGACCGCGTCCAACTTCACCCCGGCCGCCACGTACTCCTCGAGGCCCGTCCGCCGCTCCACCACCATGAGGGCCCCGATCCGCTCCCGCCGCAGCATCTCCACGGCCCGCACCAGCTCCTCCACCACGCGGGAGGCCTCGTCCTCACCGGGGCGGAACGGGGAACCCGCGAAGAGGCGCCCGCGGCCGATGCTTTCCAGGGCCCGGCGCAGTTCGGGCTGGAAGACCACCGGCAGGGCCACGATCAGGGCCGTGATGGCCTGATTCAAAAGCCAGTTCACGGCCTGCAGGCCCAGCCTGCTGCTGACGGCCTTGGCCACCAGCAGCACCAGCAGGCCTTTGACCAGCTGTTCCGCGCGCGTGCGCCGGATGAGAAGCCAAAGCCAGTAGAGCAGGAAGACGACGATGAGGACGTCCACCACGTTGAAAATCCCGATGTCCCATTGCTCCAGTATCCCCGGCACCCGCAACGGCCCCGCTAACGGTAACAGTTCTTCGACACCGGAACCGACAACTCCTGCTCCCAAAAAGGGCCCCGCCCTCAAGCGGAGCCCCCCACACCCCTTTTCAGCAGGCCGTAGGCGATGCTGTCCACCAGGGCCTGCCAGCTGGCCTCGATAATGTTGGTGGACACCCCCACCGTGCCCCAGGAACGTTCTCCGTCACCGGTTTCGATCATGACCCTGACCACCGCCTCCGTGCCCTGCTCGCCGTTGAGTACGCGTACCTTATAGTCCACAAGTTGCATTTCGCGCACCACCGGGTAGAACTGCTCGAGGGCCTTACGCAGGGCGTTGTCCAGGGCGTTTACCGGCCCGTTGCCCTCCGCGGCCGTGTGCACCACCTCGTCGTTGACCCGCAGCTTGATGATGGCCTCGGAATAAGCCGGCTCGCCCGCCCGCAACTCCACGATGACCCGCAAATTCTCCAATTGGAAGGGCAGGCGGTACCCTTCGTTGGCCCGCCTCAGGAGCAGCTCGAAGGAGCCCTCCGCACCCTCGAACTGGTACCCCTGGTATTCGAGCTCCTTCAGCTCGGCCAGCAGCCGCCGGCTCTCCTCGCTTTCCAGGTTGAGGTTCAGTTCCCGGTACTTGTAGAAAAGGTTGGAAAGGCCCGAGAGCTCCGAGACCAGTACCCGGCGCCGGTTGCCCACCGCCTCGGGCGGGATGTGCTCGTAGGTACGGTTATGTTTCATAATGGCGTGCACGTGCACCCCACCCTTGTGGGCGAAGGCGCTGGCCCCCACGAAGGGCATGCGGGTATCGTGGTGCAGGTTGGCCAGCTCGCTCACGTAACGGGAGAGCTCCGTGAGGCGCGCCAGCTTCTCCGGCGGGATGGTCCGCACGCCGTACTTCAGGGCGAGGTTCGGGATCACCGAGCACAAATTGGCGTTGCCGCAGCGCTCGCCGTAGCCGTTGACGGTGCCCTGGACGTGCACCACGCCCTCCTCCACGGCCGCCAGGGTGTTGGCCACGGCCAGCTCGCCGTCGTTGTGGCAGTGGATGCCCAAAGGCACGCTCACCGCGCGGCGGGCGGCCCGCACCCCCTCCCGGATCTCGCCCGGCAGGCTACCCCCGTTGGTATCGCAGAGCACCACCGTGCGCGCCCCGGCCTCGGCCGCGGCGCGGATGGTGGCCAGGGCGTAATCCGGGTTGGCCTTGTAACCGTCGAAGTAGTGTTCGGCGTCGTAAATGACCTCCATCCCCCGCTCCCGCAAAAATGCCACCGAATCGCGGATCATGGCCAGATTCTCGTCCAGGGTGGTGTTGAGCACCTGCAGGACGTGGAAATCCCAGCTCTTGCCGAAGATGGTGGCCACCGGCACCCCGGCCGCCACGATGGACTGCAGGTTGGCGTCTTCCGCCGGTGCCACGCCGGCCTTGCGGGTACTGCCGAAGGCGGCCACCCGGGCATGACCAAGGCTCTCGTGGCGGATGCGGCTGAAGTATTCCGCATCCTTGGGATTGGAACCCGGCCAGCCGCCCTCTACGAAGTGAAAGCCCATCTCGTCCAGCCGGCGCGTAATCTTGATCTTGTCCTCGATGGAGAAGGATACCCCTTCGCCCTGGGCCCCGTCACGCAGGGTAGTGTCGTAAACTTCTACGACCTTCATCACCGGTACTCCCCTCGCCAGCTCTGTGGACTAAACGCGACCCTTTTCCGCCAGCCGCCGGGCCACGAAGGGCACCAGTCCCCCGGCGGCCACGATTTCCCGCATGAACTCGGGCACGGGCCGGGCCCGGTACTCCTCGTTTCGCGTCCGGTTGCGGATCAGGCCTGCGGCCAGGTCGATCTCCAGCACATCGCCGGCCGCCACGCGTTCCGCGGCCTCCGGGCACTCCAGGATGGGCAGGCCGATGTTGAAGGCGTTGCGGTAGAAAATACGGGCGAAGGAAGCGGCCACCACGCAGGCCACGCCGCAGGCCTTAATGGCCAGGGGGGCGTGCTCCCGCGAGGAACCGCAACCGAAGTTCTTACCCGCCACGATGACGTCCCCCGGCCGCACTCTGCCTGCAAAATCCGGGTCGGCGTCCTCCATGCAGTGCCGGGCCAGTTCCTCCGGGTCCGAAACGTTGAGGTAACGGGCCGGTATGATGACGTCCGTGTCCACGTCGTCGCCGAACTTCCAGGCCCTGCCTGCCACCTAGACCACCTCCTCCGGGGACGCGATGCACCCCGCCACCGCCGAGGCCGCCGCCACGGCCGGGCCGGCCAGGTAGACCTCGCTCTCCGGGTGGCCCATGCGGCCCACGAAGTTCCGGTTAGTGGTGGCCACGGCGCGCTCCCCGCGGGCCAGCACCCCCATGTGGCCCCCCAGGCAGGGGCCGCAGGTAGGCGTGCTCACGGCCCCGCCGGCCTCCACGAAGGCGGCGATCAGGCCCTCCTCCAGGGCCCGGCGGTAGATTTCCTGGGTGCCCGGAATGACGATCAGCCGCACCCGCGGATGCACAGTGCGGCCCCGCAGGATGCGGGCCGCCACCCGCAGGTCCTCCAGCCGTCCGTTGGTGCAGGACCCGATGACCACCTGGTCGATCTCGATCCCGGCGGCGCGGCTCACGGGCCGCACGTTGGCCGGGGAGTGGGGCAGGGCCACCTGGGGCTCCAGGTCCGTCACGTCGAATTCGTACACGGCCTCGTAAGCAGCGTCCTCGTCGCTGGCAAACACGCGCACACGCCTTCGGGCCCGGCCCCGGACGTAATCCAGGGTGCGGCCGTCCGGGGCGATGATGCCGTTCTTGGCCCCGGCCTCCACGGCCATGTTGCACATGGTGAAGCGCCCGTCCATGGAGAGGTCGTCGATGACCGGGCCGGCGAACTCCATGGCCCGGTACCGGGCCCCGTCCACACCGATCTGCCCGATGGTGTACAGAATCAGGTCCTTACCCCCGATCCAGGGCCCCGGCTTGCCGCGGTAGACGAACTTACACGACGGCGGCACCCGCAGCCAGATTTCACCCAGGGCCATGGCCGCCGCCAGGTCCGTACTGCCCACGCCGGTGGCAAAGGCCCCCAGGGCGCCGTAGGTGCAGGTGTGGGAGTCGGCGCCCACGATCACGTCCCCAGGACCCACCAGCCCCTGCTCCGGCAGCAGGCAGTGCTCGATCCCCATGCGGCCCACCTCGAAGTAGTGGGGCAGGCCGTGCCGGCGGGCGAACTCCCGTACCAACCGGGCCTGCTCGGCGGACTGGATGTCTTTGTTGGGGGTGAAGTGGTCCGGCACCAGGGCCACCCTCTCCGGGTCGAAGGGATGCCGGGCGCCCATGCGCTCGAACTCCCGGATGGCCACCGGGGCCGTGATGTCGTTGGCCAGGGCCAGGTCTACGCGGCACCAGACCAGCTCTCCCGGCTCCACCCTTTGGCGGCCCGAGGCTGCGGACAGGATCTTTTCGGTAATGGTCATCCCCATCGCGCCCACCTCAGCCCTGGTGATTGCGACCCGCCAGGTCGTGGATCATTTTGTTGATGGCGTTGACGTAGGCCCGGGCGCTGGCCTCCAGGATGTCGGTGCTCACGCCCCGTCCGGTGTAGACCTTTTCCACGGAATCCGTGATTTTCACCGTTACGCTACCCAGAGCGTCCTTGCCGCCGGTGATGGCATCCAACCGGTAGCTCACCAGGGTGCTCCTGAGCCCCGTGATCTTGTCGATGGCCTTGTAAATGGCGTCCACCGGCCCGTCGCCGCAGGCCGCCTCCTCGACCACTTCCTCGCCGCACCTCAATCCCACCGTGGCCGTGGGCACGATTTTGGTGCCGGTGAATATGTGGAAGTACTCCAGGGTGTAGGTGGGCACCACGGTCCGCAACTGCTCCTCCAGGATGGCCTCGATGTCCAGGTCCGTGATCTCCTTCTTGCGGTCCGCCAGGTCCTTGAAGCGCTCGAAGGCCCTGTTGATCTGCTCTTCGTCCAGCTCGTAGCCCATTTCCCGCAGGCGCTCCCGGAAGGCGTGGCGGCCCGAGTGCTTGCCCAGCACCAGGCTGCTCTGCTTGAGCCCGATCATGGTGGGGTTCATGATCTCGTAGGTGGTGCGCTCCTTCAGCACCCCGTCCTGGTGGATGCCCGACTCGTGGGCAAAGGCGTTCTTACCCACCACGGCCTTGTTGTACTGGATGGGCATACCCGTCAGGGCGCTGACCAGCTGGCTGGTGCGGTAAATCTCCTCGGTCCTGATCCCGGTGTAGCACCCGTACCGGTCCCGCCTGGTGTAGAGGGCCATGACCACCTCTTCCAAGGACGCGTTGCCGGCCCGCTCGCCGATGCCGTTGATGCATCCCTCCACCTGGCGCGCGCCGTGCAGCACCGCCACCAGGGAATTGGCCACCGCCAGGCCCAGATCGTCGTGGCAGTGGACGCTGAGCACCACCTTTTCGATGCCGGGCACGCGCTCGCGAATGGTGCGGATGAGCTCGCCGAACTCCTCGGGTGTGGCGTAACCCACCGTGTCCGGAATGTTGATCACCGTGGCACCGGCGGCGATGGCCCGCGCGATGACCGCACAGAGGTAGTCCACGTCGGAGCGGGAGGCGTCCTCGGCCGAGAATTCCACGTCGCTCACGTAGCTCCTGGCGCGGCGCACCGCGGCCTCCACCGCCTCGAGCACCTGCTCGCGGCTCATGCGCAGCTTATACCTCAGGTGGATGTCCGAGGTGGCGATAAAGGTGTGGATGCGGGGCTGCTCCGCCTCGCGCACGGCCTCCCAGGCGCGGTCGATGTCCTGGAAATTGGTCCGGGCCAGGGCGGCCACGGTGCAACCCTTGATCTCCCGCGCCACGGCCCGCACGGCCGCGAACTCCCCGGGAGAGGAGATGGGAAAACCGGCCTCGATGACGTCCACTCCCAGTTTGGCCAGCTGGCGGGCGATCTGGAGCTTTTCGGCCACGTTCAGGCTCACACCGGGCGACTGCTCTCCGTCCCGCAGCGTAGTGTCAAAAATGTAAACGCGTTCCATGGGCTCTGCCCTTCCTTCCTCCCTCTCTCGGCGCCTCTCAGCCTTCCGGACCGCGGTCCACGGCCTCGGCCAGGGACTGGCCGGCCAGCACCATGGGCAGCACGTTCTCCTCGGGCTCGATCAGGCAGTTCACCAGCACCGCCTCCGGGGCGGGCAGGACCTCGGGCAGGAGGTCCGCCGCCTCCCGGTTGGTCTCCACGGTGTAGCCCCGGATGCCGTACACCTCGGCCAGCCGCGCGAAGTCCAGGGCAAAGGTGAAGTCCACGGCCATGTAGCGGCGGCCGTAGTAGAACTCCTGTAGCTGGCGCACCATACCAAGCCGCTGGTTGTTCATTATTATGATCTTGAGGGGCAGTTGTTGCTCGGCCACGGTGCCCAGCTCGGCCATGGTCATCTGGAAGCTGCCGTCCCCGGTCACCAGCACCACGGTGCGGTCCGGCCGGCCCATCTGGGCCCCCACCGCGGCCGGCAGGCCGTAGCCCATGGTGCCCAGGCCCCCCGAGGAAATGAGGCTCCGCGGCTCCCGGAAGCGGTAGTACTGGGCCACCCACATCTGGTGCTGGCCCACGTCGGTAACCACGATGGCGTTGCCCCGGGTCAGCTCCTCCAGCTTCTCCACCAGGAACTGGGGTTTGACGCGGCCCTCGGTTTCGGCGTAGCGCAGCGGGTATTCCCTCTTCCAGGCCTCGATTTGCGCCAGCCACTCCGGCCGCGCCACCCGCGGCACCAGCGGCAGCAGCGCCCGCAGGATCTCCTTGACGTCACCCACGATGGGCAGGTGGATGCGCACGTTTTTGCCGATCTCCGCCGGGTCGATGTCGATGTGGATGATTTTCGCTTCCGGCGCGAACCCCGCGATCTTGCCGGTCACACGGTCGTCGAAACGCGCGCCCAGGGCGATCAAAAGGTCGCAGTGAGTGACGGCGAGGTTGGCGTATTTGGTCCCGTGCAGGCCCAGCATGCCCAGGAAGAGGGGATGGTCCCCTGGAAAGCTACCCAGGCCCATCAGCGTGTTGGTCACCGGCGCGCCGATGGTCTCGGCCAGGGCCCGCAGTTCGTCCGCGGCGTCGGAGACGATAACCCCCCCGCCGGCGTAAATCACCGGCCGCCGGCTTTCCCGGATCATCTGGGCGGCCTGCTGGATCTGGTTGGGGTGGCCCCGGTAAACCGGTTTGTAACCCCGCAAAGTCAGAGTTTCGGGGTAGCAAAACTCGATCTCCGCATTCTGCACGTCCCGCGGCAGGTCGACCAGCACCGGCCCGGGGCGGCCCGTACCCGCGATGTGGAAGGCCTCGCGGATCACCCGCGGCACCTGCCGGGCGTCGGTCACCAGGTAGTTGTGCTTGGTAATGGGCATGGTAATGCCCGTAATGTCCACTTCCTGGAAGGCGTCGGTCCCCACCTGGTTGGTGGGCACCTGGCCCGTAATCACCACCACGGGCACCGAATCCATGTAGGCCGTGGCGATGCCCGTTACCAGGTTGGTGGCCCCCGGCCCGGACGTGGCCATGGCCACCCCCACCCGGCCGGTCACCCGGGCGTAGCCGCTGGCCGCGTGCACCGCGCACTGCTCGTGACGCACCAGCACGTGCCTGATACCGGAGCGGTACAGGGCGTCGTAGACGGGGAGGATGGCACCGCCCGGGTAACCGAAGATCAATTCCACCTTTTCCTTCTCCAGACAATGCACCAGGGCTTCCGCGGCCCTGACCTTCACGCCGATCCCCCCTTTGTTCTCCTGCCTAGCGCTTCCGCAGCCAGGGCATCATCTTGCGCAGCTCGGCCCCCACCTTCTCGATGAGGTGCTCGCGCTCCTGGCGGGCAATGGCGTTGAAAACCGGCCGGTTGGCCTGGTTTTCCAGGATCCACTGTTTCGCGAATTCGCCGCTCTGTACCTCACGCAGGACCTTGCGCATCTCCTCCCGTACGGCCTGGTTGATGATACGCTTGCCCACCATGTAGTCCCCGTACTCGGCGGTGTTGCTGACCGAGTAGCGCATCCAGGTCAGGCCGCCCTCGTTGATCAGGTCCACGATGAGCTTTAGCTCGTGCAGGCATTCGAAATAGGCCAGCTCGGGTGGATACCCGGCCTCCACCAGGGTGTCGAAGCCGGCCTTGATAAGCTCCGAGACCCCGCCGCACAGCACCGCCTGCTCGCCGAAGAGGTCCGTCTCGGTCTCCTCCCGGAAGGTGGTCTCCAGCACGCCGGCCCTGGTACAGCCGATGCCCTTGGCATAGGCCAGGGCCAGGCTGTGGGCGTTGCCCGTGTAATCCTGGTGCACCGCCAGCAGGGCCGGCACGCCCATCCCGTCCACGTACATACGCCGCAGCATGTGACCCGGGCTCTTGGGGGCCACCATGAAGACGTCCACGTTCTCCGGCGGCACGATCTGGCCGTAGTGGATGTTAAAGCCGTGGGAGAAGGACAGGGCCTTGCCGGGCGCGAGGTGCGGCGCCACCTCCTCCCGGTAGACGCGGGCCTGCAGTTCGTCGGGAATCAGAAACTGGATGATGTCCGCCCTGGCCGCGGCCTCGGCCACGGTCATGACCTCCAGGCCGTCGGCCTCGGCCCGCGCCCAGCTCGCGCTGCCCGGCCGCAGGCCCACCACGACGCGGCAGCCGCTGTCGCGCAGGTTCTGGGCCTGGGCGTGGCCCTGGCTCCCGTAGCCCAGCACGGCGATGGTCTTATCCTTCAGGTAATCCAGACTGGCGTCGGCATCGTAGTAAATCCTGACCACTTGGACTCTCCTCCCGTTATCACCCACCATACACGGTGAGCGCGGTTGCCCGTTCCGTTACTCTCCGTCCACGCTCGTGGTCCTGGACCCCCGCAGCATGGCCACCTTGCCCGTGCGCACGAATTCCTTGATGCCGAAGGGGCGCAGGATCTCCTCGATGGCGCGGATCTTCTCTTCGTCGCCGGTGGCCTCCACGATCAGGGTCTCGCGCCCCACGTCCACGATGTGGGCCCGGAAAACGTCCACCAGCTGAATGATCTGGCTGCGCTGCGCGGGCTCCGCCTTGACCTTGATCAGCACCAGCTCCCGGTCCACGTGCTCCTCGGTGGTGAGGTCGCTCACCTTGATGACCTCGATGAGCTTGCGCAGCTGCTTGATAACCTGCTCCAGTACCAGGTCGTCCCCTTCCACCACGATGGTCATGCGGGAGATGGTGGGGTCGTTGGTGGGCCCCACGGCCAGGCTGTCGATGTTGAAGCCCCGCCGGCGGATGAGTCCGGCCACCCGCGCCAGCACGCCCGGGTTGTTTTCCACCAGCACCGCCAGTGTGTGCCGCATCATAGTTCCCTCCGTCAACCCAGCATTTTGTCGATCGGCTCGCCCGGAGGCACCATCGGGAGCACGTTCTCTTCCCTGGCCACCACGAAGTCGATGAGAACCGGCCTGCTGGACCTGAAGGCCTGCTCCAGGGCCGGCGCCACCTCGACCTCCCGCGTTACCCGCAGCCCTTCGGCCCCGTACGCCTCGGCCAGCTTCACGAAGTCCGGATTGATGAGTTCAGTGTAGGCGTAACGCCGGTTGTAGAACAGCTCCTGCCACTGGCGCACCATGCCCAGGAAGCCGTTGTTCATGATGGCCACCTTGACGGGCAGTTCGTAGTTGACGGCCGTACACAGTTCCTGGATGTTCATCTGAATGCTGCCGTCGCCCGAAATGCTGACCACCAGTTCGTCCGGACAGCCCACCTGGGCCCCGATGGCCGCGGGCAGCCCGAAGCCCATGGTACCCAGGCCGCCCGAGGAGATGAACGAGCGCGGCCGGCTGAAAAAGTAGTACTGGGCGGTCCACATCTGGTGCTGCCCCACGTCCGTGGCCACGCGCGTGGGCCGGTCCTTGGTCTGGCGGTAAATCTCCTGGATCACGGCCTGGGGCTTGAGCTGCCCGTCCCGGCGGTAGGTGAGGGGGTACTCCTTCTTCCAGGTGGCGATCTTCTCCTGCCAGGCCGTACCGGGCCGGACCAGGTATTCGTCGAGACACTTAAGGAGTTGCGTCAGCACCCGCTTGACGTCCCCCACGATGGCCACGTTGACCCGCACGTTCTTGCCGATTTCGGCCGGGTCGATGTCGATGTGGATCACCCTGGCATCGGGAGCGAAGGCGTCCAGCTTACCCGTGACCCGGTCGTCGAAACGCACCCCCACCGCGATGAGCAGGTCCGACTCCATGACCGCGTAGTTGGCGTACTTGGCCCCGTGCATGCCCAGCATGCCGAGGGACAGGGGATGGTCCCCCGGAAAGCCGCCGATCCCCATCAGGGTCGTGGCCACGGGGGCCATGATCTTCTCCGCCAGGGCCCGCAGTTCCTCGTGGGCCCCCGAGTTGACCACCCCGCCGCCGGCGTAGATGACGGGGCGCTGCGCCTCGGCGATGAGCCGGGCCGCCCGCGCGACGTCCTCGGGGTTCCCTTCCGCCGGGGGCCGATAGCCGCGCAGCTTAACGGGGCCGGGCTCCCGGTATTCGGTTTTCGAGGCCGCCACGTCCCGGGGCAGGTCGATCAGCACCGGGCCGGGCCGACCCGTGGTGGCCACGTGAAAGGCCTCCCGCACGATGCGGGCCAGATCGTTAACGTCCTGCACCAGGTAGTTGTGCTTGGTAATGGGCAGGGTGATGCCGGTGATGTCCGCCTCCTGAAAGGAATCGCGGCCGATCATGGTACGGGCCACCTGGCCGGTGATGGCGATGATCGGCACCGAATCCATGTAGGCGTTGGCGATGCCCGTGACCAGGTTGGTGGCCCCGGGGCCCGAGGTGGCCATGCACACCCCGGGCCGGCCGGTGGCCCGGGCGTATCCGTCCGCGGCGTGGGCCGCCCCCTGCTCGTGGCGGGTCAGGATGTGCCGGATGTTGGCGTCGTACAGGGCGTCGTACACGGGCAGGATGGCCCCGCCGGGATAGCCGAAGATGACCTCCACGCCCAGCTCCTCCAGACACTTGACGAGGATTTCACCGCCCTTCAGTTCCACGCGTCCCACCTCACTTAATTCGCTTCCACAAGATACGGTTTCACTAAGAGTGATTCCCCCAACTTTGGGCCGGCGTGTCTAGGATTCCCGGAATACGGCGCCCGTGCCGGCCGAGGTGACCAGGCGGGCGTAGCGCGCGAGGTAGCCCCTTTTCACCCGGGGTTCGGGCGGCCGCCAGGCGGCCCGCCGCGCGGCCAGCTCGGCCTCGTCCACCAGCAGGTCGATGGTGCGCCGCGTGATGTCGATGGCTATTGGATCGCCTTCCCGCACCAGGGCCAGGGGCCCGCCCTGCGCCGCCTCGGGCGAGATGTGGCCTATGGCCGCGCCCCTGGTGGCCCCGGAAAAGCGCCCGTCCGTAAGCAGCGCCACCTCGCGATCCAGGCCCATGCCGGCCAGAGCCGAGGTGGGCGCCAGCATTTCCCGCATCCCCGGTCCGCCCCGGGGTCCCTCGTAGCGGATGACCACCACGTCGCCGGGCTTGATGCTTCCCCCCATGATGGCCGCCACGGCCTCCTCCTCCCCGTCGAACACCCGGGCCGGCCCGCGGTGGATCATCATTTCCGGCACCACCGCGGACTTCTTCACCACGGCACCCTCAGGCGCCAGGTTGCCCCAGAGGATGGCCAGGCCGCCGGTGGGGCTGTAGGGGTCCTCCAGGCTCCGGATGACCTCCCGGCGCAGCACGGTCCGCCCCCGCAGGTTCTCCCCAACGCTGCGGCCCGTGACCGTCAGGGCGCCGGTGTCGACGAGCCCGCCCCGGGCCAGCTCCATCATGACCGCCGGTATGCCGCCCGCCTCGTCCAGGTCCACCACGTAGTGCGGGCCCGCGGGGTCTATCCGGCACAAATTGGGCGTGCGCTCGCTGATCTCGTTGATCCGCTCCAGGCTCAGTTTCACTCCCGCCTCCGCGGCCACCGCCAGCAGGTGGAGGATGGTATTGGTGGAGCCGCCCAGGGCCATGTCCACGGCCAGGGCGTTCTCGAAGGCCGCCCGCGTGAGGATGGCCGAGGGTCTTAAGCTCCGCTCCACCAGGCGCACGGCCTGCATCCCGGCCTCCTTGGCCAGCCGGCGGCGCGCGGCGGCCACGGCGGGAATGGTGCCGTTGCCGGGCAGGGCCATACCTAAGGCCTCGGTCAGGCAGTTCATGGTGTTGGCCGTGAACATGCCGGCGCAGGCCCCGCAACCCGGGCAGGCCACCTCCTCCATCTCGCGCAGGTCCTCCGCGGTGATGCGGCCCGCCGCCAGCGCTCCTACGGCCTCGAAGACCTTGCTCAAAGACACGTCCTGCCCCCGGAAGCGGCCGGGCAGCATGGGGCCCCCGCTCACCACGATGGCCGGCAGGTCCAGGCGCGCCGCGGCCATGAGCATGCCGGGCACGATCTTGTCGCAGGCCGTCACGAACACCAGGCCGTCGAAGGGATGGGCCTCCACCATGACCTCGATGGAATCCGCGATCAGCTCCCTGCTGGCCAGGGAGTACTTCATGCCCCGGTGGCCCATGGCGATGCCGTCGCACACGCCGATGACCGGGAACTCCACCGGCGTGCCGCCAGCCATGCGCACCCCGGCCTTGACCGCGGCGGCCAGTTCGTCCAGGTGCACGTGGCCCGGCACGATCTCGCTGTGGGCGTTCACCACCCCTATGATGGGCCGCGCCAGTTCCTCGTCGGTGAAGCCCAGAGCCTTAAAAAGGCTCCGGTGGGGCGCCCTTTCCGGCCCGGCCTTCATGGTGTCACTCCGCAAGGTAACGCCACCTCACACGTTGACCGCACAGGCGGCCTCGGCCCTGTAAATGGGCACACCCTCGCGCCTGGTAAGCTCCCGGAAATCCCGGATCAAAAGGGCCGTCAGCTTCCCCGGCTTGCCGTCGCCGATGGTGCGGCCGTCGATCCTGACCACCGGAATCACCTCGGCCGCCGTGCCGGTCAGGAAGCACTCGTCGGCCACGTAAAGGTCGTGGCGGGTGAAGAGGGTTTCGTGTACCGGGATGGCACGGGCCCGGGCCAGTTCGATTACGGCGTTGCGCGTGATCCCTTCCAGAAGACCCGCGTAGGACGGCGGGGTCACCAGGCTCCCGTTCTTCACGATGAACACGTTGTCGCCCGTGGCCTCGGCCACATAGCCCTCGTTGTTGAGCATGATGGCCTCCGGCACCCCGGCGAGGTTGGCCTCGATCTTGGCCAGGATGTTGTTCAGGTAATTGAGGGACTTGATGCGGGGGTTAAGGGCCTCGGCCACGTTGCGGCGCGTGGCCACGGTAATGACCTCCAGGCCCCGCTCGTAGTACTCCTCGGGATAGAGCTGGATGGACGCCGCGATGCAGAAGATCGTAGGCTTGGAACACTTCCGCGGGTCCAGCCCCAGGTCCCCGACCCCCCGGGAAACCACCAGGCGGATGTAGCCGTCGTGCAGGCGGTTGCGGCGCAGCGTCTCCAGCACCACTTCCTGCATCTCTTCCCGGCTCAAAGGTATGTCCAGGGCGATGGACTTGGCGGATTCGTACAGCCGGTCGATGTGCTCCCGCAACCTGAATACCCGCCCGTGATAGGCACGGATGCCCTCAAACACGCCGTCCCCGTACAGCAGGCCGTGGTCGAAGACCGAGACCACCGCCTCCTCCTGGGGCACAAAGCGACCGTTCAAGTAGATGATCAACCCCATGCCACCACTCCTTGCCGGAAATCTAAAACCCTTCGTCTGGCAAGGACGCCAGGGACGAAGGGTTTGCCCGCGCGGTACCACCCTGCTTGTCGCCGCCGCGACCACTCTGCGTGCGCCGAACCCGCCCGATTCGCGCGGCCTTCGGCGCGACCTCCCGAGGCGCTAACGGGCACCTCCGGCACCGCCTACTGCCACTTCGGCGGGCCGCTCCGGGGTGATGGCCTGCCCGACACGCCGCACCGGCTCGCACCTTCCCCGGCTCTCTGCCGCGGCCGTGAAACGGGCCCCGCGTCCCCTTCATCGCGCTTTACGCTATGAATTTGTATTGAGTATAAAGAAAGGCCGAAATGTTGTCAAGAAATTTTTTGCTTGCGCGGGGGCAGCGGCGGCCAGCGAAAGACGGGCTGCAGCCGGGCGTAGATCCACCGTGACTCCCTGGCAAGCAGCGGCCCCAGAACCGCGAGTATCACCACGTAGAGGGCGGCGAAGGACTGCACCACCGGCAGAAGCCCCCCGGCCTTGGCCAGGTTGGCCAGGATGATAGAGAACTCGCCGCGGGCCGCGATGGTGAGTCCCACGTTGGTGGAGGCCCGCGGGGAGAGGCCCGCCGTGCGCCCCGCCAGCAGGCCAGACGTGAAGTTGCCCACCAGGGTCAGGACCACCGCGGCCAGGGCAGGCCAGATCCCGCCCTTCAGGGTCAGGGGATCGATGCCCAGCCCGAAACTGAAGAAGAACAGGGCGCTGAAGAAATCCCGAAAAGCGACCACCAGATGCTGGAGGCGCTGAAAGTGCTCGGTCTCGCCCAGGACGAGACCCACTAAAAGGGCCCCCACGGCCTCGGCCAGGTGCAGGGTTTCGGCCAGTCCGGCCACCAGGGTGAGGGCCGCGAAGACCAGCAGCAAGAGGGCCTCGTCCGAGGGAATGTCGAGCCACCGGTCCAGGAGCGGCTTCAGCCGCCGCCCCAAAAACAGGAACCCGGCCATAAAGGCCAGGGCCACCAGCGTGGCCTTCACCGCCTGGCCCGGGGAGGCGCTTCCGGTCAGCACCAGTCCGGAAATTACTGCCAGGTAAACCACCACGAAGGCGTCCTGAAACAGCATCAACCCCAGGATAATTTCGGTTTCCGGGTTGGCGGTACGCTTGAGCTCCACCACCAGACGGGCCGCAATGGCCGTGGACGAAATGGTGGTGATGCCCGCCGCCACCAGGGTCTCCCGCAACGGCCACCCGAAAAGCCAGGGCAGGAGCAACCCCAAAGGAAGGTTGATGGCCATGTACATGACGCCGCCCAGCACAATGGAGCGGCCGGCGCGCAGCAGGCGGGCTACGGAAAATTCGAGCCCCAGGTAGAAAAGCAGCACCAGCAGGCCCAGGCGGCCCAGGAAACCGATGAGGGGCGCGCTCTCGATGAATCCGAGGGGCGTGTGGGGGCCGACGGCGAGGCCCGCCAGAATGAAAAAGGGGACCGCGGAGAAACGCAAGCGGGCCGCCACCAGGCCCGCGAGGGCTACCAGGCCGAGGGCCAGCCCGAGCTCGAGAACCACGTTTGCCATCGGGCCCTAACGGTCTCCGCGCAGAATGAGCTCCCTGCAGGCCCGGACCTGCTGGCGCTCCCCCATGACCACCAGGGTGGCCCCCTCGTGGATGACCTGCTCCGGTCCCGGATTGACGATTTTCCTGCGGTCCCGCTCGACGATGGCGATGATGGTGGCCCCGGTTTTCTTGCGCACGTGCAACTGCCCGATGGTCCTGCCCGCGGCCGCGGCACCGGGCTCCACCCGGTACCATTCAAATACCATTTCGTCGAAGGCCATCTCCACGGACTCCAGGGCCTTGGGGGTGTAGGCCATACCCCCCAGAATGGCGGCCACGTGCCTGGCCTCGCCGTCGTCCAGGGTCACCACCGGGCCGCACTCCTCGGGGTTCTCGCAATCGACGTAGTAGATCTCGCGCCGGCCGTCGTCGTGCACCACGATGATCAGCCGGTCCCCGGCCCGCGTCTCGATCTGAAACTTGCGCCCGATGCCGGGCAGTTCGACTTCCCGGTAAACGGTCAAGCGCGCCACCCCGCAGTCAAAAGCTCCTTACGGCCGGAATTGCGCTTCCTTCCAACTCCGACACCATCCGCCGCCCGGCGCCCTTTCCATCATACATTTCCTCCCGGCCTGCGGTCAATACAGAGCGCCGGACAAGCCGTATGTCTGGACAGCAGCGTACTGGTCCACGAACCGGGAAGTAATGCCGCCGCCCGCCGCATCGAGGTGGCGCTCAGGGGGCGAGGTGCTCGAGCAGCACCGGCAGGACGGCCCTGAGGTCCTCGGCCCTCACCACCACGTCCGCCCGCCGGGCCACCTCTTCCTCGGCGGGGTTGAAGGCCACGGCCAGCCCCACCCGGTCGAATACCAGGGCGTCGCCGACGCCGTCGCCCACCACCGCCACCTCACAGGGCCGCACGCCCAGCTTGCGGCACAGCGCGGGCAACCGCGCGGGTTTGTCATGCCAGCCCACGCGGATATGCACCCGTCCGTCCAGACGCCCGTCTCTGGTGCCCAGTCCGTTGGCGACCCACACCGCGCACCCCAGGTCCCGGGCCACCCGGGCGGCCAGCAGGTCCAGGCCGGAGGAAAGAATGGCCAGCCGCACGCCCCGGGCCCGCAGCTCCCGCGCCACCTCCACCGCGCCGGGCCGCAAGGGGATGCCGTTCGCCAGGGCCAGCAGTTCCTCGCGCCGGCGGCCGGCCCAGGTCCCGGCGTCCAGAAGGGCGAAGGTCCGGTAGTCGATCTCCCCGGCCAGATACTTGGCCAGATAGCGCGCGCCGTGGCTCTCCCACGTGCCCAGGGCCTCGTGGATGTACTGCCAGATGCTCGCCACCGGCGTGAGGGTGCCGTCCAGGTCGAAGACTACGGCCCTGATGCACCGGCTCCGGGGCACCGTGACGAGACCCTCATCCGGGTGGCCAAGCCGTCGCGCCCGCCCGGCCGCCTCCTCCCTTACGGTCAGGGCCGCCACGACCGCGTCCAGGACGTCGCCCGTCATGTAGGCCCACCAGTCGCCGAGGTTGGGCACGAAGCGCGCGCAGGAGAGGCGGACCTCTTCAGGGGCGGAACGCGGGTCCGCGCACGAAATGCCCAGCAACAGCTTGCTCGAACGGGGATGGACCTCCCGCACCGCAAATCCCAAGCCCGCGAGCCGCTCGTGCAGCCCGGCGGCTCGCCGCGCGAGAGGCGCAAGGAAACCGAGGGGCAGGGGCCTGCCGCCGAGGCCCGCGAGCTGCCGGTCGCAGGGACGCATGGCCGGTAGGGACGTCTCACACCCGGCGCCGCCCGGCGGTGCGGGCACCAGGGGCGCGTCGATCCCCACCAGGGCCGGCGCCACCTCGCGGCACAGCTCCAGGATCTCGCCGTCGGTGCGCACCAGGCCGGCCCCGAGCAGGTGGCCCCTTTCGTCGAGCACCGCGTACCCCGTGGGCCGCGCGGGGCACGCGGCAAGGTCCAGGCCCAGAAAACGCAACATGCTCCACCTCCACTGCTTGCCGGCGCCGCCTTTCTCAGGGTTGCGGAGGGCGGAACTCCCACCGGAACTGGCCCCGCAGGAGGAGGCCCACCTTCCGCGCCAGGCCGTACCTTTTGGCCAGCCGGCGCAGCCCGTCCCGGTCGATCCCCGGAGGGGCGAGTTCCTGGACGCGCAGGATCCCGAGGGCGTCGTAGAAGCTCCGCGGATCGCCCGCCCGAAGCAGGAGGAGGACCAGAAGCTCGGGCCGGACCACCCGCACCGTGTGGCCGAAAAGCTCCACCCGCAGCGGGCTGCGGAGGCACTCCTCTTCCAGGCCCGGACGCGCCCTCAGCAGGTCACAGGCGAATGGGCGGTAGATCCGCACCACGTCGCCCACGGGGTCCAAGAGATCTGCTTTCCTGAAGTCCGCCTCCCAGCCTCGGTCCCGGCTCGCCCCGGCAAGGGCGGCAAATTCTTCTCCCGAGGCGGCGACCAGAAAGTCGGCGTCGTAGGTCGCGCGGGGTTCGCCGTAGACCGCTACGGCGTACCCGCCGATCAGGCAGTGCCTCAGCCCCGCGCTTTCGAGAAAGCGCGCGGCCCGCACTACGGGGTGGTCTTCCGGCATTTCCCGATACCCTCCCGCAGGGCCAGGATCACGGCCGCGGCCCCGTCCGCCAGCCGGATCTTCTCCTCCGGAGGCATGCCGGCCAGCACCTGCCAGTATCTCCTATCGCGCGTGACGGACCGGTGGGCCTCCACGGGGAACGTGCTACCGGCCCGGTACTCCTCGACCCCGCGGATCAGGTCCTCCCCCGCAAGCCCTTCCCCACCGGTGCGGGCCCTCATTCCCGCCCGGGCCGGCCCGAAGGCCCGCCCGGGGCGATCCTTTTCCGCGGGGCCTTCCCGCCGGGTGGTCCGCGGGACCTCAGGTTTCTTCACGGGCCAATCCCTCCTCGTTCCCAGTATACAGCAAAACGTACATGCCGTACACTCCGGCATCTGTTTGATCCGGAGGCGCCTTCTCCACCCCGGCCCACGTTGTGCCAAGATTGACAGCCCGGCATCGAAGTTGCTAAACTATGCATGGATATTGCCGCCAGAGCGGCGAGATCCCAATATTTAAGACGGGGAGGGTCGGGCATTATGCGCGTGTTGCTCATTCAGCCACGTCAGAAACCGGGTCTGGGCTTCAAGAGCATTTCGGTTATCGAGCCCCTGGGTTTGGAAATGGTAGCCGGAAACCTGGAAGGTCATGCTGCGGTGCGCATTCTCGACCTCTTTTCACCGGCGGACCTGGTACCCACCCTGCGCCAGTTCAAGCCGGACGCCTGCGGCATCAGTTGCTCCTTCACGGTGGACGTTTATCAGACGCTCGCCATCGCCCGGCAGATCAAGGCCTGGCGGCCCGACACGGTGGTTTTTGCCGGGGGCCACCACGCCTCCCTCACGCCCGAAGACCTGCGCGACCCGGCCATCGACTTCATCGTGACCGGTGAGGGCGAAGAGACCACGCCGGAAGCCCTGAACTGCCTGGCCAGGGGAGAGGACCTCAGGAAGATCCCGGGTCTGGTGCTGAACCTGGAGCATGGGCAGCTCGCCACCGGGCCCCGCGATCTCATCAAAGACCTCGACGGCCTGCCCCTCCCGGCCCGCCACCTCACTTCTCCTTATCGCAAGCGCTACTACCTGGGCTTTCAGCGGCCCATAAGCGCCCTGGAGACGGCCAGGGGTTGTCCCTTCAAGTGCCACTTCTGCAGCGTGTGGAAGTTTTACCGCGGACGGTGCCGTGCGAAGAGCCCGGAACGCGTGGTGGAGGAGTTCCGGCAGATAAATTCCGACTACGTGCTCATCACCGACGACAACTTCCTGCTGGACGTGGGCCGCGCGGAACGCATCGGCGTGCTCCTCGAGAAGGCCGGCGTCAGGAAGCGCATCAATTTTCAGGCCCGCAGTGATACTATAATAAAACATCCGTCCCTGATCAACCTGTGGCACAGGCTGGGCCTGTACAAGGTCTTCATCGGCTTTGAAAAGATCGAGGAGGACGAACTGGCGGCCATCGGCAAGCGCAACACGGTGGAGAACAACGAACGGGCCCTGAAGTTACTCCAGGAGCGCGGCATCGGCGTGGTGGCCTCCTTCATCGTGGACCCCGATTACGACCGCCAGGACTTCGCCAAGCTCCGCAACTACGTGCGCCGCCTGAAAATATCCACGCCGTCCTTTACCGTGCTGACGCCTTTGCCCGGAACGGACCTATACAACAAGCTGAAGGAAAAGATCGTACATCACAACCGGGAACTTTTTGACTTCCTCCACGCCGTGCTGCCGACGCGCCTCCAGCCCCAGGAGTTTTACCGGGAGCTGGCGCGCCTGTACCTCGCGGCCTACGGACGGCCGGGTTACGTGGTGCGCAGCGCCCTCTCCATGCTGGCGGGGCTTCTAACGGGGCGCATCTCCCTTGGCCAGTTCCGCCAGCTTCTCATCGGGGGGCGCCGCTACATCAACCCGTGGAGTTACCTGGTACACGGATAGGGGTGAACCACGGCATGCCTAGGGTGGGCATACCCCGGGCCATGTCCTATTATTATCTTTATCCCTTCATGCACGCCTTTCTGACCGCGCTGGGCGCAGAGGTGGTTCTCTCGCCGCCCACCACCAAAGGAACCCTGCAGAAAATGGATTTCTGTCCCACGGACGAACCCTGCGTGGCGGTGAAACTGCTCTTCGCCCACGTCAGGGAGTTGCTCGACGCCCGCGTGCCCTACGTCTTCGTGCCCTCCCTGGTGAGCCTGGAGCGGGGCAACTTCTGCTGCCCCAAGTTCATCGGGGCCCCCTACATGATCCGGAACGCGCTGGCCAACGGCACCACCTGCCTGGCGCCGGTCATAGACCTCTACCACGGCCGGCACGACTGGCAGGAGTCCTTTATGGAGGTCGCCTACCGGCTGGGGGTCACCTCCCGCGCCCGGGTGCTGCAGGCCCTGAAGCGGGCCTGGGCCGCCCAGGAGGCGTACGTGGATCTCGCCACCGCGCACCGGCTCACGGCCCCCGAAGCCTTCGCCTGCTTGACCACGGGCCGACCGCCGGCGCGCCGCGACCCCACCGGGGGGCCGGCCATCGGCGTGATCGGGCACCCCTACGTGCTCTACGACGCCGTGAGCCTGGACCTGATCCGCATCCTCAAGGGGTACGGCCCGGTAATCACCGCCGAAATGATACCCCCGGAGGCGGCCCGGGCCGAGCTGCGGGGCATCCTGGAGAGCGAGCGCCTGTGGAATTTTGAGGCGCAAATACTGGGGGCCGCGCTGTACCTTCTGCGCCGGGGCCTGGTGGAACGGCTGGTGCTGGTGGGATCCTTCGAGTGCGGGCCGGAGTCCGTGATCGAGAACTACGTGGAGCAGGAGGCGGCCCGCCTGGGCATTCCCTTCCTGCTCCTGACCGTGGACGAGCATACCGCCGAGGCCGGCCTGGTGACCCGGGTGGAGGCCTTCATGGACGTGGCGCCGGCGGAGCGGCCCGCCCCGCAGGCCGCGTATCCGATGCCCGGGCCGCGCCGCGCCTTCACGCGGGTGGGAACCCCCTCCATGGGGCACCTGGAGGTGGCCCTCAGGGCTGCCCTGGCGGACTGCGGAGTGGAAAGCGTGAAGACCCCGCCCGCCGGCCAGGAAATCATCCGGCTGGGCAAGGAGGTCTCCCCCGAATTCATCTGCCTGCCCTTCATCGTCACCCTGGGACAGATGCGCTGGCTGCTGGAGCACGGCGTGGACTGCCTGCTCATGGTGGGCGGCAAGGGGCGGTGCCGCCTGGGATGGTACGCCCAGATGCAGGAGGCCATCCTCAGGCGCCTGGGCTACGATTTCCAGATGGTCATCATCGACTCTCCCCTGCCCCTCAAAGAGAAGTGGGGGGCCTTTCGGGACGCCCTGAAGTTCATCACGCGGGACAAGTCCCTGTACCGCATCGTCCGGGCCATCTACTTCGGGTACCACAAGATGTCGGCCATCGACGAGGCCGAGCGCCTCTGCCACTGGCTGCGCGCCTTCGAGCGCGAGCGGGGCACGGCCGACCGCCTTTTCCGGAGGTTCCTGGCCCGCGTGGACCGTGCCTCCGAAGTGGAGACGGTCCGGCGGCTGCGCGACGACTTCCGCCGCGCGGTCCTCGCCGTGGAGCGCGAGGACACGGACCCGGTACGCGTGCGCATCGCGGGAGAGATCTGGGTGGTCCTGGAATCTTCCATCAATTTCGAGCTGGAGCGCATGCTGGGCCGCCATCCGGACCCCCGGGTGTGGGTGGACCGCGAGATCTGCGCCACGCGCTGGTTCGACCAGCACATCCTGCACCTCAAGAGCGCCATGGAGCGCAAGCGCGAAATCGTGCGCGCCGCCGCCCCCTACCTGGGGACCGAAGTGGGAGGCCACGGCCTCACCACCGTGGGCCTGGCGGCGTGTGCACCCCGGGAGGGCATCGACGGGCTCATCCACCTCATGCCCTTCACCTGCATGCCGGAAATCGTGGCCCAGAACATCCTGGTGCGGGTGAGCCGGGACCTGGACCTCCCGGTACTTACCCTCATCCTGACGGACCAGACCGGCGAGGCCGGACTGGAGACCCGGGTCGAGGCCTTCCTGGACCTCCTCAAGGAGCGCCGCCGCGAGCGCGGCCCGCAACGCCTGCGGCGGGCGCGTATCACCATTTAGGCGCAAAGGAGAAGGGGTATGCCGCACTACATCGGTATCGACGTGGGCAGCGTCACCACCAAGGTGGCCGTCATCGACGAGCGCGAGGAACTGAAGTTCAGCGTGTACTTGCGCACCTCCGGCAGCCCCATCCAGGCCGTCCAGCAGGCCTTCCGGGAGCTGTACCGGGAGATGGGGGAGCTGGACGTGGGCGGCGTGGGCACCACCGGCAGCGGCCGCCGCCTGGCGGGCATCATGGTGGGGGCCGACGTGGTCAAGAACGAGATCACGGCCCACGCCGTGGCGGCCCGCCACGTGGAGCCGGGTGTCCGCACCGTCATCGACATCGGCGGCCAGGACTCCAAGATCATCATCTTCCGCAACGGCATCCCCGTGGCCTTCAACATGAACACGGTCTGCGCGGCCGGAACCGGCTCTTTTCTGGACCACCAGGCCAGCCGGCTGGGCATCCCCATCGAGGAATTCGGGGACTACGCCCTGCGCTCCAAAAGCCCCATCAAGATCGCCGGCCGCTGCGGGGTCTTCGCCGAGTCGGACCTGATCCACAAGCAGCAGATGGGGTACCCCAAGGAAGACCTGATCGCCGGCCTCTGCCTGGCCCTGGTGGGCAACTTCCTGGCCAACGTGGCCCGCGGCCACCGCATCGAGCCCGTGGTGCTCTTCCAGGGTGGCGTGGCAGCCAACGCCGGCATCCGGGCCGCCTTTCAGAAGCGCCTGGGCCTGCCGGTGCTGGTGCCGCCCCACTTCAAGGTCATGGGGGCCCTGGGGGCGGCGCTTTTGGCCAGGCGCCACCACCTCCAGACCGGCCGGCCCTCCAACTTCCGCGGGGCCGAGCGCATCGCCACCTTCACCTGCGTGCCCAGGACCTTCACCTGCCACGACTGCGCCAACTCCTGCGAGGTGAACGAGGTCTTCATAGGCGGCGAGCTGGTCAGCCGCTGGGGCAGCAAGTGCGGCAAGTGGTACAACCTGTCCCTCTCCTCGGCGGACCGCACCGAAGACCGCGAGACGGCCCTGGCCTGAGCACCGGGGCCGGCCCCGGCCCAGTCCCTGCAGCCAGGCCCGCCTCTGCGGGTCCTTTGGCTTTCGTAGGCAAAATTCGCATTTCTGCTACCTGAATACGGTATCCCGGATGCCAATAGTGTATGAGATTACGAGATCGTGCTGCATTTTTTCAACCGGTCGCCCCGCGCTAAGCCCCACCCGGTGACCAATTGCCACCGTTGGGCGTCAAACCCTTGCTCCGGACCTTGTTTTCTGTTTAATTTGAATTTTAACACCATCCCAAGACATCGGGAAGGCAGGGTAAGCCATGTATCTGCTGACCTCGCAGGGAGAAAGGGAGCAAGCGGACCCGCGCTTCAGGGAAGAAGTGCGCCTCCGGAGCGGTCAGCCGGTGGAACTCTGCTTCCAGTGCCAGGAGTGCACCAACGGCTGTCCGGTGGCGGAATTCGCGGCATACCGCCCCGGCTTGGTGGTGCGCCTGGTGCAGCTGGGCCTGCGCCACCGGGCCCTGAGCGCGGACCTGCTCTGGTTGTGCCCCGCGTGCGAGACCTGCGCCGCGCGCTGCCCCAACGGCATCAGCGTGCGCCGGGTGCTCGACGTGCTGCGCGGGATGTCCGTGGCCGCGGGCCTGGTGCCGCTGCACCACAGGGAACTGGTGTTCGACCACCTGTTCCTGACCGGGATCGCGGGCCGCGGACGGGTGGCGGAACTGCCCCTTTTGCTGCGCTACAAGCTGGCCACCCGCGAAATCTTCAGGGACGCGGGACTGGGCTGGCAGCTGCTGCGGCGGGGCAAGTTACCCCTTAAGACGGACGGAGTGAAAAACCGTGCGGAGGTGCGGCGGCTTTTCCAGGCCGTGGCCGACGCCGGCGCTTCGCCGGAACAGGTGGAAAACCCGCACCTCCTGCGGGCCACCGCCGGCGCCGGAGGCGGGTGGTAGCGGTGCGCTATTCCTATTACCCGGGCTGCTCCCTGACGGCCGCGGCCGCAGAATACGACCTTTCCCTGCGGCGGGTCTGCGCGGCCCTGGACGTGGACCTTACGGAACTACCGGACTGGAACTGCTGCGGGGCCACCCCGGCCGCCAGGGTGAGTACCGCGCTGGCCCTGGCCCTGTCGGCGCGCAATCTGGCCCTGGCCCAGCACGCGGGCCTGGACCTGATGGTACCCTGCGCGGCCTGCTACAACCGGCTGCGCCGGGCCGAACACGCCCTGGCCTCCGAGGGCCCGCAGCGCCGCAACCTGGAGGAGATGCTGAACTTTCGCTACACCGGTGAGGTGAAGGTGGTTTCCGCGCTGGAGGCCGTGTGCCGGATGGGCCTCAGGGCCATCGCGGACCGGGTGCGGCGGCCCCTCGAAGGACTGCAGGTGGCCTGCTACTACGGCTGCCTCCTGGTCCGTCCGCCGGAAATCGTGGCCTTCGACGACGAAGAGAGCCCGGTGCTGCTGGATCAACTAATGCTGGCCCTGGGGGCCACACCCGTGGAGTGGGCCTATAAGACCGACTGCTGCGGCGCGGGCCTGGCCCTCACCCGCCCCGAGACGGCGCAGCGCCTGGTGGACCGGCTGCTCGCGGCGGCCGCCGAAGCCGGGGCCGAGGCCGTGGTCACGGCCTGCAACCAGTGCCAGATCAACCTGGAGACGCGCCGCGCCGCCGCGTCGCCGCCCCTCCCGGTCTTTTACTTCACGGAGCTTACGGGCCTGGCCATGGGGGCGCCCGGCACCGGGGACTGGTTCAGGCGCCACCTGGTGGACCCCCTCCCCCTGCTGCGGCGCCTGCGCCTGGCGGGCTGAGGGTACCGGCCAGAGAGGAAGGGGGGTCGGAACTTGCCGGGTGAAAAGAGCGTGCTGGTGGTCGGGGGCGGCATCGCGGGCATCCAGGCCGCGCTGGACCTGGGGGAAGCCGGGTTCCGGGTTTACCTGGTGGAGAGGGAACCCGTGATCGGCGGCAAAATGGCCATGCTGAGCAGGACCTTCCCCACCAACGACTGCGCCCTGTGCATCCTGTCCCCCAAGCTGGTGGAATGCGGCCGCCATCCCCGGATCGAGGTGCTCACCCGGGCCGAGCTCGTCGGGGTGGAGGGAGCCCCCGGGGACCTGCGGGCACGGGTACTGCTGCACCCCCGCGGGGTTAAAACCGAGGACTGCCGGGCCTGCGGGGACTGCGCGGCTCAGTGTCCGGTCGCCGTGGACGACGAATTCAACCAGGGGCTGGCCTACCGCCGGGCCGTTTACCAGCCCTACCCCCAGGCCTATCCGCCCGCTTACGTCGTGGACTGGGAGGCCTGTATCGAGTGCGAGGGCTGCACCGCCCTGTGCGCGGCCGTGGACCGGGCGCGGGAGCCGGTGGTCCTCGACCTGCAGGTCGGGGCCGTAATCCTGGCTCCCGGATGCGGGCTGGTCGACCCGCTGGCCCTCAAGGCCTACCGCTACCGGGAATACTACCCCTCGGTGCTCACCGGCCTGGAATTCGAGAGGCTCCTGAGCGTCTCCGGGCCCTACCGCGGCCGGCCGGTGCACCCCGCCACCGAGGAGCCCCTGGGGCGCGTGGCCTGGGTGCTGTGCGCCGGCTCCCGCGAGCCGGCCGACCACCGAGGCTACTGCTCGGCGGTGTGCTGCATGTACGCCCTCAAGCAGGCCCTCGCGGCCCTGGAGCAGTCCGGGGGCCGGCTGGAAGCCACCCTCTTTTACACGGACCTGCGCACCTACGACAAGGGCGCGGAGAGGTACTACCGCCACGCGAGGCAGGCGGGTATACGGTTCGTGCGCTCCCGCATTACCGAAATCAAGAAGGCGGGCCCCCGGCTCAGGCTTCGCTACGGCGAACCCGGCGGGCGCCTGGCCGAAGAGGAATTCGACCTGGTCGTGCTGGCCGTGGGCTTCACGGCCCCCGCACCCGACGGTACGGGCCGCCTCCCGGTGGCGCGGGACGCCTACGGCTTCTACAGGGTACTCCCCTTCACGGGCGTGGCCACGGACCGGCCCGGCATCCTGGTGGCCGGCGCGGCCAGGGGGCCCAAGGCCATCCCCGCGGCGGTGCTGGAGGGGAGCGCGGCCGCGGGCGCGGCCGCGGCCCTGCTGGGCCGGCCGGAGGCGGCAACCCCCTCCGAACCCCCGCCGGCGCCCCCGGAGCCCGCCGACACCCGCACGCCCCGGGTGGGGCTGGTGGTCTGCCGCTGCGGCGGCAACATCGGCCAGGTGGTGGACACGGAGAAGGTGGTCGCGCACGGCCGGTCCCTGCCCGGAGTGGTGGAGGCCCGGGAGTTCACCTACGCCTGTGCCCGCGACAGCCTGGAGGCCATCAGGGGCCTGGCCCTCCGGCACCGTCTCAACAGGGTGGTGGTGGCCGCCTGCAGCCCGCGCACCCACCGCCCCGTCTTTCAGGCCGCCTTGAGCGAAATCGGCATCAATCCCTCTCTCGTGGAAATGACCAACATCCGCGAGCAGTGCTCCTGGGTGCACTCCCTGGACCCCGGGGCCGCCACGGCCAAGGCCGCGGACCTGGTGCGCCTCGCCGTGGCCCGGGTCTCCGCCGCGCAGCCCGTGCGGGAACTCTCGGTGCCGGTCACCCCGGCCTGCCTGGTGGTGGGCGGGGGCGTGGCAGGTATGGTGGCGGCCCTGGACCTGGCGGGCGCGGGCTATGAGGTGCACCTGGTGGAAAAGACCGCCGCCCTGGGGGGCCGGGCGCGCCGGATCTTCTGGGGCCACCGGGGCGAGGACGTCCGCTCCTGGCTGCGAGACCTGACGGAGAAGGTCGAGGCCCACCCCCTCATCTCCCTCTACCTGGGGGACGAGGTGGCCGCGGTGGAGGGCGGCGCCGGGAATTTCACGACGACTTTGCGCTCCGGCCGCGCCGTGCGCCACGGCGCGGTGGTGCTGGCCACCGGGGCCTCGGAGGCCGCGCCGGAAGCGGCCGGCTACGCCCGCACGGACCGCGTGCGGACCCTCACCGAGGTCGGGGAATGCCTCGCCCGCAACGAGCCGCCGGTCGCGCACGCGCGGGCCGTGGCCTTCGTCCTGTGCGCCGGGTCCCGTACGGAGGACCGGCCCTACTGCAGCCGCGTCTGCTGCGGCCAGGCCGTGCGGCTGGCCCTGGAGTTCAAGAAGCGCCGGCCCGACACAGCAGTAAGCGTCCTGTATCGGGACATGATGACCTACGGGCTGCTGGAGGACTGCTACCGGGAGGCCCGGCAGCGGGGCGTCCAGTTCCTGCGCTTTGAGGAGGACCGCCCGCCCGCAGTGGAGGACACCGGAGAAACCGTGCGCGTGACGGTTGTGGACCCGACCCTGGGGTCCCCCCTCGTGCTGGAGGCGGACCTCGTGGGCCTGGCCTGCGCCGTGGTACCCAACGGCGACGCGGAGGAACTGGCCCGCCTCTTCAGGGTACCCCGGGACGAATACGGCTTCTTCCAGGAGGCCCACCTGAAGCTGCGGCCGGTGGATTTCGCCGGCACCGGCCTGTTCATGTGCGGCCTGGCCCACGGCCCGAAGAGCATCGAGGAAAGCGTGGTGCAGGCGCGGGCCGCGGCGGCCCGGGCCGCCACCGTACTGAGCAAACCGGTGCTGCGTACGGCAAGCTCCTACGCCCGCGTGGACGCCGCCCGCTGCAGCGCCTGCCTGACCTGCGTGCGGGTCTGCCCCTACGGCGCGCCCCGGGTGCGCGGCAACCGGTCCGCCGTAGACCCCGTGGCCTGCCAGGGCTGCGGCATGTGCGCCGCCGAGTGCCCCGCCCGCGCCATAGAGCTGGCGGGCCGGGAATACGGCTCGTGGCTGGCCATGTTCGGGGCGGATGCCAGCGCGGCGAAATTCTTTGATTTAATCTGGTTGACGAAACGCACCGGGATCGGGCCGCCGCCCTCGGAGGGAGGGAATAACAAGTGGTCCGTACGGTAACGTTCCAAGTGTCCCACGGATTTCTGACGGTCTTTTTGGACCTCTGCAAGGGCTGCGGCCTCTGTATGGCCAAGTGCCCCCAGGGATGCCTGACCTGGTCCGAGGCCCTGGGGGCCTACGGCACTCCCTCCGTGGCCGTGGAGGGCGAGAAGTGCCGGCTCTGCGGCAACTGCCAGCTGGTCTGCCCGGACTGCGCCATCGCCGTAGAGTTCGTCCCCAGGCCTAGGCGGCGCCACCGGCTAAAAGCCTTTTGAGCCGGGTCCGTTGACAAAGCCACCGCCCGGCGGTTAAAATTTAGGCAAACAAAGGGCGGACGGAGGAATAGGGGTGCGATGGCTGCGGATGTCGTGGAGATGAAGGCCGAGTTACTGAAGGCACTGGCACATCCCACCAGGCTCAGGATCCTGGAACTTCTGAAAACGGGCCCGCGCTGTGTTTACGATATCATGGGTGCGCTGGACCTGGAGCAGTCAAACGTATCGCAGCATCTGGCGCTCCTCAAGAAGTTCGGCCTCGTGAGCGCGCGCAAAAAGGGGTTGCGGGTCATCTACCAGGTGCGGTGCAGTTACGTCTACGAAATCCTGGACGTCTTGCAGGAAATCCTGCTGGCCCAATTTCAAGATACCCTCTCCCTGTACGATAACATGCAGAACGAAAGCCCGAAACTGGTCCGCCAGGGTTCCAGCTGAGTGACGATGCCTCCGGAAGACGTTCCGGATTGGTGACCGTAAAAACTCCCGTGGCGGCTGAGGGTACACGGGGTGTTGCGCCGTCCGGCGCGGGACCGTCCGAAATCAACCCCCGCAGTCTGGACGGCTTTTGATTTACAAACCCCGGGTGGTGGCGTATAATTAGGGTGTAGTCGGCGGCAGAGCGTCAAACGGTGTCCAGGGGGTGACGCGAATGATTCCGGTGAAGGTGAAGGAGATCGCCTTCGACGTGTCCATGAACCCTGTGGTGTTGCTGGTCGACGAGGCGGAGGTCAAGGTGCTACCCATCTGGATTGGCCCCTTCGAGGCCCACGCCATAGCCATGGCCCTCGAGGGCGTAGAGCCCCCGCGTCCCATGACCCACGACCTCTTGAAGAAGGTCTGCGACCACCTGGGCGCAGGGATCAGCCGGGTGGTCATCAGCGACGTGAGGGACGGTACTTACTATGCCGAACTGTACCTCCGGCGCAACGGTGAGGAAACGGTGCTGGACGCCCGCCCCAGCGATGCCATTGCCCTCGCCTTACGCAGCGTGGCACCCATTTTCATCAGCGAAAAGCTCGCCGAATACACGCTCGCCATCCAGGAGCTGACGGGCGAAGCGCAGCAACAGGAAGGCGGCAAGGTGTTGGAGTTCCGCCCGCGCGACCCCAAGAAGTCGCTGCACTGAGGGGCCGCGCCGCAAGTTAAAGGCATTCGCAAGGCCGGCGTGTGTCGCCGGCGGGCGACTTACAAGAGCGCCGGTAACAGCACCCGGCGAGCCGGCCCGGGAATTTGCCGGCGCAAGAATTGTCACGGGTGCGGGCCACATTATTGTTCGGGAGGTTGCCCATGCGTTCCTGCCCTTCCTGCCAGGTGCCCATGCGCGAGGTGCGCAAGTACGACGTGCTCATCGACCTGTGCCCCAGCTGCCACGGCGTGTGGCTGGACCGGGGTGAGCTGGAGAAGATCCTGGCGGCCGAGCGGGAGTTGCCCGACTACGACGCCCTGGTCCACGGACGGCACAAGCCCCACTACGGGTACCACCACGACTACCACCACAAGAAAAAGAAGAAGCACTCTTTCCTGGAGATTTTCGAGGAATTGTTCGACTGAGCCGCCACCCCGCCGCCGAGGCGGGGATTTTTTCTTGCCAACAAACTGGAAAGGGATTAAAATGGAGACGCATATTCCTGCACGGCGGCACCGACAATATGCTTCAGGAGGGAGGAGCGTGAGCAAGTACGAGGAAAAGAGGACCTGTGACCGAAGGGAGTTAGTCCAGTACCTGGAATACCTGACCCGGGCCGTGCGCGAAGGGACCCTGAAGGTTGGGACGGCGGACATAGCCCTGCCTGAGAAGGCGGAACTGGAAGTGGAGTGGAAGAAAAACGAGCTGGAAATCGAAATCAAGTGGCGGAGTGATGAGTGATGACGGTGAGAGTGGGCATCAACGGTTTCGGACGCATCGGTCGCCTGTGCTACCGGGCCGCCCTGGGCCGGCCCGACGTGGAGATCGTGGCCGTGAACGACCTGACCGACGCCGCCACCCTGGCCCACCTGCTGAAGTACGATTCGGTGCACGGCACCCTGCCCCGGGAGGTCCGGGCCGCGGAGGACCGGTTCTATGTAGACGGGCACGAGGTGCGCGTCCTGGCGGAGAGGGACCCCGGCCGGCTGCCCTGGGGCGAGTTGGGCGTCCAGGTGGTGATAGAATCCACGGGCCGCTTTACCAACGCCCACGACGCGGCCAAGCACCTGACCGCGGGCGCCAAGAAGGTCATCATCAGTGCGCCGGCCAAGGAAGAGGACATCACCATCGTCCTGGGCGTGAATGAGGACCGCTACGACCCGGCCCGCCACCACGTCATCTCCAACGCCTCCTGCACCACCAACTGCCTGGCTCCGGTGGCCAAGGTCCTGCACCGGGAGTTCGGCATCCTGCAGGGCCTCATGACCACGGCCCACGCCTACACCAACGACCAGCAGGTGCTGGACCTGGCCCACAAGGACCTGCGCCGGGCCCGGGCGGCCGGCATGTCCATCATTCCCACCACCACCGGCGCGGCGCGGGCCGTGGGCCTGGTGCTGCCGGAGCTCCAGGGCAAGCTCAACGGGCTGGCCTTGCGCGTGCCCGTGCCCAACGTCTCGGTCGTCGACCTGGTGGCCACGGTCTCGAGGTCCGTCACGCGCGAGGAAGTCAACGCCGCCCTGAAGAAGGCGGCCGAGACCGATCTGAAGGGCATCCTGGCCTACACCGAAGAGCCCCTGGTGTCCCGCGACTTCAACGGCGACCCTCACTCGGCCATCGTGGACGGGGCCTCCACCATGGTCATCGACGGCACCCTGGTCAAAGTGCTGGCCTGGTACGACAACGAGTGGGGCTACTCCAACCGCGTCATCGACCTGGTGGCCTACATCGCCGGGCGCGGCCTCTAATACGATAGAAAGGGCACTGCGGCGCGGGCCGCGGTGCCCTTGTCTTCTACGGGGAGGGCCGAAGGGGCCTACCTCTGCCGGAAGGTCTTCAGCCAGCCGTCGCAGTAGATTTCCTTGTTGAGCAGGATGTTGGCCGTGGCCGCGGCGTCCACCAGGGCGTCGTCCTCCACGTCCACGATGGCCGCGTCCAGGCCCACGGTCATGGCCATGACCAGGTAGGTGCGGTTGATCAGGGAGCGTTCGGGGCAGCGCTGGGAGACGTTGCTCAGGCCCAGCACGGTGCGCGGCGGCGGGCTGGCCAGGATCTTGACCTGGCGGATGGTCTCTAGCACCTCCGGGCAGTGGTCCTGGGCCACGTTCACGGGCAGGATCAGGGGGTCAATGTACAGCTCCTCCATGGGAATGCCGTGGGCGTCGGCGTTGGCCACCAGTTCCATGGCCAGGGCGATGCGGTCGTTGGCGTCCTTGGGCACGCCCTTCTCGTTCATGGCCAGGCCGATGATGGCCGCCCCGTACTTCGCCGCCATGGGGAAGTAGATGTCCATCTTCCACTGGTCCGCCGTGGTGGAGTTGATCATGGCCTTGCCCCGGTGGACCTTCAGGCCGGCCTCGATGGCGTCCGGATTGGTGGAATCCAGGCAGCAGGGCAGCGGGCTCACCTCCTGGGCCACCTTCACCAGCCACTCCATGACGGCCGGCTGCTCCTCGGGCGCCACCGTGGGCCCGGTGTTGATGTCCAGGTAGTGGGCCCCGGCCTTGGTCTGCCTGATGGCCAGGTCCTTGATGGGCCCCGGGTCGCGGTTCAGGATGGCGTTGCGCACATCCTTGAACATGCCGTTGATGCGCTCACCGATGAGGATCATAGGCGCCCAACCTCCTTGACTCTCAGTAGGTGTTCGGCCTCATCATTACCTCCAGGTGCGCCCTGAGGTGCTTCAGCGACTCGGGGTGCCGCAGCACGAACAGGGCCCCGCCGGCCTGGGCCAGGGCCACCGAAGTGACCACCTCCCAGAGCAGTCCACGACGGTACTGGTCGCCCCACTCCGCGTTGGTCTCGGTCTTGGCCTCCTTGGTCTTCCAGGCCTCCTGCCCCACCAGTAGCACGATGGGCATGGCCAGCATCTTGTCGCCGGCAAGGGCCCCGATGCGCGCGCGCTCCATGATGGAGTAGCAGTACTCGAGGCCGTACCCGAGACTGGCGGTGGAAACGTCCATCATGATGCGGCTGGGCGCCATGGCCATCTCGGTGATGAGGATGTTCAGCTGCTTGGCCAGGTTGATGTCCAGAGGGCTCTGGGCGATGACGTTGTGCCCGTGCACCATGCAGGCGGCCACGATGGTCTTGTAGTTCTGGGCGGTGGCCGGACCCAGCAGGAAGTTCCGCCCGCTCACGGCCTCGGCCACGGCGGGGAAGATCTCCACGTCCCGGTCCTCATTGCCGCAGCCCAGGATGATGAGGGGCAGGGGCACGGCGTCGGCCACGGCCTTCACCGTGGCGGCCACTTCCTCCGGCGAGGCGTTCTTATTGTCCGGGTGGGCGCTGACCAGGGAAATGGCGAGGGCGTCCGGCCCGAACTCGGCGCACTTTTTCGCCCAGGCCACGGGGTCCCCCATCACCCCGCCGTAAGCCTCGACGAGGGGCGCCGGCCAGTCCTGCGGCTCCATGTCCAGGATTTCGAGGGCGATCTTGGGCGGATTGGGCATCTCGCCCTCGAAGTGCAAGAAGGGCAGGGTGCCGTCGCCGCCCACTTTGATGGCATTAGGTTCGGTCCCGATGGTCACCTCCGCGATTCTATTCGTCCATCTCTCTCTGGCAATGGTCACCGCCATGAACTCCACTCCCTTTTTTCAGAGTACGGCAGTTTTCTTCAAGATCTCGCCCACGGCCTTCACCGCCGGCGCTTCCGGCGGCAGCTGCAGCAGGGGACGCCCGTGCAGGTCGAACTCCTGCACCAGGTAATCCTCGGGTACGGTACCCACGAGTTCCAGGCCCGTGGCCCCTATCTCCCCCTCCAGGGCCGCCACGGCATCTCCGGCCACCCGCGTCACCACCAGCAGCATCCGCCGGACCTCCAGCTGCAGGGACAGCACCAGCTCCCGCACCCGACCCGCGGACCTGATGCCGCGCGCCGTGGCGTCGCTGGTGATGAAGAGCAGGTCCACGTCCTGGGTGGTGCGGCGGCTCAGGTGTTCCAGGCCGGCCTCGTTGTCCGTGACCACGAAGGGGTAATTCCGGCTCAGCTCCCCGACGAAGCCCCGCAGCAGGTTGTTGGCGTAGCAGTAGCACCCCGGGCCCTCCGGTCCCCCCATGACCAGCAGGTCGACCCCGTCCCCTTCGGTCAGGGACTGGTGCACGCGAAAGGCCAGGTACTGGTCCTTGGTCATCCCGGCGGGGGGCGGCTCCAGGCTGTTGGCCACCCGCGCGAGGATGTCGGCTATGGTCCCGGTAACCTTGAGTCCCAGGGCTTCGTTCAGGTTGGCGTTGGCGTCGGCGTCCACCGCCAGCACGGGACCCCGTCCGGCCTCCAGGAGGTGCCTGATCACCAGGGCCGCCAGGGTGGTCTTGCCGGTGCCGCCCTTGCCCGCCACGGCAATGTGAAAGGCCATCTTATCCCGTTCCATCCTCCCGCATCCGCATTATTGCTGCGCCAGCCACCGCTGCTTCACGAAGGAGGGAATCCCGGCGGATTCGCGCGGCCCCACCAGCACTTCCCAGCCGGAGAGCTCCTGCAGCTTGCCGCTCAGTACGGCCACGCCGCCGGGGATGACGACCTTGCGGTGCTTGACGCGGTCCCCGATGCCGCTCTCCTGCATGGCCTGGGCGATCTTCTCCGGGGTGAACTTGCCGGCGGCCCAGCTGGTGAGCACCGAGGTGCCGTCGGTGTCCACGGCCAGGATGTAGGCCGGCACCCGGGAGGCCTCCACGTCGCCCGCCACGCAGAAGTAGGTCAGGGAGAAGTTGGTGGTCACGTACACCGGCGAGTCCGGGCCCGGCGTGCCGACCTCGTAGAGCTTGGGCTCCACGGCGATGGGCTTCTGCGGGTCCGTGTAGATGTTGAGCCGCATGGTGATCAGAGCCAGGATGTCGGCCGGGTCCGCCGTGGGCAGCACCACGATGCCGCCGTACTTGGCGATGTAGACGGCCGCGTTGGCCACCAGCTGCACCGGGTCCTCGTGCTCGGCGAAGGTGATGGTGGGATACCCGAAGGGACGGAAGCGCTTCTGGATGGCCAGGCGCCGGATCTGGGTCTGGTCCGCCAGCACCCGGTGCGGCTCCCGCGCGCCGGAGTCCAGGATGAGCTGCTTCCAGCCCAGGGCCGTGACCTTGGGCACCAGGTCCGCCAGTTCGTTGAGGTCCCCGGCCTTCACGGCCAGCGGGGCCTCGTACTTCTTGGCCATGGCCGTCATGGCCTCGTAGTTGGCCGGCGTGGCGGCGTAAATCAACGGCTTGCCAGCCCCCGCCACCTCCAGGGCCTTCTCCATGGCCGCCGGGTCCTCGGCCAGTAGCACCAGGGCGAAACGGCTGTTCTCGTGGGCCGCCTTCACCGCCGCGGCGAACCTGGCGGGGTCGCCAGAGTCGTTCCGCACCGCCACCAGGCTGACGGCGTGCATCTGCCCCACGCGGTCGAACTCGAGTTTGTTGATGGCCTGCACCCGCCCGGCCACGTCGGGGTCCGTGTCGCTCACCAGAATGGCCAGGGCCGTGGGGTGCTCGAAGCGCTTGTCGTGCCGGAACAGGACCGTCTCGTGGCCCAGGACGTGTTCCTTGTCCCCCACACCGATTTTAACCAGGGCCACCGGCGGGGCCGAGGCGGACTCCAGGGCCTCCCTGGCGGCCTCGCTCACGTGGGGGCACTGATCCAGGGAAGCCTTACCCGCGGCCAGCTGCATGGCGAAGGCCAGGCACGTGGCCTGTCCGCATTCCTTGCAGTTGGTCTTGGGCAGCAGCTTGTAGATTTCCAGACCCGTAAGACCCATTCTCCCTTTCTCCTTTCCGCAAGAGTAGCAACCGGGCAAGGCCCCGGTAGCAGCCTACCGGGGCCCCGTAACTTCCTCATCTAAACCAGCGGCTCCATGGTCAGCGCCGGGTGGCCCTTCTCCTCCAGGAAGGGCAGGATCTCGTCGGCGGAGGTGCCCACGGTCTCGTCCGCGATCTTGTCCACAAAGTCCCGTCCCAGGCCCTCCTCCTCGGCCCGCTCCTCAAGCTGCGGCCGCAGCTCCTCCTTCAGGGCCTTGGGCATCCACACGATGCGCGCCAGGCCCCCGTCCGCCTTCAGGAACTTGCGCGAGACGATGTAGGCCTTGGAGATGCCGCCAAAGCCCGGGATCTGGGCGCCGCCGCCAATCTGGCCCGCCATGGTGGAAAAGGTCATGCCCGCCGGGGTCATGCCGCCGTGGCCGCGGTTGACGATCATGAAGCCGTTGGCCTCGGGTACCAGGCAGACGATGCATTCGAAGCAGCCGCAGGAGGTCATGGGGTACTCCATGATGGTGTAGAAGTTGACGTGTTCGATGTTGCGCTGGGAGTTGTTGTAGATGAATTCGTCCGACGACTGCCAGCGGCCCTTCACCGGGTCGATGAGGCCCTCCTTGGGGATGGGCTGGTTGCAGCCGTGGGGGTTGATCTCGTAGGAGGCCTTGGCGTCCAGCCAGCTCACCGCGCCGCACAGGCCCGTGCGCTCCGGCAAGACCACGCAGACGTGGGTGGGCGCGAAGCTCTGGCACAGGGTGCAGGAGTAAAACACGTCCACCTTTTCGTCCTCCAGTTCCCGGAGGCGGGCGTCGCGGGCCGCGTACTTTTTCTTGGCCTCTTCCATGAGCTCCAGGACCTTCTGTTCCTCGGTGTAGATCTTGACCTGGACGCGGTCCACGATGGCCGCGAATTCGGCCTTGGTTTTGGCGTAGAGGATGCGGCCCAGGTGCTCCAGTCTAAAGCCCTTGTTGTAGGCCTCTTTGCTGATGCGGTACCAGCAGATGTCGCGCTGGCCAATGTGCCACAGGCCTTCGCCGTAGTTGACGTAGTAGTGGATGCGGCGCTCGACCACGGGTTCGAAGTCTTCCTGGAATTTGCGGCCGTAGACCTCCAGTACCACGCCGAGGGGCATCTGGCCGCCGGGCTGGACCGAGTCGATGTCCGGGCCGATGACTTCGATCTTGCCGTCCTCGACCTCGTCCGCGTCCTTCATGAGGACGACTTCAAAGGCCGGGGTCCTCTGGCCGCCGAATTCGACGTGCATGTCCCCTTTTCTGATGGTCTCGCCCTCGAAGGCCGGGCCTATTGTTATGGGGACGTCGATGTCGATGGCCGTGATTTTGATGCCCCGGACCTCTAAGGAGGTCTGGACGAGTTTGTCGTAGTCGGGCTCGGAGATGAACCAGTCTTTGATGTAGCGGTCTTCGCTCAGGGGCTGGTCCGTGATGACCGGGAAGCCGACGTAGATGGCGCCAAAGGCCGCCGCGGTTTTGACCATGTCGTGTTCGCCCAAATACCAGATGAAGGCGCGGATGCGGCGGCGCTGGTAGTCGCGCTGGGCGTCGGTGAGGCCCGGTTTGATGCCGCCGAACATCATGCCGGCCCTCAGGGCGTAGTTGGCGGCGTGGACGATCTGGGTGAAGTTGCCCAGCGGGTAGCAGATGAAGTCCAGGCCCAGTTTGGCGTTCTCTTCGATGAGTTGTTCGATGACTTCGTCGGCCAGGAAGATCATGAAGCCCTTGCCCATGAGGTTGTCGATGCATTTGCGTAAGGCCTTGCTGTCTTTCGCCCGGCCCAGGATGACGGCCTCGCCCGGGATGGTCCAGTCCACCATTTTGATGCCGTACTGGCGCACCACCGGGTCGCCGATGAAGCCGGTATACGGCGCTACGGTCTTGCCCACCCAGGGGTGGGGCGGGAGGTCCCCGACCTTTTCCCAGTTGAGGTATCTGATGGCCTCGATGATTTCGGCCGCGTACCAGGTGGCCCGGCCGCAGCGGCGGGCGTTCTCAAAAGTCCACTCTTCCTTGCAGGCCGCGCGCTCGCGGTTTAAGATGGGCGGGAGGTCCCCCAGTTTGCGCACTTCCTCGCCGCTTAAGCACCGGATGACCGGCAGGAAGTAGGCCGTGTCCGGGTAGCCCACGGGCTGGTCCGGGCCAAAGCGGCGGATGGCCTGGTTCAGGAGGATCTCGGCGTAGCTCAGGGCCGTGATGGTGCCGTGGTAGACCTCGCGAAACAGCCTTACG